>Ga0302310_10000100_pt1 | contig 78951 bp, 66 predicted proteins | sample III_Palsa_N1_2_FD_200451 | JGI IMG/M metagenome (GOLD analysis project Ga0302310, IMG submission 200451) | Peat permafrost microbial communities from Stordalen Mire near Abisko, Sweden - III_Palsa_N1_2 | ecosystem: Environmental > Terrestrial > Soil > Palsa > Peat permafrost | place: Sweden...
GAGGACGTTGAATAACGCCGTCTTGCCGCAGTTGGGATTCCCTACTAATGCGACCAGAGGAGTCGAGGCGGCAGCGGGTACGGCCTCCATGAAATTCAGCCGAGCAGAGGCTCCGGAGCCACGCGCACGCAAGCCGCTTCGAACAGCCGCAATGCAAACGTTCCGGTACCGATACGCACTGCAATGGGCTCGCGTCCCAGAAAGCCGCGCGCGACGATCCTGAGCTTTTCGCCGGGCAGAAAGCCCAGCTCAGCCAAGCGTCGACCCATGTCGGACGAGGCATTGGCCTCGGGGTCGGAGACGGCAAGCACCCGCGCCACGGTACCGATGGGGAGATCGGACAACTTCATGCCGGACAGCAATAGGCCCAGGTCGGAGGGGGCCGATTCGAGTCTACCGCCGACATGAGTCATTTCCATGAATGCAACTCTATATGAGAATCGTTCCCATTACCATTCTCACATTCACGGTATCGAGAGCACAGGCCAATTCAGCAAACCCAACTGCCCCGCTCTCGTCCACCAGTCGGTCAAGAGCGCCCCCGTGGCACCCTGGCCCGGCCATGCCCGTGCTCACCCGTTCCACCAACGCTACAGCGCCGATGTTCCTGCTAATCTAAGTGCCCCAAATTAACGGAGGCATATGAAATGCCTACCCTTTTCGAACGGATCATTGCGGGCGAAATCCCCTCGACCCAGATTTATAAGGACTCGCGGGTCGTCGCCTTCCTGGACATCCGACCGGCTGCACCGGTACATATATTGATTGTTCCGCATAAGGTCATCCCGACGACGGACGACATTGCGGACGAGGATGAATCGCTGATTGGACATATGGTCATCGTGGCCCGCGACATCGCCCGGCAGCAGGGGATCGCCAAAAGCGGCTATCGATTGGTCATCAATTGCAACCCGGACAGTGGTCAGGAGGTTTACCACCTGCACATTCACTTGATCGGAGGTCGTCCGCTCGGGCCCTTGGTCCAGCGCATTTAAAGTTCTAGGGGAAATAAAGGAAAGTCGATGAAGAAAAAGAAAGTCGCGCCGCGCACTGCGGCCCGGCGGCCGGCGGCCAAGGCGCAACGAACCTCGCCTAAGAAAAAAGCTGCAACCCGGACCGCCCAGAGCCGCTCCGTCAGCGCTCCCAAAACCACGGCGCGTGCATCCGCCACGGCGCGCGCCTCGATCGCCGCGCCCAGCGTAGCGCGCACTCCAGCACCGGTCCCGCAACGCCGCGAACTGTATTCGGCGATCGAGCCTTATTCCACGGGATACCTGCGGGTCTCCGAGATTCATGAACTTTACTATGAAGAGAGCGGCAACCCTGCCGGCAAACCCGCCATCTTTCTGCACGGCGGCCCGGGCGCCGGATCGGACCGTCGCGCGCGCCAGTTTTTCGATCCGCAACACTACCGCATTGTGGTATTCGATCAACGCGGCTGCGGCCGTAGCCGCCCGAGCGCGAGCTTGGTGGAGAACACCACCTGGCATCTGGTCGCCGACATCGAACGTCTGCGCAAGCATCTCAACATCGAACGCTGGTTGGTGTTTGGCGGCTCCTGGGGCAGCACGCTGGCACTGGCCTATTCCGAGGCCAACCCCGAGCGCGTGACCGAAATCGTGTTGCGCGGAATTTTTCTGCTGCGCTACGCCGAGATTCGCTGGCTGTATCAACACGGCGCTTCGGAAATTTTCCCCGACCATTGGGAAGCGTATCGCGACATCATTCCGCTCGACGAGCGCGATGATTACTTGAACGCCTATTACCAGCGTCTGACCGGAAGCGATCAACGGGCAGCCTTGGCCGCAGCGCGGGCCTGGTCGGTATGGGAAGCCTCGACCAGCTTCCTGCGGAGCAATCTGGACAACATCAAGAAGTGGGGCGAGGACCAGTTCGCACTGGCGGTGGCGCGCATCGAATGCCATTACTTCGTGAACCGCGGTTTCCTCCGCAGCGAAACGCAGCTGCTCGACGATGTGGCGCGCATTCGGCATATTCCGACCACCATCGTCCAGGGCCGCTACGACATCGTGTGCCCGGCAACCAGCGCCTGGGATTTGCACCGCGTATGGCCCGAAGCGGACTTCCGCATGGTGCCCGATACCGGTCACTCGGCGTTCGAACCGGGGAATATTCACGAATTGGTGTCGGCCACCGACCGCTACCGAAGCCGGTGATGCAACGCTGCCCAAGGATCCCAGCGACCGTCGCGCCGGCGGTGCGACTGTTCGTGTCGCGCCTCTGCGTGTCGCGGCTTTTCGTATCGTGCCTGTTCGCGTCGTGCCTGTGCGTGTCTTTGGCTCACGCGGCGGGTACGAAGCTGCTGCGCTTTCCCGACATCTGGCAGGACCGCATCGTGTTCTCCTACGCCGGGGATTTGTGGACGGTGGGCAGTCAGGGTGGAACGGCCGTGCGGCTCACCTCCGGTACAGGCCTCGAGTTATTCGGCAAGTACTCACCCGATGGCCGGCACATCGCCTTCACGGGCCAGTACGGCGGCGACGAGCAGGTGTATGTCATCCCCGCGGGTGGCGGCGCGCCGAAGCAGCTGACCTTTTATCCCGCACCCGGACCGTTGGCTGACCGCTGGGGTTTCGACAACCAGGTCTACGGATGGACCCCCGACGGCGCCGGCGTGTTGTTCCGCTCGGCGCGCGACGGCTACATGTTGACGGATTCCAAGCTGTACACCGTGCCCTACACCGGCGGCGCGGCCACGGCACTACCCATGCCCGTCTCCGGCGCGGGGCACTTCTCGCCCGACGGCAAACAGGTCATTTACTCGCCGCTATGGCGCGACTTCCGCAGCGAAAAACGCTACCAGGGCGGCTGGGCGAACGATCTCTATATCTTCGATTTGCAGCATCCTTCGCTGGTTCGGGTCACCGACGACCCCCACACCGACCGCGACCCCATGTGGATCGGGCACGCCATTTATTTCAACTCCGACCGCAGCGGCGTCTTTAATTTATACCGCTACGACATCGATTCGCGCGAGACTCGGGCCATCACGCATTACAAGGACTGGGATGTGCGCTGGCCCAGCGCCGACGCCGATGGCCAGATCGTGTACGAATCGGACGGTGAACTGCACGTGTACGACACGCGCAATGACACGGATCATGCGCTATCCATCGTGGTGCCCGTCGATGCCACCACCACCCGACCGCAAGCCGTGAATGCCGCGGACAACATGGAAAGTCAGGTCGTGAGTCCCGGCGGCGAGCGGGTCGCCGTCGTGGCACGCGGCGATATTTTCTCGGTGCCGGTCGAACACGGCGTCACCCGCAATCTCACGCACTCCTCGAGTGCGCACGACCGTGAAGTGGCCTGGTCCAGCGACGGCAAGCGCTTGGCCTACATCTCGGATCGCAGCGGCGAAGAGGAACTCTACGTGCAGGCGCAGGACGGCACCACACCGGCCGAGGCGCTCACCTCAGGCTCCAAGGCGCGTTACTCCTCACCGCGTTGGGCAGCCGACGATAAGCACATTGCCTTCGCGGACCAGACCGGCAGGCTCATCGTGGTGGACGTAGCGACCAAGCATCAAACGGTGGTCGCGAAGGACCCCGCTGAATTGGAGGCGAACTATCAGTGGTCGCCCGATGGGCGCTACTTGAGCTATTCGCTGAACGCCGCTAACAACTACTCCAGCGTGTACATCTGGTCGGTCGCCGACGGGGTGTCGCGGCGCGTAACGCCGGAAAACTTCAACGCGGACTCGTCGGCGTGGGCCCCGGACGGTGAGCTGTTGTATTTCTTGAGTGCACGCGAGTATCAGCCGCTCATCAGCAGCATCGAATTCGAGTTCGCGACCGATCGGCAAATCGGCATTTTCGCGGTGAGTCTGCACAAGGGCGCCAAGAATCCCTTCGGCGTTCGCGACGACGAACCCGGCGACGCCAAGAAGGACGCCGACAAGGACTCGGACGACGACGGCAAACCCAAAGACAAGGATAAGGATAAGGCTAAGGACAAGGACAAGCCCCAGGACAAGGCCAAGGACAAGCTCAAGCCCGTCAAAATCGATTTTGACGGCATAGTCGACCGCGCAATCCGCGTCCCCATCGAAGCCGACGATCTGAGCGACCTGCACGTCACCGACGACAGCCTGATATACCAGCACAACGGGCCCTTCTATTACGGCCGTGAGTCCTCGGTTAAGGCCAGTGTGATGGCGTACTCCATCAAGGAGCGCGAAGCCAAGTCCGTGGTCGACGATGTCGCCGAATGGTCACTGACCGCCGACGGCAAACACGTATTGGCACAGCTCAGCTCCAAGGAGCTCAAGTACTACGAAGTCGGTAAGTCCGAAGACGGCAAGGATGGCAAGGCGGTGTCGCTGGCCGGCCTCATGACCACCCGCATTCCCATGCAGGAGTGGCACGAGATATTCGCGGAAGTGTGGCGGCGCTATCGCGACTACTTCTACGTGTCGAACATGCACGGCTACGACTGGCAGAAGCTGCGCCAGAAATACGAGCCGCTGGTCGACTCGGTGGGGCATCGTGCCGACCTCAACTACGTGATCGCCGAAATGATTTCCGAGCTCGTGGTTCAGCACGCCTACATCGAAGGTGGTGATCTCGGCCTGCCGAAGCGGCCCTTCGTGGCGCTGCCCGGCGCCCGCTTCGCACTCGACCCCGCCTCGGGCCGATACCGCATCGCCGCCATCTTCGCGGGACAGAACGAAGAAGAACACTACCGTTCACCGCTCACCGAGGTGGGCGTGGACGTGCACGTCGGCGACTATGTGCTGGCCATCAACGGCCGCGCACTCGAGGCGGGCACCGATCCCTACGAGTTGCTGCAGGCACCGGCGAATCAGCCCGTGGAATGGCGGGTGGCCGCCACCCCGGATGGCAAAGCCGCGCGCACCATACGCTACCAGCCGCTCGCCAGCGAAACCGCCCTGCTCTATCTCAAGTGGTCGGCCGCGAACCGCCGGCGCGTCACCGAGATGAGCCATGGGCGATTGGGCTACATCCATATCCCCGACATGGGGGAAGCTGGCTTACGCGAATTCATCAAGTGGTGGTACCCGCAAGTGCGCAAGGAAGGCCTGTTGGTCGATGTGCGCGACAACGGCGGCGGCAATGTGTCCCAAATGCTCCTCGAACGCCTCGGTCGCACGCTGCATGGCCTCGATTACTCGCGCAATCAAGAAAATACGGGAACGTACCCGCGCGTCGTGCAGCCCGGCCCCAAAGCCGCGCTCATCAATGAAGACACAGCCTCCGACGGCGATATTTTCTCCTATGAGTTCCGGCAATGGAAAATCGGGCCGCTCATCGGCAAACGCACCTGGGGCGGCGTGGTCGGCATCACCGAACACGGCCCGTTGCTTGACGGCGGCAACGTGTTCGTGCCCGAGTTCGGCTCGGCGGACGAACATGGGCAATGGGTCATCGAGGGACACGGCGTGGACCCGGACATCGTGGTGGAACAGGATCCGGTCGAAGTGCTCAAGGGCCGCGACCCGCAATTGGAACGCGGCGTCGAGGAGTTGATGAAGCAGCTATCGCCGACACCCGTCGGGTTGCCGCAGCGTCCGAGCGCGCCCATCAAAACAGGAGCACCCTGACATGCCGGAGCTGTCGACTCTGCGGCTTGCCACACCCGCTGATGCGCGCGAAATCGCTGAAATGTCGCGCGATCTCATCGAGCAGGGACTCACCTGGTCATGGACTCCGGCCCGGGTGCAGCATTTCATCATGGGATCCGATTCGTCGGTGGTGGTCGCGCGGCGCGAGCGGCGCCGCGCGCCGTCGACCGCGATTTCAGGTATCGCCGCCTTCGCCATCATGCATTTCGGCGACGATGTCGCACATCTGAACTTGCTGGCGGTGGCGCCGGAGTATCGACGCCAAGGCCTGGGGCGTCAGCTCATGGATTGGTTGACCCTGACCGCCATGGAAGCCGGTGTGTTCAACATCAATCTCGAACTGCGCACTCAGAATGGCGAGGCGCGCGCCTTCTACGAAAGTTTGGGTTTCGCCGAACAGGGCGTGGTGCAGGGCTACTATCAGGGCCGTGAAGCCGCGCTGCGCATGTCGCGGCGCCTGGCGAAGAACCAGTGTTGAACTCCGAATACCGTCACGATCAGTCCGAACACATCATGCGATAACGCAGCCGCGTGCTGCGAACCATCATCGCTCACGAAAAACAAGGCGAAGCCGGTGACCACCAGCAGCACCAAACACGTGGATAGCGATGCGCCGCTCACGCGACGCAGGCCGCCTCGCCACCACCGCACCACGTGCCGTATCGATACCCAACCCAGCACATACATGCCGAGAATGGCGACCACCCCATGAATGAGCAGCACCGCCGGCTCCAAACGGTTCGGGGTAGGGCCAAAGGGCCCCACTTCGGCAAAGAACTGATCCAACACCAGCCACACAATGCCCGTCAGCCACAGACCACCGATGACGATGTAGATCGCGGCGCGCGCTTGCCGCGGCATTCGACCGTGAGCGCCTCTCACGTCGCGCCAGGCTTGAGCGCCGCCTGCCACAAAGCCACCAACCAACGCACTCCCTGCGTCACGTGTTCGGACGACAGCGTGGCTCCGGATATATTTTTGATATCGGTACGGAATCGCAGCTGGTCCAGACTATTGCGCTTGGCGAACTGGCCGCGCCAACCGGGGTTGCGTACCTCGCTGCCATGACTTTCGCGGTAAGACATGATTTCCAGATCGCGGATGCTGCCATCGGCGTCTATGCCCAACGCGTAGGTAATGAGGCTCTGGCGGCCGATCACCTCATCGACGAAAAAATAACCCAACAACCCGCCTTGGCTGCTGGCACTCCAAATTCGGATGGTGCCATGCGGCGGCTGAGCACCGGCCTGCGCCAGAATGGCCTGCAGCTGCGCCGGACTCTGCTGCAACGCTATTTCCTGAAAAGCGTCGGCCTGCGGATAAATCACCTTCTGCGCCGCGCCGATATCGAGATAGTCGGCAGCAACGACAATCGGAACGGGCAGTAGCGAAGCGAGTAGCAGGCCTGGAACGAGGTAGCGGGTGTCCATGGAATCGCGGAGGGCGGATAATAGGAATGATTATCATTTAGTATTAACACGATGGCAACAACCCAGTTCCATAGCTCCAGGTTGCGGCCTGCCCTAGGCACCCTCGTCGCCATTGAGGCCGCCGCGGACACCCAAGAAATCAGTGACTTGAGCGTAGCCGCTGCGTTCAATGCCATCGCCATGGTGGAGCGCCTGATGCACCCCACACGCGCGGGCAGCGACCTCGCGGCACTGCGCCACCTGCCGTCGCACACGGCCTTGGCCGTCCACCCCTGGACCTTCACTGTGCTCGAACTCTGTCAGCAATTTCACCGTCTATCGAACGCAGCCTTCGACCCCTGCCTCCCTGCCTCGCCAGGCCGCCTTGACGACCTGGAATTGCATGCGCCGCTCGAGGTGATTGCGCACTCACCGCTGCATCTTGATCTCGGCGGCATCGCCAAGGGCTTCGCCGTCGACCGAGCTCTCGAGGCTCTGCGCAGCGCTGGCTGTTCCAACGGACTGGTCAACGCCGGCGGCGATCTGGCCACCTTCGGCGAACCACAACGTGACATTATTTGCCGGCGTGCCGACGGGCGCAGCATGGTCGTTCACCTGCGCGACGCCGCGCTCGCCACCAGTGATACCGGGCAGCCGGCGCCGCCGGTCGAGCATCAGGGCTATTACCATGGCAGAGCGGTCCAAGTACCGCTGACGGGATATGCGACCGTCATGGCGCCGAACGCCGTCACCGCCGACGCCTTGACCAAATGCGTGTTGGCGCACGACAGTCCCGAAGCGACAGCGCATCTGCTCGAGGCCTGGGGCGCGCGCCGAATAGAATTTACCGACGAGGAGTAACTGTATGCCATCCATCCCCACCCGCGCGTTTGGTCACACCGGACGCGCAGTCAGCAGCGTCGGCCAAGGGACCTGGCGATCGGATGAGTCAGCCTCCGCACCGGCTGTGACCGCTTTGCGCCGCGGACTCGATCTCGGCATGACGCACATCGATACGGCGGAAATGTATGGCTCGGGCGCCGCCGAGTCCTTGGTGGCGGCCGCGATCGCGGGACGCCGCGACGAGGTATTTCTGGTCTCAAAGGTGCTTCCCAGCAACGCGTCGCGACGCGGCACCATCGCGGCCTGCGAGAAGTCCCTCGTCAAGTTGAAGACGGACCGCTTGGATTGCTACCTGCTGCACTGGCGCGGCAGCTACCCGCTGGAGGAAACCATCGCCGCCTTCGAGGCGCTGCTGGACGCGGGCAAAATTCTCTCGTGGGGAGTCAGCAATTTCGACGTCGGCGATCTCGATGAGGTCGCCTCGATTGCGGGTGATGGGCATCCCGCGTGCAACCAGGTGCTATATCACTTGAAAGAGCGCGCCATCGAGCATGCGGTCGTGCCCTGGTGCGAAAAGCATGGGACAGCCGTCGTGGCCTATACCCCCTTCGGGCAAACTCCCGCCATCTACGCGGGCTCGAGCCCGGAGGCCAAGGTACTGCAGTCGGTGGCCGCCGCGCATGCAGCTACGCCGCGCCAAGTCGCGCTGGCTTTTTTACTGCGGCGGACGAATACCTTCGTGATTCCGAAGGCCACCAGCGTGGCTCATGTGAACGAGAATGCCGCCGCTGCGAACCTGTCGCTGAGCGACGAGGAATTGGCGCGTATCGATGCCGCCTTTCCGCGCGGCAAGCCGCGCCGCGGCCTGCCCATGATTTAACGATACGCCGCTTTGCTTTCCGTCTGTAAAAGCGTTGAGCCGGAAATTAGAATCGCAAGCTCACGGTAGCGCCCCCGCCAGGCGTGTCCAAAATATCAACCGTCGCGCCATGGGCGGTTGCGATCTGGCGAACCAGCGTGAGCCCCACACCGCTACCTTGGCGTTTTGTCGTAAAGAAGGGAACGAATACCCTCTCGCGCTGATCTGGGGCAATGCCTGGGCCGTTGTCCGCCACTGCAATGGCTACGCGACCGTCGGGGTTACGATGGGCGGAGAGAACGATCCGGCCCTCCGCGGTATCCCGCAGAGCCTCAATCGCGTTTCGCACAAGATTAATGAGGGCCTGATCAAGCAATTCGACGTCGGCGGCGATCTCGAGCGTTTCCGGCGTAACGCTCGTCGTCAATTGGATGTCGCGGGCCGCCAGGTCATTGGTAAGCAGACGCCGAAGACGCGCAAAAATGCGTTGCATTGGCGCAACCTCTATCTGCGTCACGAGGTGCTTGGTCAGGCGCCGGTGGTTCTGCACAAAATGCAAAAGCCCTTGGCTGCGCCGTGCTACGGTTTCAAGCGCCTCGGATGCATCTTTCAGAGCAATCGTGCGTGGATCGTCCGCAGGCAATTGCTGAATCACACCGCTGACTAGATCATGTGCCGTGGCTGTCAGCGACGACACAGGTGTAAGAGAATTCATGACCTCGTGCGCCATGACGCGAATGACGGTCTGCCAGGCGGCCATTTCCTGAGCGCTCATCTCGCTTTCGATGTTTTGCAGTGAAATCAGGCGATAGCGAATGCCGCCCAAGCCCAATTCGGTAACCGCGACTTTGAGCAGTAGAGCTCCGGACGGGCGTTCCATTCGCAAGATGGCGGTGCTTTCGGGGCGGATGGACTCCATGCCCACGGCGAACGCCTCGCCATGCCGTGCGAACTGTCCTGTATCCGTGAGAGCGGTTCCAAATAATCGTCGCGCCGCCATATTGAGTAGTTGCGTGTGCCCGTGCTCGTCCACGGAAACTAGAGCCACCGGGACATGGGCGACCAGAGTCTGGAGATACCGCGATTGCTCTTCGCGTTCGGATCGGACGACGCGAAGTTTCGTTAAGACGCCGGTCATCGCCTTCCCGAGTTCACTGTGGGCACTATCGCCCACCAAGCCGGAAAAACTAAGTGAGGTGTCGTCGAAGGAAATAGCTTCAAGAAATCTCGCGACCTCGCGGCTAGACTGTGTGGCAAATCGGACAAGCCCCGCAATCTGCACGAGCGCCGTCGCTAAGCAGATCGCGATGGTGACATACCATCGAGTCTGCGCGATCAAGCATGCACAAGCCACGATAGTGAGCGCCATTGCCACCGCGCGCAGAGCGATCCCCAATTGGAAACGGCTATAGGCCATATTTTGTCTTTCGTCGGTACAACGATGCACGGGTGAGGCCGAGCGTTGCCGCGGCGCGGCTGATATTGCCCTGGCTCTCAGACAGGGCGCGCACGATGGCGTCCCTTTCGACGGCGTCGAGCCGGGAGGTGTCGGCCGAATGACCAACGGGAACGTCGGAACGCTGTGCGATGAGCGAAAAGTCGTCCGCTTCCAATATCGACCCATCACTTAGGATGACGGCGCGCTCGACGGCATGGCGGAGCTCACGGACGTTCCCCGGCCACGCGTGGGCAGTGAGCTCATCTAGCGCTGCGGCACTGAGGCGTTTCGCGGGAAAATTGTATTTTTGCGCGTAGATGGCAATGAAGTGATCCAAGAGGAGCGGGATGTCCTCGCGTCGCTCCCGCAAGGGAGGCAGCTCAATTTCTACCGTGTTGATGCGGTAAAACAGGTCCTGCCGGAATCTATTGGCATCGGCCAGGTGTTCCGCTGCGAGATTGGTGGCCGAAATGAGCCGAACGTCTATCGTTTCCGGCTTGTCTGCCCCGACGGGGACCACCTCCCGTCGCTCGAGCGCCGTGAGTAATTTACTTTGCAGATGCAACGGGACATTGCCGATCTCGTCAAGAAACAGCGTGCCGCCCGTCGCCGCACGGAACAGTCCGATACGATCCTCGCGCGCGTCCGTGAAAGCCCCACGACGATGACCGAAGAGTTCACTTTCGAAGAGCTGAGGCGACAGGGCACCGAGATCGACTCTCAAGAACACGTCGTCGGCGCGTCGGGAGTGTCGATGAATCTCACGCGCTACTAATTCCTTCCCGGTCCCGTTTTCGCCCAGAACAAGCACGTTGGCGTCGGTGGGCGCGGCCCGCCGAATCGTTTCAAACACCTCGAGCGCGGCGGGCGAGGTGCCAATCATTTCGATGTCGATTCGAGTGGCCGCCGCGAGTCCGCGATTGCGCTTGCGCAGCTCCAGCGTCTCGAGGCGCGATCGACGCAGATTGACGGCGGCCAAAAGCGTTGCCAGCAGCCGCTCGTTTTCCCACGGCTTGGTAACGAAATCTGCGGCGCCCTGCTTCATGGCTTGGACGGCCAACTCCACTCCGCTATGGGCCGTAATCAGGACGACCACCGCCTGTGGATCGATCGTTAAGACTTCGGAAAGCCACTGAAGACCCTCCGCGCCATCATCGACGCCAAGCGTGAAATTCATATCGAGCAGCAGAACGTCGAACGCCCCCTGTCTCGCGAGATCAGGCAGGCGGGTCGGGTCAGAAATCGTTTTGACAGAGGCGAATTGGCGCTTGAGGAGCAGGCGCGCCGCGACCAGGATGTCCTCCTCATCATCGACGACTAGGATGCGTGCGGAACTGGGGTCTGGCGCCATGTGTGCGAATCCGGACAGTGTGCGGTCACCTTGTACGCTGGCGGACGCTTCTTGGCCACCCCTATTATCTAACCTGTTGAAAGTATTGGAGCGCATCCTTTGGCCCAGTAATTGCTCTAGCTGGGATATGAGCCCTCGCGATCACCGCCTTGCAACAGCAGACCGGCTAGCCAAGCGATCGGCCCTCGGGGGTATGGATACGCCCCTGAGCCGACCGCCAGCTTGGCGGCGCTATTCCCCTTACGGAATTGCCTGCGTCTTGGTTCTCAGCACCGGAGCCTGGCTCATCGCTCATACGAGCGGTCACACCTACCGCGTGCCCATCGACAAACTGACCATCGGAGAGGTTACGAAAGGCCCTTTCGAAGACTTCATTGCCGTGCGTAGCACGGCCGCGCCGTTCACGACACGGTATCTCACGGCCGACCAGGGCGGCTCGGTGAAGCAGGTGCTGGTTGAGGATGGCGCAGAGGTCAAGGCGGGACAGCCCCTGATCGTTTTGACGAACGCCACGCTGCAGCTACAGGTCGCCTCGCGGGAGGCCGATACGGCCGGCCAGATCAACGCACTGGAAAATACCAAAATACAGTTGGAAGAAACCCGCTTTAAATACGAACACGACTTGCTCGACATCGAACGCCAGATCAGCAAACTGACCGGTGATCTTGCGCGGGACAAGATTCTGCTTGACGGAAATGCGATTGCGCCCGCGATCTACCAGCAAGAACAGGAAGAATATGCCTACGAATTGAAGCTTCGTGACGCTACTACCGCATCCAGAGATGCAGAGAAAGCAGTGCGCGCGAGCCAGCTCGGACAACTTCAGGACACCCTGGTCCGACTCAAGGCAAGTAGCGCGACCGCCGCCGCGAGCCTCGACGCGCTGACCATCCGGGCCCCGTCGGACGGGCAGCTCACGGCACTGGCGGCCGAAGTGGGTCAATCCAAGGCCCAGGGCGCGGTGCTCGGGCAGGTTGATTCACTCGATCGCTTCAAATTAACCGCGCTCGTGGACGAGTTTTACCTCGGCCGCATCGTGCTCAAGCAAAACGCCATTTTCACGAGCGACGGCCGCGACTATAAGGCCACGGTTGCAAAGATATATCCCCAGGTAACGAATGGCACCTTCCGTATTGACCTTCACTTTGATAGCCCACCCCAAGGCATTCACACTGGCCAAGCGTTCGACATTAAGCTCGAACTGGGGCAGGCCGCCAGCGCGTTGATGCTACCCAACGGGCCGTTCTATCAAGAAACGGGCGGCAATTGGATCTTCGTCGTGGCTCCCGACGGTCGGTACGCGACTCGCCGTACCGTTCGGCTAGGCCGCCGTAATCCCGAACACGTCGAAGTAGTGGACGGCTTGGCACTCGGTGAAAAGGTCATAGTTTCGGGATACGAGGCATTCCAGAAGATCGACCGAGTTGAATTCGACAAGCCGGATCACGGCACACGCTGATCGCAGCAGAGGAACCGATGATAACGCTCAAGCAACTCAGCAAAATCTATCGCACCACCGAAGTGGAAACCGCGGCGTTGCGCGACATCAATTTGCAAGTCGCCGTAGGCGAATTCATCGCCGTCATGGGGCCTTCGGGTTGCGGCAAATCCACATTCCTCAATATCGTCGGCATGCTCGATAGCCCGACGGCGGGTGAGTACTGGTTCGGCGACCAGAACATCGCAGGCCGTACTGAGGGCGAGCTTTCAGCACTACGTAAGAACTCCATCGGCTTCGTATTCCAGAGTTTTAATCTCATCGACGAATTGAACGTCTCGGAAAACGTCGAGCTGGCGCTGCTCTACCACGGAGAAATCTCACGCGGAGAGCGTAAGGATCGCGTCCGCGACGCGCTGGAACGCGTGAAGATCGGCCATCGTGCCCGACACCTACCTCAACAACTGTCCGGCGGCCAACAACAGCGTGTCGCCGTCGCTCGTGCGGTGGTATCGAGGCCCAAGTTGATCTTGGCCGATGAGCCCACCGGCAACCTGGATTCGGCCAACGGCGAAGAGGTCATGCAGCTGCTCACGGAACTGAACAACGAAGGGACGACCGTTGTGATGGTCACACATTCGCATTCGCACGCAGAATATGCCCATCGCATCGTCAACCTGCTCGACGGCGCCATCGTCACCGAAAACATCCGCCAAATCCTCTGAGTCCGAAATACGCCATGCTCCGCCATTACCTCATCACGGCCACGCGCAACTTCACCCACCACAAGCTCTATAGCTTCATCAACATTGTTGGTCTCGCGGTCGGGCTTGCATGCGCCATCCTGATAGCGCTGTTCCTACGAGATGAGCTCTCGTACGACCGGTGGATTCCAGGGAGCTCGCACCTATATCGCGTCGAAATGACCGTTCACGCGCCAGGCCGCCCGCAGCAGCAAACGGCCGTCGCACCCATACCGCTACCGCCCCTGATGAAGGAACAGTTGCCAGAAGTCACGGCAATGACTCGCATTTCTCAGCAATGGGGAACGATGACGGTGGGCAATCGGCAGTTCTCAGAGACTCTACTGGTCGTTGATCCCAATTTTTTCGAAGTCATCAGGCTCCCGCTCATCACGGGAGATCCTGCAAGGGTCTTCTCCGAACCTGAGTCGATCGTACTGTCGCAACGCGCCGCGAAGAAATACTTTGGCGACACCAGTCCCCTCGGGAAAGTCGTCACCGTCAGAACACCGGAGCCACATTCGCTTACGGTGACCGGCGTACTCAGGGATTTACCAGAGAACACTCATCTGGAAGCTGACGTCCTCCTGCCAGGCACGTCCAAAGCCGACCAGATGCCGCAGGCCGAGAAGGAGAACTGGTGGAATAGGATTATGTTTGGCTACGTGCAGCTCGCACCGAATACCAATCCAGACCAAGTGGTCGCGAAACTCAACCCGATTCTCGACAAAGCGGCCAATCCAATGAAGGATCTTGGTCTGACACTGCTCACCAGTCAGCTGCTCGAAGTCCATCTCACGCCATTCCATGATATCCATCTGACCAGTGACAATTACGGTGGCTTTCGGCCCGCCGGAAGTTTGACCACTGTCTATGGCTTCGCCGCCATTGCGGTTCTGATCCTCCTGGTTGCATGCTTCAACTTCACCAATCTCGCGACGGCGCGGGCGGCGCTTCGCGGACGAGAGATCGGGCTGCGCAAGTGCGTGGGCGCGACGCGGCCGCAATTGATTTTTCAGTTTCTGAGCGAGGCACTGCTCACGGCTCTGGTTGCGCTCGTGCTCTCACTCGCGTTCGTCGAAATCCTGTTGCCGGCATACAGCGCCTTTTTGGATCGGCGGATCGAGTTCAATTACGTAACTGATTGGCCATTGTTCGCCGGCGTCATCGCGGCAACATCGGCAGCAGGGCTACTGAGCGGCTTCTACCCGGCCCTGGTCCTTTCCAAGTTCCGCCCGGGGGCGATGGTCAAGACGAGCCGAGCGGCGCCGGTTGGATCGGGCGTATTACGGCTGGTATTGGTCGTCATGCAGTTCGCGGTGTCCATCGGCCTAGGGATTGCCGCCCTGGTCATATTTCGGCAGATTGACTATGCCCACAAGATAGATATGGGACTCAGACGTGAAGGTATCGTCGGCATAGGCGCCGGCAGTCTCACGGCGGTTGCCCGAGAGAGTTTCGGCCAGGCGCTACGGATCAACCCGGCAATTCTCGGCGTGGCCTTCTCCAACACCTCGCCCTTCAGCGGCAGTATATCCAACAGCTTCGTCGACCGAGTCGGCGAGCCGTCATCACGCACTCTCGTTCGGACAATGGATATCAGCCCCGAATTCCCAACTCTTTACGATATGCGCCTGCTCGCGGGCCGCCTCCTCTCCAAAGAACGCGGAGAAGATCGCCTGTTGACGGGCATACATATCGACATGAAGGACGGGAAGAATGAAGGACGCAACATTCTGATGAACTTGGCGGCCGCGCGAGAGCTGGGCTACTCGGCAACGGAAGCGGTGGGCAAGGTGATCCTGCTCGACGGCTCACGCGTGACGATAGTGGGGGTCCTCGGCGATTCACTAATGGATGGCCCAAAGATGCCAGTTCCGCCGATGATCTATGGTTACTACCCCGATGAAAACACCGAAGTGTCGGTTCGCGTACGCCGCGATCGAGTGTCCGACGCGCTCGCCTTCATCGACAAGACCTGGCGAATCCAGGCACCGGGGCTTCCCATCCAACGATACTTCCTCAGCGATGATTTCGAAGCGCAGTTCAAGGCGGACGAGACGCAGGGCGACATGTTTGCCGTTTTCGTGGGCATCGCGATCTTTATCGCCTGCTTGGGCCTCTTTGGTTTGGCCGCCTTCACCGTCGAGCGCCGCACCAAGGAGATTGGGCTGCGCAAAGTATTCGGTGCTCGCACGCGCGATATCGTTCGGCTGCTGCTTTGGCAATTCTCGATCCCGGTGCTGATTGCCAATGTGATCGCATGGCCCGTCGCCTACTATTATTTGCATCATTGGTTGGATAGTTACGCGTACCGGATTACGCTCAGCCCATTCTACTTCCTGGGCGCGGGCGTCACGGCTCTGGCGATCGCCTGGATTACGATTGTGGCACACGCGCTTCGTGTCGCACACGCGAGTCCCATCCTCGCGCTGCGCTATGAATAAGGCGGCCATTGGATCCGGGCGTCAGACTCTCCGCCTGCGTCACGGCTTGCTTGGAGTGGCGTTTCTGCTCTTTGGCTGCACGACGCCCGTTCCGCAGGTTTTGACTCCGGCAATGACGCCGCAGCGCTTCTCAGGTCAGATAGGCTTGACTGAACAGGTGTGGCCGGAGGCAGAGTGGTGGCAACACTTTGGAAGCCCGGAGTTATCCAATCTCATTCGCCAAGCTCAAGCAAAGAATGTCGACCTAGCCGTAGCGCTCGCTCGTGTGGCAGAGGCGCGAGCCCAGGTCACCATTCAGCGCGCTGCGTTCTTTCCACAAATTAGCGCACAGGCGCAAGCACAGCGCGCACAATCTGGGCTGAGTGGCCAATCGATAAATGGCGAGTCGTATCCTCCGGGTAACTCTTTCGACCTAAACTTCGGCGCAAACTATGAACTGGATCTCTGGGGCCTTGCGCACGACAACGTGCGGGCGGCCAACGAGGCGCTCAAGTCTTCGCGCTTCGCACAGCAATCGGTCGCCCTCACTGTCACCGCCAATGTGGCCAATACGTACTTCAGCGTGCTGGCTCTCCGTGCGCGCATCGCAATAGCCAATCAGTATATCGCCGCGATCAACGGGATCCTGGATACTATCAAGCTCAGGGTCGCGGTCGGTAAGTCCTCCCATCTCGATCTCGCCCAAGAACAAGCACAAGTGGAGTCCGTGGAGGCGCAAGTTCCAATGCTCGAGGAGCAGGAGCTCGAGGCCCGCATCGCGCTGGCAGTCCTCCTCGGAGAACCTCCGGAGGGGTTCGAGGTAAAAACGCGGTATCCGGATAGCATCCTTCTACCCATGGTATCGGCAGGGCTTCCTTCTGATCTGCTGCTGCGCCGGCCGGACGTGGCAGAAGCGGAATCCAATCTGGCGGCTGCCCACGCCAATTTCGACGCGGCTCGTGCGGCTTTCCTGCCGCAATTTGCCCTGACCGGTAACGGCGGCTTTTCCAGTGCGGCTGTCAACATGCTGCTGCATGGCCCAAACTTTGCTTGGGAATTCGGCGCCAATCTGCTGCAAACCATCTTCGACGGAGGCAAGCTGCGCGGACAAAAAAATCTTGCCGTTGCGACGGAAAGGGAACTAGTAGCAAGTTACCGAACTGCCGTACTTACCGCGTATGCCGATGTTGAAAATGCCCTCGGCCAAGTAAGTAACAACAGCAGGTCTGAGAGTCATCTACAGAGTGAAGTACAGGCTGCACACCAGGCCTTCGATATTGCGCAGCTTCAATATCGTCAAGGGGCAACGGACCTCTTGCCCGTGCTTCAGGCCCAACAAACTCTATTCTCCGCTCAAGACCAACTCGCTCAGACGGTGCTCGCAAGAATGCAGGCGGTGGTCCATCTATTCGAAGCTCTTGGCGGCGGCTGGATGGAGAATCCGGATGAACGGACGCAGTTCCTATCCAGGCAAGTGGCCGGTAGCGCTAGCTTCTGAAGCACCCCGGAATCGTGATTCAGCAACGCTCCCAACGGAATCCGACAACCTCAGCGCAAAATATGCGGCCCGACGGCCTCGACCCGCGGCGTGCCCGTGAGTGCCAGGGTCGTTCGCAGCTCGTTGCGCAGAATATCCAGCGCCTTGGTCACTCCCGCCTGACCACCGGCAGCCAGGGCGAACAAAAAGGACTTGCCGATGAGCCCCGCACGCGCCCCCAGGGCCAACGCCTTGGCGATGTCCTGACCCGAGCGAATGCCGCCGTCGAACCACACCTCGCAGCGACCATCGATTGCACGCACGACTTCGGGCAGCACGGCAATGGTCGATGGGGCGCCATCCAACTGCCGCCCCCCATGGTTCGACACCACGATGGCATCGGCGCCGGTTGCAAGCGCCAACTTCGCATCCTCGGCGTCGAGCACACCCTTGAGGATCAACTTCCCGGGCCAGCGGCTGCGAACCCACTCCACATCGCGCCAATTGGCCGACGCATCGAATTGGCTTGCCGTCCACTCCGCCAAGGTGCGTATGCCGCTGGTACCCCCGATGTGGCCGGCTAGATTGCCGTAGGTGCGGCGCTTGCCGAACAGCACGCCAGTGGCCCAGCGCGGTTTCGTCGCGATGTCGAAGGCATTTCGCAAGGTGAGACGCGGAGGAACCGACAGGCCGTTCGGCGGATCGCGTCGCCGCTCTCCGAGCACCTGCAAATCCAAGGTCAGCATGAGCGCCGAACATTGCGCCGCCATGGCACGCTGCAGGAGCTCTTGATTGAAGCCGCGGTCGCGCATCAGGTACTGCTGAAACCAGAACGGCTGGGTCGTCGCGGCGCGCACATCCTCGATGGAACAAATCGACATGGTGCTGAGGCAGAACGGGATGCCGAAGGCCGCCGCCGCCCGCGCGCCCAAAATTTCGCCGTCGGCATGAAAGAAGCCGGCCATTCCGGTCGGGCCGATGCCTAAGGGCATGGACGCGGGCTGACCAATCAGGGTGGTTGCCAAGGAAATGTCGGATACGTCGACCATGACGCGCTGCCTGAACGACAGCGCATCGAGATCCGCCGCATTGCGCCTCAAGGTGCGCTCCTCGTAGGAACCCCCATCGGCATAATCGAATATGGCTTTCGGGATTCGGCGGCGCGCCTCATTCCGAAAATCACCCATGCTTTGAATGATCGCCATAGAGTTAACGCCAGAGCTTTAACGCATACGGCGGGCGCCGCGTCAGACCTCGTCGCCCGACACGGGTTGGAAATGCTCGACCACGGGCGCCGCGGCAAAGAACGGCGCGATCAGCGCCCGCCATTGTGTGAACGCCGGCGAGCCGCGAAAGCCCACCGTATGGTCTTCGAGCGTAGCCCACTCCACCCGCAGCACATAGCGATTCGGCGTTTCGACCGAGCGGCGCAGCTCGTGGGAAAAGTAACCGTGGCTGGTCGCCAGGACCGCAATGGCCTTGGGGAACACGCCCTCGAACTCCTCCTCGCGACCGGCAGTGATGGTCAACTGTGCCAGCTCGACGATCATGGCGTCGGGCCCTGGCCTGGAATCCAGGAGGTTCCCGCCAGCGGCACCCCTGCCATGGCGGCTGCCTCGACGGTCAGCGCCACCAGGTCTTCCTTTTCCAGATGATGCACGTCTTGCTTGCCGCAGGCTCGCGCGATGGTGGTCAGTTCCATGTTCACGGTCTTCAAGTAGTTTTTTAGACGCTTGGCGCCCACCGCCGGATCGAGCCGCAACTCCAGCTGCGAATCCTGCGTGGTCACACCCACCGGGCACTTGCCGGTATGGCAATGATGACAGAAACCCGGCGAGGTGCCGAGCGCGGTATAGCCGTCGAGCGCGGAAATGTGTTTGCCGTCCGCCACGTAGGTGTCGCTATTGCAGCCCAGCGCCACCAGTACGCCCTGGCCGATGGCCACGGCGTCGGCACCCATGGCCAAGGCCTTCGCCACGTCGGCTCCGCTGCGAATGCCGCCGGAAATCACCAGCTGCACTGTGCCCCGCATATTGAGATCATCCAGCGCATCCACGGCCTGGCGCAGCGCGGCCAAGGTGGGAATGCCCACATGCTCGATGAACACCGTCTGAGTCGCCGCGGTACCGCCCTGCATGCCGTCCACCACCACCACATCGGCGCCCGCGTGTACGGCCAGCTTCACGTCGTTGAACACTCGCGTCGCGCCTACCTTGACGTAAATCGGCTTTTCCCAATCGGTGATTTCGCGCAGCTCCTTGATCTTGATGACCAAGTCATCCGGTCCCGTCCAATCCGGATGACGCGACGCGGAGCGCTGGTCCACGCCCTCAGGGAGAGTGCGCATGCGCGCGACCCGCGGATTCACCTTTTGGCCGAGCAACATGCCGCCGCCGCCCGGCTTCGCGCCCTGACCGATGACGATTTCAATGGCATCGGCGCGGCGTACATCGTCCGGATTGAAACCATAACGCGACGGCAAACACTGATACACCAGCATCTTTGACGACGCGCGCTCCTCCGTGGTCATGCCGCCGTCGCCCGTCGTGGTCGACGTACCGAGTTCAGTGGCCGCGCGACCGAGGGCATCCTTGACCCGCGCCGACAGCGCACCGAAGCTCATGCCCGCGATGGTAATAGGGACTGCGAGTTCAATGGGCTTGGACGCGAAGCGTGTGCCGAGCAGCGTCTTGGTCACACAGCGCTCACGATAGCCCTCCAAGGGATAGCGCGACAGCGAAGCGGCCAAGAACAAGAGGTCGTCGAAATTCGGTACGCGACGCTTGGCGCCCAAGCCTCGAATCTCATACAGACCGCTGGCCGCCGCACGTTGAATGTAGTCGATGGTGTGACGGTCGAACCCCGCCGATTCCTCGAGTTGCAGACCGCTCATGAACTAGTACTCCTGATTGGCATCAGCATGCCAGTGATACAGACTCTTGGCCGACGCCACGCGCTTGAAATCGTCCGGGTTCTCGGAGCGTCCGGCCGCCGCGAGCAGGCCCTTCACCGCCGCGCGATCCACATCCGTCATGGGCTCGAAGCGCGCATCGGCGCCCAGCGAGCGCACGGTGCCGCGCACATAGATCACGGCCTCGTACAGCGAGTCGCCCAGGGCATCTTCGGCGTCACCGCAAATCACCATGCGTCCGGCCTGGGCCATGAACGCCGAAAAACTGCCGACGCTGCCGCCCACCACGATATCCGCGCCCTTCAAGGAAATTCCGCAGCGCAGGGACGCATCGCCGTCGATGACCAACAATCCACCATGAGCCGACGCGCCGGCGGCCGTGGACGCGAAGCCCTTGACGTGCACGCGCCCCGACATCATGTTCTCCGCGGCGCCCGGCCCAGCATTGCCATGAACGGTGACCGTTGCATGCTTGTTCATGCCGGCAACGTAGTAGCCCACGTGGCCATGGATGTGCACATCCAGCTCCGCATCCAGTCCACAGGCGATGGAATGCGCGCCATCGGGATTTTGCACTCGAATTTGCGATATGCCCTCGCCCACTGCTTCCTTGTGCAGGTACAGGTTGAGCTGGCGCAACGAATCCCGCGACAGGTCGAACTCCCGCGCCGACGGCACGGGTTTCAAATTCGCCATGAATAGATCTCCTCGGGCTTGGGCTCGAAAATGGTCGCCTGGCTGATGTCCGGCAAATGGGCCAGCGAGCGGAACTCCGACGCGATGGCCACATAATCATCGGTTTCCGCGACCACGGCGGGCTTACAGGCGAAGGCGTCGCGCACGATGAGCAATTCGTTCTCGGTGCCCATCAAAAAAGTAAAGAAACCATCTAATTCGCTGAAGCCTCGTTCCACCGCCTTTTTCAAATCATCACCTTCACGAAGGCGCCATTCGAAAAAACGACAAGCGGCCTCGGTGTCGTTGTCCGTCTCGAATTCGATGCCCAACGGCTCCAGACGCTTACGCACCAAATGCGGATTCGACAGCGAGCCGTTGTGTACCAGGCAAAAATCGCGGCCCGCGGTGAACGGATGTGCATGCGCCGGGGTCACCGCCGATTCCGTCGCCATACGCGTGTGTGCCACCAGATGCGTACCTTGCAATTCGGCGAACTGATAGCGCCGCGCGATGTCCGCCGGCGCACCCACGTCCTTGTACAAATCAATGGACTGACCCACCGACAACACCGCCACCGTGGGCATGTGGCGTCGCAGCCATGCCACCATCTCGTCGGCATCGGCCCCGGTGGTCAGCACCGCATGATTGCCATGCGATGCCATTTCATGGTGCTGCGCAAAGGCCTGCGAGATGGTATTCAGGACATCGGACCATTCCACCGCATGCGTGCCGCTGTACAGGCTGATTTTGTGCCGGTCGTCGGGCACCGGTGTCGTGTACACCGCGAGACCCGCGGAATCGGGACCCCGCTCGGTCATGCCGGTGAGCATGGGGACCATGAGCGCTCCCAGCGATGCGCGTAAAGCGGGCTTTTTAACCAACAAACCGACAATTCCACACATGCGGCGACTCCTATGGATCCCTTCATGGATCCCGTAAAAATTCCCTTCTAAAAACTAAAATCCCGTCGAAAAGGTTCAATCCTTTAAAACAACTCCAATTCCCTTAGAAAAACTCGAGATAGCGCTTCGATTCCCAATCGGATACATGGCGCGAGTACTCGGTCCATTCCATGCGCTTCAAGCGAATGAACTCGCGCGACAAGTCCGGCCCCACTCCATTGCAAATCACCGGGTCCGCTTCCAACGCGTCGATGGCTTCGTTCAACGACTGCGGCAGCAACTTGATGCCCTTGGCCGCCAGCTCCTCCATGGACAGGGTGTACATATTGATATTCTGTGCCGGCCCCGGGTCCAGGTTACGATCGATGCCGTCCAGGCCCGCCGCGATCAGCGCCGCGGAGACCAGGTACGGGTTACAGCCCGAATCCGGCAGCCGAATCTCGAGGCGCCCGTGCGGCACGCGCACGCAAGCGGTACGATTATTGTCGCCGTAAGCAATATACGCCGGGGCCCACGTCGCTCCCGACAACGACCGGCCCACCACCAGGCGCTTATACGAGTTCACGGTCGGTGCCGCAATGGCACAGAACGCGCGCGCATGCGCGAGAACGCCCGCCAGGAATTGATAGGCCATGGTCGACAAGCCCATGCCCGACTTGTCGTTGGCATCGTAAAAGGCATTCTTCTGGGTGGCGGAACCCACCGACACATGAAAGTGCGCGCCGCTGCCGGTGCGATTCGAGAACGGCTTGGGCATGAACGTCGCGATCATGCCGTGTTTATGCGCGACCTCGCTCACCGCCATTTTCACGAAGGTGAAATTATCGGCGGACTTGAGCGCATCGGCATAGGTGAAGTTGATTTCGAACTGACCATTGCCGTCCTCGTGATCGATTTGATACACATCGATGCCCACGGCTCGCAGCCCGCTGACCATTTCGTCCAGTGCTTCGCGAGTGCGGTACAGCCCCTTGTAGTCATAGCAGGGTTTGTCGAGATCATCGGTGGGATCGGCAGGTCCCAAGGTGCCGTCGGCCTTGCGCGCCAACAGCATGAATTCCGGCTCGATCCCGGTGAACAGAGTCAGGCCGCGCTGCGTGAGCCGCTCGATCTGCGTCTGCAGCGCCACGCGAGAACAATACGGATAGGGCTTCTTGTTCACCACGCCATTGCAAATGAGACGCGCATAGCCCGGCATCCAGGGAATGGCCTGCAACGTGGAAAGATCGCCTACTGCCATGTAATCCGGACCCTCAGGACCCATCCCGAAGCCCCACAGCGCGAATCCCGCAAATCCCGCGCCATCGGTGAGCACCATATCCAAGTGTTCCACCGGCACGGCCTTCGCCTTCGCGGACCCGTGGATGTCGACGAATTGCGCCAACACGTAGCGAATTTTGTGCTGTTCGAAGAACTGCTGTGCCTGCTCGCGATTCATCCCAACTCTCCTAAATTACGCATGTTTACCGCCGCTCTCGACCACCACCGTCCCCACGGACTCGGCCAAATACGTCCCGAAAGTCGGATCGCACCATATCTTGAATTGCCGTGCCCCCTGCATGACCTGGGGTATCACCAACACCGCGACGCCCACCATGAGCGTCATGATGACGGGATTCGACTCCAGCTCCAGCTCGCCGAAATTCACATTGCACACCTGGGCGAGCACATCCAGCGAACCCTCGCCCGACAGGAGGAAGGCCGCGTCCTGCCGCAGCACCGGGTACACGCCCGCCGGATAGTTCGCCGGCGAGCCCGTAACGCCGGGATCCAGGTTACGCAACGTAGCGCCTGCCTCGCGATCCTCCAGAAAAAACTCGCTGCTCCCCAGCCTCGCCACCAGCAGCGTATCGTTCAACCTCTCTTCGCCCACCCACGTGTTCGGCGCGGCCGGCACGGACAAACCATGCGCCAACAACCACTGCGCCGCGGACGGCCCTTTCAGTCCGAAGCGATGACCCGCAGTTCGACCCCGGAATTCCGTCGGCGCCGTCACGTCGTCACCGCACGCTGCCGTGCATTCTTGGGATCGTAGAAAGGCGTGGGCACGATACGTGCCTTCAACATCTCACCCTGCTCGCCGCGAATCTCGATGTCGCCACCGACACGCACCAACTCCGGCGCCAGCATGGCAAGACCAATGGCTTTACCCAGGGTATGCGAATACACCACGCTGGTGACCCGCCCGGCAATGGTTCCCCGTTCGATGACCAAGTGACATTCCTTCGGCAGGCGCGTCGCATCCGCGATCTCGATGCCGGCCAACACCTGCCGCGGACCGCGCGCCTTCAAAATCTTCAAGCTGCGCTGACCCACGAAGTAGGGCTTTCCCATACTCACAGCCCAGGATGCCGACGCCTCGAACGGATCCGTGAGTCCATCCGTATCCTGGCCGATAATCAAGTGCCCCTTCTCGAGACGCAGCACGCGCTGCGCCTCCACTCCAAAGCACCTCAAGCCTCTTGGGCAAGCCGCCGCGCACAGCGCCCGCCACAGCGCCACGGCATCGCCCGCGGCCACGTGAATTTCGTAGCCCAGTTCGCCGACGAATCCCACCCGCAGCAGCCGCGCCGGCACGCCCGCGACCCGTCCCACACGCGCGCCCAAGTAAGGCAGCGCAGCCTCGCTCACCTCCAGATCGGTAAGCGGCTGCAGCAACTCCCGGCTCAACGGTCCCGCGAAATTGATCGCCGCGCGATGGCCGGTCACATTCACGAGCGCACAGTCGAGCCCCCACAGCGCATTGAGCCGGAGCAGTTCCCGAAACACGGTAGCCGACCCGCCGGTGGTGGTCGTGAAGTAATACATCTCCGGCGAAAGCCGCGCGATGACTCCGTCGTCCACGACGACTCCCGAGTCATCCAACATGAGGCCATAGCGCGTCATGCCGACTTTGAGGTCGGAGAATCTCCCCGTATAGGCCCGATCCAAAAACTCGCCGGCCTGCGGGCCGTAAATTTCGATCTTGCCCAGCGTGCCCACGTCGATGAGCCCGACGGCATTGCGCACCGCCCAGACCTCAGCCTCGATGCTCTGCGCTCGGCTCTCGCCGTTCACCGCATAGTATTCGGGCCGGCGCCAATTGCCCGCCGGCATCCACACCGCGCCCAAGGACTCATGTTCCGCATCCAGAGGCGAACGACGTTCCGCATAGAAGCTGCGGCCGGCCAAGAGTTTCAGCGGCACCGGGTGATACATGGGCCGTGACGTGGTGAGTCCCAGCGTTTCCACGCCGACGCCAAGGTAACGTGCCAGCACGCGCAGCGCATTCATGTTCGAATGCTTGCCCTGCGACGGGCCCATGCCCACGGTGCTGTAGCGCTTCATCAGCTCGCTGGAGTCGAATCCCTCCTGCGCTGCGTTCTCCAAATCCTTGACCTGTAGATCCTCGTCGAAGTCAACGAAGTTCTTGGCTTTGGGATGATCGATAATCGGAAAGATGTGCGACGGGCGTCGCTGCGCCCGCTCGACGACCGCCGTACTCGCGGCGCCGTATCCCGCATGGGCCGCAGCCGAAGTGCCGGCGCGCGTACCATCCGCCACCTGCGCCGCGAAGTCGTACACGCCATTCAAGCGACCCGCCGCGAACACGCCCGCCGGGAACTCCCTCGGTATAAACTGCTGCAGCTCGGTAGAGAAGGTCGTCACACCGCCCGCCTGCAGAAACAAATTCGCCGCCGCGGCCCAGCCCACGCTCATGAGAATGGCATCGCACTCCAGGCGTTGGCTGCGGGAAGCATCGACATTGCGGGAAGCATCGACATTGCGGGAGGCATCGACATCGACATCGCCGGCGGCGGCGATCGGCGCAATCGTCAGAGCGGCGACCATACCGTCCGCGCTCGCTATGGCCTCGTAGGGCGCATGGGATCGCAGCACCGTAATTCCCAGCGCCTCACACGCCGACACGGCAACTGCCTCCTCGTCAGCGACTGCCTTCTCACGCGCAGCTGCCTCCTCACCCGAAGCGCGGGCCGAACCGGGAGCGCCCGTCGCGACAGAAGCATGGGCCGATCGCAGGTCCACCACCGCAACCACCTTCACACCCAACGCATGCAAATCCAGGCAACAGTTGTACGCCTCGAGGTTGGCCGCGATCATGACCACGCGCGTGCCCGGCGCCACTCGATAGCGCTGCACCAAGCGCAAAGCCGCCGAAGCCAACATCACGCCGGGCAGGTCGTTATTCCGAAACACCGCCGGCTGCTCGATGACACCCGTGGCGAAAACCACTGCCTTCGCTCGCATCTTGGTAAGCCGATCCGCGTCCGCCAACGCCACCCAATGATCGGCGTAGTACGCTGCCGCCACGGTGCCGCTCAACACCGTGATGCCGGACGTGGCGCCCACGGAATCGGCCAGCGCTCGGGTCGCCGCTTGCGAGCCATCGCGCAATCCCCAACCGCTGCCGCCCAGCCTCGGTGCCTCATCCACCAACGCCACCGTCGCGCCGGCCGCAGCAGCCGCAACGGCTGCGGCAAGACCGCTGGGTCCGCCGCCGACCACCAGCACATCACAGAACCCATAGCGCTTCGGAGTGTTCTCGCGTGGCGCATCCAGGGACACGGCCCCGAGTCCCGTCAGGGCGCGGAACATGGTCTCCCACCGCGGAAACCAACGCTTCGAATGAAACGCCTTGTAGTAAAACCCCACCGGCAGCCAGCGAGCCATGCTGTCCAAAAATCGCGCCCGGTCCCGCTTCAACCCACCGAAGGTGTTGACCGCGAAGACCCGCATTCCCTCGCGCAGCGCAGTCACGTCGCCGCGCACATTGGGCACACCGTCGACCTGGAATAGCGTATTGCTGTCGTGATTCGCGAACGACAGGATGTGCCGCCGCCGGTGATATTTGAAGCTGCGCGCCACATACGGCACGCCAGCCGCTGCCAGCGCCGAGGAAATGGTGTCGCCGGCAAGGCCTTGGTATTTCTCGCCCTCGAACTCGAAGGACAGCACTGCCGACCGATTCACCCATTCATCCGCCTGCGCATCGAGACGATACATCATGACGCGGTCACCGAAGCCGGACCATCGCGGAGCGGGGGCAGGCCGCGGCGCACGATATCCGCGGGGTATGTTGCCAGCACTTTATCGCACGCCGTATCGCGCAGAGCGACGAACCAAAAGCCCGACGCGATGTGGCACCACCATTCGTACTTCACGCCCGAAGACCCCGAGCGATTGAACACGTAAGCGCTCCATTCCGCGTCGGTACAAGTGTTCGGGTCCGGACTCACCCGCACCTCGCCGCCGTAAGCGAACTCCGATACCGGACGCGGACCGTTCAATGGACACACTAAAATCTTCATCAGTGCCCCACCGACGCCGCGCCTTTCTCGCCCGTCAACTGGTAACGCGCGAAGCGATCCATGGTGAACCCTTCGATCAACGGATGATTGCGCCCAGTCGCGACGGTATGACTCATGGTCTTGCCGCAGACCGGCGTCGCCTTGAAGCCCCAGGTGCCCCAGCCGGCGTCGAGGAAAAAGCCTTCCACCGGTGTCACGCCCATGATGGGTGCGAAGTCCGGCGTCATGTCGGACAGCCCCGCCCATTGGCGATTGACCTTCACTTCGCTCAAGAAGGGAAACATGTCCAACATGTGCGAGCTCAGGCCTTCCACGAAATCCAAGGTGGAGCGCGTCTGGTGCAGCTCATAGGGATCCAGCGAGGCACCCATGACCAGTTCGCCACGGGCCGTCTGCGACACGTACACGTGCAACGATCCCGACACGATAATGGGATCGAGCCAGGGTTTGATCGGCTCCGACACCATGGCCTGCAGCGGATGAATGTAAATCGGCGTCTTGAGGCCCACCATGTCGAGTATGCGCGGCGTAAATCCGGCCACGGCGCACAGCACTTTGGACGTCGCAATGAACCCGCGGGTGGTATCGACGCCCACCACCCGCCCCCCCTGCACGCGAATGCCGGTCACTTCGGTTTGCTGGTGAATCTCAACGCCGCGACGATCGGCACCCCGACCATAGCCCCAAGCCACCGCATCGTGCCGCGCGATAGCGCCGGGCTCATGAAATAGCGCACCCAAAATGGGCGCATGGCCGCCGCAGCTCATGTCTATGTTGGGAATGCCACGCTTCACGAAGGCAGCGTCCACCGCTTCCGAGCGCACGCCGAAGTGTTTGTTCACCTCGGCTCGCCAGCGCATGGTGCGCATGGCTGCATCGGTATGGGCCAAGGTGTAATGGCCGCGCGTCGAATAAAACAGATTCAAGTCGAAATCTTCGCCCAGGTCCTGCCAAAGGCGCACACTTTCGTCGTAAAATTTGACTCCCTCCGGGGTCAAATAATTGGATCGGATAATGGTAGTGTTGCGACCAGTGTTGCCGCCGCCGATGTAACCCTTCTCCAGCACGGCGACATTACGAATACCATGATCGCGCGCCAGATAGTAAGCAGAAGCCAATCCATGTCCGCCGGCGCCGATAATCACGACGTCGTAGGCCGGCTTCAACGAGTCATGGCGAGTGAACATCCGGGGTTCCGGGTGCTTGCGCGACAGGCCGAAACGCAGTAATCGATAGGGCATGCGATGGTCAGCGAAATTCGAGGCGGTGGAGGTCTTACAGCAACGGGCTTGCCATGTGCGAATATAAGCACGATTTTTAACTGTGGAGCAAATTAATTTGCGTATTGTGCAATGGCAAAGATGAAGCCGAAGGCCGGCACCCCGAGCCCGCGCCGAGTTACGCAAACGGCGCTGGAAGCGCCTAAACCCGTGGGGGACCGAGGCGAAAGCCCCGCGATCGGCCTCGGCCGCACAGCCAGACGCCTCCGGGAGGGCCAAAATCTTACACTGGCGGACGTCGCCGGCCGGGCCAATATCAGTAGCGCCATGCTGAGCCGGCTGGAGACCGGCCGGGTTTCACCCAGCCTTGAGACCATTGTCGCCTTGTCGCAGGCGCTCGGCGTGACCGCCTCGGCCCTGATGCAGCGGGTAGGCGCGGAAGATGGCGGCGCTCAATTCATTCGCTCCGGCGAGGGACTGGAAACCGTGCGCAGCGGCACCCGCCGCGGCCACACCTACCATCTGCTGGCGGCCCAGCGCGGCCCCCGCAAAGTGTTCGAACCCTTCTTGGTGACGTTGAACGATCGCAGCGAAATCTTCCCGGGCTTCCTGCACCCCGGCGTCGAGTTCATTCACATGTTGTCGGGCATCCTGCACTACCGGCATGGACGACACAGTTACGTGCTCAAACCGGGCGACACCCTGACTTTTCGCGGCGACGTGGCGCACGGTCCGGAGCGCCTGGAAAAGGTGCCCATCCGCATGTTGTCCATCATCATTTACGGCAACGACGAAGACGAATAGCACGGGCGTAGCGACGCGACGCTTGATCGTCTTAAGCCTTCCATGCTCGACAAACATTTGTGGCGCGACTTCCTCGCGGTAACCTCCAGCGTCGCAGTGCTCGGTATCGGCGTGGGCAGCACGCTGCCCCTGACCGCCCTGCTGCTAACTGCTCGCGGCTTGGGTCCCCAAGTGGTCGGATGGATGACGGCCGCCGTGGCCATCGGCGGCGTGGTGGGCACTTTCTCGGCACCGCCGGCGACACTGCGCTTCGGGCGCCGCCACGTGATGCTCCTGTGCGTCGCAACGGCCGCGCTCTCGGTGATTTCACTGCAGTTCGTCGATTCCCTGTGGATATGGGCCATCCTGCGCGCTGCCTTCGGCGCCTCCATGGCGCCGCTATTCGTCATCGGAGAGGCGTGGATCAACTCACTGCCCGGCGACGCGTCGCGGGGACGGGTCGTCGCGATATACACCACCAGCTTTACGCTGTGCCAGGTATTTGGGCCACTGCTCACCGACGTGCTCACCCACGTGCCGCAACAGTCATTCCTGATCTGCGGCGCTGTGTTCTTGCTGGGCATTCCCGGGATCGCGGCCGCGCGCGACGCGGCGCCGGCGGCGCGTGACTCGCGAGCGCGCACTACCGGCAACGAGTCCGTCACCAACAACCCGGATATCGACGAGAAAGACAGCGCAGCTTCCTGGTGGGCCATTGTCCGCATGGCACCGGCCATCGTCGCCGGCGCCGGCCTGTTCGCCGCGTTCGACAATATTATTTTGAGCTTCCTGCCTCTATTCGCCCTCGACCATGGGCTGCCGCAGGGCCGCGCGCTAACCGCCGTCGTGGTCGTATTCGCGGGCGACGCCGCGCTGCAATTCCTCGCCGGATGGTTGGCGGACCGCTTCGGCCACGAGCGAGTGCACCGGTTGGCCGGCATTGCCATGTGCGTGTTGCTCCCACTGCTACCCTTGGCGGTTCGCTTCCCGGGGCTGTGGGAGTTGTATCTCTTCGTGCTTGGCGGCATCGCCGGCTCGATTTACACACTCTCCATGATATCCAGCGGCGAACGGTTCAGCGGCGGCGCGCTGCTGCGCGCCTCCGGCCTCATTGCCCTCACCTGGAGCGTGGCCAGCGGCGTCGGACCTGCGGCGACCGGCGTGATCGTGCAGCATCTCGGCGGCAATGCCATGCCGGCGGTGCTGTGGATCATGGCCTTGGGCTTCGTGGTGTCGACGCGGCCGCGTGCAGCTCAGCCAGCAGCTCCTCGCCCGTGATCACAACGCGCCGCTCTTCTGCCTCCCGAATCAGCGCCAGTAAGCGCGCGTTCACCGGCGCCTTCCGCCCCAGCTCCGCCGCCAGCGCGATCACCTCGCCCTGAATGGCATCAGCTTCGGTGCGCCGGCCCGCCCGCAAATCCTCCCAGGTGGAGGAACGCGCCAGCGGGTCGATGGCCAACATGCGTGCCGCCACCCGCTGAAACCAGCGATCGGGCAACCGGAGCAGGGTCGGCACCCATCCCGTCGGGATCGGCGTAAGCCGCGCCGTGGGTAGATTGGCGGCCGCAAAAATCCCGAGGGCCTCGCGCTGAGCCAGCGCCAGGCAACGCCGCCAGGCCCGTTGCGACAACTCAGCGCGCAGCGGCAGATCCGATAAGGCATTGATCACATTGTTGAGATTGAGCAGCAACTTGGCGCGCAGCACCGCGGGCATATCCTCCCGCAAGGTGAGCGGCAGCCCCGCTGAGCGGAAAGCGTTCAAGAACGGAGCCAAGCGCGCATCCGACTGCGCCATCAGCAGGCCGGACGATCCCTGGTGGAATGCGGCCGGCGGAGTCTGCAGCACATTGAAGGGCACCATGCCGGCCAACACCACGTGAGCAGGCAAATGACGGCGCAGCACGTCCGCGTTGCGCAAGCCATTCTGCAAGCTAAGTACCACCGTCGGACGCGTGAGCGCCGCGGCCAATTCGGCGGCCATGGCGGCGGTCGCGCCCGATTTCACAGTGACCAATACGAGATCCGCATCCGCAATGCCGTGCAAATCCGTGCGAAACGTCAATGCAGCCGGCTCCACGTGGCGCCGGTAGCCAGCCAAGTCGCTCAGGGTTAAGCCATGGGTGGCCACCGCCGCCGCGAGGATGGGTCGACCCACGAAGGTCACGCGCGCGCCGCCCTGGAGTCGTCCGCCGATATAGCAGCCGATGCTGCCGGCGCCGAGGACTGCGATATGCGGTGATGAGGCGTGGTCCATGTGAGCTCCGTGACGACTTCCATCCCGTTCCCATTCGCTCGGCGGCAGCATGATACCTTTCGCTACGGATGTTCGCTAAGCTCTGCCTCCCTCGCTCAGGAGTACACGTCTTGCCCCGACATCCGTTGTTCGCCGGTGCCACTCTGTGCGCCGCCCTTGGTTTTTTCAGCGGCGCCGCGCTATTCTGCATGACATCGTCGGCGGCAACCCCGGTTGCGGCTACAACTCCGGTTGCGACAACAGCTCCCGCTGCGGTCGACAAAGCCCGCATGGAGGCCGCGGACTCGGAACCGCAGAACTGGTACACGGGCGGACGCGACCAAGGAGGCACGTACTACTCCCCGCTCAGCACCATCAACGAGTCGAACGCAAAGGACTTGGGCTTCGCCTGGGCCTACGACATGGGCAGCCCACTTCGCGGCCAGGAGGCCACACCTATCGTGGTCGACGGGATGATGTACACCTCAGGCACCTGGGGTTACGTGTACGCGGTGGATGCGGCGACGGGGCACGAAGTGTGGCGTTACGACCCGAAAGCCGACTTCTTCTTCGGACGCAATCCCTGTTGCGATCTCGTCAATCGCGGCGTCGCCGTCTGGAAGGGCAAGGTGTACGTCGCGTCCGCGGATGGACGGCTGCATGCCCTCGACGCCGCCACCGGCAAGAGAATCTGGCAGGCCGACACCATAATCGATCACAAAGAGGCCTACGCCAGCACCGGCGCGCCGCAGATCGCGGGCAATGTCGTGGTCATCGGCAACGCCGGCGCCGATATGGGACACGGTGCGGTACGCGGCTATGTCTCCGCCTACGACCTCGACACCGGCGCCTTCAAGTGGCGCTTCTTCACGGTACCTCCCGCCGTGGGTCAACCGCTCGAGAGTCCTGACTTGGCCGCGGCCGCCAAGACCTGGGACTCCACGCGCGACAAACAATTCAAGCTCGGAGGCACGGCTTGGGACGGCTTTGCCTACGATCCTGCCCTGGATCTCGTCTATTTCGGCACCGCCAATGCGGCGCCCTACGACTTGCGCCAGTTGGGCAACGGCAAACTCGACAGCCTGTACACCGCGACCATCTTGGCCGTGCATGCGGACACCGGGCGACTCGCCTGGTACTACCAGACCACGCCGCACGACAGCTGGGACTACGACGCCGTGCAGAAAATGATTCTCACCGATCTCGACGTGGGCGGCGAGACGCACGCCGTTATTTTACAAGCGAACAAGAACGGATTTTTCTACGTTCTGGACCGCAAAACCGGGAAGCTCCTGTCGGCCAAGAATTTCACCTATGTGAACTGGGCTTCCGGCATCGACATGAAGACCGGCCGGCCCATCCTCACGTCTCAGTCCGACTGGTATGCCTCTCCCAAGGTCGTGTACCCCTCCTGGGGCGGCGGGCATACGTGGAACCCCATGTCACTGAGCGCACAGACTCATCTGGTGTACATACCGGTGCTCGATACGCCGGCGGTCTGGGTGGACATGGTGCATAACGGCGGCGACGTTAAATACCTCGACGGTTTCTTCACCGCCAACGGCCTCATTCCCGATGACACCTACAACGCCGCGGATGTGAAGCGGTTGTATGGCCCCTTACCGGATCTCAAGGACATCCAGGCCACGCGCAAGAAGAAGGCTGTGCGTGAACTCATTCGTGCCTGGGACCCGGTGGCCCAGAAGACCGTCTGGGAACATGAAACCTCGACTGGCATCCGTGGTTACGACGGCGGCATCATGTCCACCGCGGGCAATCTGGTATTTCAGGGCCGCGGCAGCGGCGGCCTATGGATCTATGCGGCCGACACGGGCAAGGTGCTCAAAGTGGTGCCCACCGCCAGCCACATCATGGCCGCACCCATGACCTACGCCATCAACGGCGAGCAATATGTCGCGGTTCAAGTGGGCTACGGCGGCACCGGCATTTCTGAAGGCGAATATCCGCCGAAGAGTGCCGCGGTGAAGTACGAGAACGCCAACCGCATCATCGCGTTCAAACTCGGCGGCGGTCCGGTGCCCACACCGACGGCTCGCGTCGTCGATCCCATCGAAAAGCCGCCCGAAGAAACCGCCAGCCCCGAGGCCATGCGCGCCGGCGAGGTCAAATTCATCGAAGAATGCTCGCGCTGCCACGTGCTGGGTTTGAGCAGCACTCCCGATCTGCGGCGCTTGAACGCCGGTCTACATGCCGCGTTCAAGGACATCGTATTGCACGGAGTCCTGGCGCCGGCAGGCATGGAGCGTTTTGACGACATCCTCAGCGAGAAGGACGTCGACAATATTCACGCCTATTTGATCGATCAGAGCTGGGTGGCCTACAAGGCACAGGAAGCCGCCGCTCACAAATGACCCATGCTGCGACCACCGGTTGAGTACACGCTGGATGCCGAGGACATCGCTTCCGCGCGGCTGCTGGCCCTAGGCATCCGGCCGCGCGTAGAGTTTTCGTTGTTTGCCCTCGTGGTCGCGGGACTCCTCGGCTGGTCGGTATCTGCCTGGAGTTTCGGTTCGTTGCCTCTGCTCATAGGCCTCACCGCCAGCCTCGGCGCATTCCGCCTGATGCAAATCGGCAAGTTGAAAGAGGCTGCTCTCGCCAGCTTCCAGCGCAATCCCACCCTGCGGCGCCTCACAGCCGCGACATGGGACGAACACGGCGTCACCATCCAGCCCGCCAATGCACTCACCGAACGCATCGTGTGGACGGAACTGCGCAGACTGCGAGAGAACGAGCGCATCGTGCTCTTGGTGCAAGCCGGCCAACTGATGCACGCCATCCCCAAACGCGCCTTCCCCGATCGGGCGGCCCTCCAGAGTTTTCGCGCACTGGCGACGCCCCGAAAGCTAAACTAGCGGCCCCTGGGCTCGGCCGGCGAGGCGCTAGCGACCGCAGCGGTGCGCGATGAACAGCCTGACCCCTTTTGGCATTGAGGAGAGCTTACGTGTCTGACCGCCCCAATATCCTAATACTCATGGCTGATCAACTCACGGCGAGGGCCCTTTCCGCCTACGGCAACACCGTGAGCAAAACTCCGCACATCGATTCACTGGCTGCCAACGGCGTGGTGTTCGAGTCCTTCTACTGCAATAGCCCGCTCTGCGCGCCGTCGCGCTTTTCGTTCCTGTCAGGACGCCAGGTGTCGGCCATCGGCGCCTACGACAATGCGGCCGAATTCCCGGCCCAGGTGCCCACCTTCGCTCACTACCTGCGGCGCAGCGGCTATCAAACAGTGCTCAGCGGCAAAATGCATTTCTGCGGCGCCGATCAGCTACATGGCTTCGAGGAACGCCTCACCACCGACATCTATCCAGCGGACTTTGGCTGGACGCCGGATTGGGCCCGCTTCGAACAGCGGCCGAGCTGGTATCACACCATGGAGTCGGTGACGCAGGCGGGTCCTTGCACCCGCACCAACCAGATCGATTTCGACGACGACACGATATTCAATGCCCGCCAGAAGCTCTTCGACATGGCTCGCGCAAAGGATAAGCGTCCCTTCTGCATGGTCGCCTCGATGACCCATCCGCATGACCCCTACGTGATTCCGCAGAGCTACTGGGACCGGTATGAAGGCGTCGAAATCGACATGCCGCGCGTTACCATGCCGGTCGATGCGCTCGATCCTCACTCCCGACGGCTCCGGCACGTCATTGGCCTCAATTTGCTGCCCGTGACGGAGGAGCAAACTCTGGCCGCACGCCGCGCCTACTACGGAGCTGTCTCATATGTGGACGATCAGGTCGGCGTGATGCTGAGCACACTGTCTGATACCGGCTTCGCCAAGAACACCATCGTGCTCTTGCTGGCCGATCACGGCGACATGCTGGGCGAACGCGGTCTCTGGTACAAAATGAACTTCTTCGAGCCGGCCTGCCGTATTCCGCTGATCGTGCACGCGCCGGGCCGTTTCGCCGCGCGCCGTGTGGCGAACTCCGCGTCCCTGGTCGACGTGCTGCCCACGCTCTGCGAATTGGCGGGCGGCAACGCCACGAGATACGCCACCCCTTTGGACGGCCGCAGCCTCGTTCCGCAAATGAAGGGCATTGCCGGCGGCTGCGAGGTCATCGGCGAGTATCTCGCCGAGGGAGCCATCGCGCCTTTGGTCATGATCAAGCGAGGACGCTACAAGTTCGTGCACTCGCCGGTCGATCCCGATCAACTCTACGATCTCAGCGACGATCCGGATGAGGTCGCCAATCTCGCCGCCAGCCCGCAGCATGCCGGCCGCGTACAGGAATTTCGCGCCGAAGTGGGACGTCGATGGGATCTACCCTCGGTACACGCCGAGGTGCTCGCCAGTCAACAACGGCGGCATCTCGTGAACGATGCACTGCGCTCCGGCCGCTACACATCCTGGGATTTTCAGCCGATACGTGACGCCAGCAAGCTCTACGTCCGCAATGATCAAGAATTGGGTGACCTTGAAGCCATGGCAAGATTCCCGCCGTACCGCGCTTGAGGAGAGGGCGGGGCGCGTAGCCTGCGGGCGCCGAGCCCGGAGCGCGTAGTTGGGGCCGCCCAGCCCGGGGGGGCCGCCCAGCCCGGGGGGGCACCCAGCCGGGCCGGCACATTCAGCTCGCGCGACGAGGGCCGCCTAGGCCGGCCCCTCATCGTCGTACATGATGATGGACAACATGCGAATCGGGACCTTCCCGAGGGTCTCCGGTCCGTGCGGTACATCTCCGCGAAAACTCAAGGAATCTCCCGGCGCCAGCGGATAGCTATGGCTGCCGTGGCGATAAGTGAGCGTCCCCGAGAGCATGTAAATGAATTCGATGCCGGGATGTTGGAATCCCGGAAACACTTCGCTGCGATCCGTCAGGGTGACGAGAAAAGGTTCGAAGACCTTACGCGGGCCGCGCTGCGCCGCGAGCAAGTGGTAGGTGTGCCCGCGCCGCGTGCCACGCCCCACCACTTCGAGTCCCTGACCGGCGGGTACGCGCTGCGCAACCACCTCTTCGCCGCCCACGTCCTGCAGTAGAAGTGCCGGCCGGACGCCCAAGACCGCGGCCAATGCCACCAAAGTTTCCAAGCTGGGAGTGACATGTCCGGTTTCGAGGCGGCTCAACATGCCGGCGCTGATGCCGGCCGCGGTCGCGACATCAGTCAGAGTTAGGCCCTGTCCCTCGCGGACGCGCCGGGCGACCACTCCGAGCTGCCGCCCCACATTGGGCGCGCCCGAAACGTCTGTGGCGATGGCACCATTGCCGGAGACCTTGGACTTCTTGGACAATCTCGCCACGCGAGGCCTCTTGATATCCCTAAAAAAAGATTGCAACGACTTCCCTGCGCTTCGAGGTCAATTTACACTGCACGCAATTAATTTGCACTACAGTAACTAGCGTGATATTAAATTCCGAGGCCGGCGCCCTCTTTATCTGAAGGAGACAGTTACTTGAGTACGACGGCAGAAACGACGGTAAGCGATGCCTCCGGCAATATCAACGGCCTGGAGCGCGGCATCGACTGGACCGGCGCGTTCTGGGTGGCCAGCGGTGTGCCACCATTGGTGCTGTTCTCCATTGGCGCCGTGGCCGCCACCGTCGGCAAGCTCTCCTGGCTCGTGTGGACGCTGTCCATCGGCTTGGGCTTCATCCAATCATTTACGTACGCGGAAATTGCCGGGCTGTTTCCCAACAAGTCCGGCGGCACCTCCGTCTATGGCGCCATCGCGTGGGTGAGGTATAGCAAAGTCATCGCGCCGATTTCAGTGTGGTGCAACTGGTTCGCGTGGTCTCCGGTTCAGGCAACCGGCTCCGCTTTCGCGGCAGGCTACATATTGAATGCCCTGTTTGCGCCCGACTCGATGGTCAACACCTGGCAAATTACCCTGCTCGACTTAGGGATAGTCAAAACCGGTTTGACCCTGCGCATCAATGCCGTGTTCTTGCTGGGCGCCGTGCTCATGTTCGCAGTGAAGGCCATTCAAGACGGCGGCATTCTGCGCTCCGCGAACACCACGAAGATTCTCGGCATCTCGGCCATGATCCCGCTGATTCTCATTGGTGTGGTTCCCATTCTCACCGGCGATACGCCGTCGGCGAATTTCTTCCCGCTGGCGCCATTGGCTCATGACTCTCTCGGGCGTGTCATCGACGGCACCTGGAATCTGAATGGCATTACCGTCTTCGCGGGAGGGATGTTCCTCGCCGCCTGGTCCACGTACGGTTTCGAGACGGCGGTGTGCTACACCTCCGAACTCAAAAATCCGAAGACCGACACCTTCAAGGCGATTTTCTATTCGGGCCTGCTCTGCGTCGTGGTGTACACCCTGGTGCCCTTCGCCTTTCAAGGTTTCCTTGGTCTGGGAACCTTGGTGACGCCGGCGGTGGTCGACGCCACGGGTACCGTCACCACACCGGCGGTGTACAGCGGCATGTTGGCCCCGGATATTTACAGCGGCATGGGGGTCGCCGCCGTCATGGCAAAAATGGTGCATGCCGGGCGCCTCTTGGGCGCCGTAGTGGTCATCATGCTGGTACTCGCCCTGGTGTTGTCGCTCATCACCTCCATGGCGGGTTCGTCGCGCACCTTGTACCAGGCGTCCGTGGACGGGTGGCTACCCAGATACCTGTCGAAGGTCAATGAGCACCATGCGCCGTCCAACGCTATGCTCACCGACCTGTTCTTCAACCTCATACTGCTGCTCATGTCCGACTCGGTGTTCGTGATCGGTGCCGCGAACGTGGGCTACATGATTTTCAATTTCCTCAATTTGAATGCCGGCTGGATTCATCGCCTGGACCGCCCACTGCAGGAACGCCCCTGGCGCGCACCCAACTGGGTGCTGGCGGTGGGCGCCGCGCTCTCCTTCGTGAACCTCGCCTTCATGGGCTTCGGTGCCGATGTGTACGGCGTGGGTACCCTGACCACGGGCCTGGTCTTCTGCTCACTCATCATTCCCGTGTTCATTTTCCGGCACTACATCCAGGACAAGGGACACTTCCCCGACGAGATGAAGGAAGACCTCGGCCATAACAGTGGAGCGTCCGCGATCAAACGCGCAGGCTTATGGCCCTTCGTGGTACTCGCGCTGGGGATTACCGTCGTGGTCGTCACGCATCGACTCGCGGTGTACTAGTGCTCATCACCAGCATCAAGAGCAAGCCAGTTTACGAGCCGCTGCGTGCCGATGTCGGTGGCCGATACCACTTGATGCTGGCATCCGGTCCCGGCGGGGAAGCGCTGCTGCGTGTGCTCGGCGAGATCCGCGATGCAGCGCCCCAGGCGCTGCAGAACACCCGGGCGTTGCTCGTACCCGGTGCAGACGCCGCGGCCCATTCGAATACCGCGACCCGCATCAACGAAGTCGGCGTCACCGACGTGCGCCTGTTCGATGATGTCGCGTCTCTGCTCACCACCTTCAGAACCGTACTCGACGAGTCGCTCATGGGCACGCGGCTCTACGTAGCCGGCCCCGAGAGTTTCATTGGCCTCGCCATGAAACTCGCCCTCGAGTTCGACATGAACAAAGACGAGATTCGCGCCGAAGAACTCGGCACCTCGGCGCGCCGAGTGTACTGCGTGCATTGCCGCACGACCACCGAGGACGTCAAGACCAATATCGTGAACTGCGCCGGCTGTCAGCGCTGGCTCCTGGTGAGGGACCACTATTCTCGCCGCCACGCAGCCTACATGGGCGTCATGGTCGATGCCGAGGCACCCGGCGAGTTGCCGCCGATGAGAGAGGTGTATCTGTGAACGACGCGCAGACCTTGGCCGTCGAGGTGAAGGCCATCGAGCAGATCACGCCGCTCATCAAACATTTCACGCTCGCCGCCGTCGATGGCGGCGATCTCCCTGCCTTCTCCGGCGGCTCGCATATCATCGTGGTCATGCGCGGCGCCTCTCGCGTGCACCGTAATCCCTACTCGCTGCTGAGCTCACCGCGCCAACTATCCCACTACGAAATCGGCGTACGGCGCATGGAAGAGTCGCGCGGCGGCTCGCACTTCATGCACGACTCTGTGCAGGTTGGTAGTTCCCTGGAAATCGCGCACCCCGTGAACTTGTTCGGCCTCGACAAGATCGCGCGCAAGCATGTTCTCATCGCCGGCGGCGTCGGGATCACTCCCTTTGTCGCGCAGCTGGAAGATTTGCACGGCGGCACGGTGCCCTACGAATTGCATTACTCGGTGCGCTCGCCCGAGCATGCCGCGTTCCTGGATACTCTGCGGTCGCGCGAAGGCGATCGCGTACACATGTATTACGACAGCGAAGGACACTCCATCGACTTCGAGGGGCTCCTGTCGCGCCAACCGTTGGGCACGCACGTGTACGTCTGTGGGCCGGCAGGGCTCATCAGCCGCGTCACCAACACCGCGAAGAGCTGCGGCTGGCCGAATAGCCATATTCACTGGGAGCAGTTCAGTGCGCCGCCGATGGGCGACGCCTTCGAGGCCTTCCTGGCGCGCAGCCAATTGACCGTGCACGTACCGCCGGATCAAAGTCTCATGGAAAGTATCGAGGCGGCCGGCGTCGAGGTGCCCTACCTGTGCCGCGGCGGCGTCTGCGGCTTCTGCCAGACCCGGGTACTGGAATTGGACGGTGAACTGGAGCATAACGATCACTTTCTGTCCGATGCGGACAAGGCGAAGGGCAAGAGCATCATGCCCTGCGTGTCGCGAGCGCACGGCAAGCGCCTCGTACTGGATCTGTAGGAGCACCCCATGAGCGCAGTATTCAAGCCGGACGAAACCTTCAGAAACGATTTCACGTTTCGCAACACACCGGAGGCCATTAAACGCTTTCCGATGCCCTTCCCCGAGGATAAGTACATGTACTCGGTGAACATCGAGCCGCATACGCCCGGCGCCAAGGGCTCGGTGAACGAATTCGCCTTCGATGTCGACGAGCATTATGTCGCCGAGTGCCGCGAGCGCGCGCTGGTGCTCGACGCCGAGCCGCTGCGCTTCCAGGCGTTGCCGCACATGATGAGCGCCCAGTGGGACTGCCTGGAACTCATCATGGAATCGCTGGCGCGCGACTACCCGCCGCATTTCTCACTGACCAAGCAAGGCAACCACTGGCATTGGATCAACCGGCCGTTGGGTCTGGATCAGCAATTCATCTTCGGCGACGTAGACACGCTGCCGCAACAACCCTTGGACTACATTTGTCGTCAGGCGCAGGGGGACTTCGTGGTAATGGATCAGCGCGAAGGCGATCTATGGACGGAGGCCGGTGTGGTGACGGCGCAGGCCGACTGGTCGCTGGACTTCGACGTGGGCATGACCTTCAAGGAGTGGCACGGACCGGTGCCGCTGGCGCATGAAATGCACGTGTTCGACCGCGCCCTGAAGTTCCTGCTGAATCTGCGGCTGGGTCAGCCCGTACGGCGGCTCAATTGGACCATGACCGTCAATCCGCGCCTGGACACGTCGCCCGAGAATTATCCGCATTGGGGAGTCGATCGCTCCCGTGTGACGTTAGAGAACGCCGGTGACCTCGCGCACCTGCGGGTGGAACTTCAGGGCCTATGGCGCCTCCCTCGCAGCAACGGCGTGCTCTTCGGCATTCGCTGCTACCTCATCAGCATGCGCGAACTCGTCACCGTTCCCAAATGGGGCCGACGTATGCATCGGGTGCTCAAGGATCTGCATCCCGCGCTGGTCGACTACAAGGGTTTGACCCGCTACCGCGACACCGTGGTCGAGTGGCTGTCGGCCTACGACGACGGCGCGCCCACCTCCTCAGGCACGGCGCCCGAATAAATTTCAGGCGAGAGCCTGTCTGTGAACTTCCGGAGATAACAATGGCATTTAGTTGGCGCTACTCGGCTTTGGCGGATAGACATCGAGCACTGGGATCTAAGCTCGAGGATTGGAACGGTATGGGCACGGCGTGGACCTACGCCAAGGACGTGTCTGAGGACCACGTCGCCATTCGCACCAAAGCAGGGCTGATGGATGTGTCCGGCCTCAAGAAGCTGCATCTCGTGGGGCCGAACTCCAGCGCCGTGCTCAACATGGTGACCACGCGCGACGTGACCAAAATATATCCCGGTAAGTCGGCGTATGCCTGCATGCTCAACGAGGCCGGCCATTTCATCGAAGATTGCATCTTGTACCGCATGGGTCCGAATTCTTGGATGGTGGTCCATGGCAGCGGTGCCGGACAGGAGACCATTGCCGGTTTCACCGCTGGCCGCAATGCGGCGCTCATCGTCGATGATGACTTACACGATCTCTCGCTGCAGGGTCCCCTCGCAGTCGACTTCCTGTCGAAGCATGTCCCGGGAATTCGCGACCTGAAGTACTTTCATCATATCCCCACCACGCTGTTCGGCAAACCCGTGACCATTTCCCGGACGGGCTATACCGGCGAGCGAGGCTACGAAATCTTCTGCAAGGGTGAGGATGCGCCCCTCATCTGGGACACCATCCTGAGCGAAGGCAAATCCTTGGGGATCATTCCGACCTGTTTTACCACCTTGGATTATTTGCGGGTCGAAAGCTCGCTGCTGTTCTTCCCCTACGACATGTCGCAAATGTACCCGTTTGAGCACGATGACGAGGGCGACAGCCTCTGGGAACTGGGGCTGGACTTCACCGTCAGTCCCGGCAAAACCGGCTTTCGCGGCGCGGAAGCGCATGCGCGTCTCAAGGGTCAGGAGCGCTTCAAGATTTTCGGACTCCTGGTGGACGGCAAGGTACCGGCCGACATGGGCGATGCCGTCTATTCCGGTGACAAGCAAGTCGGTGTCGTGACCTGCGCCATGGTGTCCACACTCACCGGCAAATCCATGGCCATCGCGCGCCTGGATGCCCCGATGGCCGTTCAAGGCACCAAGCTGGAAGTACGCGGCAAGAACCTCAAGGCGACGGCGATCGCTCACACCCTGCCCTTCGATGACGTGGAAAAGAAAAAACGCACGGCGGTGGGCTGAAGTCGTAGACATTGCAGGCTGGCTCCACCCGGTATTCGGTCGCCTACAAGCGAGGCGTCACGCTGCTGCTGATGAGCGCGTACGCCTGCAACTCGATGGATCGAAGCCTGATTTCCATCGTGGGCCAGCCGATGAAGACCGATCTCGGACTCACCGACTCGCAACTAGGATTGTTGGGAGGAACCGCTTTCGCGTTGCTGTACGCGTTCGGCGGCATACCCGTCGCCCGGCTCGCGGAGCGATTCAATCGCGTCAATATCATCACGATTGCGCTCATTGTATGGTCATCGTTGAGCGCACTGTGCGGAGCGGCTGCAGGCTTCCCCCAGTTGCTGCTGGCCCGCATGGGTGTTGGTATCGCGGAAGCGGGCTGCTCCCCGCCGGCGCATTCGCTGATATCGGATTTCTACGAGCCCGCGGAGAGGACATCTGCATTGTCCGTATATTCCTGTGGCACGTCCCTGGGCTATTTGTCCGCCGCCGTACTTGGCGGCTATGTCGCACAGCAAGCCGGCTGGAGAACAGCGTGCCTCATCGTCGGGGTTCCAGGAATCGCCATTGCACTGCTCATCAAGGGCATCATCCGAGAGCCGCCGCGCGGCTACTCCGACACGCTGCAGCTCGAGCGTGTCGCAAGCACTGTCATCGCGCCCGCCCCTGCGACCCGCGCCGGTGTGCTCGGCACTGATGTACTCGGCGCCAGCGTGCTAGACACTGGTGTGCGCGACACCGGTGTGCGCGACCCGTTTTCGCTGCGGTCGGAATTATCCGAATTGATCGCCGTGGCAAAAAGCATGGCCAGCGACCGTCCCGTGCGGCACATGGTCTTGGGCGTCACGCTCGGCGGCTTCGCCGCCTACGGTCTCTACGCCTTCCTTCCCCCCTACTTCAATCGCGTCTTTCATTTGAATTACGCGACTGTCGGCGTCATCGCCGGCCTGTCCGGCGGAGTCGCGGTGGGGTTTGGAATTCTAGTCGGCGGCTTTGTGGCTGACGCGCTTGCCCGTCGGGACCCGCGTTGGTATGCCTTGGTGCCGGCCCTGGGTACCCTGATCGCCGTGCCGTTTTACCTGCTCGCACTGCTGCAGTCCGATTGGATCATGGCAACGGGCCTTCTGAGCCTCGCAGGGTTCTTTCAATACGCATCACTGGGCCCGACATTCGGAGTGATACAGAATGCGGTCGGTGAGCGCAGGCGCGCGACCGCCACCGCGTTGTTGTACATTGCGCTCAGTGTCTTCGCCTTGGGAAGCGGACCGCTGTTCACCGGCTGGGCCATCGATCGATTCGCCGACTCTCGCTTCGCCCAGCTCTATCCCACGGGCTCCTTCGAGGTTGAGTGCCACGGCGGCATCGCGGCCCCGACGGCGACCCCCGAGCTCAAGTCGGCCTGCGGCAAAACATTGGGCACAGCCACCCGACGCGGAATGCTGATAACCCTCGCGTTCTTCACGTGGGCGTCAATTCATTACTTTCTCGCCGCCGCCGCGATGCGCAGGCCGCTTGCGACTCAATGACGCATCCGAGCGCCGGAGCAGTGTCCGTCTAGCTATATAAGAGCGCCGCCACCCCCAACGCGTCAAGCGCTCGATCTGGCGTCTTTGTCGAGAAAGATGTGGCCGGCATCGCACCGCGGCCGCCTGCCGTTATTTTCCGCCTACCGCTAATTGCCGCCGGCCGTCAGCTTCCGCCCGCCTGGGATGCTTTGCTTTCTTCCGTCCAATCGGCTTCGACGTAAAAGGGACCCGGCCGCTCGCGCAATTGTTCGTATTTGCAAATTTGCGGCTCGGGCCCCAACGGAGTCGAGATCCCGGCGCGAAAGGCCCACTCGCCGCGGTCGCTGTCGCCGGCGCGCACGTAGCTGTTGATCATGAAGCGTCGGTCGGTGTCACTGACGTTCGGTGCCGATCCGTGTACCGTGAACAACGTCCACAGCAACAGGTCGCCTGGCTGCATTTCGCAGGTGACGATATTGTTCGGATCCAAATCGGCGCGCCGCAATTCCTCATCCTGAGTTTGCCCCACCATGATGGGACCGTCGTCGGACAAGCCGAGGTAGCCGAGTCGATGGCTTTTTGGGATGACACGGAGCGCCCCATTCGCGACGGTTTGCGGATCGATGGCAAGACCCGTGGTCACCGAGCTTCGCACGAAGTCAAAATCTTTGACGTTGCCTTCACGAAATCGCGCATCTTGGTGAAACCGGTAGGAGGTGTATTTCGCCCCCGGCGGCTTCCAATGAATTTGATGGGAAATCTGCTTGATGTCGGGGCCCAGAAAGGGCTCGAGCACCGAAAAGTATGGTTCACTGCGGCGCATGCGCTCCATGAGCGGATTGATCCACGCGGTCCAATGTGCCTGGAGAACGACGCGGCGCTGCGCCTTGGGATCATGAAGGATCTCGAACAGAAGGTTCTTGTCGCGGTAGGTTGCGTGGTGCTTCAATCCCTCGCGATACATCGCGTCCGTCTCCGCGGCGATCTCCTTCGTTTCCGACGGCGAGAGAAATCCCCGCACGATGGCGAAGCCCTGGGCATTGAGGTCTTGCACGATATCGCTCATGCCGCAAGGTTAACCCACGTCACTTCCTGGCGCCACCGCGCGTAAAGGAGGCCCCGCACTCTACTTCGCTTGCGTCGCCCCTCCCTTGGCCTGCATCGCGTCTAATTTTGCTTCCATTGCTTCGCCGAAATACGCCTGTGGATTCGACGGCGTGACTTTTTCCGCATACTCACGCAAGGCGATGGCTTTCTTCGCCGTCTCGAACGCCTCGCGTAAGGTCTTCGCTTCGGGCAATGCATCGCGATAGAAAGCTTCGCCGAAATACGTAAGATCTCGGTCGTTCGAACAGCCGAAGGAGGTGCGGTCGGCGGCCGCCGCCGCGATGACAATGGTGTGCACATCGCGCAGGGAGTCGATGAACCCTCCCGCATAGCAGGCGGAAATGATGATGACGCGCCACTTGATGCCTGCGTCGTGCAGGGCGTCCGACAAATCGTCCGCCGTCAGATCCTTGAAGGGAAATTGAGAATTTGACACGGCAATGACCGGCTCCTGGGAGCCATGCGAGGAGATGGACAGGATCAGCACATCCTTGTCGAGGTCCATGCGCGAGGCCAACCCGCGCAGCGCGTAGGCCAACCCGGTTACGCTCGCCAACGGTGCCCGCTGCAGGTCACGCTCATCATTGAGCAGTGCGATGTGACGGTCACCCACGTGAAAGCGCTCGCCCACCACGCGGGAGGCCAGGCCGATTTCCTGTGCAAACACCTTTTCATCGCCAACGCCGGCGAAGCCCAAGAAAAACACCTGCGGGCTCGCGCCGGTATCGCGATGCACGGCCTGGAGGGCGTCATCGATGCGGTCCGCCTGCTCGAACAAGGCCGCTTCGCGTTCGACCAGCGCGTCATCCGTCGTCGCGACGCTCGGGTCGCGCGGATTCCACAAATCCGGGATGGCGTTGACTTGATTACTGACCCACACGAATGCCGCGATGAAGGCCAATCCCGCCAGCGCCGCGACGCGTTGCGAACGCCCGGTGAACGACTGCAGTCCGCGCGCCAGGTAAACGATGGAATACACGCCCACCGCGCAAGCCGCGCCCCAAAACAAAGGCGCGGACAAATAATAGGAGGCAACGGAGAACAACAGGAGCGGCAACGGCATGACGCCGAGGCCCAACAGCAGCGCCGCTCCCGCAGCCGGCCGCGGGGTGCTGCGCCACTTCAGTAGAGATACCAGACCCAACACGGCCATGACATACCACCCCAACAGGGGAATACCGTCGATGGAAAACTCCGGATCGGGTTGTCGTTGCCAGCGATCGATGAACACCCAGGCGGCCAGCAGACAGACGCTCAGCACCAATATGGCGATCGTCGGACTGCCTTGCGGTTCAGCCTTCAGCGGTTGCAGGCACCAGAGTCGCGCCAGAGCTTTGCCCCAGGATGGGCGAGGCATATCTGCGCTCGGGGGAATATCGGGAGGAGATGTCTCGGGGTTATCGTTCATGCATTGGGCTCGGGGGCATTGCCCCCGAGCGGGCTCGCCTTACTGTGCTTCGACAATTTTCTTCAGATTATCCAAACCCGACTGATACACGCCGCTGATGGCATCGGTCGCGGCCTTGTCGTTCTCCGTGTCCGCCGGATCATCGCCCACATTCTTGCGCTTGAAGCTGCCCGACCAGGTGACCATGGTCTTGGAGGCGCCCAGCGAGGTGACCACGAGGCTCGAGGTGTAATGCGACACGGGCAGCACGCCTTCCAGGATCGCATAGCGAAACCGGCGGCCTGCATCGTCGAACTGCAGGAGCTTTTCTTTGATGGTTCCACCACCCTTCAGCGTCAGCAGCCGCACTGCGCCCACGGTGTTGTTGGTGCCGCTGACGATTTCGTCGCTGGCCAGCGCCGGATGCCAAGTGTTCAAGCCGTCGAAGTTCTTCGCGGCCGCCCAGACCTTGTCCGCCGGCGCGGCAATGGTCACTGATTTCTTGACGTGCAGCACCGGAGCAGCGGCCCAAGAAGCCCCCGAAACCAGCAACGCACCCGCCAATATCGCACTAGTCATTATTCTCATGTTGTCCATCCTTTGAGGTTAATCCAGCCAAAAGCCAAGCGATTGTAAGCTGTCACAGGCACGGCGTCAGGCCGGTCTCGGTCGGCGGCGACAGGTTCGCACCCCGCCGGCCGCGCGCAACCGACGCGGCGATGTCCCATCGCTGCACAAATGTGTCATCCGTGCGGCACTTTAGGCGACCTCAGTGACACTCTCTGTCACGAGCCCTGGCTGACCGCGTCTGAGGTTCGCCCCCACACCATGCTCACGCGAGGCCGCAAGAAACGCCTCAGTCGCAGCACTCACCGGTGCTCCCCGCCGCCACACCACGCCAATCGCCAGCGGCGAAGGCGCATCGGCCAACGGCACTGCCACCAGCTGCTCCCCATCCAGCGACCATGCTCGGAACAGCACCTCGGGAAGAATACTGACGCCGCAGCCCGTGGCTACGAGGCTCCGGGTCGCCTCGACCGAGCGGGTTCGCACCGCCACCATGGGATTGAATCCCGCGCGCAGCCACAGATCGCCCGCGCCCCGCTTCAACTCATCGCTGCGCAACTCGACGACCGGCTCGCCGCGCAATTCCATCATGGACACTTGCTGTGCGCCGGCCAGCCGATGCCGCGCCGGAACCCACAACCGCCACGGCGAGCGAATCAGCGCGGTGGTATCGAAACTGCTGGCATTCTCCAGAGTCGACGTAATCATCAGCGCCGCATCGAGCTCCCCATTGATAAGTTGTTGCTCGATGAAGGTACCCGCGTCCTCGTACACCCAGGTCTTTACATTAGGGAAGGCCCGTCGATAGCGCGCCAGCAAGCTCGGCAAGTAGTAGCCCGTGAGCAGCGACACCGCGCCGATGATAAGTTCGCCGGCCAACGCCTCCGGACGCACCGACAAAGCCTCCTCGGCGACGGCTACCGCGTCGAGGATGCGGTGTGCATGGCGCAGGAACTCATGGCCGGCGTGCGTCAGCGCCATGCCTCGGGCGTGTCGCCGGAACAGCAACACATCGAGATGGGTTTCCAGCGCCTGTACCGATTCGGTGATCGCAGCCTGCGACACGTTCAAGCTTTGTACCGCGGCGGATATCGAGCCGAGTTCACCGACGGCGCAGAAGTACCGCATGGCGCGCAGGGACATGGACATCGCTTCAGCCTCTGTGACGGTACCGTCGCTGCGACGGCTGATCGGTTTTTCCGATAGAACATATCGGCATATCGAGGTTACCAAGATCTTGGTACTTCAGCTAGCCTTGGGCCCAACACTGGAGAGACGTATGGGATTGATTCGCGGATGCTGATCGGTGGCCATTGCATCCCCGGCGCGGGAGAATCCGAGCGCATTCTCAATCCAGCCACCGGCGAACCCTGCGGCTCCATCCCGGAAGCCACCCCGGAACAGATCGAGCTCGCCGTCCAAGCCGCCCAGCGCGCCTTTCAAGGCTGGAAGCGCACGCCGCCTCGGCAGCGCGCTGCCTGCCTCCTGGCCATGGCGGATCTCATCGAGGAGCGCAGCGCCGAACTGGCGCGACTCGAATCCACGAATTGCGGCAAGCCCTACTCAACCATGCTGCGCGAGGAAATCCCCGCCATCGTCGACGTATTTCGCTACTTTGCGGGCGCCGCTCGCGTGGTCGATAGTCCGGCGGCCGCCGAATACGTCGCCGGGCATACCAGCTTCGTGCGGCGCGATCCCATTGGCGTCGTGGCCTCGATCGCCCCTTGGAATTACCCGCTGCTCATGGCTGCGTGGAAAATCTGTCCGGCGGTCGCCGCCGGTAATACGGTGGTCCTCAAGCCCTCCGAGCTCACCCCGTTGTCCATCCTGGCGCTGGTTGAACAATTCGCCGGCGTTTTCCCACCTGGAGTGGTCAATATCATCTGCGGGCGCGGCGAGACCGTGGGGGCACCTCTCGCGGCGAGCGCCCACGTGCGCATGATCTCTCTGACCGGCGACATCGTGACGGGACAGAAAATCATGGAAGTCGCGGCACGCTCCATTACCCGCACCCACCTCGAACTGGGCGGCAAAGCCGCGGTCATTGTCTGCGACGATGCGGATATCGACGCTGCGGTGGCCGCGGTCCGCACCTATGGCTACTACAACGCAGGGCAGGACTGCACGGCCGCATGCCGCGTCTACGCACATGAGTCGATTTACGACAAATTCGTTGCGGATCTGGCGGCGGCGGTATCAACCATCCGAGTGGGCGCCCAGAACGATCCTGGCGTGGAAATGGGCCCCTGTATTTCCGCGCGCCAACGAGACCGAGTCGCCAGTTTCGTCGAACGCGCCCGCCAGCAGCGACATATGGAAGTCGTGTGCGGCGGCGCCGCCATGCAGCGTCCGGGGTTTTTCTACCAGCCCACCGTGATCGCCAACGCACGTGCCGAGGACGAGATTGCGCGCCGCGAAGTATTCGGGCCCGTAGTTTCCGTCACTCGCTTCTCCGATCTGGATGAAGTCATTCGCGTCGCGAACGACTCGGACTATGGGTTGGCCTCATCGGTGTGGTCGCGCAATTGCGGCACAGCATTGCGCATTGCCGCCGAACTCGAATGCGGCACAACCTGGATCAACACCCATTTCACCTTGGCGAGCGAAATGCCTCACGGCGGCTGCCGCAAGTCGGGGTATGGAAAAGAACAGTCGCGTTACGCGATGGAGGACTATACGAATCCACGCCACATCATGGTGCGTCTCTAATGCATCGTGATTCAGAACAGCGCACGAGTGAAAGCTTTATATGACTGTCGCGCAATAAACTTGCGTGCCAGTAAACCCTATGTTACGAATCGAAAATAAAATATGGGTGGGATGATCGAGTAACGCGCGGGTCGATTGGTTGCATTTATCGCACTCCGCCGCAGCAACCGAGTTTGTTCATGTCAGGGAGAATTATCGATGAAAGTAAAGTCGTGCAATGCGGACGGCAGCGGACGGTATAGAGCCGCGAGGCTGTTTGCGGTGATGGTTTGCGGCGCCTCACTGGCCGCGCCCAGCTTCGCAGCCACCGCAGTAGGCCCTACCGCTGACTCTGGGGGCGGACTCGATGAAATCGTGGTGACTGCCGAAAAGCGCAACTCCACGGTGCAAGAAACCGCCATCAGCATGACCGCCATCAGCGGTGACCAACTGCGCAATGAGGGCATCACCTCCGTCGAGGATATTGCCGCCAAGGTGCCGGGCATATCCATCCGCACCGCCGGCCCTGGACAAACCGAATACGAAATGCGCGGCCTCTCGGCGGGTGGCGGCACCGCGGCGACCGTGGGTTTCTATCTCGACGAAACGCCGTTGTCCGCCAACGCCGTGGCGCTCAACGGTCGCACCGTCATCGATCCCGACCTATTCGATCTGAACCACGTGGAAGTGCTGCGCGGACCGCAAGGTACCTTGTACGGCTCGGGTTCGATGGGCGGCACCATCCGCCTCACCACAAATCAACCCAAACTCGGCACTTACGAGGCCGCCACCGACGTCAACGTATCCGACACCTCTCACGGCAGCGCGAATGGCGGCGGCAGCTTGATGGTAAACCTGCCGATCGGCGATATTGCAGCGTTGCGCATGGTGACGACCGGCAAGTATGTGAGCGGTTGGATTGATCGCATCGTCACCAAACCCGGCGATTTCCCCGCGCCCACCGCGCCTTCTTATACGGCGAGCGCTCCCGCCAATTGCGGCGCCTACTATTGCGACCGTGGCGACGTTGCCGACGCGCCGGTGCAAAACATCGTCAAGGGATCCAACCTCGAGCGCTTCGCCTCAGCGCGCGCCATTCTGTTGGTGAAGCCCACCGACTCGCTGTCCATCACCGCCACCGGGATGTATCAGGACATTCGCGCGGACGGCTACAACAACTTCCAGGAGCAACCCGGCGGTCTCGCCATCTACCAGCCGTACGATCAGCAAGAGCCGTATCACGACTATTTTAGGCTGGCCAGCCTCAAGGTCGAGCAAGTGATGGGCTTCGCGACCCTGACCTCCGCGACCAGCGTCTGGTCGCGGCAGGTATTGCAGTCCACCGACTCGACCGAAGCGCTGCAAAACATCAATAATCTCACCCATCTGGTCGACGGCGCCTACGTCGCCAATTACATTCAGAACCTGTACGTCGAAGTCGATCCGACGCGGCAATACAGCGAGGAATTGCGACTGACCTCGAACACCTCCGGGCCATTGGAATGGGTGACCGGCCTGTATTACGCCAACCTGCACTCCGGGTACATCACCTACAATCAAGCACCCGGCTTTGCCACGGCGCTGACTTGCGGCCTACCGTCGGCCAGCAACCCGGTGGCAGGATCATGCCCCGCATCGGCGGTTGCTCCGGTCACCAGCGTGCTGCGCTTTCCCGACCCGAGTTTGACGCCGTATTCCAGCGCAGTGGCCGCCAATCCGAACGGCGTCGTATTCAACGACAACAATCCCAACGTTTTGAAGCAAACTGCCGTATTCGGTGAGGGCACGTACAAGTTCACCGATACGCTCAAGCTGACCGCCGGTCTGCGTTTTTTTCACTTCGCCATCGACAATCTGGCGAATCAGGCCGGCCTCGGAACGGCGGCGGCGAATCAGGATCACACCATACTGTCACAGAGCGCGAGCGGCAATGCGGTGCTGCCGAAATTGAACCTCGCCTACGAGCCCACATCCGACCTCACGGTATACGGCACGATCGCCAAGGGCTCGCGCCCGGGAGGCTTCAATCTGCCCATTCCGCTGCCGACGGCCTCAGTGCTTGCCGTCAATCCGTACGCCTACAATTGCGGTGTGGGCGCGGTAAACGTCTCCTCCCAGCCGAATTACACCCCCGACTCCGTGTGGAGCGCCGAACTGGGCGAGAAGTTCCGATTCGCGGACCGGCGCATCTCCGTCAACGCCGACTTCTATTACATCAAGTGGGACAACATACAGCAGGTGCTATCGCTGACTTGCGGCTATCCCTACAACACCAACGCAGGCAACGCCAAGTCCTATGGTCCGGAAATCGAAATGTCCGCGCTGCTCACGACGGGGCTGACCTTCGACGTGTCGGGCGCCTTCACCCAGGCCTACATTAACGACCCCAATGCGAGCGCTCTTGCCTCAGGTATCACGCCGGGAACGCGCGTCCTCAACGTGCCGAAGTACACGGCCGTTGCCGGCCTCAACTACCAGGTCCCGATCAACGAACAGCTGAATGGTCTCTTCCACCTGGCCAGTTCTTTGGTGGGACCGAATCAGGACCAGGCGGCGGTTCGGCAAACCCTGCCGTCATACAACCTGGTCGACGGTCGGGCGGGAGTCGCCAGCGGCCCCTGGTCGGCGGCGGTCTATGGCACAAACCTGACCAACAAAGTGGCGGAACAGACCATCAACAACACCGTCTTTGCCTGGCAGACATACGCGATTACTCGCGTGTCGACCAACCAACCGCGCACCATTGGAGTCGATTTCCAGTACAAATTCTAGACCGTCGACGCGCCATACCGGGGGCTTGTGTACGGGGGGTTTGAGCCCCCCGCCGCAAGCCCCCAAATTTTGTAAGATGGCGGGCATAGAACGACGTGCTGGACCCAGCGCCCAGCACAACCGCCCGCGAAGGATGACACTCGTGACCGACCAATCAGCCAAGCCGATCGATCAAGACGCAGAGCAACTCAAGGCCTTGGGCTACGAGTCGCACTTCGACCGCACCATGTCCAAATGGGAGAACTTCTCCCTAGGCTTTACCTATTTGTCCCCCGTGGTGGGCGTGTACACCATATTCGCCAGCGCCTTCATCGCCGGCGGCCCACCGATGTGGTGGACTTATATTCTCGTGGGCCTGGGGCAGCTCATGGTGTGCCTCATCTTCGGCGAAATCGTTTCTCAGTTCCCCATCTCCGGCGGTCTGTACCCATGGGCACGGCGTCTCATGGGTAAGCGTTGGGCGTGGATGGCAGGGTGGGTCTATGCCTGGGCCCTGTGCTGCACCATGGCCGGCGTCGCCACGGGCGTAGCACCCTTTCTCGCCCAATTATTCAGGGTCGAAAGTACTCCGCTCGCGACCACCATGATCGCCCTTGTTCTGATTGCCATGACCACCGCGCTTAACTTGAGCGGCACGCGGCTGTTGGCGAGAGTGGCCATGTTCGGCTTCATTTGCGAACTCGTGGGCGCCATTGTCGTCGGCGGGTATCTCCTCATGTTCGCACGACATCAACCTCTCGCCGTACTCTGGGACACCTCGCTGGTGCACACCGATGGACACTACTACCCCGCGTTTCTCGCCTCCTCGCTGGCCGCCATGTTCTGCTACTACGGTTTCGAGGCCTGCGGCGACGTGGCCGAAGAGACCCCTGATGCCAGCCGCATGATTCCCAAGGCCATGCGCATGACCATTTACATCGGCGGCGCCGCGGCCTCGTGGGTATGTCTGGCCTTCGTGCTGTCCATCAACGATATCCCCGCGGTGATATCCGGCAAGGACACCGACCCCATTGTCACTCTGCTGCGCGCCGCCATGGGCGAGCGCGGCTTCGATGCCGTCATCGTCGTGGTCCTCGTGTCTTTCGTGTCCTGCCTGCTCAGTCTGCAGGCCGCTGCCAGTCGCTTGATTTTCGCCTACGCGCGCGACCAAATGATTTTCGGCAGTAAGTACCTGAGCCGCATGTCGCCGAAATCGCATGTGCCTGCCAATGCGTTGATTTTGATGGGGGCCATTCCCGCGCTCATTACTCTCTCGGCCCTTTGGCTACAGGATGCCATCGCCACCATCATCAGCTTCGCGGCCGTCGGCATTTATATTTCATTCCAAATGATCATCTTGGCCGCATTGATCGCGCGCGTCCGAGGGTGGCGGCCCACCGGGCCCTTTACCCTCGCCGGCTGGGGATGGTTGGTCAACTTTATCGCCCTGGCCTACGGGCTCAGCGCCATTATCAACATTCTCTGGCCGCGTCCCGCCACGCCCAACGATCCTTGGTATGTCGCCTACGGGATGCTGGTGACCACGGTCGGCGTCATCATTTTGGGCGGCATTTACATGATGCTGGTGAAGCCTTACGAGCGCGGCAACGCTCCGGCGGGCGATGCGCATCGACTTCCTGTGCGGGCCTAGGGATACGGTCCCGCGGTTGCGTCGTTGCCGCCATCGACGGCCAAGTTGGAGCCGGTGACATAGCTGGCAAGATCGGATGCGAGAAAGCATACGCATCGGGCCACCTCGACCGGCTGCGCCAAGCGACGCATGGGGATACCGGCAGCCAACTCCCGCAGATTGCGCTCAGGGTCGCCGCCGCGGGTCGCCAGAATATCGTCGACCATGCGGGTATGGATTTCTCCAGGGCTGACCGCATTCACGCGAATGTTGTCGCGGGCGTGATCCAGCGCCATGCAGCGGGTTATTTGCAGGACAGCTCCCTTGCTGGCGCAGTACGCCACATGATTGGGTTCGCCGTTGGAGCCCCATTCGGACGCGACGTTGACAATCGCTCCCTTGCCGATGGAACGCATATGGGGCACGACAGCGCGACTGGTGTAGAACAAGGCGTTGACGTTCACCGACATGGTGTCCAGCCACTGTTCATTGCTGGTTTCCAGCGCGTTCGCCGTATACAGAATCCCGGCGTTGTTGACCAAGACATCCAAGCGTCCGAACTGCCGCACCGTCTCGTCGACCAGCCGCTCGCATTCACCCGCACCTCGCATGTCCACTGCGATGAACCGGGCGGTGCCCCCGTCTGCCTCGATACTCGTGACGACTGCCCGTCCGCGATCGGCATGGCGTCCGCTCACCATCACGGCCGCCCCGGCTGCCGCGAAAGCGCGTGCGCAGGCCTCGCCGATGCCAGTGGTCGATCCCGTGACCAGCACCACGTGTCCGGCGAACGATATTTGACTCGCAAACGCCATATGCATTTCCCCCAGCAGGCTGCCGCTCAGCCCAAGATAGCCCACAATCTGGGCGACCAGGACATGGACGTTGAGGCAGACTAAGCCATTGAACCGCCCACCGAGGTATCGCCGATGATCGTGCCGAATTCCGAAGCCGCCGTTTCGCCCAAGAACGAACTCAGCCGCTCCCTCAAGGGCAGGCATCTGACCATGATTTCCATTGGCGGCATCATCGGCGCGGGGTTGTTCGTGAGCAGCAGCACCGCCATCCGCGCCGGCGGCCCCGCCAGCTTCATTAGCTACACCATCACCGGCCTCATTATCCTGCTGGTCATGCGCATGCTTGGAGAAATGGCCACGGCGCTCCCCCGAGTCCGCTCCTTTACCGAATTTGCACGCGAGGGCTTGGGCGACGGCGCCGGCTTCGTGGTCGGCTGGCTGTACTGGTATTTCTGGGTATTGGTAGTGCCGGTCGAGGCCATTGCCGGAGCGAAGATTCTCGAACTCTGGATCCCTTGGCGCCCACTGCCCTTGGGGATCGGGCTCATGGCCGTCATGACCTGCGTGAATCTCATGTCCGCCAGATCCTATGCCGAATTCGAATTCTGGTTCTCCTCCATCAAGGTCTCGGCCATTCTCGTTTTCATCGCCATTGCCGCCAGTTATGCCTTCGGATGGACTGCGCCGAACGGGTCCACGTTCGGCAATTTGGTCAATTACGGCGGTTTCACCCCCAATGGATGGATTGCCGTCATTGCCGCGGTACCCACGGTGTTCTTTGCCATGATGGGCGCGGAAATCACCACCGTCGCCGCTGCCGAGTCAGAGGAACCCGGCAAGGCCGTCGCCAAGATGAGCTCCCAGGTCATCGGGCGCATTCTCGTTTTTTATGTCATCTCGTTATTTCTCATCGTCTCGGTGACTCCATGGAACACGGTCAAGTCGGGCGAGTCGCCCTTCACCCTCGCCTTGAACACCATGCATATTCCGCTGGCCGGAACCATCATGACCGTGATTATTCTCACCGCCGTCCTATCCTGTATGAACTCGGCGTTCTACGTGAGTTCTCGGGTGCTATTCGTCCTGGCGGAACGCGGCGACGCGCCTGAGCTACTGGTGAAGCTCAACGCACGCAAGGTGCCGGTCGCCTCGGTGCTCATGGGTGCCTTCGCGGGTTTTCTCGGGATCATCGCGGCCACCGGCGGACGCCAGAAGGTCTTCGACTTCTTGGTCAGTTCTTCCGGCGCGGTGATTGTGTTCATTTACATGGCCATTTCGATTTCCCAGATCGTTCTGCGCAAGCGCCGCGAGCGCAATGGCGAACCCGCCCCGTCGGTCAACATGTGGCTGTTCCCCTGGCTGAGCTACGCCGCCATCGCCGCCATGGCCGCCGTGCTCATCGCCATGGCTTTCACCCGGGGTCTGCAGCAGGACTTCTACTTCAGCTGCATCACCCTGGTTGTGGCAGTCGCCGCGTATTTTCTGACCAAGTGGATACGCCGACCGGCGGTGGCTTCCAGCGTCCGAGCCTGAGCCCCGCCGCGCTCCTAGCCGGCCCTGAAAGCCGGCTGGCCAAATGATGGGCAAGCCAGGCCGCCCCGGGGTGAACTTTTTTGCATTAGCTTATGCCCCGGCCTGCAATCGGATAATGATCGCCAAAAATGATAGCGCTACCTTTGCATCTATATGATAAATAAAAGGTATTTTCTCTATACCGAATTTGCAAAATTACGTCAACGTATAAAAATTACACTGCCAGTTACAAAGAGTACGCTGCAGTGCGCAGCATTTTTGGCAGTATGAGACATGCCTTCCGGTGGCCCCGCGAAAGCAGCAAGTTTAGGAGAATCTCGCGCCGGCAAGCCAGCCAACTCCCCCGCTGGTGCGATATCCCGGCGGCGTTGCCCTCAAAAGGCGACGCCGTTTTTTATTCCAGACCCCGAAAATCCCCGAAAATCAGACTGAGCGCGCGCCACGGCTGTCCGCTCCTAATGGCTGGAACGCACGTTGGAAAACGCACTCCAGCTCGTCAACCGGGTAAAATCATCTCCCAGGGCCCCTGAGCCCGTCCAGGTCTAAGAGAGGAAATCCCATGTCGATTGAGCGCAAGCACGCCGGTCCCCGTATGTCCCAAGTCGTGATTCACAACAAGACGGTGTATCTCGCCGGCCAGGTTGCTTCAGGCGCGCCCGGGAAAAGCGTGCGTGAACAGACCAAGGATATTTTGGCGACCATCGATGCGCTGCTCAAGGGGGCCGGCTCCGACAAGACCAAGTTGTTGAGCGTCACCATCTGGCTCACCGACATGGCCACCTTCGGTGAAATGAACGAAGTTTGGGACACCTGGGTAGTCGCCGGCGCCACTCCCGCGCGCGCCACGGTCGTCAGCCCCAAACTGGCCGCGCCGGAATTCGCCATCGAGATTGCGGTTATCGCGGCACAGGCCTAAAGCGTAGAGCCTTCCTTAGCGGGGCAGAGCTGCCTTAGCCCCGCTAGCGTCGCGTGTCACGCCCTGAGCGCCGCCAACACTTCCTCCAGCATCTTCTTCGCATCCCCGAACAGCATCCGATTGTTCTCCTTATAGAACAGCGGATTGTCGACGCCCGCATAACCTGACGCCATGCTGCGCTTCATGACGATGGTCGTCTGCGCCTTCCACACCTCCAGCACCGGCATGCCCGCGATCGGGCTCGTCGGGTCATCCTCGGCGCTGGGATTCACGATGTCGTTGGCGCCGATGACCATGGCCACACTGGTGTCCGGGAAATCCTCGTTGATCTCATCCATTTCCATGACGATGTCGTAAGGCACCTTGGCCTCCGCCAGCAGCACGTTCATGTGTCCTGGCATGCGCCCCGCCACCGGATGAATGGCGAAGCGTACATTCTTGCCCTTCTCGCGCAGCAGCTTGGTGATTTCGTACACCGTGTGCTGAGCCTGAGCCACCGCCATGCCGTAACCCGGGACGATGATGACGCTACCCGCTTCTTTCAATAATTCCGCGGTCTCCACGGCGCTGACCGCCACCACTTCACCGGCGGGCGCCGCAGCGCCGGCAGCCTTCGAAGCGGGCCCAGAGACGCCGCCGCCGAAGCCCCCGGCTATGACGCTCAAGAATTGCCGGTTCATCGCCCGGCACATGATGTACGACAAAATGGCACCGCTCGAGCCTACCAACGCACCCGTCACGATCAACAAATCGTTGGACAGCATGAAGCCGGTCGCGGCCGCCGCCCAACCGGAATAGCTATTCAGCATGGACACCACCACCGGCATGTCGGCCCCGCCGATGGCCAACACCAAGTGCATGCCGAAGATCAGCGCAATGACGGTCATGGCAATCAACGGCGTCAAGCCCACGTCGATAGAGTCTGCCGCCAGAAATTTATAGCCAAGGACGACCATGACGACGACCAGCACCAGGTTCAACCAATGCCGTGCCGGCAGCAACAACGGCTTGCCCCCGATGCGCCCGGACAGTTTCCCAAACGCAATCACCGACCCCGAGAGGGTGACCGCGCCGATGAGCACACCCAAGTAAACCTCGACGCGGTGAATGGTCTCCTCCGCCGATGTCATGCCCGTCGCGGCCGTCGGATCGATGAAGCTCGCGTAGCCCACCACCACCGCCACCAAGCCCACCAAACTGTGCATGAACGCCACCAGCTCGGGCATTTGCGTCATTTGCACGGTGCGGGCGAGATACAGGCCAATGGCGCCGCCGACGACCAGCGCGGCGGTGATCCAGCCTAAACCCCCGACGCTGACGCGCGGCCCCAGCACCGTGGCCAGCACGGCAATCCCCATGCCGATCATGCCGTACAGGTTGCCGCGGCGTGAACTCTCGGGATTCGACAAGCCGCCGAGGCTCAGGATGAAGAGGATGGTCGCGCCGATATACGCGACGGAAGTGAGACTCCCTGACATTCTTGTTCTCCGTTACTTGCGGAACATCGACAGCATGCGACGCGTCACCGCGAAGCCGCCGAACATGTTCACCGCGGTCAAGGCGATGCCGACGACGGCCAGCCAGCGAATGATGTCGTCCGGCCGCGCGTTCTCGCCGACCATGGCGGCGATCGCAGGCGGCGCGATTTGCACCAGCGCACCGATGATAATGATGCTGCTAATGGCATTGGTGACGCTCATCAACGGCGTGTGCAAGGACGGCGTCACGTTCCACACGACCTGGTAGCCCACGAAGCAGGCCAGCACGAACACCGTGAAGTGCCCCAGGAACGCTGGGGGCGCATACAAGCCCACCAGCGCAAAGAGTACCGCCGCACCGCCAAAGACCAGCGCCGTGGTCCCCACCGACATCGGCTCGCCGCCGCCATGCCCGTGGCCCTTCTTCTCGGAGCCAGACTTGACCACGGGCTTAGCGGCCGCAGCGGCCGGCGGAGCCGCAGACAACTTCGGCGCCGGAGGCGGCCAAGTAACTACGCCATCCTTGACCACGGTCGTGCCGCGAATCACATCGTCGTCCATATTGACGACGTATCGACCGTCCTTCGCCTTGCACAGCTCTTCGGACAGCCGCCATAAGTTCGTGGCATACAAGTTACTCGCCTGGCGCGGGAGGCGGCTCGGCAAATCCGTGTAACCGATAATCGTCACGCCGTGTTTCACCACGACCTTGCCCGGCTCGGTCAATTCACAGTTTCCGCCCTGCTCGGCAGCCATATCGACAATCACGCTACCCGGCTTCATGGACTGAACCATCTCGGCGGTGATGAGCTTCGGCGCCGGCTTGCCCGGGATCAACGCGGTGGTGATGATAATGTCGACTTCCTTGGCTTGCTGCGCGAACACCTCGCGCTGCGCCTTCTGAAAGCCTTCGCTCATCACCTTGGCATAGCCGCCCACGCCGCTGCCTTCCTCGACGTAGTTGACGGGAATGAACTCCCCGCCCAGAGACTTGATCTGATCACCCACCTCCGGCCGGGTGTCATTGGCGCGCACAATGGCGCCCAAACCGGAAGCCGCGCCAATGGCCGCAAGGCCCGCGACGCCGGCACCGATGATGAATACCTTGGCAGGCGGAACCTTGCCGGCCGCGGTGATCTGACCCGTGAAGAAGCGGCCGAACTCGTGCGCGGCCTCGATCACGGCACGGTAGCCGCCAATGTTCGCCATCGAGGAGAGTGCATCGAGTTTCTGAGCACGCGACATGCGCGGCACGCTGTCCATGGCCAGGACCGTCGCCTTCTTCGCCGCCAACAGTTTCAGCAGCTCGGGGTTCTGCGCAGGCCAGAAGAAGCTCACCAGCGTCTGGCCCTCGCGCACCAGGCGCACTTCGTCGCCACTCGGCGCCCGCACCTTGAAAATGATGTCGGCGCCCGACCACAGACTCGCGGCGTCCGGAACGATGGTGGCCCCCGCGGCTCGATAAGCGTCATCGCCAATGGTGGCGCTTTCGCCTGCCCCAGATTGAACGGTGACTGAGAAGCCCAACTTGATGAGCTTCTCGACGACGTCGGGCACGGTCGCGACGCGTTTCTCGCCCGGAAATATTTCTCTCGGGACCCCGATAACCTGAGGCATGTTCTAACTCCCTCCCACGGATTGGTCAGGCCACTGACTACGGCGCAGACGACTACCGACGTTCTTTATTGCCGTAATCGGGCAGTCGCCACGGATACTACGCAGATTGCGATCAGCGCTCAAACTTAGTGGACAGAATAATCGACGACGTAGTCCGCTCCACGCCGTCGAGCGCGCCGATGCGATCAATGACTTGATCCATTTCATCCACCGTGGAGGTCGCAGCGACGGCAATCAAATCCACCTCCCCGCTCACCGAGTGCAGCACATGCACCTGGTCGATGGCGCGCAGCGCTGCCGTCACGCTCCGGGTCTCCTTGGGCCCCACTTTGATCATCACGTGCGCGCGTACCGCCCCGAGGCCATGCTCCGGCGCCAACCGCACGCCATACCCCACGATGACGCCCTGCTTCTCCAGCCGCTCTATACGGCTCTGGACGCTGGTCCGGGACCGCCCCACCAGCCTGGCCAGTTCAGCCGTGGACGCCCGGGCGTTCTCACGCAGTGCGAAGAGCAACTTCTCGTCGATAGCATCCATGGCGTCTCCCACTGCCTGCGTTCAAACGCCGAGATACGTCAAATCGCCCGCGCATCCCCGGCAAATCGCCCGTTTTACCCTGTATAACGTCGGTATTATACTAAAATATGCCCAGAACCACCCTACCATTCGTAGGGCTCCCCGCCGACAATATCTCCCCCTTTCGGAGGTTTGCGGTATGAAAGACATCGTCATCGTCGGTGCGGGCAAGATTGGTTCCATGATTGCCGAACTCCTCGTGGGTTCGGGCGATTACGCGGTGACCATCGTGGACAAGTCCCAAAAGCAACTCGACCGCCTCGAAACCTCCGTGGCCACCAAGAAGATCGCCGCCGACATCACCCAGGGCGACACCCTGGTAAACATTCTTCGCGGTAAATTCGCGGTGCTCTCCGCCGCGCCTTATCACGCCACGCGCCTCATCGCTGAAGCGGCCAAAGCCGCGGGCGCTCACTACCTGGATCTGACCGAAGACGTCGCCAGCACGCGCGTCGTGAAGCAGCTGGCCGCCGGCGCGAACACGGCCTTCATTCCCCAGTGCGGCCTGGCCCCCGGCTTCATTACCATTGTCGCCAGCGACCTCGCCTCGCGTTACGACGAATTGCATGACGTACGCATGCGCGTCGGCGCGCTGCCCAAGTTCCCCTCCAATGCGCTTAATTACAATCTGACCTGGAGCACGGACGGCGTCATCAACGAGTACTGCGAACCCTGCGAGGCCATCGTCAACGGCCAGCTGCGCGAGACTCAGCCGCTCGAAGAACTCGAAGAGTTCTCCCTCGACGGCATTCTCTACGAAGCCTTCAACACCTCGGGCGGCCTCGGCACGCTGTGCGAAACCCTCGCCGGCAAGGTCCGCAATCTCAACTACCGCACCATTCGCTATCCCGGCCACGCCGCCATCATGAAGGCGTTGCTCAACGACCTTCGCCTGCGTGACCGTCGCGACCTGCTGAAGGATATTTTGGAAAACTCCGTACCCATCACCCTGCAGGACGTGGTCATCGTCTTCGTCACGGTGAGCGGCATGCGCGGCGGCCAGCTGGTGCAAGAAACCTATGCCAACAAAATCTATGCCGCGCCCGTCGGCGGCCGCGTGCGCAGCGCCATTCAGATCACCACTGCCGGCGGCATTTGCGCCGTGCTCGACATGCTGAGCGCCGGCGTGCTGCCGCAGTCCGGTCTCATCAAACAGGAAGACATCAAGCTGTCCGACTTCCTGGCCAATCGCTTCGGCCGCTGCTACTCCATGACGGCCACGGCGACCGCCAACGCCGCATAAATCGTGATCGAGCGCGAGGATCAACACGCGCTGTCATCCATCGTAGGGCCCGCGGGGTTGCTTCTGACACCCGCGGATCGACTGGCCTACGAGACAGCCGCCCGCTACGGCGCGGGCAGCGCGGCCGCGGTCGTGCGGCCAGCCGACGTCACCCAGGTGTCCGCCGTGGTGCGGCATCTCGTCGAGCGCGGCATCCCGTTCATCCCGCAATCCGGTAACACCGGCCTGGTACTCGGCTCGACACCCGATAACAGCGGCCGGCAAGTGGTGCTCTCGCTCGATCGCCTTCGCACGCCACCCCGCATCGACGTCGCCAATCGCACGGCGACGGTGGCCGCGGGCACACGCCTGTCCACACTGAACGCAGCCCTCGAACCGCACAATTTATTTCTGCCCATCGACGTGAGCTCGGATCCCATGATTGGTGGCATGGTCGCCACAAACACCGGCGGCGCGCGCTTTCTCCGTTACGGCGACATGCGCCGTCAGGTGCTGGGCCTCGAGGTGGTGCTCCCCGACGAAGCCGGCACGATACTCAAATTGTCGAGCGGACTGCGCAAGGACAATTCGCACCTGGACCTGCGCCAGCTATTCATCGGCAGCTGCGGCGCCTTCGGCGTCATTACCGCAGCCACCCTCGAAGTGCAGCCGCTCCCGCGCCAAACCGCCGTCGCGCTCTTGATACCGCGGGACGAAGACGCCATCCTCGAACTCCTCCAGGCCTTCGAGGCCGACGCCGGCGAGTTTCTCACCGCCTTCGAAGGCATGTCCCAGGCCGTGATGCGCCACGCCTTCGCGCAAATCCCCAGCCTGCGCAACCCCTTCCCCGAGGGACTTCCCGCCTACGCCATTCTGGTCGAACTGACCTCCTCGGCCGCACCCCGTCACCCAAGCACCACTCTCGACGCCCTGCTGGAGTCGCTCGTGACGCAACTCGCCGAGCGCCCATCTGGGCCCTTGAGCGACGTGCGCTTCGGTCATGCCGAACAGCTCTGGGCACTGCGACATTCTCTGTCGGAAGGTCTACGCAAAGCGGGTCCCGTCCTAGGGTTCGACCTCTCCTTCCACCGCAGCGAAGTCATGCAATTCCGCCGGGTTGCTATTGCCCAGCTCGCCACCACATATCCTGAGTACGAAGTCTGCGACTTCGGGCATATCGCGGACGGCGGCGTGCATTTCAATTTATTGCACCAAGCCGGTGCCGCCGCCGATCCCGCCCGCGAGAAAGCCGTGAGCCAGCGGATTTTGGAATTGGCCGTGGGCGATTTCGGTGCCAGCTTCAGCAGCGAACATGGCATCGGCCGCGCCAATCAAGCGGCCTACGACCAATTTACGCCCCTATCGATTCAACATTATTCCGCGGCTCTCGCCGCGGTATTCGCGCCACGGGCCGCAGCGCAAGTCCGATTTGGACCCGCGCCGAGTGCAGGAGAATGAACGTGCCCGACAACCATTTATCCCAATTGATACGCTCCGTCGCCGGCGACAAGGCGGTGGATGAGTGCCTGGACACTTTGCATATCGACCGCCACTTCGTCATGGAGAGCGCTGGCAGCGTCACACGTAGTGTGTTCGCCATGGCGCTCAACGCCGTGTTGTTCCACGACCTGTTGTCGCGCGTGCCCACCGGCGCGGCCTACGTTGCCGATCGGCGCCGGCAAGGCGAGCGCATAGTGTTCGATCACGGCGCCCTTCGCACCATACGCTTAGCCAACGGACCCACGGGCACACTGCCCGCCGGCTACGAAGCCTTCTCGCGCATACTCGAGCCGCTGGGCTATCACGTCGCGGGCACCTATCCGCTCGACTCGTTGCGCATGACGGGTCGAGGCTTCGCTCATCGCTGGTTCCCCGACACATTGCCGCAATTCTTCGTGAGCGAATTGCACGTCGAGCGCTTCTCCCAGGAGTTCCAGGCCGCCGCTGCGCGCGTGTTCGGCACCAGCCGCGACCCGCTCACTGCGAACGTCCAGAGCGTCCTCACCGATTTCGCGGAACAGGGTCGCTGCGACTTGAGGCTCGCCGCCCCGGCACTGCGGGACATCGTGGGCGCCTTTAGCCGCTGCCATGACATGCCGACGTTGGCCGACTATCGAATACTGCTCGCCGAATCGCCCGAATGCGCGTGGATCGCGACCGAAGGCTGTGCATTCAACCACGCCACAGATCGAGTCGCGGATGTCGCCATGACGGCATGCGCGCAGCGCTCCTTGGGACGTCCCATGAAGGCCATCATCGAGACCTCCGCGGGCGGCTCCGTGCGTCAAACGGCCTTCAAGGCCGATGCCGTACGGCGTTCTTTCCGCACGCCCGAAGGCGATGTCGAGATGAGCGTGCCCGGTTCGTTCTACGAGTTCATTTCACGGGACCTCGTCAATGGTCCCGACGGCAAACCGCGCCTCGATCTGCGCTTCGACACCGGCAACGCGCAGGGCATTTTTAAGATGACGGCGGCTAGCTAACGACAACGGAAAGTAATGCCACCCTCGGCGTCGATGAGATCGTGGTCAATCAACCATTGGCGCGCATCCTCGGCATCCTCGGCGAACCAGGCGGCTGCGCTACCCAAACGAAAGGTGTAGCCCCACTCATCCATATCGCGGCACATGCGCTCGCGGCCGACGTTCGGCAGCACATCGGCCAGCAGAATTTGCAGATAGCAAACGCCGCTCTCCTCCGCATCGTCGCCGCCGGCGTCCGTGTCCAAGCCCATGCGGCGCTCCGTGGTCATGCATAGGAAGTGCGCCCCCTCGTGCAGCACCGAGTGCAGCGGTGTATCCAACCGGGCATAGAGCTTGGGGCCGATCAATCCCGCCTCGCGCTCCCCCCAGTACGAGCCGGGGATGACCTCGTCGGGCGCCATCAGCGTCAACTCCAATCCATATCGATCGAGCAGCAGCTCCAGGCGCATTCGATCGATGGAATTGACCAGCAGCACAACGCTCCTAAAGGTTACCCACCTATTTCAAACTGGCGAGTCGCCTCATCGCGATGGCCACCAGATCTCGCGCCATTTGACGGCGCAAGATTTCCGCCTCGTGCTGCTTCGCCAGCTGTTCGTTCTCGACGAAGCTATAGTCCTGCGACAAGTTGATGGTTTGGGGCTTCAGTAATTCCTGGTCGGGCCCCTGTACCGCGAAGGTCACCGTATAGGTCAATTCGTATTCCGTGGGAATGTTGCGCGCCGATACCGAAAGGGTGCGCTGCTCCACCAAGTCCTTGGTGATCTCGATGGTGGCGGTCGACTTCGCGCGAATTTCCTGCACGGTCGCGCCCGAGCTTTTCAATTGATGCTCGAACTCGTGCGCAAAATCGGTGTACGGATCTTTGAACGACAAATAGGGCCGCGCCAATATGGCCGGCAATGCATCGCTGCCCGCCAAGCGGAAACCGCACGCGGCGAGGCCCAACGCCGCCGCGACGGCACCACCCAGAGCAACCATTCTCGTCATGGCGGCAACTCTCGACTGACGCATACGGCTCATGGCGCGGGCAAATCTCATGGCGCCCATCCTACACCACGACGTTGACGAGCTTCCCTGGCACCACGATCACCTTTCGCACCGCCGAGTCTCCGATGAATTTCCGCACATTAGGGTCCGCAAGGGCGGTTTCACGTACGGTGTCCTCAGCCGCCTCGGCGGCCACCGAAATGCGCGCGCGCAGTTTCCCGTTAACCTGTACCACCAGTTCAATAGTCGACGTGGTCAGCGCCGTCGGGTCCACGGCCATCCAGGTCTCGTCGATCAAGGCGGTCGTATGCCCCAATTCGCGCCATAGCGTGTGGGTGACATGCGGAATAATGGGCGACAACGACAGCACGGCAATGTCCAGCGCCTCCTGTGCGACGCCGCGATCATGCGGCTCGCGGGCGTCGAATTTGGCGAGAGCGTTCAGCAATTCCATTACCGAGGAGATCGCCGTGTTGAAGGTGCGGCGGCGACCGATATCGTCGGTCACCTTGCCCAGGGTTTGATGCGCCTGACGGCGAATGGCGCGCTGCGCCTCGTTGAGCTGTGCCACGTCGAGCGGCACCACCGCGCCGCCGGACACGTGTTCGTGAACCGCCTTCCACAGGCGCTTGATGAAGCGAAACGCACCCAGAACACCCTCGTCCGACCATTCCAAGGTCTGCTCGGGCGGCGCCGCGAACATGGTGAAGAGGCGTGCCGTGTCCGCGCCGAACTGATCCACCAGCGCCTGCGGGTCGACGCCGTTGTTCTTCGATTTGGACATGGTGACCACGCCGCCCGACTCCACCACTCGTCCGTCGGTGCGCAGCACGGCCAGCGGCTGTTGAGTCGCGGGATCGACCTTGGTATCCACGTCGACCGGATTGAAATACTCGACGCGTCCCGAATCCGATTTGCGGAAGAACACTTCGTTCAACACCATACCCTGGGTGAACAAGTTGGCGAACGGCTCCTTGAAGCTCACGTCGCCGAGTTCATTGACGACTCGCGTCCAAAAGCGCGCATACAACAAGTGCAAAATGGCGTGCTCGATGCCGCCGATGTACTGATCCGCGGGCAACCAGTACTTCACCCGGGAATCCAACATGGCCGTGTGATTATCCGCGCAGGCATATCGCAGGAAATACCACGAGGAATCCACGAAGGTGTCCATGGTGTCGGTCTCGCGGCGGCCCGCGGCGCCGCAGCGAGGACATTGCGTTTTCAGGAAGCGTTCATCCTTCAGCAGCGGGTTGCCGCTGCCGTCCGGCACCAAATCATCGGGCAATACCACCGGCAACTGATCGTCCGGCACCGGTACGGCGCCGCAACTCGCACAGTGAATGATCGGGATGGGACAGCCCCAGTAGCGCTGCCGCGAAATACCCCAATCACGCAGGCGCCACGTGGTCTGCTTCTCGCCCAATCCCGCATTGGCGAGGTCCTTAGCAATAGAGTCGATGGCCGCATCGAAATCCATGCCGTTGTAAGGGCCGGAGTTGATACAGCGGCCATGATCGCCATACCACGGCGCCCAAGCCTCGAGCGAATACGCCTGACCCTCCACATCGATGACGGGCACGATGGGCAAGGAGTATTTTTTGGCGAACTCGAAATCGCGCTCGTCGTGCGCCGGCACGCCCATGACGGCCCCTTCGCCGTAGGTCATGAGCACATAGTTGCCCACCCACACCGGCACATCGGCACCCGTCAACGGATGACGCACCACCAGGCCCGTGGGCATGCCCTTTTTTTCCTGAGTCGCGAGCTCGGCTTCCACGGCCGGACCCCGCTTGCACTCCTCGATGAAGGCGGCGAGCCCCGGATTCGTCTTTGCGGCATACAGCGCCAGCGGATGTTCCGCCGCCACCGCGCAGAAGGTGACGCCCATGATGGTGTCCGCGCGCGTGGTGAACACGTGCAGCACCCCTTTCTCGCCGCTGATGTCGTACGGAAAGCCGGCGCGCACGCCCTGACTCTTGCCGATCCAATTGGCCTGCATGGTGCGCACGCGCTCCGGCCAGCCCGGCATGCCCTCCAACGCACCGAGCAAATCGTCGGCGTAGGCCGTGATCTTCAAGTAATACATGGGGATTTCACGCTTCTCGACCAGCGCCCCCGTGCGCCAGCCGCGGCCGTCGATGACCTGTTCGTTGGCCAGCACGGTCTTATCGACGGGATCCCAGTTCACCACTCCCGTCTTCTGGTAAGCGATGCCTTTTTCCAGCATGCGCAGGAATATCCACTGATTCCAGCGATAGTAGTCCGGCATGCAAGTAGCCAGCTCGCGGCTCCAATCCAGCGCGAAACCCAAGGATTTTAGCTGCTTTTTCATGTACGCGATGTTATCCAGCGTCCATTTCGCAGGCGGCACGCCGTTCGCCATGGCGGCGTTTTCAGCAGGCAACCCGAAGGCGTCCCAGCCCATGGGCTGCAGCACGTTCTTGCCGTTCATGCGCATGTAACGGCTCAACACGTCGCCGATGGTGTAATTGCGCACATGCCCCATGTGCAGGCGGCCGCTGGGATAGGGAAACATCGACAGGCAATAATACTTTTCGCGAGCGGCGTCCTCTTTAGCTTCGAAGCAGCGCTCGTGGTCCCAAAAATGTTGTGCGTCCGCCTCGACGGCGGCGGGCTCGTATCGTTCTTGCATAGGTCTTCAAAGAATACCCGAGATGCTCCAAGGCCGCGAACTGTCGACACGTTAAACAGGTAAGCTTGCCGCCCACAATGAACGCATCGAATCGGTATATTGGGCTTGGCCTGGCCACACTCAGCGGCTGCCTATGGTTTCTGGCGGTTACTCCGTTTGACTTATCGGCGCTGGCCTGGGTTGCCGCCGTGCCCATGCTGCTGGCCATTGACCGCGCACCCACCTTCCGCGGTGCGCTGTTGCTGGGGTGGTGGGCCGGGGTGGTCGAGACCGCGGGTGGGTTCTACTGGATCATCGATTTGACGCAGCGTTTTGCAGGTTTCCCCTGGATCGCCGGAGTCTTGGTGTTGTTCGCCTTCTGCGCCACGCGGGCGATTATTTTCCTCCTCTTCACGGCCGTGGTGTATGGCATTCGCCGCAGCCGGCCGGTGCCCATGACGGTGCTGGCGACACTGGTGATGCCCATCTGCGAGTTCGTCGTGCCGCAGATATTTCCCTGCGGGCAGTGGATCAGCCAGGCATGGAATCCCCATGTGATTCAAATCAGCGAACTCACCGGCCCACTCGGGGTCAGTGCGTTGCTCATGCTGGTGAACGGGGCGCTATACGACCTCTTCGATCGCCACCGTGCCGCCCGCATCTGCGGCGTTGCCGCAGCCGCCATCGTGGCGGCCGCACTGATATTCGGTACCGTGCGCATGCGCCAAGTGGACGAACTGGTCGCGCATGCGCCGCGGCTCAAAATAGGCCTGGTGCAGCCGAATTTCGCTTACACCGCCGACGGCGAATTTTCGCGCGAGGAAACGCTGCACCAGCTCTCGGCCCTGCAAGAGCAATCCAGCCGCCTACAGCGTGAGGGAGCGCAATTGGTGGTGTGGAGCGAAGGCAGCTATCCTCTGGCATTGCCGCGCGAATTCACCGTGGACTTTCCCGAGACGTCCGAAGCCAGGATTCGGCGCGGTTTCGACACGCCTCTGGTCATGGGCGCCAACACCATCGACACCAGCAACGATGACGCCTACAACTCCGCACTGCTGCTGGACGGCTCGGGGCGCGAGGCCGGCATTTACGACAAGGTGTGGCTGCTGGCCTTCGGCGAATACATTCCCGGCATCGAGGTGTTCCCCTGGCTGAAGAACTTCCTGCCGGCCGGCGCCGGCGCCTTCCGGGCCGGTCCCGGACCGGCAGTACTGAACCTACAGCGCCCTGACGGGCAAACCTGGCGCCTGGGACCTGTGATCTGTTACGAAGATTTATTGCCCGAGTTCATCGAGCGGGTGGGGCGCGTACACCCCGACATTCTGGTCAACCTCACCAGCGACTCCTGGTTCGGCGCACGCACTGAGCCCTGGGAGCATCTCGCCTTGTCCGTGTTCTCCACCATTGAACTGCGTGTCGCGCTGGTGAGATCGGTGAATTCCGGCATTTCCGCGCTCATCGATCCCAACGGCCGTGTGATAGCCAAAACCTACGCCAATGATCCCTACCGCGATCCACGGGGTTCGGACGGCATCGTGGTATCGGCGCCCAAAATGGCCGGCGGCAACACGCTCTTCGTGGCCTGGGGCAACTGGTTCCCGTATACCTGCGCCCTCGCCACCCTCGTCATTGCCGCGCTCGTCCGGCGCAGCCGACGCGCCAAGCGCGCGGGCGAGTAGTCCGCTCCCGCCCCCCCTCACCAAGGTAAGCGCTGCCTTCGCCACGGTAAAATTGAGTACTGTGCAGGGGCCGAAAATGCCGGTCCATGGCAACATAATGCGTGCGATGATTCGGCCGCGTCGTCGCATCCATTCGACTGTTGCAAGGTACCCACTGCCCCATGGCGAGAAGGCGTCAGAGCCGCATAAAGAACTTCCATGCCGAGAACCGCCTGTTCGCGGTTCGCAGCGTGGTCGCGGGTCTGTTTGCCGGCCTGTTGCTGATCTCGGTCGGCTGCCGCCTCTTTTACCTTCAGGTGCTGAAGTACGACTACTACTCCACCCTGTCCCAGGGTAATCGCATTCGCACCGAGCCCATACCGCCCAGCCGCGGGCTCATTCTCGATCGGAACGGCATCGTTCTCGCGGACAATTTGCCGGCGTTCCAAATCGAATTGGTGCGAGAACAGGTGGGCGATGCCAAGGCCGTCGATGCCACCCTGGCGCAGCTCGTGGACATCGGATTGCTGCGCCCCGAGGAGGTCGGCAACATTCGCCGCACCGTGATGCTGCACAAGGTGTACGAAAGCGTTCCCATCAAACTGCAATTGAACGAGGAAGAGATGGCGCTGTTCGCCGTCCACCACTATCAGTTCTCGGGTGTGGACATACGCACTCGTCTCGCCCGTCACTATCCGCTCGGTGAAAGCGCGGTGCATGCCATCGGCTATGTCAGCGCCATCAACGAACAAGACTTGAAAACCATCGATAGCGACGAATACGCCGGCACCAGCCTCATCGGCAAACTGGGGGTGGAAGCCGCGTACGAGCATCAACTGCACGGCAAGCGCGGCTCCCGCGAGTTTCTGGTGAATGCTGCCGGCCGGCCGGTGGATAAACAAGGCGACTACACGCCGCATTTCGACGCGCGTCCACCCGTTGCCGGCGACGACCTGATACTGGGCTTGGACATTCGCGTGCAGAAGGTCGCCGAGGACGCGCTCATCGGCAAGCGCGGCTCGGTCGTCGCCATCGATCCAAAAACCGGCGATGTCATCGTCATGGCCAGCCTGCCTGGATTCGACCCCAATGGCTTCGTGCGCGGGCTTTCCGTCGCCGAATACACCGCCTTGCGCGACAACATAGACATTCCGCTGCTGAATCGCGCGCTGCGCGGCACCTATCCTCCGGGCTCGACGGTCAAACCGCTCTACGCGCTGGCGGCACAGAAATACGGCGTCCTGTCGGCCACTCAACCCGAATTCTGCAATGGCGTGTTCACCTTGCCGGGCAGCGCTCACCAATACCGAGAGCACGAAAGGCACGGCATGTTGACCATGCGCCGAGCCATCGCCGAATCCTGCGACGTGTATTTTTTCAGGCTCGCCGACCACATGGGCATCGATCGCATGGCCGAGTTCATGAAAATATTCGGCTACGGCGAGTTGACCGGCATCGACATACCCGGCGAGAAACCCGGACTATATGCGTCCCCGGAATGGAAAAAACACGCCTTCAAGCGACCGGCCGATCAAGCCTGGTTCGCTGGTGAAACCGTGAGTATGGGCATCGGCCAAGGCGCCATTACCGTGACGCCCCTACAGCAGGCGCATTTCACGGCGGAAATTGCCGAACGAGGACAAATCATTGCCGAGCCGCGCCTCGTATCGGGTATACGCGCCGCCGGCTCGAATACCATCGTGCGTCGCCCCCCCGCTCTCTTGCCGGCCATTGATATCGCCACCTCGGATGAGTGGGATGTCGTCATCGATGGTATGGAGCAAGCCGTCTCCACGCCAGGGGGCACCGCGTTTGCGTCCGCCGGTCAAAACGCGAAATACAAATGGGGCGGCAAGACGGGCACCGCCCAAGTGGTCGCCATCAAGCAAAACGAAAACGTCCACGCGAAAATCCTGGACGAGCGCAGGCGCGACCATTCGTGGTTCATCGCCTTCGCACCCGTGGAGGACCCCAAGATCGCGGTGGCCGTGCTCGTGGAGAACGGTGGCTTCGGCGCCGCGGTCGCAGCACCCATCGCACGCAAGGTCATCGACGCCTATCTGTTGGGACCCGACGCGGTCACCGATTCGAAAAAGCCGGCCGGTGCTCCTGCGACGCCGGCGCCTGCCGCCCATACGCCGCCTGCGCACACGGCCTCCGCGCCCCCTCCGCCAGCCCTAGCCGGACCGAAAGCCGCAGGCTGACATCACCCCATGGCGAGAAGGCGTCAGAGCCGCATCAAGAATTTTCATGCCGAGAACCGTCTTTTCGCCGTTCGAAGCGTGGTCGCAGGTCTGCTCTCCGGCCTGTTGCTGATCGTCGTCGGCGGCCGCCTATTCTATTTGCAGGTGCTGAAGTACGACTACTACTCGACCCTATCCCAGGGTAATCGCATCCGCACGGAGCCCATACCGCCCAGCCGCGGGCTCATCCTGGACCGCAACGGCGCCGTCCTCGCGGACAACTTGCCTGCATTTCAAATCGAGCTGGTGCGAGAGCAGGTCGGCGACGCCAAGGCCGTGGACACCACGCTGGCCCAGCTCGTGACCATCGGACTGCTGCGGCCCGAGGAAGTCGGCAACATTCGCCGCACCGTGATGCTCCACAAGGTGTACGAGAGCGTCCCCATCAAGCTGCAGTTGAATGAACAAGAGATGGCGCTGTTCGCCGTCCATCGCTATCAATTCACCGGGGTGGACATACGTACTCGTCTGGCCCGTCACTATCCGCTTGGGGAAAGCGCGGTGCATGCCATCGGCTACGTCAGCGCCATCAACGAACAAGATCTCAAGGCCATCGACAGCGACGAATACGCGGGCACCAGCCTCATCGGCAAGCTCGGCGTTGAAGCCGCGTACGAACATCAACTGCACGGCAAGCGCGGTTCCAGAGAAATTCTCGTGAATGCCGCGGGCAGACCGGTCGACAAACAAGGCGACTACGCCCCGCACCTCGACGTCCGGCCGCCGGTGGCCGGCGACGATTTGATCTTGGGAATGGATATTCGCGTCCAGAAAGTGGCCGAGGATGCACTGGCCGGCAAGCGCGGCTCGGTCGTGGCCATCGATCCTAAAACCGGCGACGTGATTGCCATGGCCAGCTTGCCGGGATTCGACCCCAACGGATTCGTGCGCGGACTGTCCGTCGCCGAGTACAGCGCCTTGCGGGTTCGACGGTCAAACCGCTGTATGCGCTGGCTGCGCAGAAGTACAACATCCTGTCGCCGCTGCAACCCGAATTCTGCGGCGGCTTCTTCATCTTGCCGGGCAACGCCAACAAGTACCGTGACGACAAGAAGCACGGCTTCTTGAACATGCGCCAGGCCATCGCCGAGTCCTGCGACGTCTATTTCTACCGCGTGGCCGAGAAGCTTGGCATCGACCGTATGGCCGATTTCATGAAGACCTTCGGGTACGGCTCATTGACCGGCATCGACATTCCCGGGGAAAAAGCCGGCCTCTACGCGTCGCCGGAATGGAAACGCCATGCGTTCAAGCGCAAAGCGGACCAGGTATGGTTTCCCGGCGAAACCATCAGCATGGGCATCGGCCAAGGACCGATCACGGTGACTCCCTTGCAACAGGCCCACTTCGTCGCCGAAGTTGCCGAGCGAGGAGAGATCATCGCAACGCCGCGCCTGGTGTCGGCCATACGCGCGGCGGGCTCGACAACCATCGTACCCCGTCCGCCCGAGCTGACAAAGCCCATAGACATAGCCACTCCGGAGCAATGGGACGTCGTATCCGACGGCATGGAAGCCGTGGTCACCAACGGAACCGCATCGGCATTCGTTCGCGGGACACCCTATAAATGGGCCGGCAAGACGGGCACCGCACAGGTATTCACCATTAAGCAAACCGAAAACACCCGAGCGAAAATTGCGGATGAGCGCAAGCGCGACCATTCATGGTTCGTGGCGTACGCGCCGGCCACCGATCCCAAGATTGCCGTCGCTGTATTGGTCGAGAACGGCGGGTTCGGCGCCTCCGCCGCAGCACCGATTGCGCGCAAAGTGATCGACGCCTATCTATTGGGTCCCGACGCGGTCACCGAGTCGAAGAAGCCGACCGCCGCTCCAGCGGCGCCCGCTGCTCCCATATCACCGCCGCGCAACTCGCCTGCGCACACAGCGTCGACTGCGGCCGCGGACAAGCCCATCGGTGCTCTTTAGGACACGAGCGTCCTGTAGGAAGCGGGAGTCCTCTAAATTAAGCGCCGTTCTTGGCGGCCTCTAGCGTATTTAACTGATGTTCCACTCGATCGGCCTTGATTTCCATCGGGCCCGAGTTGGTTTGCAAATCGAACACCACATTACCGACGAATACCTGGCCCGACTCGCCATTCGAAAACATCGAGCTGGATCGCAGCAGCTTGTTAGTAGCGGCAGCGGCCCGGCCGCTCCTCACATGCTCGGGGGCGAAATCCGCTGTCAGCTCCAATACCACGCTGTCCGCCTTGATTTCGATGGGTTGGTCGCTGCCCGCGATGTTAATGAGCACATCGCCGGTCAGGCGCATGGACTCCACCGGCGAGTCCGTGTAGCCAGTCAAGCCCGTCAAAGACTCGGCAAAGTTCGCAGATAACTTCGTGACCGCACTGACCGGAATTTTGACCACGGCTTCGTGGCCGTCCTTCTCGGCCTGAATGACGAAGGTTTCAGCCTGCGCTGTCGCCGCAACACATGATGCGACGCACAATACGATCAATCCCAATTTTTTAATCATCGCTGTCCATTCCTTGTGGGCCTTTTCGGGCTCCGATGCTTGGAGCCAGCATGCCCGAAACGAACGTTATGCCGGGTTAAGTTGTGCAAAGGATTGTACGGCGGTCGCCACGCGGCCGGCTCCGCGGCGCCTGACGCGAATCGGCGACATAATGTGCCGCGGCCCGGCCGCCCCTTCGGACATACCGCCGGGCCCTAGGCCCGGCGCCGCAGCACTCGCCGTTTGACCAGGGAGGTAAGTTCCTGCAGTTCCTCGATGCGCAGGGCAGTTCCGACCCCCAGGAATACCAGACCGGCCCCAATGATGGTTCCGAATAGCAGCCCGGTCTTGTACCAAAAGCTCTGACTCGCCCAGTCCGCCAGCGGCCAGTGAACCGATACCGCGCACACCGCCGCCAAGCCAGCCCCCGCAACCGCCGTCTTGGTCAGCAACACCATCATTCGACCCAATTCGAGCCCGTGCAGTTGCCGATACATCAGCACGTACAACACAAGGAAATTGCAGGTCGCTACGCATCCGGTGGAAAAAGCCAATCCCAGATGGCCCCAATGCAATTGGAAGGTGAATATCCAATTGAACAATAAATTCAAGCCCACCGCGAGGAAGCTCACGAACATCGGGGTCTTGCGTCGATCGAGCGCATAGAAGGCATTCACCAGAACTTTGAGCGCTGCATAGCCCGCGAGACCGATGGCGTAGAACCGCAGCGCACCCGCCATCTGCGCGGCCTCGTACGAGTTGACCTTACCGTGCTGGTACAGCACGGACATGATGGGCTCCGCCAGCACCATGAGCCCGATCGTCGAAGGAATGGTCAGCAGGAACATCAACCGGATGGCGCGCGCGAGCTCCGAGCGAAAACCACCCATGTGACCGGCCACCACCAGCCGCGACAACAGAGGCAACGTCACCGTACCCAGCGCCACGCCAAAGAGACCCAGCGGCAATTGCATCAAGCGAAATGCGAAAGCGAGCCAAGTGATCGCTCCCTCGCCCAGGGTCGAGGCAAAAATCGAATTGATGAGCACGTTGAATTGGGTGGTGCTGGCCGCGATGACCGAGGGCCCCATGAGGCGCAATATCGCCCCGACGCCTGGGTCACGCCAGTGGAAGTCTGCGTGATATCGGAAGCCCAGACGCGACAGCGACGGCAGTTGCACCGCAAATTGCAGTGCGCCGCCGATTAAAGTGCCGAAAGCGATACCCACCAGTGCATTCGGCCCAAAGTGAGGATCGATCAAGGCACCCAACGCAACGCCGCCCACGATGGACCCGATGTTGAAAAAACTCGACGCCATGGCCGGCATGCCGAACACACTTTTTGCGTTCAGCATGCCCATGACCAATGCCGCCATGGACACCATGACGATGAACGGAAACATGATGGTCGTGAGCTGCGCGGTCCGCGCGGCCTTCTCCGCCGGAAAACCCGGCGCCATGGCCGCGACGATTTGCGACGAGAACAGCATGCCGATGATGCAAATCGAACCCAGGACCACCAACGTCAGGGTCGCCACCTTGTTCGCCAACCGCCAAGCGGCTTCGTCCCCATCGCGGGCAATGGTCTTGGTGAAGGTCGTGACAAAGGCCGTGGACAGCGCCCCTTCGGCGAATAAATCACGGAGCAGGTTGGGGATGCGGAAAGCCGCGAGAAACGCATCCATGCCGCCGACGCCGAACAAGGCCGCGAACAATTGGTCGCGCGCCAGCCCAAGCACGCGGCTGCACATCACTGCGAGACCAATGACGCCGGCCGCCTTGGTATTCAAGCGCTCGGTGCGTGGATTGGGGGCAATGGAATCAGCGGCCGTCGGCGCTGGTTTTGACGTGTCTTTCGGGCCGGTGCCGGAGCTCATGAATTTCAGGTCGCGTTAAAGCGCCCCAGTCTACCGATTCACGGTGTGCTCAGCCGAACTGAAAGCCGGATATCGCCTTGCCGGCAAGGGAGTCGCTGAAGGCGCGCACCGCCTTATCACCGCTTGCCGCCCCGGCGGCAACCATCAAGGGAATCAAATGCTCTTCGCGGGGATGCGACTCCCGGCCACCCGGCGCGCTGCGCCAGGCAATGAGCTTTTCTTCGCGCGCTGCCGTATCCAACACCGCCTCGTTCAACCAGGTATCGAAGGCGACCGATGCCGCGGCGCCGCCGCCCGAAAACATGGCGGCCAGGTTGTGATAACTCATGCCGCTGCCGACAATGAGCACTCCTTGGTCGCGCAGCGGTGCCAGCGCCTTACCCAAGCGCAGATGCAACTCAGGATCCAAACTCCTCTGCAGCGACAACTGCAAGATGGGTACGTCGGCCTTCGGATACACCAGGAGAAAGGGCACGAACACGCCGTGATCCAACCCGCGCTTCGCATCCACCGCTGACTCGAAGCCCGCATCCTCGAGCAAATCGCGAACGCGCGTCGCGAGATTCGGCGCGCCCGCGACGGGATACTTCAAGCGATAGGTGTGTTCGGGAAAGCCGTAATAATCGAACAGCAGATTGGGCTTCTCGGCAATGTTGAGCGTGGGCAGCGCATTCTCCCAGTGGCCCGAGATGACCAGTACCGCCTTGGGTCTCACACCTAGGCTACCGTCGATGCCGCGCAAGTAAGCAGCAAGAGCATCCCACATATGCGGATACGCCGCCGGTGGGTCCATGAAAAAGCAGGGACCACCGCCATGCGGAATGTATAGGGTTGGAAGTCTTTTTGCGGCGTTCACGTGCGATGCTCCGGCTACTTGAGACTAGCCGGGCGAATCGTGGCCGTCAAATACGTGATCTCGAGGGTCTAGACGTTGGTATTGACGTGCGTTCCCACCGTCTGCAGCGTGCCGGTCCCACTGCTTTGAACTTTTTGCAATAAGTTATTCAGGAAGCCCTGCAGGGACGCCGTGGACGACGTGTTCGAAGCGGTAGACGCTGCGCCGCTCGCGCCGTTGACCAAACTGTTGAACGACGAGGTGAGACTGGCGGTCGTGGGGTTGCTGCTCGCACCGCTCGACCCCAGCTGCTGAATCAGCGTCTGCAGCGACGCGGCCAAACTTCCATACCCAGCACCGCTGGTGCTGCTGCCGGAGGTCGATGTGGCCGCGGTGCCGGTCGCGGTGCTGCTGGAGCCGCTGCTACTGCTGCCCAGTCCATCGGCCTTGAGAGCTGCGAATAACGAGTGCAAGAAGCTTTGCACCGATTGCGACGACGCGCTGCTCGATGCGGCATTGCTCGAAGCGCTGCTCGTGGTACCGGCTACTGCGTTATTCGTGGCGGCCGCCGCGGAGGTTGCCGCTGTCGCCGCCGCGCTACTCGTTGCGGATGTGGACGAGATGGATGGAATGCCCACCACCTGTTCCAACGACTGCAACAAATTGCTGAACAACCCCTGAGTCGACGTGGCCGTCGAACTGCCGCCCGTGGAGCTTGAGTTGGAGCTCGACGTGCTGCTCGACGTCATAGCATCGGCTTGCAAGGCCTTCTTATGACCACGGGTGCTATGTGTAAGTAACGACGATGCCGCAGAGGCAGTCGCATTTGAGATCACTGACATAATGATTCCTCAGTAAAGAATGACCCAATTCCTTGGCCCTAGATACGCCCGGCAGCCGCGCGGCAATGCTTTGCCGGGCGCAGGGCAAGTGCCGGCCGCCTGTTGCCGCCCGTTGCCGCCCTGTTGGGGAGGCTCCGCAACCGATAACTCGATTTCGCTGCCTTGCATAGGCAATTTGCAGGTTTCATGCCAGGATCGGCAATGACCATGAATATCGAAGCCACCGCCTCTGCGAGGAGCCCGCGCTCCCTCCGGTACAGGCAGGTCATGACGGTTTCATTGCTGTTCGGGGGCTACGCCTCCCTGTACTTCTGCAGAGCCGACCTCTCTGTCGCGACGCCGCTGCTCATCGACGAACTCACGGCCCATGGCATGAGTCATGCCGATGCCGTAGTTCGCATGGGAACGCTCACCTCATTCGGTGTGCTGGCCTATGCCTTGGGCAAACTTTTCCTGGGCGGCCTCGGCGATGTCTGGGGTGGCCGTGTAAGTTTCTTGATGGGCCTTGCCGGCGCCACCGCCTTTACGTTTCTGTTTACGCTAGGGTCGTTTCTGCCGCTATTCACCATCGCCTGGTTCGCCAATCGATTGACCCAATCGGTGGCATGGGCGGGGCTGATCAAGGTTT
>Ga0302310_10000106_pt1 | contig 77893 bp, 75 predicted proteins | sample III_Palsa_N1_2_FD_200451 | JGI IMG/M metagenome (GOLD analysis project Ga0302310, IMG submission 200451) | Peat permafrost microbial communities from Stordalen Mire near Abisko, Sweden - III_Palsa_N1_2 | ecosystem: Environmental > Terrestrial > Soil > Palsa > Peat permafrost | place: Sweden...
GTTTGTCGACCAGGCGGCGATGGATGTGCGCGGCGACCCGCGTGCGGACCCGTGCGATATCGCGCTCAAGGACGGATAGCCCCGGCAGCATCACCTTGAACACGAGCAGCCATGTCGCGGCTGCGTCGAACAGGGCCGACGGTCGGTCGGTACCCGTCCAGCACAGCGCATACAGGAAACGATGCAACCGGAACGCGACGCCGGGATCGGAGAAGACCCGGTAGGTATAATGAATGCGGATGCGCGGGCCATGCCGCCATCTTCCCTTCGTCGCGTAATATCGCGCCAATAGTTCGTCCGGACCGTCGATCGCCAGTTGGTCGCCGGCAAATAGCGTGACGGACGCAGGTATTTGCGCCGGATCTTCGAGGAAAGTACCGAGCAGCCTCAACAAGCCGAGCTGCACCGCGACCGAGCCGATTGTGGTCGCTGCGGTGCGCGCCGATGAACGCCCGGTCCGCACGTCGAGATGGAAGTGCCGCGCCAGCTATTCCGAGGTCGGATCGCCTACGAAGCGACCATATCGCAGTGCCTGGTCGGCCGAGAGAAAACTGGCTGGCACCGCTTCACGCTATGCCTCTGCCGCGGATCTCTGGTCCCGCGCTTGGTCGGCAGTTCGCTGGCCCTCTCGTGGCTGTCCTTGGCGTCGACATAGGCATAGAGCGTCGACACCGATACTCCGAGCTGGGCAGCGACGTCGCGCGCGGTATTGTCGCGGTCTGCCATCAACGCCATCGCGGCCTTCAACTTCTGTTTCATCATCGCCCGTGGCCGTCCGCCCGCGCGCCCTGGCCGCGGCCAGCCCTGCCATCGTGCGCTAGTGGATCAGATCGCGCTCGAACTCGGCCAGGGTTGCGAAGATTCCGAACACCAACCGGCCCGTCACAGTCGTCGTATCGATATCGCCGGTCAGCACCTTCAAGCCGACGCCGCGCTTCTGCAGATCCCCGACCAGCCCGACGACGTGACGCAGCGACCGTCCAATTCGGTCGAGTTTCCAGACAACAAGAGCGGCGCCATCACGCATGATATCAATTGTTTTGTCGAGCCCAAGCCGTTCGGTCGTACGGCCCGAGCAAACGTCGTCGAAGATCCGGTTGCATCCGGCACGATCGAGCGCATCGCGTTGCAGATCGAGATTCTGCTCGCCCGTCGACACCCGCGTGTACCCGATCAGCATCGAAACCTTCACCAAGTCACTCCGTGTTCCGTGCGCGGCTGAAAATCCATAGCCGCGTTGCTTCCGCGGCGCAGGGAGGGCTAATCGCGTCAGACGGTTTCGACGCTTCCTGCCGTCGCTTGCGATGCTTCGAACTGACTGCGCGGGCGGTCGAGCCCCAGATGTTCGCGGAGCGTTCTGCCCGTATAGTCGGTTCGAAACAGACCGCGGCGCCGCAGGATCGGGATGATCTCGTTGACAATCGGATCGAAGCCGCCGGTCAGATAGGGCGGCATGATATTAAACCCGTCGCAGGCGCCATTTTCAAACCAGAATTGCATCTGGTCGACGATCTGATCCGGCGTTCCCACCGGTACCCAATGGCCAAGTGCACCGGAGAAGTGATCCATGAGTTGGCGGATCGTGAGGCGCTCGCGCTCGATCAGCGCGATCGTTGACTGGAAACGACTCTTAAGTCCGCGCTCCCCGTCGCGCGGGATGAGATCCAGCGGCACGCGGTCGTCGAGATCATATGCATCGAGATCGACGCCGAGAAAGCCGCGGAACATATCCAGCCAATAGCGGGGCGAGATGAGAGCATTCATCTCCTCCTGGGCGCGGCGTGCTTCGGCCTCGGTCGAGCCGATATAGGGACATATGCCTGGCAGAATCGTGATCTGGTCCGGCGAGCGGCCGAGTGCGACGGCCTGGGCCCTGATATCTCGATAGAATTCGCGTGCGACCTTGAAGGTATCGCTGGGTGCGAAGATCATTTCGGCGAACCGCGCCGCGAACGCGCGGCCATCACCCGACGCGCCGGCCTGTACAAAGACCGGCCGTCCCTGCGGGGATCGGGGCATGGTGAGCGGGCCGCGAACCTTGAAGGTCTGGCCGACATGAGCAATGTCATGAATCTTGTCGGTGTCGGCATACCGGCCGGTATCGCGATCGGCGATTACGGCATCGTCTTCCCAACTGTCCCAAAGCTTGGAAACGACCTCGGTGAACTCGTTGGCGCGCTCGTAGCGGCTCGCATAGCAGGGATGTTCCTCCAGGCCATAGTTCCGTGCCGCGTCGAGTGCCCAGGTGGTCACGATGTTCCATCCCGCGCGCCCGCCGCTCAGATGATCCAGCGTCGCGAATTGCCGGGCGATGTTATAGGGCTCGCTATAGGTGGTAGTTGCGGTGCCGATCAGCCCGATCTTCTCCGTCGCGCCAGCGAGCGCGGCGAGCCAGGTGAGCGGTTCTAGCCGGATTCGCGCTGAAAAGCGGCAATCCTCGATCGCGGGGCTGTCCGCTAGGAAGATGGCATCGAACTTCGCGGCTTCGGCCCGCTTCGCGATCGATCGGTAATAACTGAGATCAGTGATGCGATCGGGCGCCGCCTGGGGATGGCGCCATGCGGCAGCATGATGACCGGCGGGATTCAGGAACAGGTTGAGGTGCATCTGCTTGCGCGAAGCGGGCATCGTCGTCTCTCCGTATCCAAACCCTACCCCCGAACGGACAAACCTGATTGCCTGCCAATATATGGGCAGGTCGTCTGGTCGACCAGTCAAAATTTAAATTTTCAAGGGATGGCTCACCCGTCGTAGGTGGTTGCGTCCGGGCCGGACGAGCGCGGCATCGGAAGCCGATTACCCTGTTCCGGCCGAGACCCGTCAGAAACGATATGCGATCGTCGCGCCATAGGTCGCTCCCATTCCGGAAAGCGCAGTCACCGTGTCCACGCTGTTCGTGACGATAATCGGATAATATTTGTTGAGAATGTTTCGCCCGAAGATCTGGAGGTTCCAGTGCCCATCACGGGTCTCGATCCCCGCGCGCAGATCGAATAGCGCGTAACCTGGAATTTTGAACAGTGGATCGTTCCCGATCGCGGCATTTGTTTGACTGCGCCACGTTCCACTGCCGCCGACATATGCGGCCATCCTTGTCGAAACGTTGAAGTCATATTCGATGTCGCCGAGAACGGACCATTTTGGCGTGTTGGGAAAGGGCTGGCCATGTGCATCGACAGGCTGACCGAAAGGATTATAGATCGGGTTCACCAGCGGATCGGAGTGAGACTGGATACGGCTGTCGACAAATGTTGCCCCACCCGCGAAGCGCAGACCCCGGACGGGCCGCCAGACCATGTTCAGTTCCGAGCCGAAAACCCTGGATTTCGGAATCGTCACCAGTCCCGGAAGCGTGCCGAAAGGGAAGCCGGTGTTGATGAAGCCCGATATCTGTTTGTCCGTATAATCATAATAAAATCCGGCTGCGGTCATTTCGAGAGTCCGGTTGAAGAGCGCCAGCTTGAAGCCAGCCTCATAAGCGAGAACCGACTCCTGGGGCACCGGCATCAATTGCGAGACGCGGGAACCCGGAAGCGTGCTGTAGTTCCCCGCCTTGTATCCACGGGTCACATTCGCATAGATCATCGTGGCCGGATTTATTTTCCAGTCCAGTCCACCGCGCCAGGAGACGTTATCCTGATCCAGCTTCGACGTCACGATCGTCACGGGATTGTAATTGTCATCAAGAGTCACGCAACCACCCGGCTGAATGGCCGTCAGTGGCAAGGCAAAGTTACGGGCGACGTTTGACAGGAAGGAGAAGCCATCCGCCAGATCGCCGGTGCCATTGTCGAAGAGACAGCCATCAAACGTGCGATCCTGCCTTGTGTAACGGACGGAGCCCTGTGCCGTCAGCTTGGATGTGATCTTGTAATCGAGGCTGCCGAATACGGACCTAGTAGAGATTCCTTGATGATTGGATTCTCGGAATCCATAATAACTATAACCACCGAGATTATTATCGGACGCGTTGAAATTGGTGAAGACGCGATCCTCATCGGCGATATCATGCTCGTAATTGCCGCCGATCATCCATTTCAGCCGGTCGATATTATTGCCGGAAATGCGCAACTCCTGGTTGAATGTCTTGATGTTGGCCAGGGTAACCTGGAAAGAATCGCTGAAGGCAGTACCGTCCGCATCGATCGGCTCGTTGGTGGAAAGATTGGCGAAGGACGTGATGGATGTGATGGTGACATCGCGTGCCACCGTCCAGTCTCCGTGAAGGGCGATTTGATAGAAGCCGTCGTTCCGCCTGAAATTGACATTCGGATCCCATTCGGCCGCGCCGGGAGTGTGCGGAGCCGGTGGATAACCGTTGAGGGCATGATATTGCTCTGGTGAGCCGCCGCCGTCGATCGGAATTATCGGGGCATAGAGGAGGAATTTCGAGGCCGGCATGTCCGACCTGTCTTTCCAGCCATTGAAGTTGAGTTCAAATTTCAAGGCGTCGCTGGCCGTCCAGTCCAGAAGAAGCCGACCGGTTGAGAAATTCTTCTTCCCAAGCGTTCGGTCGTCACCCGGCACATAGGTATGTTGCCAGCCATCGGTCCGCTGCTCGGTCCGCGCCGCCAGACGGAAGGTCAACCCGTCCGCCAGCTGCCCGGTCACGAAGCCCTGGGCGTCGACCTCATTGAACCGCGCATAAGTCAAATCGGCGCCTGCCGAGAAATGGTCTTTTGGCTTGGCCGCGACATAATTGATGGCGCCGCCAGTGGAATTCTGGCCGAATAGTGTACCTTGTGGCCCCTTCAGCACCTCCACGCGTTCAGGATCGAGCGACGCGCCTTCGGTCATAATGGCAAAAGGCAGGGGCACCTGATCGACGTAGACGCTCACTGCGGGCGAATCCGCTGTCGAATCGTCGAAAAACCCTATGCCGCGAATTGTGTATACCGGCAGGGCGGAAACGCTCTCCGTATAGGTAAGCCCGGGTGTAACCTTGACAAGATCGGCCGGCGTGCTGATGCCCTGCTTAAGCAACTGGTCGCCACTGACCGCGGTAATCGAGAGAGGCACCTCGTTGGCCCTTTCGGTGCGCTTTTGCGCAGTAACGACGATTTCCCCTTCTGACTGGATTTCAGGTGGCGCCGCCGTGGGCGCGTCGGCCAATGCCAACTGGCTGTAGAAGCTCGCCAAAGCCGCCGCGGTGGATATGCGGATTCGATGTGACCTACCCCGAACATGCAGCATTGCAGCCCCCTTTTTGTTTCTCCGGCTTGGCCTCGGCCCAGTAAGCAGTCCCGATCGGGGTTCGCCGCGTGCGCGTTGCACCAGCGACTTTCGTGCGGGAAGCGCCGGCCAAGGGACCGGACACCCCCAAACCTATTAGGTCAGGAGGGGTTGTCAAGAGAAGTTGTACGACCAACTAATATATTAAGACGCCATGCTTTGTCGATCGCGAGAAGAAGCGTCGCCGCACCGGCTCGGCTATAGGCTGGTTGTCGATCCGGATGCCTGGACGGGGATGGCGGCTTCCTGACGGAACGGCGATACAAGCCTGTCAACAACCTGTGCTCGCATGAAGAGCGCCGACGGGCCGGCAAGGAGCGGGCAGAGCAGTATTCCGACGCCGGAAAACCAGAGCATCGCCGGTAATCCGTAGAAAGCGGTGATTGCCGTCGTGGCGCTAGCCGTGGCTATGCCTCCGATAGTGACGGCGATCCCTCCGGCGATCATCACGCGGCCGTCCCGGTCGATAGCTATCGTCTGCGCGAAAATGTACGGCTTGATGAGGGTCCACATCAGGCCGAAACAACCTACGCCGGCAGCAAAACCGAGAACGCCTTCTGCGGGAGTGGCCAGGAATACGACCCCCAGAAAGCCCATCAATCCACCGAGTGCGATAGGTACGACGCGGCCCAAACGACCGCCGGTCATGATCCTGAACAGTGAGCCTAGGATTCCAATCGGCATCGCGAATGCAAGGACATATCCGACGGTCTTGACGTCAAGTCCGCGTAACGCGCGGACGCGCTCTGAATAATTGTACACATTGAGGAGGTAGTTATTATATAATATAATATGGTCGCGATAACGATCGGCACGCCGGCCCACCATATCGAAATGGAGATTCTCTGATTTTTCTCACCGTCGTCTTGGCCGATGACGGTATGCTTCTGTTGTTCGGAAAAGTGTGATGGCAAGCCGACGAGCAGCCCTGCGCGCGCTGAGCGGCAGGGCGTAGATGAGTTGGATACCCGCGTTGCCGATGACCGGAAATATCTGTGGTAAGAAGAAGGAAAAGGCGGACTGGGCCACGGTCTGCAACGCGACCAGGATAGCATATTGCCGCTCGGGATTTCGTGTGAAGCCGATATAGATCGAACCGACGGTCCAGGCGACGTTGGGCGGCCGCGCCCTGCAATACATAGAGTGCTATCAGGATGCTGACCTGATGGAATATCGTGACCCCAAGACAGAATCCGCCGATCCCTATCGCGGCGGAAGCTGCGAGAATACTCGTGTTGACGCGCCTGATAAACAGCAGGAGCAGGACGCTCGAAATCAGAAGGCCGATGACCTTGGCGGTTTGCAGACACCAAAACTCACCAGGCTGCAGTGGCGTTCCGAGATGAGAAGACCCCACCAGACAGGATAACCATAATAGGGGACATAAGCGACAAAGGCGAGCAACTGCGAGCGAACCGCAAAGCTGAGGGAATAGAAGCGTGTGGTTTCATCTTGCGTCATCGGGCTTGCCTCTGAGCCGTAGCATCGCGGGTGGAAGGTCGCTCATGCGCTGTAAGATGTGGCATTGGCCAGTTGGCGGTCCCGCCTTGCGGCGCGGATGGCTTGGATGAGGCGAAGCGAAGATCCGTGATTCCAGATCGGTGGGAGGTAGGCTCTCCTTATGGTCCAGAGCACCTTCGACATTCATCGGCCTTCGAATTGGGAAGTGGGGAAGGCGCCGGTGCGAGGGTTTGCTCGCAGTTCGTTCTCGCGTTCCCTGGGATCGTTCTTCATTATGACATGAATGAACGAAGGAAGCCTGCCGCGCAACGGGTGGACTAGAAAAAGTTAGACGATCGACCAACCAATATTGACGGCCAATGACAAATTGGATAATGCGTCCAACTACATGGGCCGCGATGGATTTGCGCGAGGTTGGGGTTGGTGCCCGCGCTGGGATGATGGGGGGAGTTGAGGTGATGTCCAGGATGCGCCTTGCTGTGCGGGAGTGAGGGTTGAGCGATGGACGGAGTTCTTGATGTCGGCAGTCGAGGCGAAGCCGATGACGCGATGCTACCTTGCAATGACCCGTCGCGTCTGTCTCGAAATCCCGGATGTTATCGTCAATCTTTGATGGAGAATGATCAATGTCGAATGAGCAGCTTCTTTTGTCAGAGAAAGCACTTTCGATCCCAGTTATCGATGTCCGCGAACATCTCGAGGATGTCCCGGGCGGAACGGATCGGGCTGCGGCGGAACTGCGGGTCGCCCTCGAGCAGGTCGGCTTCTTCGTAATCACCGGCCATGGCGTCGATTGGGCGATGGTCGACACCGCATATGCCCAAGCGAAGCGATTGTTCGATTTGCCTGACAAGGAAAAGCAAACGATTGCGATTCCGGGAACATTTGCGGATAAGTATGGCAAGCGCGGCTATATGGGATTCACTGACGACGCTTATGGCAGTACGCGGGCGACAAACCGGATCGAGTCTTTTTATTTCGGCCTGGATGATGCTCATAATCGGTGGCCCGCGGAGCTCGATGGCTTTCAGAATGCGATGCTCACGTATCTTCAAACCGTCAATCAACTCGCATTCCGCCTGCTTCCGATCTATGCGCGGGCGCTTGGTCTCGATCGGGAGTTCTTCGCGAGCTACTTCCAGGATCCGGCGACCAGTTTCCGCGCTGCGCATTATCCTCCGAACGACAAGCCCGGAATGTGGGGACTGATGCCGCATACCGATCGGGCGTTTCTTACGGTCCTACCGATGAACGATGTGGGCGGATTACAGATTCGGCCCGAGGGAAGCGAATGGATCGATGCTCCCCAGGTGGCCGAAGCCTTCATTATCAATTCCGGTGACACGTTGCGCCGTTGGACTAACGATCGTTTTCTCTCGACGCCACACCGCGTACTTCCGCCGACGAAAGATCGCTATTCGCTTCCTTACTTTTATTCGCCGTCTCCGGACAAGGTGATGGAGCAATTGTCCTCCTGCGTGAGTGGCTCGGGGACTCACTATAAGGCGATCAAATTTGATGTATTCTATCGCGAGTATTTTTCTCCCGACTATAGGCCGAATGATCCCCGGCTGAGTAGCTGACGGCGCGAGAAGGGGGCATGATGCCGGCTTTGACGACGAGACTTGCACTGCGGTCGGTCTGATCTGGCGCAAATAGAAGGCATCGTCAGAATCGGCGTTGGTCATGATGCTGCGGTTCATCGATGACGAAACCTACCGGCGACGCATCCTGGTCCAGCTCAACCGCGGCGAGACCCGCACAATGTTCCACGGCAAGCGCGGTGAGCTTCGTCAGCGCTACCGCGAAGGGCAGGAAGATCAGCTCGGTGCGCTCGGCCTCCTCGTCAATCTGGTCGTGCTATGGAACACGATCTACATCGACGCCTCGCTCAACCGGCTCCGCACCGAAGGTCATGTGATCCTGGACGAGGACGTCGCGCGCCTCTCGCCGCTCGGTTTCCAACACATCAACATGCTCGGCGCTACGCTTTCACCATCCCCGACATGGTCGCGCGCGGCGAGCTTCGGTCGCTCCGTAAACCCGGCGCCACGGGCACCGACGATGCCTGAAGCCGCGCCTTATGTAGGTTTTCTGTTCCGTTGCTACTCAACCCCCTCTTCCAGTGGCGATGATCTGAGCGCAACCGACGTCTGGCTGGCCGAACTCGGTTTGTCCCGCGAGACCAGCGCCGAGGCGCCTTATCTTGCCGCTGGTCCGATCATCACGCAGACCGAAATGATGGCCATCATGGCCCGCCACATCGGTCAGGAATTTCGCCGCGCCTATGCCGTACGACTGGTCGAATTGCCGTTCCAGCTAGCAGCTGTGCGGTGCACGCTTGTATGGCACAACCGCTTGCTTGATCACCCCGCTCATAGCTGGATGCGCAGAGTGATCCAGACTGTCGCGACGGAATGACGCGTTCTGTGGGCGGAGGCTCGCTCAAGACGCAGTCGCCCGACTTCCGGGTCAGCGCACACCTTCTATGATCGTGCAGCGGAAATCGGCCGCCTTGAAGCGATACTGGGCGGCTTCCTGATAAACAGGGCTTTCGTACCACGCCGTGGCAGCTTCAAAAGTAGGAAATTCGAGAACGGCCATGCCGTCGATTGTCGGGCCTTCCGTCACTTTCTGGCGGCCGAACAGCACACGCGGTATTACGGCATGCCCTTCGAATGTTGCGAGTACCCTGGAACTGTATTCTGCCAACGTATCGGGATCGCGCACGCGCTCGCGAGTAAGGATCACATAAGCTACCATTTCAATCCTTCCTCTTGATGGATTGTTTCCAGGGCTGGTCGGCCAGCAATGCGTCTGCACCCATTTCGCCGATCAGCAGCGAGATGGCATTGATATTGCCCGACGGGATCTGGGGAATGATCGAGGAGTCGATCACGCGCAATCCCTCGACACCGATAACGCGCAAGCGCGGATTGACAACGGCTGCGGCGTCGGTTCCCATTTTGACAGTGCCGCACGGATGATAACCCGGGGTTGAGGTCGCGCGCACGAAATGTTCGAGATCAGCGTCTGAGACCACACCAGGTCCGGGAACGTGTTCGGCCTTGAACTCGGACGCAAAAGCGCGCGTGTGAAGGATACTCCGCGCATGCCGGACCCCCGCGACAAGAACCTCCAGATCATGGGGATCGCCCAGCATGTTGTGTTGGATGACGGGCGAATCCAGTGGATCGGATGAGCGCAACGCGACGTAACCCCGGCTCCGGCTGCGATTGACGGCGGGAAGTACGGTAATGCCCGGCCGGTCTGAAAGCTTGAACCCATCGGGTGTGACATCGCCGACAAATGCGCCGAAGTGAAACATTAGGTCCGGATATTCGGCCTCTGCCCGAACTTTCATGAAAGCGATCGCAGGCCAGACATGCGTGGCGGGGCCACTGCGGAAAAATGCGAAGCGCAGGCTCTGGCGAAGCTTGCCAAGCCCGCTGCCATCCATGTTGGAGGTTCGCGACCGCACATAAGCCTTGACCATGCAGGCCGGGTGTTCCTGCAAGTTACGGCCGACATGGGGATTGGCACGTATGGTGGCGATGCCGTGTCTGGCCAGGTGTTCAGGATCGCCGACGCCCGACAGCATCAGCAGCTTGGGTGAATTGTAGGCGCTGGCGCTCAGGATAACTTCGCCATTGCACCGCGCGGTCACGCTTTGCCCGTCCTGGTCATATTCCACGCCGGCCGCCCGCTTGCCATCAAATACGATGCGGCGGACTAACGCTCCGGTAATCACCCGCAGATTGGCGCGGTGCATGGCAGGACGCAGATAAGCATCGGCTGAACTCCAGCGCCAGCCACCCCGCTGGGTAACGTGCGTGATTGATGCGCCGGCGCGCGCTTCCCGATTGTAGCGGGCGTTTTCGGCTGCGCCCAGCTCGGCAATCGCATCAATAAATACGCGGGCAAGCGGATGTGGCCCGCGGGTTCGGGAGATCGTCAGTGGGCCGGTTTCGCCATAGACGCCCTCGCGCCGCACGTCGGCCGCCGCGCCTTCCATCCGGTGAAAGACCTTGAGCAAAGAATCGTAATCCCAACCGACACATCCCAGCTGTGCCCAATGGTCATAGTCGCCGCGATTGCCACGGACGTAGATGGTGCCATTTATCGAGGACGAACCGCCGAGCGCTTTACCCCGGGGCATCGAGTCGATGCGGTTCATGCGGCTTGGATCGGGCTCGGTCCGCATCATCCAGTCGGACGAAGGGTTGCCGATCGCTTCCGTGGCGCTGAGCGCGACGATCTTGTAGCGCGCGCCTCGATCTGCGCTGCCAGCTTCCAGAAGGAGTACGCGATTGAATGGATCGGCACTCAGCCGGTTCGCCAAAACGCAGCCGGCACTCCCAGCGCCGACGACGATGTAATCCCAATCGCTCATAGTGTCCTCTCCGGACGGTGGCTGCCTTGTTTAGCATGACCTGTTCAACCGGCTCGGCCCAGACAATGGCGTTGGCGCGAGGCGGGCTCCATTTCCGGATACACCCAATATGTCTGATTAGTCCATCAGAAGTTTGTGTGTGGGTTGCCGTGCCGACTGCAGCAAGCCACGCTTTTAAAATAGAATACATCCCCCATTGACCAGCTTGCCCTCAGTGGTCATATTCTGATCTGTCAATCAGAACATAGAGGATGCCGTGCAACACGAATCGATAGCGATCCCCGCTTTGCGGCACCCCGACCGGCTGTTTATCGACGGGGCGTGGGTCCGGCCTCGCGATGCAGGCAGTATAGAGATCGTCTCCCCCGATACGGAACAGGGAGTCTTCTCGGTGGCGGCTGCGGGGCCGTCCGATGCCGTGGATGCGGTCGCCGCCGCGCGCCGCGCTTTTGACGAAGGCTCATGGCCCCGTACACGTCCGGCCGAGCGTGCGACGGTCCTGCGCCGGCTCGCTGCGGCGCTGGCAGCGCGTGATCAGGACCTCGCTGCTGCGTGGTCTTCCCAGATCGGCGGGCTCGGCATTCTGGCCCATCACGTCAGTGATATCGGTCATGGCAATATCCTGGGCGCGGCTCGCGCGGGTGACCAATTTGCCTTCGAGGCCGACGCCGTTACTAAGGCAGCGGCCAAAGGCGTGATCAGGCAGGAACCGGTCGGCGTCGTGGTGGCGATCGCGCCGTGGAATTCGCCCTACATGCTAATGGCGGGCAAAATCGCTCCTGCCCTGATGGCGGGCTGCACCGTTATCATGAAGCCATCGCCGGAGACGCCGGCAGAGGCTTATATCATCGCCGAATGCGCCGAGGAGGTCGGCCTTCCGGCCGGTGTGCTCAATTTGTTGACGGCCGATCGGGATATTTCCGAGCTGTTGGTATCGGACCCGCGCGTCGACAAGGTCAGCTTTACGGGATCGACCGGTGCGGGCCGCCGAATTGGCGCAATCTGTGCCGACCGACTTGCGCGTTGCACGCTGGAGCTCGGCGGCAAATCGGCAGCGATCATTCTTGACGATTTTCCGATTGCGGATGCGGCCAAAATTCTGGCGGGTACGATTACGCTGGTCAGCGGGCAGGTTTGTACCATGTTGAGCCGTGCGATCGTCTCGCGGGCGCGACACGACGAGCTCGCCGATGCGATCGGGCGGGAAATGCGCGCTATAAAGATCGGCTATTCCAGCGATCCGACGGTTCAACTCGGACCGTTGGCTTCGCGTCGCCAGCTTGAACGTGTCGAATCCTACATTGCGGCCGGTGTGTCCGGTGGTGCGACTCTGATCGCCGGCGGCCAGCGACCTGCCCATCTCGAACGCGGATTCTTCATCGAGCCCACTCTGTTTGCGAATGTCGATAATACCTCGGTCATAGCGCAGGAGGAGATATTCGGGCCGGTGTTGAGCTTGATCCCCTGCGGCGATGTCGATGATGCGGTGCGCATCGCCAATGATTCGAATTTTGGGCTACATGGTTCAGTGTTCACCGGCAATATCGACGCTGCCTATCGTGTCGCATGTGCCGTTCGCACGGGCACGTTTTCGCAGAATGGGATGCGCGTCGACTTTGACCTGCCGTTCGGCGGTATGAAGCGGTCAGGTATTGGCCGGGAAGGAGGGGCTGCGGGGCTCTCGGCTTTCCTCGAGCCCAAGGCAATGCTTTTCGACGCGGCGCCATCGGACACCGGCGGTTGACAGTCGGAAGGGTAATACAGTCGGTGATCGGCGCATTATTTCGTCTGACCATCGAAGTCTGATGAGCAGGAATAACGGAGGCGGCCTTTGCGGAATCGAAGCAGTGAAGGAACAATTGGGCGTCTATTGGCGCCACGTGCCGTGCGGATTGCGATCGGCGTCACGCGGCACTTCGGGCGCTGCGCCATCTGTGCGGAGGTCACAGCATGAGTGAGATCACCGACGTTGTGATCGTTGGCGCGGGTTCTGCGGGATGCGTCCTTGCCGCCCGGCTGAGCGAAGACCCCAAGTTGCAGGTAACGCTTGTCGAGGCGGGTGGCAAGGACAGCAGTCCCTGGGTTCATATACCTGCGGGCCTCTTGAAATTGCTGGGTAAACCAGAATATGACTGGTGCTTCGCCTCTGGCCCCGAGCCGCATATGGACAGTCGCATGGTGCCGGTCCCGCGGGGCAAAATGCTTGGCGGAACCAGTTCGATCAATGGCATGCTTTATGTGCGCGGCAACTCAAGGGACTATGACCGGTGGGCGGACGAGGGCTGTCCCGGCTGGAGCTGGAACGATGTTCTGCCCTATTTTTGCAAGTCGGAAGACCAGGTGCGCGGTGCCAGTACCTTTCACGGCGTCGGTGGCCCACTGGCCGTTTCCGACATCGCGCATGACACCCTATCAGACGCCTTTGTCGAGGCCTGCGCGCAGGTCGGTAACCCGCGGACCAATGACTTCAACGATGCCTCCAACGATGGCGCCGGTTACTACCAGATCAATACGCGCAGAGGGCGCCGCGCGAGCACGTCGCAGGTGTTCCTCAAACCATCGCTTGATCGCCCCAATCTGCGGGTTATCACCGATGCGCATGTCACAGGACTGACCTTCGCAGGTCGTCGATGCACCGGCGTCACCTATGTGGCTGAAGGGCGGTCTGAAACCATCGCCGCGCGGGCAGAGGTTATTCTCGCGGCCGGCAGCTATCTGTCCCCCGCGATCCTTCAGCGCGCCGGGATCGGTCCGGGTTCATTGTTGCAGGGCTATGGCATCGAGGTGCTGGCGGATCGCGAAGGCGTTGGCGCCAATCTGCAGGATCATCTTCATACGCGCGTCGGTTACAAGACGACTATCCCGACCGTGAACACCATTGCCCATTCGCCGCTGCGCCAGTTCGTCGAGGGCATTCGCTATAAGCTGACCCAAAAAGGTTTCCTTGCCTATGGAGTGTTCCGCGCGGGCCTGTTCACCAACAGCCCCTATTCGCGCGGTTGGCCCGATCTCCAGATCCTTTTCGGCCTTGTCAGCTATGACGAGCTGATCCCGCACAAATTTCCGGGATGCTCGATAAACGTCATTCAGCTTCACCCCGAGAGCAGGGGCCGTGTTCGGATCAAGGGTGCCGATCCGATGCTGGCGCCGAGCATCATCAGTAATTTTCTGGCCGAAGAGCACGACCGCAAGGTCCTGATTGCGGCCGTACGCATGGCGCGCATGATCGGCAGACAGCCGGCGCTCAAGCCTTTTCTCCTTGACGAAATCCAGCCCGGTGCAGCTGACGTCAGCGACGACGCACTGCTCCAGCATATCAAGGCGACAGGTTACACAGTCCATCATCCGGTGGGAACCTGCCGGATGGGATCGGACGAGAGGTCGGTGGTCGATCTGGCCCTGAAGGTCAGGGGCGTGGATGGGCTGCGTGTGGTCGACGCATCGGTCATGCCAACGATCGTTTCTGGAAACACCAACGCACCAACGATCATGATCGCGGAAAAAGCTGCCGATCTGATCAAGGCCGATCTGAAAAAGAATGCAAATAGAGACTGATCAAACAATCAGATTGACGTGAACCGCGTGCCACCTTAGTTTTGCACGATAACGCAGCACCGCGATTGATCGGAATCTGCGAGAGAGGATTTGTGAAGGTGTCCAATACCGAGAAGGCGCTGACCCCGAACGCTCATCACACGGACTGGTTAGACCCGGGCGAAGTGGCGACGTTGACCCCTGAGATCATTCTTGCGCGGCTAGACGCTTTTCGCCCGTTGATCGCTTCCAATGCGCGCGAGGCGGAGCTTATCCGCCAGCCGGTCGACGAAGTCTGGTCCGCCATCCGCAAGACCGGCATATTTTACACATATGTGCCGAAGAAGTACGGCGGGATGGAGGCCAATGGGCTGAAATCATTTATTGATGCTGTTTCGTTGATTGGCGAGGAATGCACGTCGACCGCGTGGTGCGTATCGTTCTCGATCTATCACCAGTGGTTCATGATGCAATTTCCCGAGGCGTTCCAGAAGGAAATCTGGTCCAAGACGCCTTATGTCACATCGGCAGGCTCAGGCTTTCCTCCGGGTAAACTGACTAAAGTCGATGGCGGTTTTCGCATGTCTGGCCGGTGGAAATGGGGCTCGGGCATCATGCATTCGGAATGGGCCAATTCGGTTGCTCTGCTGGACGCCGACGACGGTAACAAGATTCCCTATTTTGTGTTCGTACCTATTGAGGAAGTGACCGTTCTCGATACATGGTATGTCGATGGAATGTGCGGCACCGGAAGTCACGATTACAAGATCGAGGATGTTTTCGTCCCTGACCATCGGACCATGGACTTCCGCATCATGGCACGCGGTCAGTTGCATCACGAAAATGCATTTTATCGTCTTCCGCTGCCGCCGGCACTCGCCCTGATGGGGGCGTGTCCGGCGCTTGGTGCGGCGCGTGGCGCGGTGAAGCGTTTTCGCGATCGTCTTGCGGGCGGAGGACTTGGCGTGCGCGACAAAACCCCGGGCGGCGCCGTTGAAAATCCGATGATGCAGGCCGCGCTGGGCAAGGCGGATATGATGGTGACCGCTGCCGAGTTGATGATCCGCAGCGCGGCAGCCGAATTCGAAGCGCTGGGCACGCGTGACGAATACATCGGGCTTGCCGACCGCGTGCGCATTCGCTCGATTTTCGCTTATGCCGTCGAACAGTGCCGCGCCGCTCTGCGGATTCTCAACGACGATGGTGGGTCGAGCGCGCATTATCTCAACAGTCCTGCCCAGCGCGGATTGCGTGATGTCACCGTGATCGCGACGCACAAGATCTTTGATTACAGCGAAGCGATGGAACTGCAGGGCCGGATCACGACCGGTCTGCCGTCCAGGAACGATTGGTTCCAGTAAGCGTTCCGGAAGGTTTGGTCACATGACGCCAAGGCTGGACGGCAAAGTCGCGTTGATAACAGGGACCGGCGGCGGCATGGGGCGTGCCGCCGCCCTGTTCTTCGCAAGAGCGGGCGCGCACGTGATCGGTTGCGACCTGAAGGCCGACGGCAATAGGAAAACGGTCGAACTGGTGCGCGATGCCGGCGGCACCATCACGACGATGGAGCCGGTCAATCTGGGCGACCCCGCTGCCGCGCGGCAATGGGTGGACGATGCAGTCGCGATTGGTGGCCGCATCGATGTCCTCTATAACAACGCCGGTGCGGCGCGCGTGGGGGGTATCGAGACTCTGCCGCTCGCCGACTGGGAGTTCACGATGCGCCACGAAGTGGACATCGTATTCACCGTGACCCAGCGCGCCTGGCCACATTTGCGCGAGCGGGGCGGCGTGGTAATCAATGTCGGGTCGATCGCGGCCACCCATTCGCAGCGTGAGCCCTACCCGGCGCATAATGCCGGAAAGGGCGCGGTGGTCTCGTTGAGTCGGGCGCTCGCCGTCGAAGGGTCGGCGCATGGTATCCGGGTGGTCTGCATCAGTCCTGGCATCATCGAAACGCCGGTGACAGCACCCGGTCTGGCCGTCGAAGGCCGGCGCGAAAGGTTTCTGAGCCGCAATCTCGTCAAGCGCATCGGAACCGCAGACGATGTAGCCGCCGCCGCCCTGTTCCTGGCCAGCGATTTCGCCAGCTTCATCACCGGCATCAATCTAATGGTCGATGGCGGTTACACGGCGTCTTGATCAGCCGATCCCGCTAGCGCCCCCTCACGAAAGCTTCAAAGATGGGCGACGCAGCGAATTTTGGCGGAAAGGTGGTATCGGCCGACAGAGTGCGATCGACGCCCTGGCGCGTGTTGGCAGCCTCCAGCGTCGGGCTGGCTTTTGGCATTGCGGCAACTGCAACGAGCTCATTCAACATTTTCATCCTGCCGCTCACCCGGGAATTCGGCTGGCTGCGCGGTGATGTAGCCATGGCGATGATGATCTTGAACCTGACGACGATCGTCACTGCGCCGATCTGCGGCTGGTTGCTGGATCGCTTTGGCCCGCGGCAGGTGATAATCCCGTCCGTGCTTCTGTTCGGAGCAGGATGGTTGGGCTTGGCCGGATTGGATAGCCGTATCTGGCATCTATATCTGGGTTATGGCTTTTTGGGCGTTGCGGGGATCGGGACGTCGAGCGTGGCCTATTCACGGTTGATCGTTCCATGGTTTCCGGACCGGCGGGGTTATGCGCTGGGCATTGCCCTGGCCGGCATGGGCATCGGGGTCGCGGTGATTCCCGTAATCATGCAAACGGTTATCAATGTGGCGAACTGGCGCGTGGCATACTGTGCACTCGCTGCGCTGGTCACACTGCCGGCTATGGCGTTCGTGTTGCCATGGGCGCATGATCCGCAGCGAGTGACCACTATCGAGGGCCCAGGAATGCGCCATGTGGACGGTATGCCGTTCGGGCAGGCCATTCGCAGCCGCAGCGCAGTTCTGCTGTTTCTGACATTTCCGCTGCTCGGTCTGTTGACGGGCGCAATCGCGACGCATCTTGTTCCCCTGCTTGTCGATCGCGGCATTACGGCGGACAGGGCGTCCTTGATGACGTCGGTATTGGGTATTTCGCTGATATGTGGACGTATCGCAATCGGCTGGCTGCTCGATCGGATGTTTGCGCCTTTGCTGATGGGGCTGGTCATCGGCATGGCGGTGATTGGTCTGGTCCTTTTGCTCGCGAGTACCACTGTCCTTTGGATTGTAGTTGCCATTTTCCTGATTGGCTTCGCAATTGGCGCGGATGGGGATTTTCTGTCAGTTCTCATAAGTCGGTATATCGGTCTTCGATCATTTTCGCGCGTTCTGGGTTTCCTGTTCAGTGCCTTCGCGTTCGGTCTCAGCTTCGGGCCGACTATCATGGGGCTCAGTTTTAACCGGACCGGCAGCTATAGTTTCGCGCTCGAAGTGTTAATTGCCACGACAACGTTCGCGATAGTGCCGATCGCCCTTCTTGGTCCTTATCCGGAAGAAGTGGGCTTCGCTCATAAACAGGATATCACATGACATTGCAGCGTTCCTCTCAGGGCCGAATTCTGTGGGTTTGCATGATTGGTCTCGCTTTCGGCTATTCCGTGCTGGTTGCCGCGCCGTTCGGTGCATTCATTCTTCCGATGTCGAAGGCGTTTGGCTGGGCTCGCGGAAATATTCCGTTTGCGATGACCGTGTTCAACGGCTGTACGATCATCATGTACCCCCTTATCGGCTACCTTGCGGACAGGTTCGGGGTCCGTACTGTCATGCTGCCCTCGATATTGCTGTTCGGCCTGATCATGGCGTCCTTTTCGCTGTTTTCGGGCCCGATCTGGCAACTCTATTTCGGCTATGCGCTGCTGGCGATCATGGGGGTCGGGATTGCGACCCACAACTACGTGCGCCTCATCGTGGCCTGGTTCACCGCCAAGCGCGGCCTGGCTCTGGGTGTGTCGCTCGCGGGGGTGGGCCTGGGCCTGGCGGTGGTCCCCGTGCTGACGCAGGCGATCATCGATCTGGCCGGGTGGAGGGTGGCTTTCATGGCGCTGGGCGCGCTGTCGATCATTACAGTCCTGCCCTTCGCGCTGGCATGGGCCTGGGATTCGCCGCATCATGCGACGCGAGGGCAGATTCCGACGGGCCCGACAGAAGAAGCGCCGCCGATCCTCGACGGGCTCAACTTTCGCGAGGTGATATCGAGCCGAGCCTTCTGGCTGTTATTAGCGACGTTTACTTTGCTGGGGGTTCTGACAGGAGCGCTGCCGTCAAACATCGTGCCGTTGCTCGCCGAGCATGGGATCAGCGCCACGAAGGCGTCGTATATCGCCTCGACTCTCGGCATCGCATATACCGGTGGGCGGCTGGTGACCGGCTACCTGCTAGACAGGATCTACGCCCCGCTGCTGATGGGAGGGGTTATCGGGATCGCCATCACGGGGCTCGTGCTCCTGCTCGTGGGCGCTTCGACCTCCTCCCTGCTTGCGGGTGTGTGCTGCATAGGCTTCGCCCTGGGCTGCGAAATCGATTTCCTGTCGTACATGGTCAGTCGATATATCGGGCTTCGATCGTTTACACGCTCGATCGGATTCCTGCTTTCGGGCTTTGCGGTTGGGCAGAGTGTCGGCCCTGCGTTGATGGGCTATAGTGTGAATGCGAGCGGCACGTATGATCTGGCGATTAAAATCCTGATCGGAGTGGTTGCTCTGGCCTTGCTGCCTTGCGCACTTTTCGGGCCTTACCCGGATCGGCAGGCGCCGCTGCGCGGCGGGACATAACGCCCGGCGGCGTGCAGAGCTCGCATGCAAGAAAGGGGCCGGAGATCAGTGCTCTCCGGCCCCTTTCTTGCATGTCGGGACAGTCCAAGTCAGGCGGCGTGAGCAGCCTGTTGTTTGCGCATCGTCCAGCGCTCCAGATCGTCGCGCGCCGAAGCCCGAAGCGCGGTCCATACGCCAGCCTCCAATTCGCCGCGTACGGACATTTCCATGCGATGTCCGCTCGGATCAAAAAAATACCATGAGCGCGCGACTTCACCATGGCGGACCGGCCCAAGTACCTCGACATTGCGTGCCCGGAGGCGGCCGGCGATTTCCTCGGCGCGCGCGTCACTCTCAACTTCGAGTGCCAGATGCTGCGCCCAGTCATTGTCGACCGGCGTGAGGCGCTCATCGCTGCCGAGAATATCGAAGAAGGCCAGATGGCTGCCGTCATCCATCTCGAAAAAGATATGGTTATGCGGTTCGTGCAGGCCGAGTGACGGCACGGCATCCTGTACAATCGCTGCTGCGAAATCCATGCCGATGACATTGGTGTAGAAATCTACCGTCTCGGCCGCGTCGCGACACCGATAAGCGACGTGATGAAGCTTCTTGAACATGCCATCTCTCCAAACAGGCTGCAGCCGGTGCAATTTTTTCGGCCGCGAATCGGATTTTGGCCAGGGTCGGAAAACCCCGCCCCGCATTATACGATTGGCTGATTAATAGATCAGAATCATTATCAGGTCAACGTGCTGTGCATGCTCGGTCCTGGCATTTGACGTCCAAATCAAGGGTCTGAGCACGCATCCTGATGAACTTGTTGATGTTGACCTCAGGAATTTGATGCTGTACCTGTCTGATAGAACAATCAGATAACAGGCATTGCGTGTTGCGCCCTGCGGCTGCGCACGCGAATGCTTTCGGGTTTGGCAATTTGAAAGAGCAAGCCGCTTTGCAGGCGCAATTCAATGCGTCGCAGGGTAGGAAAAGCAAAAGAACCAAAAGGAGGGGAATAATGTTGAATTTGACTGCTGAAAGCCGCTGCCTGAAATCGCGACGGTTGCTTTCGTGCTGCGCGCTCGGCGTGCTGGCTTTCACTGGTGGGACTGCTTTCGCCGCACCCGCTGCGCCTGCAAAGACCCCAACCGATGCGCAGCCTACAGATAGCCAGTCTGCGATAGTTCCTGATATCGTCGTGACCGCGCAGAAGCGCTCCGAGACAGTTCAGAAAATTCCGCTCGCTGTCACGGCTTTGTCTGCGCAGTCGTTGCGGCAACGGGGGGAAACGTCGATCGCGGACTTCGCACAGGCGGTTCCGGCGCTCAATGTCACCCAGGTCTTTGGCGCAGCCCGGATCCAGTTGCGGGGCATCGGCCTCGACACATCATCGACGGGCGCCGAGGGCGGCGTGGCGATCAACGTCGATGGCGTCTATTTCTCGCGTTCGGGCGCTGCGCTGGCCGGCTTTTACGACATTGACCGGGTTGAAGTGTTGCGTGGTCCGCAGGGCACTCTTTATGGCCGAAACGCGACGGCTGGATCGGTCAACATCATTACCAAGCAACCTACCGATCATCTCGACGGCTATCTGCAGAGCACTGTTGGCAATTATGGCACAGCAAACGCAGAGGGCGCCATCAGCGGACCGCTGACGGACACGTTGTCCGTCCGCCTGTCGTTCCAGACGCAGCATCACGACGGTTTCGGCAAGAACCTGGATACCGGGCATGACATAGACAACCTCAATTCGCAGGCAGCCCGCGTGCAATTGCTGTGGAAGCCGACAACACGCCTGTCGGTCACGCTGTCTGCGGACTGGTTTCACGAGCGTGACAATTCCAATATCTATCATAACTTTGGCCCGGCCAGCGAAACATCGGTGGGGGTGATCCAGACCCCCATCAGCTTCAAGTTCGGCGGTTTTGTCCCGGCGAACATGCACGACATCGCAAGTGCGGTCGATCCTCAAGCCCGTTCGCTGTTTTATGGCGGCCGTCTGGATGTCAAATACAGTCTGTCCGATACTGTTACGCTGCGTTCGCTCAGCGCCTATCGTCGTTCCGAAATTGGCGCCTATGGCGAAACCTCTTCGGCATTGGGTCAGAAAGTAAATGGTGTTCCATTCCTGATTTCGCTGTCCCAGCAGCATGAATATTCCAATGAATACACACAGGAAACACAACTAAATTGGGAAACGGACCGCAATAAATTCGTTGGCGGACTCTACTACTTGCATGAAAATGTGCAGGGGGTGACTGCCAATGGCTTGAATACCGTTATCCCAGCTCTCGGCGGGGCGCCTGCGCCTGGCGTCTTCAAGGTCGGCGTGCCGCTGGAAGGGACGCTCATTACCGACGCAGCCGCGGCCTATGCGCAGGATACGTTCAGCATCACGCCCGATTTCCATCTCACGGCCGGCGGCCGGTACAGTTGGGAACGCAAGGGCGTGAGTGATTTTACCGAAAACGACTTCACGGACAATTATGTCTTCAACAGCTATTTCAACCCGAATGTACCGATCCCGCCGGGCGCGTTTATTCGCAACGCGCATAGCATCTTCAAGTCGTTCACCCCGAAGTTTGGGCTGGATTACCAGTTGTCGCGCAACACGCTCGTCTATGCGAGCTACTCCAAAGGCTTCAAGTCGGGGAACTACAATCTCGGCACGACCACGCAACCCGATTCGGTTACCGGCGTGACCGAAGTCGCCCCAGCCGTGAAGCCTGAGAAGGTGACCGCATATGAAGCGGGGCTCAAGACGACGTTGCTGGACGGCCGGTTCCGCGCCAACATTACCGGGTTTTATTATGACTACACCGATATTCAGGTCCGCGAGGGCACGGCGCCGCCACGCTATTCGCTCATTCTGGTCAACGCCGGCAAGGCTGCGATCTACGGCGCCGAGGGCGAGTTTACGCTTCGCCCGCTTGACGATCGCAACTTCGCGCTGACGCTCAATACGTCCTGGCTTCACGCGCGATACACAGACTTCCTCAGCGCGGATCCGAACCGGCCCGGGCAGGGTGACTTCATCAACCCGGCAAACGGCGGACTGGTGTTCAACCTTAAGGGCGCGCACCTGCCGCAGGCTCCGGACTACAAGATCAATCTAGGTGCAGAATACGCGCTCCAGACGGGTATCGGCACGTTCACCATACGTGGTGATGCGACCTGGACTGATCGCGTGTTTTTCACGCCGTTCAACATCGGGAACGATTCACCCGATACGTTCTCGCAGGCGCCAACGGCAATTCTGAATGCCGGGATCAGTTATGATTCCCACAAACTTTTCTATGCCAACTTTAACATCAAGAACCTGACGAACAAAAGCTACATCACTTCGGGTCTTGCCTCCAGCACACTGTTGGGGGGGAATTTCATCGGGTATGTGGCGCCGCCGCGAACTTTTGCGCTGACAGTCGGCGTGCGCATGTGATCGATGGCCCCGATGGCTGGTAGCCATCGGGGCTTCACGCCATGGTTGGACGGCCATTCTCCAGCAGAGTGGCCATATGTGATGACAGGCCGGGAGTCCGGCATAAGCGGGACGATGACAGTGATGGCGACGGGCATATCCGGACGTACGGCTGTTCTGACAGGGGCGGGCAAACTGACAGGTCTTGGCCACGCATTTGCCATGGGTCTGGCAAAATGCGGCGCAAATGTCGTCGTGGCCGACATCGTCGAGGGGGCCGAATCCGTCGCGCATATCAAAGCTCTCGGGGGCAGGGCGGTGTACGTCCATTGCGACGTCTCGAAGGAGGCGGATGTCGAGCGGCTTGCCTACACCGTCGAAGCGGAATTCGGCGGGTGTGACATCCTCGTTCATGGTGCCTCGCCGTTCCGGCACAAGATTATCGACGAGATGAGCCTCGCCGACTGGCACCAGGTGGTATCGGCAAATCTCGATGGCATGTTCATGCTGGCCCATGCCTTCGTGCCGGGGATGAAGGCCCGCCGCTGGGGCCGGATCATCCCGATTTCCTCGGCAAGCGTCCAGCACGGCACCGGCGGGCGGACCAACTATATGACCGCAAAAGCCGGATTGATCGGATTTGCGCGCTCCCTGGCGCGTGAAACCGGCAATTTCGGCATTACTGTCAATGTGTTGTCGCCAGGCCTAGTACGAACCGAACGGGGGCATGAGACCGCCTTGACCGACGCAGCTTTTGCCGGAAGGGACAAATACGATCTCATGCGCGAGCTGCAGTCCATCGGCGAAACCCTGGTGCCGGACAATCTGGTCGGGCCCTTGCTGTTTCTGGCATCTGATGATTCGGCTTATGTGACGGGCCAGACGCTGCTGGTCGATGCCGGATGGCAACACCTCTGATGATTAAATGTGCGGCCAAAGTCACAGACGACGGGCCAATCAATACAGGGAAAACCAAGTGATGGATCTCCGGCTGAATGGGCGCAGGGCAATCGTGACGGGGGGCAGCAGAGGCATCGGCAAGCAGATTGCGATCGCCCTGGCAAAGGAGGGGGCCGATGTCGCAATTGCCGCGCGTACTCCCGAGGTGCTGGCTGCAACGGCCGAGGAGATAGCAGCGGCGACCGGACGGCGCATTGTGCCTATCACTGTCGATGTCCGGCACGATGCTTCGGTGGATGCGATGGCCGCGCAGGCGCATGCGGCACTGGGCGGCATCGACATCCTGGTGAACAATGCGGCCGTCCCCGGCGGGCGGAAAGTTGCAGCAATCGCTGATATTGATGTCGGCGATCTGCTTGAGGACATTAATATCAAGATCGGCGGCTATCTCCGCGCTGCCCGTGCCGTGACGCCCTACATGGTGGAAAGTGGTTGGGGCCGTATCGTCAGTATCGGCGGCCTTGCCGCTCGCCTGACCGGCAATTATAACGCGGCAATCCGGAGCGCCGGAATTTCTGCGCTCACCAAGAACCTCGCGGACGAACTGGGGGCAAAAGGGATCGTCGCAACCGCGATCCATCCTGGCGCGATGCTCGGGGTCGGCATGACGCCCGATGTGCAGGCGCGTTTCGCGTCGGCCAACAGCAATGGCCGGCTCTTCGATACAAATGTGATCGCATGGTATGTTGTCATGCTATGTTCGCAGGAGGCGATGGCGTTGAATGGCGAGACTCTCCAGGCCGGCGGCGGCGTCCGCGGCATGATAAACTACTGATCGCGGCGCACAGTGGAATTCTCCGGGAAATCGGTCATGGTGACAGGTGGCAATTCGGGCATCGGTCTCGCCTGCGCGCGCGCATTTCTGGCGGCAGGGGCGTCGGTTGCGGTCTTCGACCGATCGGCGGTTTCCGCTGACCCTGGTGTAGCGGACGAGCGTCATTTCTCCGTGCAGGGCGATGTATCCGACGCGGCAAGTGTCAGACAGGCGGTCGATCGGATTGTCGAGCGTTTCGGTGGGTTGGATGTTGCGGTGAATTCTGCCGGTATCAGCGGCCCGCGCGCGGCGCTGGTCGATCTCAACGATGATGCGTTTGACCCGGTGTTTGCGGTCAACGTACGTGGCATGTTCCTGTCGATGAAATATCAGCTGCGCGCGATGATCAAGGCCAATGCTGGCGGAGCGATCGTCAACATCGGTTCGGTGTTCGGTGATCGGACCTGGGAAAAATATGGTCTGTACGGAGCAGGCAAGGCGGCCGTCGCCGGATTGACAAAGGCTGCGGCGCTAGAATGCGCGCCGCTCGGTATCCGCATTAACCTAGTGGCGCCGGGGCCGGTGAGGACGCCGTTTATCGGCGTCCTGTCGGAGGAGAGGGAGGCCATAGCCGTCCGCACCGTACCGTCGGGGCGACTGGGCGAACCGATGGATATCGCCGAAGCCGCCTTATGGCTTGCGTCCGACCGCAGCGCTTTCATTACCGGCACGACCCTGACCGTTGATGGTGGCATCGGAGCCAAGATGTTCGCGGGATAGACCCTGCGGGCTTCCCAGTATGCGGGGCCGGCCGATCGATGTTCGTTCGAACTGGCAAAATGGCTTAGCCGTTTTTCTCCAGCATCGTCACGACGCAGGCGGCTTCTTCGTACCCCAGAAATCCCCCGCCATTTTCCGCAAGGCCGAAACGGGCGCCGGCGACCTGTCGCTGTCCAGCCTCTCCTCGAAGCTGCGTGACCAGTTCATGTATCTGGATGGCCCCGGTGGCCCCGATCGGATGGCCTTTGGAAAGCAGGCCGCCCGAGACATTGACGGGCTGCCGGCCACCGAGCGCTGTCGCGCCGCTTTCAGCCAGGGGACCGCCTTCGCCATAACCGCACAGGCCGATATTTTCACTCTGGATGATCTCCGCGATCGCCGATGCATCGTGCAGTTCGACAACCGAGGCATCCTCCGGCCCCACGCCTGCCATCTCGTAACAGCGATGGGCAGCGAGCCGCGTCAGGTGCCGATCGTATTGCTCGGCCGTCCGGTTGCTGCTGCTGCTGACGCCAATGCCCCGAATTTTGACCGGGCGGCTGTTCGGGAACCGACCAAGGGCGGAGTCCGCCGCGATGATGACAGCGCCCGAGCCGTCGCTCATCGGTGCGCACATTGCCCGCGTAATCGGCCAGGCGACCAGCCGATCGGCCAGAACTTCATCCACGGTCATTGGGAAGCGATACTGCGCCAGCGGGTTATACTGCGAATGGGTATGGTTCTTCGCTGCGACCGCGGCGATCTGGCGCTGGGTGGTGCAGAACATCTTCATATGAAAGCGGGCTTGGCCAGCATAAAGATCCATGAAGACGGAACGGTCACCAGTTTCCACCAGGGCTTCGGGTGGCAGTTCCAACCCATCGCCCATCGCAACGACAGCAGCGATTTGGGCGTCGGCATTTTCCCGATCCCAGCTGCCCTTGAAGGCGTCGAACATTTCCTTGCGTTTGTCGGGATAGTTCATCTTCTCGGTTCCGACCACTAGCGCGACCTCGTAGATCCCCGCCTTGACAGCCGCGAATGCCAACATCAGTCCTGAACTGGAGCTTGCACAGGCACTGTCGGTGTTGAACACGGGAATGCCCTCGAAGCCGGCGGCCTTGAACGCCAGTTGGCCGCGGATGCCGTGCTGGCCCTCAAGCGCGCCCTGCCGCGTATTGGAAAACCACGCTGCGTCAATCACGTCGCGCGTCGCACCGGCATCGGCCAGCGCAGCGTCAATAGACTGAGCGGACAATTGCTTCACTGACAGAGCAAGGTGTTTGCCTAGCGGCGTCATGCCGATGCCGACGATATGAACGTCCATAAATTCTGCCCGTTCCTGTTTTGGGTTTCAAAAAGCCCGCTGCTTAATTCATTTTTCTGATCAAACCTTCAGTCGCTGGCGCGCCGTCATGCTGTCCGGTCGAAACCTCCACACCGGCGGGACGTTCCATGTGGCAGATGACCGCGGTCATGTCGGCATCGGGCCCGTCTTCGTCGATGGCCGTCTGGTACGTTGCCGAAATCAGCCGACTGAACGGCGCTGAAAGACCGAAGTGATCCGCCTGTCGCACCATTGCGGCGAGGTCCTTGTGCACGACCTCGAGCCTGCCGCCGTAGTCGAATGTTCGGGGCAGGACGTGGTCCGGGATCTTCGTCAGCGTTGCACTGTTTTGACCGGTGCCGGCATTGACCACCTGCAACATCTGTTCCGGATCGAGGCCAGCCTTCATGCCCAGCACCAGCACTTCCGAAGCGACTGCCAGATTGGCGGCCGACAAGACGTTGTTGATCAGTTTCATGATCTGAGCCTGTCCTGCGTCGCCGCCGAGATAGGTGATCGACCTTGCATAGGACTGAATCAGAGGTTCCACCTCATCATAGGGGGCACGGGGGCCCGAGGCCATCACGCCAAGGTCTCCGGTGCGCGCGCGGTGCGGCCCCCCAGTCACTGGCGCATCGATCATCGCCACCCCCCGTTGCGCGCAGGCCGCGGCCATGTCACGCGCGAGTTCAGGGCCGGTCGTGCCAATATGGACGAAAATACGGATCCGCCCTCCCGCCAGAATTCCGTCCGGCGACAAGATCGCCGCCCGATAGCTGTCGAGCGTCGGCAGGCAGGCGAAAATGATCTGGACCTGATCGGCAAGTGCCCTGGCGCTGGCGACGGTCGTGGCCTTGCCATCGAAATAGCTCCGTGCCTGCGCATTCAAGTCGCAAATCATCAACGCAGGTGCTTGATCCAGCATCCGCTCGGCAATCGGACGGCCGATCGCTCCCACTCCCAGAAAACCGACGGATACCGGTCGATCTGACATGCCTGTCTCCTGACGTCGCGAATTGCTGTGAGGATCAGGCAATGCCCGTCGCCGGATCGGCCAGGCGGGGCGGGGGAAAGCCGACGACAATGGCATCTCCGTCGAGCCGGACCGGGAAGATCCGTACAGGGCGCTTGCAGGGCGCCGCCGCCACCGCGCCGGTGCGAATGTCAAAAAGGCCCTGGTGAAGGGGGCATTCGATCAAATAGTTTTCAAGATATCCCTCGGACAACCGTGCACCGCCGTGGGTGCACAGGTCCGCCGTTGCGAACACTTCGCCGTCGACAAGGTAGAGCGCCAGTTTGAAGCGATCCCAGGCCGCGTACATGACACCACCGTCCACAGCTTCAAGATCGGGCAATGAGGCCACGGCCTCCCATCGCAGATCCTCGCTCATAGCGGGTAGATCAGCGAGTTTTCGATAAGCTCGCTATCCGCCACGACAATGCGCCGTTTGAACAACAGCCGGCCATCCTGCCGGATCAGGCGATCATGCGCCACGCCGCACAGCAGGATCTGTGAGGTCTGGTCCATGAGCGTCTGTACCAGCATGACATTCTGCCGAACGACGATCTCTGCGCTTTCCACCGCGACGATGCGCAGGCCCGAGAAGAACCGCCGATAGGTGCGGGGGCCAAAGATCTGCGTACGGACGATGCCCTGCACGCGGTCTTTGATCATGCCCTTGCTGTCGGCCTGCATGAAGCACAGGGCGAATCCCTGCTCATAATTTTCCTTGGCGATGATCTGGAAGACGCAGTCCTCCACGAAATAATCGATCCACGCCTCCAGACGAATGTCATCCAGGGTTTCGGCATAGAGGGTGTAAAATTCATGCAGCTCCCCCATGTCCGGGGCGACTGCCGCTGTTCGTTCGATACCTGTCACAGTCCCATCACCGTCCGATAATAGCGATACATCCCGCGAAGGGCGGTTTCCGTTGCCATGGTCGTGCTGCTGGCGACATCGCGGCCGCCCATCAACATCATTGCTTTGCCTAAACTGGCCTGCTCGACGAAGCCTTCCTGCGCCATGCGGACCACTTCAGCATCGTCGGCCGAAACAAAACCGGATGGGCCGAACAGGTTGGCCTGGCGAACACGCCGTTCTTGCATTTCCACGTCGTCATCCTCGAATCCGAAATGGGTCCACATGAAATCGAATGCGCCCGGCCCCTTGGGGACGATTTGCCGGGCTTGCATCGAATTTACCTGTTGGAGCAGGATGATGCTCGGAAAGATCGTGGTCGCGCTGACCGTCTCGTCGCCGCTCAGTTCTTTCAGCGCCTGGATGATCCGGGGATCGGCCAGCTTCAACGTATCATCGAGCCCGGCCAGCGAGCCGGCGACATCGTTGACGGCATCGGGCTTGTAGATCGACATGAGACAGGCGTGGCGGCCCGTTTCATCCATTTCGAGCTGGCTGGCCTGATCGGGACGGAACAGGCCAAATGTGGCGAAAAAAACGTGAAGCAGAGCCGCGTGGTAGGGATCCTTGTTGTTCTCCAGCATCAGCTTCCAGTTGCCGTTGATCCGCTGCCGGTTGTAGCCGATCACGCGCAGCTTGCGCCCGTTGAAAATACGCTCGTAATACCCGAAAAGCTTTTCGCCGACATAGTCCCGGAAGCTCGGCAAATCCGGAGAGAAACTCGCCCATACGACGCCGTTGACGACCTCGACCTTGAGCCGGTTGAGATTGTGGTCACCCGGCTTGAAGTCTTTCGGCATACCACCTTCGCCGCGGATGCCCCGCCGAAAGGGGACGCCGACAAGTTCACCGGTCAATTGATAATTCCACTGGTGATACGGGCAGGTCAAGCCTTCCACCTTGCCTGTGCGATCCCAGCACAGCTTGGTGCCACGGTGCGCGCAGCTGTTTTCCACGACAGAAATCTCTGCGTCGTCCTCGCCATACCGCGCCATGATCACCGGCCGTTCGCCCAGGGTCAACGTGCGATAGCTGCCGACCTCGGGCACTTCCACAGCCAGCCCGCAGTATAGCCAGTGCGCACCATACCAGATCCGCTCAAGCTCCCGCCGATAGATGTCATCGTCGGTATAGGCCCAGTAAGGCGTGAACACCTCGCCGTCAGCCGGCCATTGATGTTGCAGGATCTCCGTCATCTTTCAGTCCTTGAAGCAGCGCAATTATCACTGGTACCGCCAGTCCAGATAAATCGGACGTCCTCGGTCAGAGGCACATGCCATGAGGCGTCGTGCAACCTTCGCGTCTCGTCGACACCAAGAGCCAGGGTCGCCTGAGATAAGAACTTGGCCGCTATTCCATCTCGCGTCATCGGATTGGCCAGGCTGCCGGTGCAGTGTGAGATCGCCACCTCTCGCCGCCGGCCATCAACGAAACGCAGTCTTACGACAGCGGCGTCACTCGCGAGTGTGCCCCGCACGACGACTTTGCAACGGCCGCGAACGGCAGCAATGTCGGGATCGCTGATCGCCTGCGCCGTTCCTTCAGCGAGACCGGCAGTGCCCCGTAGCAACGCTGCGGCAGCCCAGTGCTGCAAACTGACCTGCGCGGCAAAAACACCTGCCGGGTGAGGATCGTCGGCCAGCGTTGCCGCAACCACGGGCACCTCCAGAATCAATTCCGCGATCGCTCCGGTTACAAGCCCAGGTGTCATGGACAGCGCGATGCACGCGTCGATGACCGCATGAATGACGATGCCACAGGGGTATGGTTTGAACGTGATTGATTGAAGTTCAAAATGTGTGCCGAGATTTGCAAACAGGCTGGCAGGATTGGCGTGCTGCGCAAAGAGTGAGAAAAATCCCATCTTGCCGTCGATGCCGTGCTCAGGACCGGTAAAACCGGCTTGCGCGAGGCATGCCGCCTCCAACCCACAAGCGGCAGCGCGCGCTGGGGCTAGGTGCATCGCCATCGAGCCATGGGCCGCGCGCAGCCCCGAGGCCTGCGTTGCCGCCGTGCCCAGCGCCCAGATGGTCTCGCGCTCGGGCAGGCCGAGGAGGCGGGCGCAGGCCGCACTAACGCCGACCGAGGCAGCGATTCCGGTCTGCGACCAGCCAAGATCGGATACAGCAGGGGCTACCGAGATAGCTTTGCTGAGTCTGCAGGCAATCTCGATGCCCCAGGCATAGGCCGTGAGGAAATCCCGGCCGCTGACAGGCCGGTCCGACGCGCTTGCCAGGGCAACCAGGGCTGCGCCTACCGGCGTTCCGGGGTGCACCATCGCCTCCGAATGGGTATCGTCGAAGGCGTTGACCGCTCCTGCGATCCCATTCAACAACGCCGCAACTGCCGGAGCATAGCCTGCATCACGCCCTATCACCCGGCTGTGGCCGCCTGATCCGAGAGCGTGGGCCGCAGCGGCCAGTGCCTCGTGCGTGGAACCTGCTGCGGCGCACCCGATAAAATTGACGAAAGTAAGCAATGCATGATCAATTACGGGATCCGGCAGGCTTTCGAATTGCGCGCGCGCAACAAAGCCAGCCAAATCCTTGACGGATGGCAAATCAGTGATTGTATCGAGATAAGTGGTCAGCATGAACGAAGCCGGTTTAATCCTGAACCCGTTTTGCGCGCCGACCGCGGTGAGGTTGGTAAGCGCATCACGGCAAAACAAAGTATATGATTGCATAGAGTGTCAATGTGATCGCACTCATCAGGCAATGCTGTCCAAAGTTGATATCGGAAACATTTTGTTCAGTGATGTAAAACATTGCCCTCTCCCAATTCGCCGCGTTGTCAGGTTTTTTATGCGGGAATTAAATTCCTTTGGTGAACCCTGCGTCCGCATCAATCAACGAACCTTGCAGCAAACGGCCCGGTTTGGAGACGATATAGGCGATCAGCTCGGCTATCTCCGATGGTTCGCCGAAGCGTGCAATCTTTTGCTCTGTCATCATACGAACTTCCGCTTCAGCCTCGGGCAGGTTCCATCGCTCGGCGGCTTCCGAAATGCGGCGCTTCAAACGATCGGTCTTTATCAGGCCGGGATTGATTGCGTTGACCTGAACGCCATCCTGAATGCCTTGCTGCGCCAGAGCCTTGGTAAAAGCCATGACTGCCGCATTGACCGAGCCTCCGATCGTAAAGAACTGGTCTGGCGTGCGTCCGCCGGCACCGCCAATGTTGATCACCGAACCTCGGCTCTCTTTCAGAGCGGGCCAGGCTGCCCGGCACAGGCGCATCGCAGCAAAGAATTTCGTTGCATAACCATCCTGCCAATCACCGTCCGAAAGCTTGAGAAACTCACCAGTCTTTGTCGTGCCGGCATTGTTCACGACGATATCGATCTTCCCGAACTCGCCAAGTGCGCTGGACACGATGCGATCCGCATCGCCATCAGGCGTGGCAATCGTAATTACCTGTCCGCCCAGCGATTTGATGGTGTCACGCGTTCCAACGATCGATGCATCACTACTTGAGGTGAGGACCAAACGCGCGCCAGCAGCAGCGCAGTGATAAGCGATCGCCTGGCCGATTCCGCGGCTGGCACCAGTGATAATTGCAACTTTGCCGAGCATATCCTGTACGGGAACCGCGCCGGAGAAAGGCGCATCATGCGGATGTTCACGTTTCATTTCGATTGCCCCTAATTCAGATCATCGTGTAGCCGCCAGAGGCGGAAATGGTTTGTCCGGTCATGAAGCTGGCTCCGTCCGAGGCCATGAACAGGACGACGGAGGCGACCTCCGAGGGCTTGGCGATACGGCGAAGGGGATAGGCCTTGGCGACCTTGGCGCGCATATCCTCGGCGCGCCAGGGTGCCTGACCGTTGCGCCACATGCTCTGCTCGCCGGCCTCCTCGTCTGAATCCGGCATCGTCGTGCCGGGATTCACGACGTTGAAACGCAGGTTATACTTCCCATACTCGCGCGCCAGCGTCTTGCTGAGTGCGGCCACGCCCGCCTTGCACGCCGCATAGACGCCTTCCTTGTGCTCGCCCATGCGGCCCGCGTCCGAACCCAGGCTGACCACCACGCCCGATTTGCGCTCGATCATCTTGTCGATAACGCTGCGGGTGCAGTTAATCATGCCCCACAGGTTGATGTCGATTTCGCGCTGCCATTGCTCGCGCGTCTGATCGGTGAACAGTCCGATGATCGTCCATCCAACGTTGTTGACCAGCACGTCGCACGCCCCGTGCTCATCTTCAACCCGGCTGACCAGAGCGGTCACGTCGTCGATTTTCGATACGTCGCACTTTTGCACCAAAACTGATTGGGCGCCCAGTTTACGTGCCTCCTCGGCGACTTTCTCGCCTTGCGCCACATCGATGTCGGCGATCGCAATCTTTGCGCCTTCGGCCGCAAAAGCATGCACGATCGCACGGCCGATGTTCGACGCGCCGCCCGTGATGATAACGCTCTTGCCCGCGATATTCAGATCCATCTCAACTCCCCTCCGCACAGCCATGCGGTGCGTTTTTCATGGTGCCGGGTTAATCCGGGAACGACAGGCAAGTCAATCTGATTGTTCAATCAGCCTAGCGTTGATCCGCTCAAAATTTTGCGATAGGCAGATAGTGGGGGATGTGGTGAATAAATAATAAAGATAATTCTCCAAGTTATTAAAAAGTAAAAACTGCCTTCATGGGTATATATTCCCGATAAAATTCACCACACACCGTCTTTTCCGTGTAATATTTATATATCGGAGAGTTGAAATATGGACGAAATCATGAGACTTGTTGCGATTCAAGACATTATTTTTTTAAGAGCACGTCATAATCGCTTCATAGACGAACGTAATTGGGCAAATATCGCTGAATTGTTCGCGAGCGATTTTGTCTATGAACGCCCGTCTCCACCAGTGCAGGGACAGCGCGAATCGGCCCTTGAGCGGTATGAGGGGGCGGAAGCCATGGTGGAGATTCTCAAGAGCAACGGCTCTGGCGCCATCACTGCGCATCATGCCTGTCTGCCCGAGATTGAGATAATCGATGCGCACAATGCAATTGGCCTGTGGGCGGTGGCAGCCCAAGTGTACGCAGAAGATGCGCCACATGAGGAAATCTATCGCTTGGCTGGCTATTGTCACGACAGCTACCGGAAAATTGACGACGTCTGGCGTTTTACGAGCATTCGCCTTGAACGGCTTTATGCGATGCGGGCGCGATAACCGGAAGAGCCGTCTGTGGCCGATGTGTCTGTCCGGTAGTGAGGTGAGATGATGCATCTCAGGCGCAATTTTCGACGGCTCCGTGGTCGAATCTCGCTTGCTTGGCTTGATCTTACACAAGCTTGCTCGAAGCTCAAAAATTTGATCGCTCAGTCAATATATAAACCTATAAGTATCAATGCTTTAACGTAAATATTGATGAATTTTCTCACGGAATAACAAGGATATGGTTGACGTGATGACCGTTTTGTCCAATCCGTCGCCGGGATATCGAGACAGACAATAATCGCTGATGAGGAACTGCGAAGATGGCGGATGTTGTGATTGTGGGTGCGGGGCATGGCGGCGCGCAAGCTGCGATTGCGCTGCGCCAGAATGGTTTTACCGGGTCGATCGAAGTGATCGGACGCGAACCCGAATACCCGTACGAACGTCCGCCGCTGTCGAAAGAGTATTTCGCACGCGACAAGGCATTTGAACGGATCATGATACGTCCTGCCGCGTTCTGGGGCGAAAAGGATGTGCATTTCACGCTGGGTCGCGAAGTCGTGACCGTCGATCCGGCGTCAAAGACCGTGACCACCGACGATGGAGCAAGTCATGCCTATGGGTCACTCGTTTGGTCAACCGGCGGCGATGCGCGTCGGTTGACGCTCGAAGGCCATGATCTGGCCGGTGTCCACACTGTGCGTACCCGCGCCGATGCCGACCGGTTGATGGCCGAACTTGACGCCGGGGCGAAACGCGCGGTGGTCATCGGCGGCGGCTATATCGGCCTCGAAGCTGCCGCCGTGCTAACGAAACTGGGCGTCCATGTCACCCTTTTGGAAGCGCAGCCGCGCATTCTCGCGCGGGTCGCCGGCGAAGTGCTGTCGGACTTTTACGAGGCCGAACATCGTTCGCATGGGGTCAATCTCCATACCAATGTCGTGGTCGAAGCGCTGGAAGGCGCAGACGGCAAAGTGACTGGCGTGCGGCTGGTTGATGGCCATCTGTTGCCAACGCACATCGTGATCGTCGGGATCGGCATTATTCCGGCCACTGGACCGCTGATCTCTGCGGGGGCGAAAGGACGTAACGGGGTCGAAGTTGACGAATTCTGCCGTACCAGTCTGCCGGATGTCTACGCGATCGGTGACTGTGCCGCCCATGCCAATGCTTATGCGGATGGCGCGGTGATCCGCGTTGAATCGGTGCAGAACGCCAACGATCAGGCGACGACCGTCGCCAAGGCAATTGCCGGCGCTCCGGTCATTTACAAGGCCTTGCCATGGTTCTGGTCAAACCAGTATGACCTGCGGCTGCAGACCGTGGGCCTGTCGATCGGATATGACGCCACGGTCACCCGCGGTGATCCGGCCACCCGCAGCTTTTCTGTCGTCTATTTGAAACAGGGCCGCGTGATTGCGCTCGACTGTGTCAATGCCGTGAAGGACTATGTCCAGGGCAAGAAACTGGTTGAAACGGGCGCGGTGATCGCGCCCGAGCGCTTGGCAGATGCGACAGTGCTTTTGAAAAGCCTTATCTGAGTATCCTCGCCAGATTGTGAATGGGTGATCCGGCTCTCCAGACGCCAACGCACCTCGTGCGGCGTGGTGGGCAATTGTATTCTGCTTGCGTGCCCAATAAGGCTGGAGATTGGAATCGGTTAAGGAATCTGTCTGATGGTAACGGAAGAAGCAGGGCAGCGCGTAAAAAAGAAGGGTGTGGTTAGCAAAAAGCCTGCTCCCTTTGCGGTCGATACCGAAGAAGGAAGCGGCCGAAAGGCGTCACGCGTCGGGGTGGAAACCCGCAAGAAAATTCTCGATGCAGCTGAACATCTGTTTGCCGACAAGGGGTTCGAGGGAACTTCCCTGCGCGATATATCTGAGGCCAGCGATTCCCACCTCGCATTGTCCACTTACCACTTCGGAAACAAGGAGCAGTTGTTTGATGAGGTTGTACGCCGTCGAGCGGTGGAACTGGTAAATCAAAGGCTTGCGGGCTTGGCACGCATCGACCTTGACGCCCAGCCTCCTGAGGAGACTGTTCGCTTGCTGATCGATGCGTACGTCAATCCGATGATAAAAGCGCGGTTTGGAAAATCTCAGCAATGGCAGTCTTGGGTTCGATTGATGTCCAGCATCATCAATATCAAACGATGGACTCCCCTTATCCAAAAACATTTTGATGAATGTGCGGAAATATATGTCGCAAGTTGGCGAAAAGCTCTTCCGGATGCCGATCATGTTTCCCTGTTGAATGGATTTTCATTCATGGCGGTGACGACATTGTATGTGTGCAATTATACTGATCGCTTTCAGACCTTGAAGAAGCTTCCGCGCCGTTCAAAAAATCAGGATCTGGATGCGCTTACCGAAGACCTGGTCCGGTTTCTGCACGCGGGTTTCATGGCGCTGTGAGTATTTTTTGACGCCGCTGTTCCTGGCATCTGTAAAGTAATAATCACACGTCGCATTGCGCCGGTCGGGGCGTCGCGATGTCGGGAAAGACAATATTTTGATTGTTTGCACAAACAAATTCGGCATGGCACACTCTAACAGGGTATGGCGGCATGCTGGAGCGGTGATGGCAAAAGACCGGGTCTCAAGATATCCGCGCAATAAGTACGGCCAATCGCGACCGGACGGCGGGCCTGCTCCCCGGTGGACATTGGTATTGTTGTGTCTGCTTGTTGTCGTATCAATGTTCGACCGCTTCATTCTTGCGCTGATGGTCAGATCGCTGCGGGCGGATCTCGGTTTGACCGATATGCAGCTGGGGCTGCTCTTCGGTACGGCGTTCGCGTTGCTGTATGCAACTGTCGGGCTGCCATTGGGCAGGCTGGCGGATCGATCCAATCGCAAATGGCTCATTTCTGGCGCAGTGTTTTTATGGAGTGCTTGTACGCTGGGTTCCGCCTTTGTGCGATCGTTTCCGGCACTGCTGACCTTGCGCGCCGGACTGGCGCTGGGTGAGGCGGCCTTGCTGCCTTCAGGGTATTCGCTGATATACGATCTGTTCGGGGAGCGGCGCAGACCGGTTGCTGCCGCAATATTTGCGAGCGCTCCTCCGTTCGGCGGTGCATTTGCCTTTATCGGCGGCGGAGCGCTTGTCACTGCGATCGAACGGTTGACGGCATCAGGCGGAGGCTCGGCCGGTGGGTTCCGGGCCTGGCAGTTGATCTTCATCGCGGTCGGCGTGGCCAGTCTGGTCATCGCGCTGTTGTTTGCCGCCACCGTTACCGAACCGCGGCGGGTGCCCGCGCAGGCTACGCCAGACCGCCCGGATTCCCGCAATCCTGGCGCCACACGATTTGTCTGGTTGGTGACGGGCGCCGGTGCCTGCCAATTTATTGGCTATGGTTATGCCGCATGGGCTCCGGAACTGCTGGTGCACAAATACGGGATGTCACTTTCGGCGGTCGGAGCGCTCCTGGGACTTTTGACATGTTTGGGTTCGATACTCGGTACGATCACCTTGCCGTTGATTGCCGTAGGGCGGTGGGATCGGGGCAGCGCTACCGCGCCAGCCACGATCCCGGCTGTGGCTACTGCCCTCGGCGCTGCGGTCTATGTCGTGGCGCCGTTGCAATCTTCGGCCGCGCTATTTTTCGTGTTGATCACGCTTGGAAATTTTCTGATGATTGGGTCCAGCGCGGCGGTGCAGGTTGCGCTGCAGCGGCTGGCGCCTTCAAACCGCAGGGCAGCGTTGATCGCAGGTGTTTCATTTGTCGGGACCGGCATCGGGCTCGGGATCGGGCCACCGCTGGTCGCCTGGATCGCTCACCATCAGGACGCGGGTGTCATGTTCGATAGGGCTCTGTCGCTGCTGGCACTTGGGACCGGAATCTGCTGCGCGACGATGTTCACGTTCGCCACACGGGAACTGGCCGGAACCGGGCGAGCCGCGCAGCGATCAGCCGCTGCCGATGCCGAGGAAACGCCTGGCATTGCCTGAAATGAGAAGGTCCCGCTGTTCACCCGGCAGCTCGAGCGTCTCGATGCGAGCGATCGGTGACCGATCATAAATCGAAAATGGATAGTCGGTCCCGACAATGAACTGCGTCTCGCCAAGCACGTCGATCAGGAAACGCAGCGTAGCGGCATCATATACCAGAGTATCGTAATACAGCCCGCGCGCCAGTTCGATTGGCCGCCTTTTGATGGTTTTTGAAAGTTGCGGACTGATACTCCAGATATAGTCGAGCCGGGCCAGGAGCAGACCGATCGTCCCGCCGCCATGGCTGAACGCCAGCTTCAAGCGGGGATGACGTTCCAGCGTCCCTCCGGTAATCAGCGATGCGATCGCCAGCCCGGTTTCGCCCGGGAAGGCGATGATCTGTTCCAGTCCGGGCGGGCCGACCAGGCGATCCCGCCCCGCCGGTTTAAGAGCGTGGACAAAGATCGGGACGCCCAGATCTTCCGCGGCAGCGAAAAACGGCAGCAGTGACGGATCACCAATCGGCAAGCCGTTAATGTTGGAGCCAATCTCCACACCGGCCAAGCCCGCAGCCAGGAGGCGCGGAAGTTCCCTTGCAGCAAGCGCTGGATCCTGCAGAGGAACCATACCCAGACCGATGAAACGCGATGGGCTAGTCGCGACCAATCCGGCAATATAGTCGTTGATGAAATGACCGAGGCTGAGCGCATCGCCGGCGCTGAACCAGTGCGACAGCAGTTCCGGCATTGGCGATAGCACCTGCCGGCCAATGCCCATACGGTCCATATCGGCAATGCGCTGTGCGGGATCCCAGGAAGATGGCGAAAAGGTTCGAAAAGCGCGCTCGCCGATTATCACATGGCGATGGCCGCAATCGCCGTGCGTGATGGAAGGCCAGCTCTGTTCAGCCGCTGCGCCAGCATAGGCCGGCAACTCGTGCGGGATGATGTGTGTATGCAGATCGATTGCGTGCAAGTGAGTCATATCAGGCCTAATGTTGGGTCATTGTGTGTCAGCTTGGGCAATGCGCGCCAGTCAGCATCCAGGCATTGGCCAGATCCCCGAATTCTTGCTGCGTTCCAGGAGCGGAGGTGCGTCCGGCGCCCGGGTGCCAGGCCCAACCGACAAGGTGGTCTTCACGCAAATGCCTGACCAGAGCGGGCAGACCGCGACCGCCGTTCGTGCGCGAATCAACGATCCGGCTACAAATCTGGCCCAGCGACAATTGCTGCCATCCCATCGCGACAGGCGCCATACGCCATGCTGGGTCGCCTGGCACGCCTGCGGGATCAAAATTATCCGCATGGTGGCAGGTTGCACAGTGCATTCCCGCAGCGCCAAACCCGCCTGGGCCCCGGCTGATCATAGGGCGGTGTACGATCATACGGTCGCCTTGCGTGGCCTGATCGGTGCGCGGATGACAATTAAGGCAGCGCGGGCTCAGGATCACCCGTCCCATTTCCTCAAACAGGGCCCTCGATCGTGCTTGCTGGTCGTTGATCGTGGCAAAGGCGGATACGGGCCGCAGCATTGACGCGGACACATCGGGAAGGGGAGCAATGCGTGCAGCCATGCATGCTGTCAGAAGCAGTGCGGCACCAAGCAGAACCACAAGTTGCGCAGAGGCGCGGGGATATCTCATGGTTCATGACCTTTGCCAAAACAACGTATTGGGTGTTGATGCCCAGGTCTTTTCAGACTCAGTCGGCCTCTCGCCAGAGATCTTCGCCCAGCGCATGGGCCTCTTTCAGCGTGGCGATGGTCGAGCGTGGAATGAACGCGTCGCCGATCACGTGGGGCAGGTATCCCGCCTGGCGCAGCGGCACGAGCAACTCGTCCCGCTGACGGCGCGGCGTGGCATATGTGAAAAACGAAACGTTTTCGATTGAACTTTCCCGACCGGTCATCACGTTGCGGATCAGAAATTGCCCGGTTTCCAGATCGGTGTTGGACGAAGGTTCCGACCATGGCCAGATCTCGATGCCGCGATTCAACAGCCGGCGATAAATCGACTGCCGTTTGACCAAAGCCTCGTCGCGCCCCACGCATTCGACCGGCGTTACGATCACCACTCGTGCGAAGCGATGCGAGAGCGCGTCCGCTGCCGAATACGTCACGTCGGTGCCATCGAAATCGTAGACGATCGCCGTTCCAGGATCCTGCCCCATCCGACCCAGGTCGCCGATTGCCGTCCAAAGATCGGGCAGGACGCCCCATTCTCGCCATTCGTCAGGCAATTGCGGTGGCCAGAGCATCTCGCCGCCGGTAGCAAGCACGATCGCATCCGGGGCGGTGGCGATGATATCGTCGATACCCGCCTGGAACGATGTCTTGTAGTTGACCCCGGCGCGCTGCCCCGCCCAGATCTGGTAATCGTAGATTGAACTGACCGCTTCGCAATCAGGCATCGAAGCGTAGAGCCGCCCCTTGCCGCCCAGTTCGCTCGACTGTGAGAACAACGTGACGTGGTGACCGCGTGCCGCTGCGACCCACGCCGTTTCGAGTCCGGCGAGGCCGCCGCCGACCACGGTCAGGCGCCTTGGCTGAAGGGTGCGGGTCGGCCACCAGTCCACTTCATCGATCCGCGCGACGCGCGGATTGTTGTCGCAGGCGAGCGGCTGGTGATGTACGATTTCACCCCAGCAATTGTTGCAGGACACGCATTTGCGGATCTCGCCTTCGCGGTTCTGCTGCGCCTTTAGGCCCCAGGCGGGGTCGGCCAACAGCGTTCGCGCCATCATCACGAAATCAGCCTGTCCCTGAGCCAACAGGGTTTCAGCCTGCACGGGTTCAAGCAGGCGCCCGGTCGCGGCCATCGGAATACCGTTGCAAAATGGCTTCAGGCGGGCCGTCGCCTCGACATACGTACTGCGCGGTCCGTGCATGTCGGGCAGATGTTCAAACAGGCTGAGCGATTGTGAGCCCTGCACGAAGTTCATATAATCGACCCGGCACGTTTTGGTGAGCTCGTCGGCGATCAGGCCCGCTTCGTCCCAATCGATGCTGTGCGGCATACCATCATGGCCGGGCAGGCGCAGACCGATAAGAAACTCGTCGCCGCATGCCGCGCGAATGCCCTGGATCAGCTCGACCAGCGGGCGCATCCGGTTCGTGCGGGAGCCGCCATAACGATCCTCGCGCCGGTTCATCCATGGCGACAGAAACTGGTGGTGCAAGTGGCCATGGCCTGCCGAAACCTCGATGCCGTTGAAGCCTGCACGTTTCATGATCACGGCGCCCGCGACGAAATCGTCGCGCATGGCGTTGATCTCGTCCTCGTCCATGCTGTGCGGCATTGACCAGCTGAGGTCGTCCGGCAAGGCGGATGGAGCAAACGAAAAGGCTTTGCGCCGGGGCCGGATGTCGCCGCGTCCATGGTCCTGGATCTGGCCGATAATTCCCGAATCGTGCTGGTGGATTGCATCCACCCACCGCCGCAGGCTATCGAGATTCTCTCTTTTGTAGATACGGACCTGGCCAGTAAAGGCTGGCCGTTGCCGGATAGTATTGAGTGCCTCGGTGACAATCAGCGCGGCACCTCCGGCAGCGCGATTGGCGTAAAAGGCGATCAGTTCCGGTGTTACGTCACCATCGCGCGCGCGGCCGGTAAACATCGACCCCAATGCAATGCGATTGCGGAACCGCTGACCGCCAAGCGTCATTGGCGAAAACAGGTGCGGATAAAGGTCCTCCACCTCCGATGCCGAGCGGGTCGATAGATGCGTCGCCAATTTCGTCTCCTCCGGGATATGCCCGATCAACATTTTGCTACGCCGATCCATCGTCGGCACGGCCGCCGTACGCCGTCAGAATTCAATCATAATCTTGCCGAAATGGCGCCCGGACCTCAGGTACGCCATCGCGCGCGCCAGCTCCCCCGGGGCGAAACTGCGGTCCAGCACCGGGGTTACGTTGTGACTGGCAAAACAGTCCATTACGTCGCGCGTCATCTCGCGCGAACCGACGCCGATTGAGGTCATGACAAGGTCACGGTCGTTGGCTGCATCCGGTTGGCTGAAACGACCAGAGAGATTGCCGATGATCAACACATGGCCGCCGTCACGCGCGGCTGCCATGGACTGTGCGATCGACTCTTCCCCGCTGACATCGACCACACAGTCGACGCCCCGACCCCCGGTGAGTTCGCGTATGCGGACGCCCCAATCGAGATTGGTGCGATAGTTCATCCCGGCACAAGCGCCCAGCGCGCGCATCCGGGCCAGTTTTGCGTCGTCACCCGACGTGGCTATCACCCGGGCTCCTTTCATCAGCGCAATCTGCAGCGCGAACAAGGAGACGCCGCCGCTGCCTTGCACGAGCACCGTATCGCCCGGCCCGATATCTGCGATGCAGACCAGCCCGTGCCAAGCTGTGACCGCAGCGCAGGGAAATGCCGCCGCGTCTTTCAACGACAATCCGTCGGGGATGCGCACCAGGTCTGCCTCGCCAACAACGACATAATCCTGGGCCACACCGTCGACATCGCCGCCCAGTTGCCGGCACGAACCGCGCTGCCCCATCGTACCGCTGTGCCAGCCCTGGTAGTATATCGGCACTACGCGGTCTCCGGGACGAAACTGCCTGACTTTCGTTCCCACAGCGATCACCTCGCCACTGCCATCGGACAGCGGGACAATCGGCAGGATCGGAGCCGGGCTATAGCGCCCATCGGCAATTTTAAGGTCGCGATAGTTTAAGGCCGCAAATCGCATATGCACCAGCACCTCGTGATCCCGGGGCGCGCGAGTCGGGCGGATTTCCGGCACAATTGTATCTGGTCCTGTACCGTAGAGTATAAAGGTTTTGTTCGGCATGAGGCATGGCCCGTTTTTGGGCGAAGGCGGGAGCCCGGCGAAGTCCCCAAGTTCGCCGGGCTTGGGCATGGGTAGATCCATGCCCGCCGCCTGCGGCATTGTCATTCGGTTCCGAGGCGTTCCAGCATCAGCTCTTCACTGGTCTTGATGCCGTTGTAAAAATCCGCAAAATAGTCCTTCATGAAAAGCGCGGCATCATTTTCACTCAGCTTGACAAAGCTCTGATCGGCATAACGCGGATCAGGATCTCGACCAAGCAGGCCCGACGGATTGCGCCAGATCTTCATCTCGTCCCTGATCGGGCGTGGCTGCTCGCATTGCAGCCAGAGGCGCAGCAGGTGGCGGGTCTTGGCCGGGTCTTCCCACTGCGTGAAATGGGTGCGCGAATGCAGCACTTCGAAGTTGTTGAAGAATACTGCCTCCCCGCGTTCCAGCTGAGAGCGGAATCTCAGCTCGTCTCGATCCAGAACCGAGCACAAAAAGCGGATTGCGTCCGCCTCGTGCTTGCTGAGCGGCGCACCAAGAAAACGCGCAGTCGCATCCGCAGTCAGCCAGCTCCAATAGACGCTGCGCAGTCCTTCCGTTTCCGCAAATACCGGAACGTGATACGGCGTGACCGGATCCTGGTGTTCGCGGTGCTCGTCCATGCGCCAGGCCCTGAAGCCGCGCTTGAGAACATCGATATAATCCGGGCGCTCGCGCTCGATGATATCCCACAAAGCCAGCGAACTGACGAAAATATTCTCACCCCCAGCCTTTGCCCCCTGAATGCACAACAGCACGCCGATCTCGGTGAAATCGGTGTGCAGGCCAAGTTCCTGGTCGCCGGTATAACCCCGGCTTGATCCCGGCCGCGGGGTGACATCGCCCATCTTGTCGCCGACCACGCTTTGCGAGAGCGCCATTCCGAAGTGCGTGCCTATGCCCCAGAAGATCATCCGGATCTCGTCCAGAGACAACCCGTCGATCGGTATGTTGCGCAGGAACACGAGGCCTTTGCCGGATTTCAGTGCCTCTGCCATACTGGCCAAAAATGGATCGAGCAACGCATCGCAGAACTGGTCGCGCGTAACATCCGTGTAGCGCCTTCCAGCCGCGAGATTGTCTGCGGCAAGCTTGCGCAGGATCTGCACCTGATTTTCGTTCAGTTCGAACGATAGTTCCTCTTTTGTGGTCTCCGTGCCGAGCCAGCCCGACCGTTTACTATGCAGTGGCCAACCTGTGTTGAGTGTCTTCGTCTGAACGTTCATGCCAGCCTGCCTCCTTGATTGCTCGCGCACGCTATGCGGCGTGCGCCTGCCTTGTCAATATTTATGGTTGTACGATCGATCAAATAATATGTCGACATCTTCCGGTGCAAGCGATAAATTGCGAAACTGCGATGTGCGGTCCGCAGGCGTTCGGAGTCGGGCTGGCCGATCGGTCAGGACGGCAGATGGCAAAAAGGTGCGAGGCTTGCGGCGCCGTCCAGCGGATCTCGCGATGCGTTGCGACCGCAACGAAAACAAACGGGTGGCAAGATTATGGGCAGGGCGTTTCACAGATCTCGTTGGGCGGACATTCGGTCTTCGCAAGTGCCCGCCTTTCCGTCCGAACCGGCAAGGGGCGTTGTTCCGTTCCAGCCAAATCGCCGTCAGGCGCTGGGCAGTATGGGCGCGGTCGGCCTGGTCATCGGGCTGATATTGCCTGTCGGTCAGGCACGTGCGGAAGACGCGGCCACGCCTCCGCCGGCACAGCCGGTCGACCCCAACGCCTATGTGCGGATCGGCACCGACAGCCAGGTGACTGTGATCGTCAAGCATATCGAATGGGGGCAGGGGATTTTCACCGGGCTGGCGACACTCGTGGCCGAGGAACTCGATGCCGCGTGGGACCAGATGCGGGCGGAAAGTGCGCCGGCCGACGCAACGCTGTATGGTAACGCGCTTTTTGGCGGGATGCAGGCCACCGCTGGTTCGACCAGTCTTGCATGTTCCTATGACCTGATGCGGCAGGCGGGGGCGGCCGCGCGCTTCCTCCTGATCCAGACGGCGGCGCAGCGCTGGGGCGTACCCGCCAGTGAAATCCGCATTGCACAAGGCGTGATCAGCCACGCTGCAACCGGACGCCACGGAACGTTCGGCGAATTCGCGGAAGCGGCGGCGAAATTGCCCGCGCCCAAACAGGTCGTGGTCAAGGATCCGGCGACATTCCGGTTCATCGGCCGGCCTGATGCGGCTAAACGGCTGGATGTGGCGAGCAAAGTCAATGGCTCGGCGCAATTCGCCATGGACATCAACGTGCCTGGCATGCTGACCGTGGTGGTTGCGCATCCGACGCGATTTGGCGCAAAGCCTGCCCATTGTGACCCGTCTGCCGCATTCAGGGTTCGCGGTGTCGTTGCGGTCAAGCAGCTTTCCAGCGGATATGCGGTTTTTGCGCACGGGATGTGGGCGGCGCTCAAGGGGCGCAAGGCACTTGATATCACATGGGACGAGACAAAGGCCGAGCCACGCGACAGCCAGGCGATCGAAGCCGACTATCTCGAAGTGACGAAGACGGTCGGCACGGTGGTGGGCACAAAGGGTGATATCGATGGCGCGCTGAAAGGTGACGGGCAGATCGTTGAGGCGACCTTCACTTTTCCCTATCTGCCCCATGCGCCGATGGAACCGCTCGATGGATATATCCTGTGGGACGGCAAGACTGTGCAAACCCGTTTCGGCTGCCCGATCCAGACGCTGGATCAGGCGGCAATGGCCGCGGTGATGGGCCTGACCCCCGACAAAGTTTTCATCGATACGATGTTTGCCGGCAGTAGCTTTGGCCGGCGCGGTCCGCCAAGCTGCCACTTTGCCGTAGAAATGGCCGAGGCAGCAAAGGCGATCGGCCCCGGCCAACCCCTCAAATTGGTCTGGACCCGCGAGGACGACATACAGGGCGGCTGCTATCGCCCAATGTTCGTACACCGGCTGCGCGGTGTGGTGAAGGAGGGCCGGATACTCGGCTGGAGCAACAGTATCGCAGGCCAGTCGTTGTTCGCCGGCACAGATCTGGCGAAAGATTTCGAAAAGAACGGCGTCGATCCCTATATGATCGAAGGGTCGGATTCGCTGATCTACACCATTCCGAATTTCCGTTGCGACGCCCATACCCGAATCAGCCCGATCACCACCACACCGTGGCGCTCGACGGGGTATTCGCACACGTCGCACTCGGTTGAATGCTTCGTCGATATGTTGCTGCACGCTTGCGGCAAGGATCCCGTTGCGGGGCGGATCGAACTGATCGAGAACCCCCGAGCTGTGCGCGCACTGCGCGAAGTCGCGAAGCTGGCAGGTTGGAGTGGCCCACACGTTGCAGGCGGCCGGGCGCGCGGGGTGGCGATGATCCAGGCTTACGACAGTGTCTGGATTGCCCAGATCGCCGAGGTCTCGCTGGACAAGGACGGGACGCCAATCGTCCACAAGATCTGGTGTACCGCCGATTGCGGACGCGTGGTCAACCCGGACATCGTAAAGGCCCAACTGGAGGGCGGCATCGGCTGGGGCATGGGCCATGCCATGTTCAGCGAACTGCCGATGAAAGCGGGCGCCGCCGTCTGCGCCAATTTCGATAGTTTTCGCGTGCTGCGTTTCGACAAAATGCCTGAAGTCGAAATCGCGATCCTGCCATCGACGGAAGCTCCGGGCGGCATCGGAGAATTGGGCGCCCCTGCCGCAGGGCCAGCGATTGCCAACGCAATCTTTCAACTGACCGGTGCGCGCCCGTCACGGCTGCCCATCATCGCGACAGTCTGATCGGATTGCATCGGACAAAGGCCTCGGCCGCACTTTCAAGGAGATCAGCATGCGCGTCTGGGACAAGTTTCTCACCGAACGAGACAAGCAGATATTGGCTGCCACCAATGGCGCGGCCCAAGGTACTGGCTTTGGCCGGAGCGCCGGGTTCGGGCATACGCCGGCGTTATTGCTGATCGACAATTATGTTGCCGGGCTGGGCGACCGTCCGTTGCCGGTGCTCGAATCGATCAAGACCTTTCCGCTCAGCATCGGCAAAGAGGGCTGGGACGCCGTGGCACAGCAGAAACGGCTGCTCGATATCTGCCGCGATCTGGGCTTGCTGGTGATCCATACCAATCTGGACATCGCGCCAAACAGCCCGCGCGACTGGATTTCAGGTATTCGCGGCGATATCGGCAGGCGGACCATGGCGGCCGACCAGGCGAAGCTCGATCCACCGACCGGGGTAAAGCCGTTTGACTTTACCCCGGCGCTCCGGCCGCTTGCCGAGGAACCGGTCATCCTGAAATCCGGGCCTAGCGCGTTTCACGGCACCACTTTGCTGAACGTTCTGATCAGGCACAACGTCGATACGCTGCTGATCTGCGGCGAAAGCACCAGCGGGTGCGTCCGCGCGACGGTCGTGGACGCGGCGTCGTACAATTTTCGCACGATTGTGATCGAAGAATGTGTCTATGATCGCACCGAAGCAGCGCATGCGCTCAGCCTCTTCGACATCGACCAGAAATATGGCGATGTCATCGGGATCGACCAGACCTGCGAATGGTTGCGCAAAACGTTTGGTTTGGTGGCGGCGATGGATGGTACGCAGGGAGTGTAATGGTCCGAAGCACATTCCATCGACCGAGAAATATTTCCACCGTTTGCATTGGGAAGACCCAAGCGCTGTGTCTGCAACGGCAATCGCATGATCAGCCCGTGCATTTGCAGCGAGCGGCGTTTGCATCTCGGGCTTGCTGGTCGCGCTGCCAATGATAATCGCAGGTTCCGGCGCAGATGCGAGTAGAATGGCGCATTCCCGACAAGGGCCGCCCTCGATTCAAGTTGGAAGACCCTTCAGGTAGCCGTCCTCTGTGACGGCCACCTGAAGGGCAATTTGTTCGAACGGTCGTCAGGCCGGCACCGGCTCGCGAAGTCCCAGGCGCTCAAGGCGAGGCAACACCTCGTCCCGAAAAATCGGGAACTCATCGAGGTAGTTTATGAGATGCATCGCGATGCCGTCCATCCCGGCTTGCGAGCAACGTGCCATGTCGGCGGCAATCATGTCGGGATCGCCGACCATCATCAAGCCGCCATATCCGCCAATCGCAAATGTCTTGCACAAATGCTCATGCTCTTCCTTTGTCGGCGGCGTGGGAAAGCGTGACGTATAGCGATCAACCAGATTGCGGATTACAGGCCAGTCAGCCTGCTCGTAACAAACGTAGTGGTGATACTCTTCCGCTTCCTTGGCTGTTTTGCGGCAGGTGACGCCGCCAACGCCGAAAACGCCGATTTGCCGGCCCATCGCTTCTGCAGTGCTGCGAACGCTGCGAATATGCTCGAGATGGTCTTCCAGATTGTCCTTGTCGGTCGAAGTGATGATCACATCGAAATTGCGGATGGCGAAGTCCTGTCCCACCGGAGACGAGCCGGCGTTGACGATGATCGGCTGGGTGTCGCCGTAGGGGCGAGGGCCGGACATGCCCTGTTCGAAATTGATGAACTCACCCTTGAAATCAAATTCTTCGGTACTCGACCAGATCTGTTTGACGGAATCGATCCATTCCTGGGCATAGCGATACCGCGTTTCCCGATCATCCTGAAACATGCCGCTGAACAGGGCAAAATCGGTAGGGTTCCAGCCGCTCACAACATTCAGGCCAAAGCGGCCATGCCCGATTTGGTCGGCGGTGACGAATTGCTTTGCCGCAAGGATAGGGTGAAAGAGTGGCACCTGCACCGTGGCAAAGACAGTCATTCGCTTCGTTGCCTGCAAAATGCCGCAGGACCAGCTAAGGGTCTCCAGGATTTCACCGTGATAATTTGCCTCGCCCAGGGCTGTGCCTTTCCATGTCGCCACGGGCAGGATGAAATCGAGGCCGGCTTCGTCGGTTACCTGCGCCAACTTCACGCAATCATCCCATGAGCCAGACCAACGCTCCGGTACTTTCGTCATGGTCCGACCGCTTGAGCAATTTGGACCGAACATCCCGATTTTGAAGCGATTGTTTCCGTTCATCCCGAGGCGACTGGCGCGAGAGCCAGATTCCATCAATTCGTTTTTCATTTAAGCTCCTTGTCGGTGCATGCGAAACCTTTGCTTTCGCCAAAAACCTTATGGGTTCGGCTGCCGCCGTGCAGTCAGGCATAGAACGTTTGCCGGCAGCCCGGAGCGCATCCACACTTTGGCCGTCGTCTGGGCCAACGTGTCAAATCTCCCAAAACGTGTCAATTATTTTAGTCGATCAATCGATCAATATTGTATCCGAAAAAATTTTACCGGCCGTCCGAGTGACAATACTCTGCGAGGTGCGGCATGCACGAATGATGCGCGGCCTACGGTTGATCCAGCACCATAAAGCCGGCATGAACAAAGCCGATAAGGTCGTTCGTCAGCGCCGCGAGATTGTTTCTCTTGGATTGCCGATCCGACGGTTTCCAAACCCCGAAACGATCGGTGTAAGAACACGTGTAAAGGGTCGTCACGACCATGAACGAAAAGGCATTCAGCAGGGAATCAAGCGGCGCTTGGGGCTGCACTGTCCTCCAGGTGCTGACAAAAACCTGCCCGCAGGGGTCAAAATGCTTCTGAATCAATGGTGTCCACCGCTTTATATTGATCATACCGGCCATCAGACAAACGTATGATTGCCAGCCTTTTGTTCGGCTGTAGCGGGCTTCGACCAATGGCAGGCAGTAGGCTTCGATCAGCTGCCTGACCGTTTCGGATTGGGACTGGGCATTGATATCAATCTTCGCCAGTCTCGCCAGTCTTTGCGCTTCGAGTTGCACAGCCCGGCGGTGTATGACCTCGTCGAACATCTGCTCCTTGTTGCCGAAGTGATAAGTCGAAAGTGCAAGATGGCAGTCACTGGCTTCTGAAATATCGCGCAGCGAGGTGCCGTCATAGCCTTGATCGGCAAAGAGTTTCTCGGCCGCGTCGAGCAGTTTCTTCCGGGTTGTGCTGCCTGCACGTGACGTTTTCCGGCGGTTTGTGTCTTCGCCATGAGTTGCACCAGGCAAGGGCTCACGCGACGGTGGCCCATTAGATCGTTTCAAAATCACTCGTTTCCTCCCCCGCAGAGGGGGCATTTATTATACGAGCGTCCGAATGATATCCATCGTCATTTTGAAGTTATACCGGGGATATCCCCGGCCCGTTCAGGCGAGCGGCGATCGTCGCCGAAACCGAGCGCAGCGCGGCAATTCTTTGCCGCAGTTGCGGCCGCTTGATTGGCCCGGGAGAGGACAAGGATATCGCAGCAACCACACCCTGCGGGCCAAACACCGGGACCGCCACGCAGTACAACTCCGGGGCAACCTCCGCACAGTCAGTCGCGAATCCACGCCGGCGCACTTTGTCCCATTCTGCACGCAACAGATCGGGATCGAGGATCGTATTGTCCGTCAGTGCGACGAACGGTCCGGTCTGCAGAAACTTGTCCCGCTCGCCCGTTCCAAGGTGGGCCAGCAAGACTTTGCCAATGCCCGACGCATAGGCCTCGAGCTGATGGTTTTCCCGGGTGAACAGGCGAAGGCGGCCGCTGTCTTCCTTGATCAGATACGTCACCATATCGGCCTCCCAAAACCCCAGATGTGCGACGCAGTTGATGCTTCGGGCCAACGCGCGGAGCGGTTTGCGGCCGAGGATGACAAGAAGGCTCCGCAAGTCGAGAACATCGGCCAGGCCGACCAGAGCGGGGCCGGCGCGATATCGCCCCGCCCCAACGCGAACGACAAAGCCGGACTGATCCAGCGTGGCGATCATGCGCCGGGCCGTGGCATAAGGGATGTCGAGGGCGGTTGCGTGATCGTGCAGCGATGTCTGTGCCTGATCTTTTGCAATGCATTCCAGCAGGCGCAAGCCTCTCGCCAGGGCGGCAGTGCCATTACCCTTCCCGCTCTCCACGATTTTGATCATCTGCTCAACATACGAGCAGATTGCGCAATAGTCCATTGGTGTTCCGTTGTGTGCGGGCGGCAGTAATGCCATTTCAACCGGGCCGATGCGGTAAAGAGAACCTGCAAGTCCAAGGAGGAAGCGGATGCAAGACGTCCACGAGATTTTAGCTGAACGACTCCGCGAGGCCTATTCGGGACAAGCTGTACCGCCGCTACGGGATTTACTCGATCCGCGCGACGCCGAGAGTGCATATGCTGTGCAGGACGCAAACACGCGTTTTTGGGTGAATGCCGGTCGGCAGATCGTCGGTCGTAAAATCGGGCTCACCGCGCGCGCTGTTCAGCAGCAGCTTGGTGTCGATCAGCCGGATTATGGCAGTCTCTTTGCGGACATGGCCATTGCCGATGGCGGTGAACTGTTCGCCAGTCGTGCTCTGCAACCCAAAGCCGAGGCCGAAGTCGCGCTGATCATGGCACGTGATCTGAACGATGCCGAAATAACGCCAGGGGGAATGGTGGCGACGATCGATCATGCCGTTGCCGGCATCGAAATCGTCGACAGCCGGATCGAGAACTGGAAGATCACCTTTGCAGACACCGTGGCGGACAACGGATCGTCGGGTTTCTTCGTCCTCGGGTCCGACAGGCGCAAGCTCGCAGGACTGGATCTGTATACCTGCGGGATGGCATTGGAGATCGACGGTGCGGTCGCCGCGGTCGGCGCCGGTGCGGCCTGTCTCGGGCATCCGCTCAACGCGGCGGCGTGGCTTGCCCGCGCCCTGGCGCGCCTCGGGATTGGGCTGAAGGCGGGTGATGTTCTGTTGACAGGCGCGCTGGGCCCGATGGCCGTGATCCAGCCCGGAAATCATGTCAGGGCCTCGATCGGCGGCGTCGGCACGGTCAGCTTTTCTTACGTAAAGGATCGGTGATGGCAAAAAAGATCAAGGTGGCCATCATCGGGTCCGGTAATATCGGTACAGACCTCATGATCAAGATCATGCGCACCTCGGACGTGCTGGAAATGGCGGCGTTTGTGGGTATCGATCCGGAGTCCGATGGCCTGAAACGCGCTGATCGCCTCGGCATCGCGACCACGGCGGCAGGGATCGATGGCCTTGTCGATCTGGCGGTTTGGGATGAGATCGGCGTTGTCTTCGATGCAACGTCCGCCAGTGCACACCATCGTCATTCGGAGGTGGTAACCGGCGCTGGCAAAGTGATGATCGACCTCACACCGGCCGCAATCGGGCCTTATGTCATCCCGGTGGTCAACGGGGATGCGCATTTGGAAGCGTCCAATGTCAATATGGTGACATGCGGCGGGCAGGCAACCATCCCTATCGTTGCCGCAGTTTCTTCAGTCGCGACGGTGCACTATGCCGAGATCATTGCCTCGATTTCGTCGCGCAGTGCCGGCCCCGGAACGCGCGCCAATATCGATGAGTTCACCGAGACGACATCAAAAGGCATCGAGCAGGTCGGCGGCGCGGCGCGCGGCAAAGCGATCATCATTCTCAATCCGGCCGAGCCACCAATGATCATGCGCGATACAGTTTTCACGCTGTCGTCCGGCGCTGACGAGGCCCAAATTGCAAATGCGATTGAAACGATGATCGCTAAAGTCAACGCATACGTGCCGGGCTATCGTCTAAAGCAAAAAATTCAGTTCGAACGTCTCGGCGCGAACAACCCGACCAAAATACCCGGGCTCGGCACGTTCGAGGGTCTTAAGACCAGTGTTTTTCTCGAAGTGGAGGGCGCGGCCCATTACCTGCCAGCTTACGCTGGGAATCTCGATATCATGACATCTTCCGGCCTCAAGACCGCAGAGCGCATTGCTGCAGCCCGCCTCATTCAGGAGGTCGCGTAATGGTTTTCGATCCGGCACAAACCAAGCTGTATATCCAGGATGTGACGCTGCGTGATGGCATGCACGCGATTCGCCATCAATATGGTCTCGATCATGTCAGGCAGATCGCAGAGGCGCTCGACAGCGCCGGGGTTGATGCAATAGAGGTGGCTCATGGCGACGGCCTAAGCGGCTCCAGCTTCAATTACGGCTTTGGCGCGCATACTGATTGGGAATGGATTGAAACGGTCGCAGAGGTCGTCGAGCATGCAGTCCTCACCACACTACTGATCCCTGGCATCGGTACGATCGAGGATCTCAGACACGCGCATAGCCTCGGCGTCCGCTCGGTCCGCATCGCAACCCATTGCACCGAGGCTGATATCTCGAAACAGCATATTGCCGCAGCGCGTGATCTCGGAATGGATACCTGCGGTTTCTTGATGATGAGCCACATGATCGAGCCGGACGCGCTCGCCAGCCAGGCAAAATTGATGGAAAGCTACGGCGCCACCTGCATCTATGTGACGGACAGTGGGGGTGCACTCGACATGGATGGATATCGTGCGCGTTGTGAAGCCTATGATCGGGTGCTCAAACCCGAAACTCAGCGCGGCATTCACGCTCACCATAATCTTTCTCTGGGAGTCGCCAATTCAATAGTAGGAGCCCAATGCGGGGCAATCCGCATCGATGCCAGCCTTGCTGGTATGGGTGCCGGAGCGGGTAACGCTCCGCTGGAGGTGTTCATCGCTGCAGCCGACCGCAAGGGGTGGCAGCATGGCTGCGATCTCTACAAACTGATGGATGCGGCCGAGGAACTCATCCGCCCGCTCCAGGATCGCCCGGTGCGTGTGGACCGCGAGACGCTGAGTCTGGGCTATGCGGGTGTCTATTCCAGCTTCTTGCGCCACGCGGAGAAGGCCAGTGTCGACTACGGCGTCGATACTCGTGCTATTCTTGTAGAATTGGGTCGTCGCAGGATGGTGGGGGGACAGGAAGACATGATCGTCGACGTTGCCCTTGACATGGCAGGGTCCAAGGTTTGAGCGATGCGGGAGACCAGCGCCAGTTGAAGGGCGGATCGAGTCTTCCCCGCCCGACAGTGCGCGGCGTTCGCCGGCGCCCTGTCCGCGATCGCGTAGAGGAAGTGTTCGCCCGACTCGCCGGGAATGGCGGAGAGAGCCGGGCATTTTGCGCGTTCTACCCCGAAATGGCGCGCAGGGCGGCAGATGCCGCAGACGAACGGCGGGCGCGGGGGGGGGCGCTGGGGCCGTTGGACGGGTTGATTCTGTCGATCAAAGATTTGTTCGATGTGGCCGGCAGCACAACCACAGCGGGTTCGTGCTTGCTCGTCGGCAGACCGGCCGCGCAGGACCATGCCGAAGCCGTAACGCGGCTGATTGCAGCGGGATGCGTGCCAATTGGGCGGACCACCATGAGTGAGCTGGCCTTTTCCGGCGTCGGGATCAATCCGCATTTCGGGACGCCGGGCAATTCCCTCGACCGGCAGCGCATACCGGGGGGATCATCGTCGGGCGCGGCGGTTTCGGTCGCCGACCGGATCGCGGATATCGGCCTCGGCAGTGACACAGGCGGTTCCCTGCGCATTCCCGCTGCGCTATGCGGCGTGACCGGCTTCAAGCCCACCCAGTCGCGGGTATCGCGGCGCGGCGTGTTTCCTTTATCGCCGACCTTGGACGTGGTCGGTCCGATCGCACCTACGGTAGCGGGATGTGCCGATGCTTTTACCGCGTTGACCGGAACTGCGCCGGCGGCCGAGCGCTCTGTTTCAGGCATGCGCATCGGCGTAATCTGCTCCCCGCGCTTATATGACCATAGCGATCCGCGGGTAATAGATGCCTTCGAAGCGGCATTGCGCATGCTGGAGCGCAATGGCGCGACGCTGCACAACATCGATCTCGCAGTCCAGCTGGACGGGATCGCTGCGATGCAGACTGTCGGCACTTTACCGTCCATCGAACTCGCAGCGACACTGGCCATGGTCGGACGAGATGATGACGCGCTGATTGATCCCAATGTCCTGGCACGGGTTAGCCCTGGTCGTCTGGTATCGGCGGTCGATTATCTCCGTCTGCGTGCCATGCGCAACGAATTGCGCGCCGGGGCAGGGGAGATATTCACGGACGTCGACGTCTTGGCTGTTCCGACTGTGCCTCTGTTGCCGCCGCTGACTGCTGATCTGGCAGATCCGGAAGTATTCGCCCGCATTAACATGCTGTTGCTGCGCAATACCGGTGTGTTCAATATCCTTGATTTGCCAGCCATTTCTATCCCGATGAGAGCTGGGCAGATGTCGGCAGGACTGATGCTAGTTGGACCACCCTTCGGAGATGGCGAACTGCTCGCAAGCGCCAGGTCGGCCGAAAGTCAAATCATCCGGTTAAATTAGACGCCTATCCAACCAGATTTGCACGCCGTGATTGCCATGAAAAGCGCCGCAGCAGCGTCGCAGCGCTCGTCCGGGCCTAGATGGGTAACGGTCCGGCGTCGGCTGCTAAAACCTGCTGCAGGATTGGTGGCCTCCGGGTAAGATGGTTGAACGGCGTCAGGGTTGGGGCTGCGCCAAGCATCGAGGGAGACGACCGTGACCTACTTTACCGGAATCGACGTTTCGCTGGAAGTCTCGCATTTCTGCATCGTGGATGATGCTGGCAAGATCGTGAAGGGGGCCCGTGTCGCTAGCGAGCCGGAGGCGATCATTGCCTGGTTCGAAGGCCTTGGTCTTGTGATGACGGCGATTGGCTTGGAGGCTGGGCCGCTGTCGCAATGACTCTATGCGGCGATGACCGACGCGAAGCTGCCAGCGGTTTTGCTCGAGACACGTCAAGTCCGCGATGCGTTCCGGTCCATGCCGGTGAAGACCGACCGCAAGCATGCAGGCGGCATTGCGCAACTGATGCGCCTAGGTTGGTACCGCCAGGTTCATTGCAAGTGTCAGCAAGCACAGGAGACTCGGATGCTTCTTGCTGTCCGGAAGATGCTGCAGTCCAGGTATACCGATCTGGAAATTTGCCTGCGCGGGTTGCTGCGGGGTTACGGCTTGAAGGTGGGGCAGACGAACCGCAAGACCTTCGAAGGCCGGGTGCGGGAGCTGGCTACCAGCATCCCGGGGCTCGATTGCGCAGTGGATGCTCTGCTGAAGGCGCGGGCCACCTTGCTCGAACAGTTCCGACGGTTCGACAGCTTGGTAGTGTCCCGTGCGCGGCAGGACGAGCGGGCGCAACTACTGATGAAGGTTCCAGGCGTTGGAGCCTTGATTTCACTCACCTTCGTGTCGGCGATTGACGATCCCAACCGGTTCCGATCATCGCGAGCCGCAGGCGCTCGTATCGGCCTGACCCAGCGCAAATATCAATCGGGTGAGACCGATGTCACAGGACGCATTTCCAAATGCGGCGATCAGGAGGTTCGCACCGCGCTCTATGAGGCGGCAAACATCCTGACACGGCCGGTCAAAGGCTCTCAGCTCAAAAGTTGGGCGGCGAAGATTGCCTGCCGGGCGGGCGTGAAGAAGGCCAAGGTGGCCCTCGCGCGCAAGCTCGCGGTGATCATGCACCGATGCTCTGCGACGGCACATGTTTCGAGGCAGGGCTGGCAGCGGCATAGAAGATGCATCAATAGGTTTCGGGCGAGAGGACCATTGCGCCTGTTGGCAAGGTCCCGTCGCCGGGACGCACGAGCCAGGTCAGGTCGTAAGAGTGGCAGCAGCCCCTTGGGTTACTGCGCGTTCCTAGATTGGTCAGCCGGTTCGTTTAGGACATCCATCATGCAGCGCCCATGCGGTGACTGCGGACAGAAGCATGAAGCCGGCGACGTGATTAAGCCGAATCGGGATTGACAAAGGGCCCGTTACAGAAGCCTCATTTATTCGCGAGGGCGCGCTGACCGGTTCCACCCAGTTTTCAGCAGCGGCGTAGGCTCGAGCAGGCCGAGCGCGTCCGTTGCGTCTCTTTCATCGCGGCGGCTCGAGAGGCTTGCAGGTTTGACGGGTGGGTTTTGGGTTGTGTGCGGCGCTGCCGCGTCGGTTATGCCGGCGCTGACTTGAGCGCGTAGGCGATGGTGCGGAACAGGTGGGCGTCGGGACAGGCGGAAGCGAAGGCAACCCGGATGCCGGTGGCGGTTTCAATGACGCGGGCCGCGATTTTGAGAAGGCGCAGACGCATCGTGGCGAACTCGGCATTGGCGAGCGCGGCGCCCTTCGGGATGGCCTGCTGGACGCGCCACATAAGCCAGTACGCGGCAGTGTGCCGGATCAGGCGCATCTGGTTGGCGTTGGCCGACCGGCAAGATGTGCAGTCGCTGGAAAGCTGGCTCTTGTGCAACTTGATCAGATTCTCGGCATTGCCTCTTATAGGTCCTCCGGGCCGGGCGCAGTCAGCGAGGTGACTGCGGTGCGGGTGTCCATGCCCATCGTACTAGCCTCGATCCCGGCGACGACGCGGCGCTGGTGTTTCCAGCTTTTCGCGGCGTAGCGGGTTTTGGCAAAGAAGCGCAGGACCGGGCGATCCTCTTCGGCGCGCTGTGTTGCGCAGGCATCGGCCATGGTCACGATTGTGGAATCGGCACGCAGCACCGCGTTGGTCGGCAGCCCTAGGACGTAGTCGATCCCGTTGGCTTCACAAAAGTCCATTACTTCGGGTCTGCCGTAGTGGCCGTCACCCCGGATCGTAATGTGAGTCTTGGTCCAGTGGTGGCGGATATGGCGGAACAGCCGCCGGATATGCCCTGCCGCCTCGGCACCCGATGGCGTCTTGCCGGTACGCAACAGCATTGCCACCGGCCGACCGGTGGTGGTGTCGTAAACGTGGATCGCCATGAAACAGCGCTCACCATGTTGGCCATTCCAAAACGAGAGCTGCTGATATCCGTGCACGACATCGCAGGTATCATCGATATCCAGCGTCGCCGCCGCAGGCGAGGTCGGATAACTGGCGCAATATATGCCGACCATCTCTCCCATCATGCGCGCCAGTTCGCGCGTGGGCGGGGCATTCTCCCACCGGCTCATGGTTGGCTGGCTGGCAAGTCCCGGGCCCGATCCGGGCAGCTTGCCGAGCGCCAAGCGAAAGCCAGGATCGTCACGCAACGTGTCGAGGTCGTCCGCGTCTTCATAGCCACAACAGATCGCCAGAATGCGTGATGTCGTCCAGCTTGTGGGTTAGCCGGGCGGGATCGCGCCGATCGGCAATGCAGGCAGCCAGTTGTGCGCAGATCCCCATCGAACGTTCAACCGGCGCCAGCAGCAGCACGCCGCCATCCGAGGTCAGCCGACCACCGTCAAACGCGGCTGTGACTTTCTTGCGTCCGACCGCAGGAAACGAAATCGGAGCGGCACTATAATCAACATTGGCGGGGGTGGCCTGTGGCATTTTCTGCCTCGTTGCGGGTTGGTCTAAACACTCAATTTTCTACAACAAGTCAGTGCTTTATACCACTCCCGCCAACCAATCAGGTGCCACTGATGAATAAGACGCGCTAGTTAATTATCTCACCAGACGGAGAATTCACGGGCCGGGAATTTGACCTCGTGAACAACCGCCACACAGCCTCGACGGCTGCTTTTCGCATGAACAGGGCGGAAAGCCCGGCCAAGAGCGGCACCAGCAGGATGCCCACGCCCGAAAACCACAGCATAGCCCGCAATCCCCAAATTGTGGTAATGGCGGTCGTCACGCTCGCCGTGCCAATTCCGCCAACTGCAATAAGGAAGCTGCCCACGATCATGACCCGGCCGCTGCGGTCGATCGCGATTGTCTGGGCAAAGATATAAGGCTTTACCAAGGCCCACATTAGGCCAAAAAAGGCGATTCCGGCGGCAAAGCCGACCAGGCCCGTCGCGGGGGACAGCAGAAAAATCACGGCGATCGCACCCATCACCCCACCGATGGCGATGGGGATGACGCGGCCAAATCGATTTCCCGTAACCGCGCCAAACATGGATCCGACGATTCCAAGCGGCATTGCAAATGCCAGAACCAGGCCGACCGTTTTGAGGTCGAGGCCGCGCATGGCGCCTACTCTCTCTGAATAATTATAAACATTCAGCAGATAATTATAATAGAAGATCGTTGCCAGAACGATTGGCAGGCCAGACCACCAGATGGAAATGCCCGTCGGCTCATCTTCAACCAGTACACCGGCTGCGGCCTGTTCAGATTTCTTGTCAGGTACGCGAGCGGGCAAGCCGATTAAAAGCGACATGCTCAAAAGAATCATTATTACGTAGAAAATCTGAATGCCAGAATTGCCGATAAACGGGAAAATTCGCGGCAGGAATAGTGCCAGCCCGGACTGGGCAACATTTTGCAGGCCGACCTGTATAGCGTAGTGCCTTTCGGGATTTGGCGTGAGGCCAATATAGATAGAGCCAAGTGTCCAGGCGATATTTACAGCGGCTCCCTGAAGTACATAGAGGGCAACCAGTACGTGAACGTTAGTGAAAAAATACACACCGAGGTAAAAAGTGGCGAGCATTAAGGCTGCAGCGCAACTTAACATGCTACGGTTCATCTTTTTGATAAAAAGAAGCAGGACAGTGCTCGATATCGTAAGTCCGATCACCTTCGCCGTCTGGACCAGTCCAAAGCTGAGCAGACTATAATGCCGTTCCGAGACCAGCAATCCCCACCACACAGGAAATCCGTAATACGGCAGATAAGCGACAAATGCCAGTAACTGGGCGCGAATCGCAAATCCGAACGATGAGTAGTATGAGGTTTGTCCGCCGTTCATCATCCGATACTCCAGTTAATGTTCATCCTGCGTAGTACCTCGTCGACTTTACCCGTCATCTGTAGGTCGCCCATGTGCCTGTTCTGCGCTGCGAAAGGCACAAGCAGGAGCTGTGTTCGGCTGCCGCAGCACGCGTTGAAATGTATGATGCAGCACTGATGAACGAAGCAATCCCGCTGCGCAAGGTCCCTTGAGATATTTATTGTACGGGCGATCAAACAATATTGACGCTCGGCTCATGCGTCGATAGGATCGAAAATCAGAGGTCTGGGATGGGTGTCATTCCTTGGGCGCGCTTCGCTGCAGCTCCGTGGCCCGATCAATTTCGCGAAGGAGTTTTGAATGTCAGCGACCGGGATGACGGATGCCGAGGCTGCGGAAACTAGCTCATCTTGCCCAATCAGTGCAGGCCCTGACGGCGGTTTGGGCAAGGGGTACAATCCCTATGCCCAGCCGCAGACAGATGACCCCTTCTCAGTTTGGGATCGGGCCCGCGCGACCGAGCCGTTGTTTCGGTCCGAGGTTCTAAATGCCTGGGTCGTGACGAAGCATGCGGCGGTGCAGGCTGTGCTCAATGACCCGATCACCTTCCAGAGTGGCGGCCTGGACGCCATGCGGGAGCATCCGGCGGAAATCAGGGAAATTTTGTCCGCTATCAACGACCAGGCGGCGCCGCTCAGGGCTCTGGACGAACCTGACCATAAACGCCGCCGGCAGTTGACCCAGGGCGCGGTTACGCCAAAGCGAGTCAAGCAACTCGAGCCGAGAATCCGAGAGATTGCCCACACCTTGATCGATGCTTTCTACATTGACGGCAAGTGTGATTTCTATGATGCGTTCGCCTATCGCTTTCCTCTAGCTGTGGCGTCGAGCTTCCTTGGCCTTCCCGATGCTATTGCCGAAAAGCTCCATGGCTGGGCCAACTGCCGGGTCATGCTGGCCTGGGGCAGCATGGATGACGCGCAGTACCGGCAGGTAGCGCGCGGGGTCGTGGAAATGAGCGCTTTCATTGAATCGGAAATCGTTGCGCGTCAGAACTCGCCGCGTGATGACGTGATCAGCGACATGATCCGTATTAACGAAGGATTGGCCAACCCATCGACCCTTCCGGAAATGGTCGAGGACGTGCACACGCTGATCGTGGCGGGTCATGAATCGACGGCAACGTTCATCACGCTGGCGTTCTATCACCTGCTGGAGACTGGACAGTGGGCGGATGTCTGCGCCAACCCGGCACTGATCCCGGCGTTGATCGAGGAGGCGCTTCGTTTCGATGGCCCGGTTCTCGGGCTTTGGCGGATCGCAAGCAAGGACACGGTCATCGATGACGTTGGGATCGCTGCCGGTGACCGCGTTTATGTCTCGGTGGGCTCGTCAAATCGCGATGAGCAAGCATTCGATTGCCCAGCTTCGTTCGATCTGTCTCGCAAGGATGCGCGCAATCACCTCGCATTTGGGCGTGGTCCGCATACCTGCATCGGCGCAACACTGGCGCGGCACGAGGCGCGCATTGCGTTCGAGATCCTGATCGAGCGTTTTCGCGATGTCCGCCTTGCTGCATCCGGTTCCGGGCTGACCTTTGGAGGCAATGCGACATTGCGGCTTCCCAAGGCGCTCATGCTGGAATGGGATGTGTGATCCTCACACCGTATCCATCTGCGCAATGGCGCCGATTGGTTTGTTTATCAACCACCGTTTGTCGCCAGCCATCGGGCGGCGTTCCCGGACATGTTGATCTGATTACCCAATGATCTGAATATACAGAGAGAAAGCATGCCAAAACTTATAATTGTTGATCGTGCCGGCGCAGAAACCGTCATTTCGGGGGCTGCCGGGCTATCCATCATGGAAACGGTCCGTGCCGCCGGCATAGACGAGCTGATGGCCTTGTGTGGCGGCGGCTGCGCGTGCGCGACATGCCATGTTTATGTTGACCTCGCCTTTGAATCGAAATTGCCGAAGCTGGGCGAAGACGAAAACGATCTTCTCGACAGCTCCAATCATCGAGAACCGGCTTCTCGCCTGTCCTGCCAGATCCCGCTGACTGCGGATCTTGATGGTATGCGCGTTATTATCGCGCCCGAAGACTGACCTGTTGATCCGTATCATGCCAGTTGTAGCTATTGGAGGATGAAAATGTCGGAATTGCCAGCGACAGACTATCCGGACCTTCGCGATAGACTGTTTTATAGTCCAATCGATGAACGCCCGAAGATCGAATGGCCCAACAAGGCCCGCGTTGCGTTGTGGATCGCCCCCAACATCGAACATTACGAATTGACACCGCAGGGCAAATTCACATTGTTCTATCGCGTGCCGGCGCCCGATCCGCAGCAATATTCAATTCGGGATTATGGCAACCGCGCCGCCTTTCAGCGCTTTACTGCCCTTATGGATAGTTTTGGTTACCGCGCCACAGTTTCGCTCAATACCGGAGTCCTTGATCATTATCCCGAGATCGCCGAGGCAATGTTCGCCCGCAACTGGGATTTTATGGGGCACGGGGTCTACAACACCCGCAACGTCTTCGGTCTGAGCCGCGAGGAGGAGCTGGAAGAGCTCCGGCTGATGAACGAAATCGTGAAGCGTCATACCGGCAAGCCGCTCAAGGGCGTGCTGGGGCCCGGGCTATCATCCAACGTCTGGACGCCTGATGTCGTCGCGGAACTTGGCCTGATTTATCACGCTGACTGGACGCATGATGATCAGCCCGGCCCGATCCGCGTTGAAAGTGGCAAGCTGATTTCGCTGCCTTATGCCTATGAGCTGGGTGACCTCAATCCCCTGAACGCCGATCTCGATATGCTCACCGCTTCATGGCGGGCGCAGTTCGAATGTCTTTGGCGCGAAGGTGAAAATGGCGGGCGGACCATGTGCCTGGCACTGCATCCTTATGTGATCGCGCAGCCGCAGGCGATCGGTTATCTGCGCGAATTCTTCGAATGGGTGGAATCGCATGACCAGGTCTGGATAACGACCGCGGCCGAAATCGCCGACCATTACATGGCGCATTGCTATGATGCCGAGGTTGCATATGGCACCGCGCTGGAACAGCGCATGAAGCTGGGAGAAGCCTGATGTCGATCCTCCCCCCCCCGTTGAAAGCAGGCATGGAACACAGCCTGTACGACTGGTCGCTGCTGCCGCACCGGCCAAAGCTGACCTGGCCAGATGGCAAACCATTGGCATTGGCTGTCATTCTTCTGGCCGAGCATGTGGAGTTTTACCCACCGCAAGGACTGGTTCATCCTCCGATCATTGGCGGCTTTGGCCAGATGTTTCCGTTTCCCAACCTGCCCCTGCTTGGCCACCGGGAATATGGGGATCGGATCGGCATTTTCCGGCTGCTCAATATTCTTGAAAAGCATGGCATCAAGCCCAGCGTGGCGATCGATGCCATGACGGCGGAACGACGTCCGCCTATCGTGAAGCGTTGTGCCGATGTCGATGCGGAATTTGTCGGGCATGGCGTCTCGCTGAATCGTGCGATCACCGTCAAGCTGAGCGAGGACGAAGAGAAGGCCTATATCGACGAAAGTCTGAGCCGTATTCGCGCGGCGACCGGCGCGACGATAACCGGCTGGATGGGCCCGGACCAGTGCGAAACCCAGCGCACGCCAGCGCTGCTTGAAGCTGCTGGCCTGGATTACATGTGCGATTGGCCCAATGACGAGCAGCCCTATTTCATGTCGACGCCCTCGAAATTGGTGTCGGTGCCGCCAAGCTGGGGACTGGACGATGCCTACGGCGTCTGGGGGAGGCCGAATTCGCCGGGCGCATATGCCAAGGTGCTGGAACGTGCCGGTATGCAGTTGGTCGAGGATGGGAGTGAAAATGGCCGAATCATGGTGGTTACGCTACGGCCGTGGCTGTCGGGCCAGTCGTTCCGCGTCGATGCGCTCGACAGGGCGCTTGGGGCAATTCTGGGCACAGGTAAGGTCTGGGCGGCAACCACGGGCGAAATTGCGCGCGCATATCGATCCGCAATGGCCTGAATAATAGGCACTTCCGCGGACAAATGCTGAATGCCGGGAAGGAGAAAACCTCCTTCCCGGCTTATTTCTTGCCAAGGCATGGGAATCAATTCGGAACCCGAAAGGTGTGGAACCCAATCGAGTTTGGTCATGGGCAGGACCAGATCGACATTCATGATTTCGAGCGGTTCAAGCCGTGCTTATCGATATCGCGTGTTTGGCTCGGACATGCGCGAAATCGTCTGGCAAGGGCAGCCGAACGGGTGGCAGAGACCAGGCCCCGCTCACCCATCAGCAAACAGCATAACCAAACTTCGAGTATAAAACTTCAGCGACGCGTGATAAGCACCGGCAATCGCGCAAAGCCGAATTCGTTGAAAGTCCCGCCAGCGAACATCTCCGGGCGCTGGTCAGGATCGAAACCGATCGATGCGACACTGCGCGCAAGCACGCCGAGAGCCGTCGTTCCCTCAAGCCGGGCCAACCAGCTCCCCAGACACGAGTGAACACCTTGCCCGAATGCGAGGTGGTTGCGCCGCTGCTTGTCGGGATCGAAGATCTCCGGGTCTTCATAAAAGCGTGGGTCGCGATTGGCCGATGCCAGCAACATCCGGATGATCGACCCCGCTGGAATATGCTCGCCATGCAATTCCACATCGCGCGCGGTAATCCGGATCTCGCGGTGGAAGGAAGGTCGCATGCGTAAAGTTTCTTCAATGAATGCAGAGACGAATGCCGGTTCTGCATGCAGCCGATCGAGATCCTGCGGTCTTTGGGCAAGCATGTAAGTAGCGTTGCCAATCAGATTGGTCGTAGTTGAGTGCCCCGCCAGCAGGAGCAGGATGCAGAAATGCACGAATTCGATATTGGTCAGCTCGCCCCTGGCGCGAAATCCGGCGAGTATCGAGATGACTCGGCCGTCAGCATAGCGGTGTTCATCAACCAGATCAGTCATGAAAGCGGTGAGCTCTTCAGTCGCGGCGCTGGCTTCTGGCGATGGCTGGCGCCCGACCTGCAGCGCCAGAACATATTCGACAAACCGCTGGCTAAGGGAGCGCAGCTTTTCAATGTGCAGTCCGGTAATGCCGAGCAGTTCGGCGATCATGCCGATCGTCAACTGGCTGGCGAAATCCCCGATGATTTCGCATCGGCCCTGGGCGATCGGTTCTTTCAGCAATTGCAAGGCGCGCGCTTCGATGAACTCGGCCATGGGCGCAACTGCGGCACGCGTGAACAGTTCCGAAACCATCTTACGCAAACGCTCATGCCCCGGGGAATCCATAAACAACATGTTGGGTAGCGGGGTTGTCTTGTTGGAATACGTGTCCGAATCCATCAAGGCCTTGGAAATATCGTCACGTCTGCTGAAAATCCAGCACGGCTGACCACCCACCATACTTTTCAGGACCGGCTTTTGTTCACGAAGCAGCGGGTAGAAGGGGTAAGGATTTTTCTGGATCTCGGGGTCTTCGGGGTTGAACATTTCCGGCGTCAGCAGTTCTGCCATGTCTAATACTCCGCGATTTTGGTGAGCAGCGTGAATCGCACGAGGGCCAATAGCCCCGCCAGCTCGACTGAGCCTCTTCTTTTCACGCATCTGATCCCTACAATGTGGGTCGCTGTAAAGGCCAAAAGCGGCTTTTCAAAATCTTTTTATTGATCGAACGTTTAAATCATTGACCGACCGTGCTCGAAGGATAATGATAGGCCTACCAAGCGGCCGGGGCCGGCCTGGCTCTTCGTGAGGAACAGTGTTGAGATGTTCATCGAGATTGCCCAATTCACGATCCAGGCTGGCAAAGGCGCTGATTTTGCTCAGGTGGCGGGGGCGCTGATTCCGGAAATCCGTGCGCTTGATGGCTGTAGTGATGTGGAGCTGGTTCGCATTTCGGAAACGGGCGACCGCTATGTCATGCTGATGCGCTGGAAGACGCAGGAGGCGCTGGCTGCTTTTTACGGGACCGGCACCGCGAAGAAAATTGCGCCGATCGCCGAGGCGTTTTTCAGCGCGCCGCCGATCATCGATCATGGGCAGGTCATTTCCCAATAACGCCAGGCAGGTGGACAGCGCGGCTTGCTCGCCACCGCCTCTGGAAAAATAAAGGTTTCGACAAACATGGCGACCGCAGGTCTGACAATCGCGATCACGGGTGGGGGCTCAGGGCTTGGTCTTGGCCTTACGCAATATCTGCACGGCCTTGGCATGAAGCTGGCCATTCTGGATATCATGCCGGAAAAGGTTGATGCGCTGACCAGGCGTTTTGGTGACGACGTGTTGGCGATGCAGGGCGATGTGCGCAACATTGGCGACGTTGTGGCCTTTCATGACGCTGTGATCGCGCGCTTCGGCGGCATCGATTCGCTGATCGGCGTGCAGGGCATTTTCGACGGCAATCGACCACTTGTAGAAATCCCGCTCGAAAAGCTGGGCGCGATGTTTGACGAGATCATGCAGATCAACGTTTTGGGCTACATCACTGCGGCCAAAGTGTTCGCCGAAAGTCTTGCAAAGCGAAATGGTTCGATCGTGCTGACCGCCTCCTCTCCCGCGTCCTATCATGCAGACGGCGGCGGCTTGCTCTATACCGCTTCTAAGCATGCGATCCTCGGGTTGGTGCGGCAGCTCGCATTCGAATTGGCGCCCGATGTCCGTGTGAACGGGGTCGCGCCCGCCGGCATCGCGCACAGCGACATGCGGGGCCCCCATGCAATCGGCCTCGAAAACGAGAGCCAGAACGACATTCCCAAGGAGGGCTTCATGCAACTGGTCGGCCAGATGACATTGCTGGGATTTTTGCCCGGCGGCGAAGACTACGGCCCGATCTATGCGTTGCTCGCCTCGTCTGAATCGAAGACCATGACCGGGCAGATCATCGATGCGGATCAAGGACTGATGAACCGCTCCGTTATCTCGGTTGGCCGTTGAGGACACTATGGATCAAATTGAAACCTCCGCTGTGAGCCCTTCCTCACCTGCTCTCGAACGTTTGCTTGATCGGACGAAGACATGTCTTGAAGATGGCCTGATCCCCGTCGAGATTTTCGGTGATCAGGACCTGTTTGAGCTGGAAATGACCAACATCTTCGCGCGTCAATGGGTTTTCCTGGGCTTTGAGTCCGAAATTCCGGATTCAGGTGATTTCGTGTTGCGCAGCATTGGCAAGGATTCGGTGATCGTTTCGCGCGATCGTGAGCGCAATATCCATGTGCTGGCCAATTTCTGCCGCCATCGTGGCGCGCAATTGTGCAGTACCGATCGCGGCAACGCGCTCAATTTTCGCTGCCCCTATCACGGCTGGGTCTACAAGAATAATGGCGAATGGCGTGGTGCGCCTGACAAGAGCGCGTCCTATCCCAATCTGGATACAGATGAATGGGGCCTGCTGCGGGCGCCGCACGTTGATACCATGTTCGGGCTGATCTTTGCGTGTCTTGATCCAACCGCGCCGCCGCTCCTGGAAGCATTGGGGCCAGCAGCCTGGATGATGAAAGCCCTGATGGATCTGCATCCCGGCGGAATGAGCGTGATGGGGCCACCGGATCGTTATCGCGTTCGTGGCAACTGGAAAACAGCGAGCGAGAACTTTGCCGGCGATGCCTATCATATCGGTGTTGCTCACCGGTCGGTGGAGAAGATTAACCTTGGCCAGGGCTTTGATTTGGTCAACCAGTTCACCATAAATTACGCGCTTGGCGAAGGGCACAGCTTCACCGGCAGTGCAACCGGAGATCTGCTCGGCGAGGTCGGTGAATATTGGGGCTACGATCCCGAAATCCGCCGTAACTTCAACTTTTCCAGCCTTGATGCGATGCAGCAGGAGTTGATCCGCCGGCATCCGCCGGCGGTCGGGAACATCTTCCCCAATCTCAGTTTCGTCCGCTTCACAAACACGCCGCCCGAGGGCGAATGGCCGGTAGTCTACACCTCCTGGCGTCAGTGGCAGCCGATCAGCGCGACCGAAACCGAAGTGTTGAGCTGGCAGCTCAAATGGAACTTTATGACCGAAGAGCAGGCATCCAAGTCCTATGCGACCGGGCAATACGGGTTCAGCTCGGCGGGCATTTTCGAACAGGACGATACAGTTCTGTGGGAGGGCGCCCCGCAGGTCGCGAAAAGCACATGGGCGCGCAAGGAAGGTGCAACCTTCAATATGCAGCTCGGAATGCCGAAGCTGGGCGGCGCACAGCAACCTGACCCAACGTGGGAGGGTCCCGGGACGCGCTATATGCCGGGGCCTGGCGAGGCGCCGGCGCGCGATTTTTACGCGCGGTGGTTACAGGAATTGAACAGTGGCGGATAACCGCGTCGCATCAGGAAACTCAGCATGTTGTCTACATACGAGGCCGCTTTGACCAACCAGGCCGCTTACGCGGAAATCTCGCAGTTCCTCGGCCATGAGGCACGTCTGCTTGACGAAAACCGCCTGGACGAGTGGTTGGAACTTCTTGATCCCGCGATTGTCTACGAGATTCCAATTCGGCTCGCTGGTGCGCGAGGGGGTGCCAACGAATTTCCGCAGGGCGCTTATCGTGTGCGCGATACCTTCGAGATGATCTCGAAGCGGATTGAGCGATTGGCCACCGGTGAAGCCTGGGCGGAGACCCCTCCGTCGCGCACGGTCCGACTGGTCGGCAGTATCGTGATCCAACCCGTCGATGCCACGGTCTATGCGGTGGACAGCGCGCTGATGGTCTATCGCCAGCGCGCGCAGGATGAAGTCGCGGATCTGATCCCGGCCCGCCGATTGGATCGGGTGCGGATTGACGCAGGCGGTTGCAAACTGGTGCGGCGCACGATCATTCTGGCCGAGACCGTGATAAAGACGCCCAACCTTGGTATCTTCTTTTAGGCGAGGCACCTGATTTTACGCAAATCCCATCAGGGCAGCCACGCAATTGGTTGCCCTTTTTTTTGCAGTTTTGATAATTCGAAAACACCGAATAATTTAACAGGTAATCCCGATTGTTCCGAAACCGTCTCCGCGCAATATTGGCATTTCACCAAATGCCCGAAGGAAAAGCGGTATGTCGTCTGAAATTAAATCGTTCAGGCTTCAGCGGTCAGAGCTTGCGGTGCCCGCCACATCGCAGAAATTTTTTGAGAAAGCGGCTCAGGGCCCAGCGGATTCGATCTTCCTCGATCTGGAAGATGCAGTCGCGCCGGCGCACCGCGAGTTGGCGCGTGCCAACGCTGTCGAGGCGATCAACGGGATCGACTGGAGGCGCAAAACACTGTCGGTACGCGTAAACGGTCTCAATACGCCCTGGGGGCTGTCCGATATTCTTGCCGTTGCGGCATGTCCTCGCATCGACATGATTCTACTGCCCAAAGTCGAAACGGCAGAAGACGTCGTCTTCCTTTCGCGCCTGCTGTCCTGTCTCGAATCGGAAACGCCGCGTGAGCGGCCAATCGGCATCGAGATCCTGATCGAGACGACCAAAGGCCTGGCCAATGTCGAGGCGATCGCCGCGGCCTCTCCGCGCCTTGAGGGTATCATATTCGGGGTCGGCGACTACTCCATCGATCTGGAGAATTTCGACACGGTATTCGGCGCGTCCAATCCCGACTACGCCGTTCTTGCCCGCGAAGACGGGCATCTGCCAGAGCGGCACTGGAACGATCAGTGGCATTTCGCGCTCGCCCGCATCGCAAATGCCTGCCGCGCCTATGGCTTGCGCCCGATCGACGGGCCTTTCACCAACTACGGCGATCCCGAGGGGTATCGCGCCAGCGCAACGCGGGCGCGGGCGCTCGGCTTCGAGGGCAAATGGGCAATACATCCCAGCCAGGTCGAGATTGCCAATGAAGTCTACACGCCAAGTGCGCATCAAATTGCCTGGGCCCGCGATATCGTCACAAGAATGGACGTCGCGGCAAGTGAGGGCAAGGGTGCGATCGGTATCGAAGGCGTGTTGATCGACCGGGCGCATGTCCTGCTCTCCAACAAAATTCTGGCACGCGCACGCGTCGCCGGTCTGGACGTCGCATGACGACCGGTCCTCTGGCCGATGTCCGCGTGCTGGATATTGCGACATTCGTTGCAGCGCCTTTCTGCGGCACGATCATGGCAGATTTTGGCGCCGACGTCATCAAGATCGAACAGCCGGGCGAAGGCGATTCGCTGCGTCGCTTCGGGACGATGACCGAGGTTGGCGACACGCTGGTCTGGCTGAGTGAAGCACGCAACAAGCGATCCGTCACTCTTGATCTGCGGACGGAAGATGGGGCCGACTTGTTTAGGAAACTGGTCGCGCAATCTGACGTCGTACTCGAGAATTTTCGGCCGGGTACACTCGAAAAGTGGGGCCTGGGATATGATACCCTGGCTGCAATCAATCCCAAATTGGTCATGCTTCGGGTCAGTGCCTATGGCCAGACCGGTCCCATGCGCGACAAGCCGGGCTTTGCGCGCGTTGCTCATGCGTTCTCAGGTCTGGCATACCTTGCGGGCGAACCGGGCCGGCCGCCGGTCGTGCCTGGTTCGACTTCGCTGGCAGATTACATGTCCGGACTGTTTGGCGCAGTTGGGGTGATGATCGCGCTGCGCCATGCCGAGCGGACCGGCGAGGGGCAGATCATTGACATTGGTCTTTATGAATCGATTTTCCGGGTGCTTGACGAACTTGCGCCGTCATATGCGCGTTCAGGCTACCAGCGCGAACGCATGGGCCCTGATACGGTCAATATTGTTCCACACAGCCACTATGAAACACGTGACAGCCACTGGGTCGCGCTGGCCTGTTCCAACGACCGGATGTGGCAGCGCCTGGCAAGAGCCATGGGTCGGCCCGAACTGGGGGACGACCCGCGCTATGCGCTGCCCAGATCGCGCGACGATCGCCGGGCGGAAGTGAACGCCCTCGTCGCTGACTGGGTCAAGGCGCGCGATCTCGCCGATGTCATTGCGGCATGCGAGGCAGAGCAGGTGCCAGCCTCCAAACTATTTACGATCGAAGATATTTTCAACGATCCGCAATATGCTGCGCGTGAAAATTTGCGGACTATCATTGACCCCCGAGTCGGACCGCTGGTGGTTCCGGGGCCGCTGCCCCGCATGTCGCGGACCCCCCCCGGCCTGCACAGCGCCGGTCCTGCGCTGGGCAACGCGAATGCCGACGTCCTTGGAGGTCTCCTCGGCCTCGATGCCGCAGCACTCATCGATCTCGCCAGACGCGGCGTGATCTGAATTCACATTTCAATCAAGGCAGGGAACGGGATATGGCATCAGATCGTCAGATAGCGATGGTCGCCTTTATGCAGGCGCAGAATTGCTCGAATTTTGCGGCGTCCTGGCGCCATCCCGCCTCGGCCGGCGATTTCATGCGGCCCGAGTTTTATCAGCGCATCGGCCGCACGCTGGAGGAAGGCAAGTTTGATCTGGCATTCTTCGATGATCGCCTTGCCGTTCCCGATGTCTATGGCGACGATTACAGGGCGACGATGCAGGAGGGCATTCGTGCCGTAAAACTCGATCCGATGCTGTGCGCATTGAGTCTCGGCTTGGCGACGCAATATCTGGGTATCGGCGTCACCTACTCGACGACGTATTACGAACCGTTTCATGTGGCGCGCACTTTTGCCACTCTGGACCAGCTGACGCGGGGGCGTGCTGCGTGGAATGTGGTCACTTCGCTCAACACTGCCGAGGCCGTCAATTTTGGGCGCGAAACGGTGCTGGAACATGACCTGCGGTATGATCGCGCCGAAGAATTTCTTGAAATCGTGCAGGGTCACTGGCGCAGTTGGGACGATGATGCGCTGATCATCGACAAACACAGCGGGGTGTTTGCAGATCCTGACAAAGTGCGCCGCCTGGATCACAAGGGAGAATGGTTCCGTTCGCGCGGGCCTTTCACGGTGCCGCGTTCGCCGCAGGGCGAGCCTATCCTGATGCAGGCCGGCCAGAGCGGACGTGGCCGTAGCTTCGCCGCGAAATGGGGCGATCTGGTTTTCGTCATCTATCCCAATCTCAAGATTGCACGCAAAGCCTATGGCGAATTCAAGGATTTGCTCGAACAGTCCGGGCGCGATCGCAATTCGGTAAAGATTGCACCGGCGATCTATACCGTAATCGGCGAGACGCAGATGCAGGCGGAAGACCGGCGTGCAGTGATAGACAACCTTGTGAAACCGATCGACGGACTCGTGCTGCTGTCCGAGGTGCTGAATTTCGATTTCTCCACAAAGGGTTACGACGAACCGTTCACTCCAGCCGAGATGGACGGGATTTCGGGGATTCAGGCGTTCCGGGACCGTGTCGTTCAACTCAGCGGGCGGACTGACCCCAGCCCGCGCGATTTCGTGGAATTCACCCGCCGTGGCACGCTCGATGAATTTCCGGTTTTCACCGGATCCCCCGGACAGATCGCTGATCAGATGGAGGAATGGTTTGGAACCGCCTGCGATGGCTTCGTCCTGGCGGCCAGTCATGCGCCTGGGACTTACGAGGATTTTGTGCGCCTCGTTGTCCCCGAACTCCAGCGGCGTGGCCTTTACAAGACGGAGTATCGCGGGCGGACATTGCGCGACAATCTCGGATTGCAGCGGCCTGCGCTCTGATCTCGACGACACCATTGGGCCTCATCGCGAAAGCGTCTATGACGGGTTATGAATCCTCATCCTCTCGATGGTTTCAACCTCAAGCTGCTGCGTGTATTCGAAGCGGTGGCGCGGCATGGTTCGTTCAGCCGAGCGGCAATCGAGCTGGCTCGGTCGGCGGCAACGATCAGCGAACAGATCCGGGATCTCGAATTGCAGCTCAATGTACGGCTGCTGGAGCGCACGACGCGCAAAGTCGAACTGACCCAATCCGGACAGATCCTGGCAGCCAGCCTGAGCAACGGATTCAGCGCTATTGCCGAGGGCGTGGCCGCGATGCGCAACCAATCCGAAGATCGGCGGCTGCGACTTCCCATCGCCTGTGTGCCATCGTTGTCGAGTGTCCGCCTGCCCCAGATCCTGGCGGGATACCGCATTCACGACCAAATGATCCGGATCGAAGTGCACGAGCTGACATCGGACGAGATCATGGAGGCGGTCGCTACCGATGTGGTAGAATTCGGCATCGGCCCCTGTGCGGATCCACCTCCGCCGGGTGTCGGCTTTACCCCAGTCAGCGAGGAAGCACTCCATGCGCTCCTGCCTCGGCATTATACGGCGGAAGGAGCCCGGGCCTTGCCGTTCCGCGCGCTGGCAGCGATGCCGCTGGTCATGCTGTCGGGATCCGTGCTGTTGCAGACGCAGCTTGCACAGGCGGCAGCCGCCTGCGAGGTAGTGCTCAAGCCCCAAACCGAAGTGCGCCATGTTCAAACCGCGATTGCCATGGCGGCGGCTGGCGTCGGCGTGGCCATCGTGCCGCGACTGGCGTTACCCGAAATGTGCCCGGACAACACAATCAGCCTGCCGATTATCGAACCTGTAATGATGCGGCGGGTCGGGATCATCACCCGCCGTGGCCACCCGCTGCGGCCGGCGGCGGCGCGTCTTGCCCGCTATGTGAGCGCCACGCTCGCCCTTGCCGCAGGCCAGGCCCGGGCCACTCCCGACGCCTGAGCAGCGGCTTTTGACGAAACCAGGAGGTCTTGTGAAACTGCAATCCCGTCCGCGCCGCAGCGCGCTTTATTTGCCAGCCTCGAACCAGAAAGCGATCGACAAGTCGCGCACACTCGGCAGCGATGTGGTGATCCTCGATCTGGAGGACGCCGTCGCGCCCGAAGCCAAGGATCAGGCACGCGCGCAAGCCGTGGCGGCGCTGCGTTCTGGCGGGTTCGGTGCCAGTGAGGTCATCGTGCGAATAAATGCGCTCGATGGTGAATGGGGCGAAGCTGATCTCGATGCGTTGCGCGGTGTGCCGCTGGACGGCGTGCTGGCGCCCAAGGTCAGCGATGCCGACGGGCTTGATGCCTATTCGGCGCGGCTGGACGGAGCAACGCCGTTGTGGATCATGATCGAGACTGCACGATCATTGTTCCAGCTCGAAAATCTGGCGGCGCGTGCCGAAACAGGACCGCTGGCAGGCTTTGTGTTGGGAACCAACGATCTCGCCAAGGAAACCGGAGCTATCCCCGACGTCGACCGGATGCCGTTTTTGGGCGCGCTTGGTTTGGCGGTTGCCGCTGCGCGCGCCTACGGCCTGACGATTCTCGATGGTGTATTTGGGGACCTTGATGACGAGGCCGGCTTTATCCAGCAAACGGAACAGGGCGTTGCTTTCGGTTTTGATGGCAAGACGCTCATTCATCCAAGGCAGATCACGCCGTGCAATACGATTTTTACCCCATCCGCCGCGCAGGCCAATGCGGCACGGCGGATCATAGAAGCCTTCGCTCTGCCGGAAAATGCGCTGAAGGGCGCGATCCGCCTTGACGGCAAGATGGTTGAGCGTCTTCACATGGAGCAGGCGCATCGCGTACTTGCGGCCATTGGGCGGTAATGTGCAGCCGGGGTCTGCACCGGATGGCCTAAGAAGTCATGCCAAGATGGCGCACATTGTTCCTGGTTGTCAGTCGCGCGCAAGAGGCCGTCTAGGTCGCGCGGCTAACCATCGGCGCCGGATTAGAGCAAAGTTGCGCCGATGCCCGGATATGGCGGTGATCAAGTGTGGATTTCGATTTTGCCGACAGACCCTAGGCGCTTGTCGGTGGGCGCGCCCCAAAAGTCGAGTGACTCAGGAATGGGTGGCAGAACTCGCGGCCGACGGGGCTCATCCTCTGGAAACTCCTCCATCCCGAAACTGTATTCAACGGTCAGGTTATCCGGATCCAGGACATAGAGAAACATGCTTCCTGATGGCGGATGTCGGCCAGGGCCACGCACCACCGGAACATCGTTCTTCTGGAAACGCCAGATCGCCTTTCCGATATCGTCGACTTCCGTCACCATGAAATTGACATGATGCAGGCCGGGTTTCGCTGCGTTCGAAAGGCCGATCGAGTGATGAAGCGGATTGGGGAAGCATCGCATGAAGCTCACAGCCTCGCCAACCGCATCAGAAAGCCGGAAGTTGAGAACATTCATGTAAAAATCGACAGCTTGTGCATAGCGATCCGTCTTGAGGACAACATGGCCCACGCGTTGGATCTTGGCAACCAATGGCAGATAGGGCGAAGTCGCCGGCGCCATTCCAACGAAGTATTCGTGCGTGACCCCGGTATAGGGGCAGCTAAAGCGAATGGCCCGGCCGATACCGAGGCGGTCGCTTTCCTCGGGCGGGACTTCAAGGTGGTCGAGGCCGTTCGCACGAAGTGCATCGCGCATCGCTGCCACATCGACGTCCGATTCCAGTTCCCATGAAATACGCTTGAGCCCCGGTTCGCCTTCGTAAAGGATCAGATCGTGATGCCGGTCACTACATCTCAGGAAATGGCATCCGTCTGGCCCCTCCCGATCATCTTGAAGGCCCCAGATTCTGGTATAGAAATCCAGAGACCGAGTCATGTCACTGACATTAAGGGCAACATAGCCCAGTCTTAGATAGCGAATCAACTTCATCTCCAAATCGAGCAGAAATTCGGGAGTCCATGGACATTTTTCCAAAACGGACCCGACGAGGATTCTAAGTGAATAAGTGCCATCGGCCCTTGTTTTATGGCCTCTCGGCGGCTCAACCACACCGCGCTAGGCTGAAACGCCGATCTATCTGAATTCAGTCCGTGCCCGGCTGCATGTTTTGAATCTTGGCCTTGTCTATATAGGCCGGGCCAAAATCGTCAATATGAAATTCCATATATTTGGTTGTTCGTACAAATAATAGTGTTCAAATTGACGTACTTCCTGAAAGGGATTCAGGGCGGATTTCCGGTGCTCACCGGACGGTTTCAAGGACCTGATTGCGACCCGCCTTGTCGGGTGCCTGTCACCCATAAGCCGGAATGTCTGGCTTCCCGCGATCTGCCGAAAAGCTATGCAAAGCCCAAGGCAAAACGTTTACACCCCGGCTTTCAGTGTCTGCGCGGCACTCTTGATCGCTGCACGGATTCGCACATAAGTGGCGCAACGGCAGATATTGCCGTTCATCGCCATGTCGATGTCACGGTCATTGGGGTCTGGCATTTCTGCAAGCAGTGCGGTGGCAGCCATGATCTGCCCGGATTGGCAATAGCCGCATTGCGGAACCTCGTGCTTGATCCAGGCGGCCTGAATCGCCTTGGCCTGGCGTGTCGAGATCGATTCTATGGTAACGATCTCGGCATTGCCAACCGACGAGACGGGCAGGGAGCAGGCGCGCAGCGGTTGCTGGTCCATGAATACGGTGCATGCACCGCATTGGCCGATCCCGCACCCATATTTCGTGCCGGTCAGGCCAAGATTGTCCCTCAAAACCCAGAGCAACGGCGTGTCGCCCTCTGCGTCGACGGAGTGCCTTGCGCCATTCACGTTGATGGAAAATGCCATGAGTTCCCTGTCTCCTCCTTCGCCCGCACGGAGTCCGGGCGGCTTCGGCTCGCAGCTACATATCGCAAATATTATTCGATCGATCAAGAAAATTTGTGAGCCATACTTGTATGTCTGATCAAATTTTATTACGATCCGACAAATGCGGCAGCTTCGTGCTGGCGCGCCCGATATCGGGCAACATTTTCCGGGCGCGCCGGTTTTCCGCTTGTGCGGTTCGAATGCGCAACAGCGGGCGGGATAAATGTCCCGATGGATGAATGGAACAGGACTGTATATGCTCTCTCGGGAACAGAATGAACGGCTTACCAGGGTGGGCAAGGGCCAGCCGATGGGCGAACTGATGCGTCGATATTGGCATCCTGTTGCGGCGGCGAGCGAATTTGGAAAATTTCCTCTCAAGCGCCGGATTCTGGATGAAGAATTCATCGTCTTTCGTGACAAGTCGGGCGCATATGGTGCCACGCAACCGCAGTGTCCGCATCGTGGCGCCTCGCTCGCGTTCGGGAGCCTGGACGAAAGCGGCGTTCGTTGTCCCTACCATGGCTGGAAATTCGACGGCGCTGGCAATTGCCTTGAACAGCCCGCAGAGCCAGGTGACGGCGCGCGCGCAGGCGCAAAGATCAGGGCCTATCCCGTGCAGGAAATGGGCGGGCTGGTATGGATATACATGGGGTCGCTGCCTGCGCCGATCCTGCCGCGTTACGACATCTTCATGTGGGACAATTGCCTCCGTGAGGTCGGCCAGATCACGTTGCCGTGCAATTTTATGCAGATCATGGAAAATTCGGTCGATCCTCATCATCTCGAATGGCTGCACGGGAAATTCGGTGCCTATGCGCGCGGCGACGATGCTGCGGCAATCTTTGCCAAGCGGACGGTGAAGACAGCCTTTGACGTGGTCGATTATGGCATCCTCAAGCGACGGCTGCTCGAAGGCGAGACCGAGGATTGCGATGGCTGGAAGATCGGCCATCCGCTGGTATTCCCTAACTTGCTGCGCGTGGGCAGCGGGGGCCATAACCAGATCCAGATCCGCGTGCCGGTCGATGATGTGACGACCCACATATATTACTACACGGCTTATCGGCCGGATAATGGCCGCGTGCCGCGCAAGCAGGACAGCATTCCGCTCTACGACATCCAAATGACCAATGCGGATGGAAGTTACATGCTCGATGTGACGGATGTGCAGGATTTTGCGGTTTGGGTGTCGCAAGGCGCCATTGCTGACCGTACCATCGAACGTCTCGGTAAATCGGACGTCGGTCTGGCGAAATTGCGCAGCCTGTATTTTTCGGAGCTCGACAAGGTCGAGGCCGGACTGGATCCAATCTGCGTATACCGGGAACCTGCAGACGATCGGGTAATCGAACTGCCGCAGGAAATGCATGCGTTCGGATCGGGGGCGGGCTGGATTCGCGCACTGATGATGACCGGGCAATCCCGGTTCAGCCCGTTGATTCAAGAAGTGGTTGAGCTGTTCGAGATCGATCGAACGCCTGCTTGAGCATCTTTCCAACTTACACGCGACCAAGAGGCTTCACATGGACACGATTTGGACGAACTTTGCCGGCGCTGGGGTGAAGGAGGCGTACATTGACGCGAACGGGGTGCGGACGCGCGTTCTGGAAGCGGGCTCGGGTGCGCCGCTGATCATGCTCCACGGTACCGGGGGGCATGCGGAGACTTATACCCGCAATATTGCACCACTCTCGAAGCATTGCCACGTGCTTGCGGTCGATATGATTGGGCATGGTTATACCGATCGCCCGCAAGTGACTTATACTATGGATGTGTTTGCGGACCATATCGTGGCCGTGATGGACGCCTATGGTATCGACAAGGCCACGATTTGCGGTGAGTCTCTGGGCGGCGGCGTGGCCTGTTGGGCTGCGCTGAAATATCCGGATAGGGTCAGCGCATTGATCCTGAACACCGGCATTCTGGCACGACCCGATAATGCGGGAAGCAAGCAGCTCGACGATATGGAAGCCCGTACGCGGCGGCTGCTAACCGAATTCTCACGCGATACGATTCGGAGGCGGCTCGAATGGTTGGTGCTGGATCCTGCAACGATGAGCGATGAGATTGTTGATGTTCGTTTCAACATCTATTCGCAGCCGGGCATGGTCGAACACATGGTCGAGCTTATGTCGACGGTGTTTCAGATGAACCGCGGCGCGGTTGGAGACATTGACTATTACGGGCACAGCCTGACTGGGATAAGCTGCCCCGCGCTCGTGATCTGGACGGACCACAATCCCGGCAAAAGCCTGGCGGCGGTTCAGGCGTCGATCGATTCAATTCCGCAACGTGAGTTCCACCTGTTGAGCGGGGCAGCGCATTGGGCGCAGTGGGAAAAGGCGGAAGAAGTCAATGGTCTGATGGCGGACTTTCTGCAGCGTCAGACAGTCATGGTGCCGGCCTGAGCTGCGAGGCGCCCAGATGCCGGCACCACTGATCCTTCTTGCGCGTCATTATGATCGCGTCGCGCCCATCATCGACGGGCGGGTGACACTGCGCGGTGAGCGCGTGCGCTGCGAGGTGGCTGCGAGCATACCCGAGTCATTTCGCAGAATGATGACCGATCCCGAGGTGCTGGCAGGTGAAATGTCTTTTGGATTTCACACGATTGTCGCCAGCAGCCAGCAAAACTCGCGGTTTGTTGCCATCCCGATTTTTCCGTCGCGCTC
>Ga0302310_10000107_pt1 | contig 77484 bp, 86 predicted proteins | sample III_Palsa_N1_2_FD_200451 | JGI IMG/M metagenome (GOLD analysis project Ga0302310, IMG submission 200451) | Peat permafrost microbial communities from Stordalen Mire near Abisko, Sweden - III_Palsa_N1_2 | ecosystem: Environmental > Terrestrial > Soil > Palsa > Peat permafrost | place: Sweden...
CCTCATCAAAACCCCAGAGCGAATCGCCTCTATCACGACCCGCCCTTGGGCGAACGTGTCAACAATTTAGGCGATCGGTATTACGCGAAAGCGTATCGAAGAGTTTCCTGCCGACAGCGGCTTGGGGGCTCGATCCCGATGGCGTCCAAACCGAGTTTCTTGAGGGCCGCCATGACCATGTCGGTGCCGAAATCGACGGCATAGCCCCTCTGAGCGGAAGCCCGGTTTGGTTGGATAGGGTTTTGAACAGCGCGATCCGGTCGTTCATCGATCGGGAATAGAGTTCCGGCGCCTCGCCCTCGAAGCCGTAAAGCTTTATGGGCAGGTAATGTTTGTGGAGAACTGCCTCGGTCGGATAGGGTTCATGTAAGTGTAGCGGCGCCGGGTACACCGGACGGTGGCGAAGTCGGGATCGGCCAGCGTGAAGAGCTTCCTCGTCTTGTTGCCGCCACAGAGCGGGCAACCTCGGGGTGACTTCACTTCGAATGCCCTTCTTGATCATCTCGCACGACCGCACACATCTCCGGCGCCGGGGTTTCCCAATAGGCGCTGGCCCAGGACCAGCCGACGCCGAAGCCGCTCAGGATCAGCCGTTGCGGCCGCGCGGCCCGACCGAGGCAGTCGCCCAGCGCCAGCGGGATCGAGGCCGAGCTGGTATTTCCGTAGTCGCGCAAGGCGATCACCAGCTGCTCCGGCGCGGCACCGATCTTCTGGCCCAGCGTCTTCAGCATCATGGCGTTGGCCTGATGCAGCACGACATGGTCGATCTCGGCCATCGTCTTGCCGGCCTCGGCCATGGCGCGCTGGATCGACGGGCGCACTTGCTTCAGGGAAAACGCCATCACCTGGGTGCCGTCCATGAACAGCCGCGGCGGACCAGGCTCGACTGTGCCGCCGGCATGGCAGGTCAGGTAGGGCGCGCCCGAACCGTCGGTGCCCAGATCGAAGCAGATTTTCCCGATGCCACCCGCCTCGAGAGCCGTCACCGACACGGCATCGCCGAACAGAGGCGCCAGCGAGCGGTCGTCCGCGCCGATCAGGCGCGAGGTGATGTCGCCGGTCACCAGCAGCGCGCGCTTGGCCGCCCCCGTCGCCAGCAGTGAACCCACGATCGACAGGCCATAGACGAAGCCGGAACAGCCCAGCGACAGGTCGAATGCTGCGACGTGCTTGGCCAGTCCCAGCGCATTTTGCAGAATGCAGGCTGTTGCGGGCATCGGATAATCCGGCGTCTGGGTGACGACCACGATCAGATCGATCGTCTCCGGCGCCCAATCCAGCCGGTCGAGCAGCCGGCGCGCGGCCAGCGTGCCCAATTCGCCGACCGTCTCGGTCCGGGCGATCGGACGGCGCTCGATGCCGGTGGCGGCGATGATCTTGGCGATGGTTTCGGTACCGAAACGCCCGGCCAAGTCCGCGTTGGCCTCGCTGTGCGCCGGCAGGGCCGACACGATGCCGGCCAGGCGCGGGGCGGGCAGGCTGAATGTGGTCACGCCGTCAGGCCGCCATCAACCGTGAGGGTCTGCCCGGTGACGAAGCGGGCGTCTTCCGACAGCAGAAAGCGGATGACCGGGACCACGTCCGACAGTTCGCATAGCCGGTTCATCGGCGTGCGCCGGACGATCTGGTCCAACTGTCCGGGGGCGAGCGTGCCGGACAGCTTGGTCGCCATATAGCCGGGCGCCACGCTGTTGACCGTGATGCCCCGGCGCCCGACCTCGCGCGCGACGGCGCGGGTGAAGCCGTCCAGGCCGGCCTTGGACGCGGCATAGGCCGACAGGCCGGTATAGCCGCGCGAGCCGGTGATCGAGCTGATGTTGATGATCCGGCCGGCGGTATTCTTGCGCAGCATCTGGCGCAGCACGGCGCGGGCCAGGCAGATGGCCCCGGTCAGATTGACCTGGAGCACCCGCTCGATCTCGATCACCGGCAGGGTCGACAGGATGCCCTCGACAGCCGTGCCGGCGTTGTTGACCAGGCCCCACAGCGGCTCGCCCGGGAATTGGGCGAGCGCGTCGGCGACGAACCGTTCGATCTCGTCCGGCTGTCCGACATCGGCCTTGAACCAGGCGAAGCGCGCGCGGTGCGCGGCTTTGAGTTGGACCAGCGCGTCGGAGTCCGACTGGCTGCAGGCGGCGACCGCATAGCCCCGGTCGAGCAGATCAGTGACGAGCGCCAGGCCCAGACCCCGGCTTGCCCCGCTGACGATAACGAGACTCATGGCATCCTCGATTTCTTGCCGGTCTGGCCGGTCGGCAGCGCGGTCCTGTAGCGGATCATCGCCGGGCGGGCCGCCCGCGGCAAGAGCGCCAGGTGTGCCTTGACCAGCGGTTCGCACAAGGCCTGCGTCTCGGGATCCGCCAGGACCAGGTCGGCGAGCAGAATGCTGCCGGTGATCGGATTGGGCTTGGTCGTGACCAGTGCGTCGCGCAGGAACGACAATTGCAGCAGATGGGCCTCGACCTCTTCGGGCCAGATCTTCACACCGCCGATATTGACCATCGCGTCGAGACGCCCGCGGAACAGGACGCGGTCGTCGACCAGGGCGATCCGGTCGCCGGTGTCCTGGAGCCGGCCGTCGCGCCGCACGGCGAGGGTGCCCTGCGCCGTCATCGCGAGGTCATTCTCCAACCAGGCCGCGGGAAAGCCCGCGCGGCCGTCCGCGACCGAGAAGACCGTGCCCAACTCCGTCGTCGCATAAAGGTGGCGCAACCGGGCTTCGGGAAATTTGGCGCGCAGCAGATCCAGCAACGCCTGGTCGGCGGCTTCGCCGCCGAGCGTCACGGTCGCCAGCGGCGGCGTTTCAGCCCCGAGCGCCATCAGAAACGCGCGCCAGAAGGTCGGCGTACCGCTCAGATGCGTGATCCGGTGCGTCACGGCCAGGGCGGCCAGATCGCCGATGCCGGCATGGTCCGGCGGGATCAGCAGATGATGGCCGCCGATCGCGGCGGACAGGATGACCTGCAATCCGGCAAAGCCGCCTGCGGCATAGCTCAGCAGCCAGCGCGCATGGGACTGACCGGCGGCGATGCGTCCGCGCAGCGCCTCCGGCGGGTGCGACACCCATTTCGGCCGCCCGGTCGAACCCGAGGTCTGCAACCAGACCAGGCCCGTGCCGTCGGGCGCATCCGGCGCCACCTCGACGACCGCCTCGCCCTCGATCCGATAGCCGATTTCGGCGCCGGTGGTGGCGTCGCGGATCAGGAACAGGTCGGTCTGGCGGGCCTCGGTCGCGAGCAGGGCCGACAAAATCGCGCGTGCGCCGGTCGCGGCCATACCGGCACGGCCCCACAGCGGCAGTTCGTCGGCGAGCCGGATCCCGGCTTCGACCAGATCGGCGGCCGTCGCCGTGCCGGCATCGTCCGTCAGCGTGAAATCGGCATGGAGCCAGGCGGGCAGAGTCATGCCGCCTCGTCGAACAAGGTCGCCAGCTCGCCGACCGTGGTGAACATGCGAAAGCCGGCCTTGAACGGCTCGCGCCCGGTCTGTTCTTCCAGCGCCACCACCAGCGTGGCCAGATCCAGGCTGTCGATCGGCAGCTCGCCGTCGAGCAGCAGGGAGCCGGCCGTAATCGGACCGTGGGTCTCGCCCTTGTCGGCCAGGATGCGCTGCAGTTCGGCGACGACACGTTCGATCATGGCAAAAACCTGTCGAGAAGCGGGACGACCCGGCCGGGGCTTTCGATCTGCGGCAGATGGCCGACGCCGGGCAGGAGGGTGAGGGGCGCGCCCGGCGACAGCCGCGACGGCTCGGGCAGGGGTAGGATGGTATCTTCCTCGCCCCAGATCACCTGGACCGGGCAGGCGATCCGGTCCCACGGCACGCCGTGTTCGCCGATGCCGCTGCCGATGGTGGTGGCGTCGCCGAGTAAGGTCGCGAAGGCCGCTTGCCGCGGACCCCGGTCCGCGCCGGTGAGCAGCGATTTGGCCAGCGTGCCGAGCAGGGCGGACGAGGCCGAACCCACCAGGCGGGATGCCAGGTCGAGTGCCGTCTCCGGTGTGGCGCAGTCCAGAAAGCGTGCCAGCAGAGGCAGGTCGAACGGGCCACCGAGCCCGGCGGGCGCGATCAGCTGCAGGCTGCGCACGCGGCCGGGATGGGCGAGCGCGAAGGCGATCGCGATCTTGCCGCCCATGGAATGGCCGACCAGGTCGGCGCCGTCGATGCCGAGCGCGGTCAGGGCCGAGCCGGTCCAGGCGACCATCTCGGCCAGGGTGCCGGCGCCGACATCCAGGGTCGAGCGGCCGTGGCCCGGCAGATCGAGCGCGATCACGCGGAAGCGGCTGACGAATCCGACCAGGCAATAGTGCCAGGTCAGCAGATCGCCGCCGAAGCCGTGCAGAAAGACCAGCGGTGGCGCGTCGGGCTTGCCCAACTCCAGATAGCAGACAGGGCCGCGCGGCTGGCCGTGCAGGTAGCGGAAATCGATCTTGCGCGATGGCGGCCGGGCGACGGCGACACTCATGCCAGGAACCCACCATCGACGGTCATGATCGATCCGGTGATCCAGCGGGCGGTATCGGCCAGCAGAAAGGCGATGGCGCCGGCGACATCGTCGGGATGGCCCAGGCCCAGCGGATGCAGATCGACGACGCGCTGGAAGTTCTCGTCGGACAGGATCTTGCGGAACTGGTCGGACATCGGCGTGTCGACCATGGCCGGGGCCACGCAGTTGACCCGCACGCCGTCGCGCACCAGTTCCACGCCCAGGCTCCGCGTCGCCGAGATGATGCCGCCCTTGCTGGCGGCATAGACCGAATTGCCTGGGGCGGTCTTGAGCGCGGCCGACGACGAGACAAGCACGAGCGAGGCCGGCGTGCCGTGGCACGGCTTCAGCCGGAAGGCCTGGGCCAGCATCAGGGCCGAGGCGAGATTGGTCATCAGCGCCGCCTGCATGGAGGCGGCGTCGGCCAGCCGGATCGGCATGGTCGCCTGGATGCCGGCGCAATGGGCGATGCCGTTCAGCGTGCCCTGGGCGGCGCACAGCGCCTTCAGCCAGGGCGTGATGCCAGCGACGTCCGCCATGTCGAAGCAGGTGCCCAGATGATCGTCGCCTTCGAGCAGATCGAGGGTTTCCTGCAGCCGTTCGGGATTGCGCCCCGTCGCGATGACCTGGGCGCCGAGCCGGGCGATATAGACCGCCGTCGCCCGGCCGATGCCACTGGTGGCGCCGGTGACCAGGATGCGGCGCCCTTCGAGAGACAGGGGATTGAACGGGGTCGGCGGCTTGCGCGCGGCCGGGCGCAGCAGCTCCATCACAGCAATCCCATGCGGCGCGCATAGGCGCGCTGGAAGTGCAGGATGCGCTCTTCGATCCCGCCCAGCATGCCGGGCCGGGTGCTGCCGCAATCGCGCACGCCCTGCTGCGCCTTGGCGCAGACGGCCCGGTCTTCTTCGCGGACCTGATGGCTGAACGCCTTCAAGGCGTCAATCACCATGCCGCGGGCATTGCCGCCGCGGTTCTGGGCCAGCCACGCGGTCGAGTTGATCCGCATCCGGTTGGCACCGATCGGCTCCAAGGTCTGGAACGTCATGAAGGCGCCATAGCTCAAGGTGATGACGATGTTCGGGAAGATCAGGAAATTGGCGTATTCGGGATAGAGCGGCGTCGGCTTCAACTCGATGCTCTTGGCGACCGTCTCCCACCATCGGAGCGACCGCTCGGTCAGATGGCCGCGGTAGAGGCTGTGGTCGGCATCGGTCGAGACCACCAGCTCGGGCTTCAGGATCAGCGCGAAGCTCTCGGCATGGACCAGGGGCACGTGATAGCCTTCGGCGGCATTGTCCATGCCCAGCTTCCAGTTGCTCTCCCATTCGAGCGAGACCGCTTCGAACTTGTCGGTGCAGACTTCGGTCAGGTGGACCAGCGCATCGTAGCAGCCGCCCAGGAACGCCTTGAGATCGGGCCCATCCTGGGCCATGCGCACGAACACGAAGCGGCCGCAGGTCTCCAGTTCGTAATGATCCAGCGCCAGACGCTGCCGGTCGGCCTCGTCGAAGCCGAACTGCTGGTTGTTGAACGGAATGCCGATCGGCTTTCCCTCGGCGTCGTAGGACCAGCCGTGATACGGGCATTGCAGCGGGCGGTTGCCGTGCCGCTCGCACTGGATGCGCGAGAAGCGATGGGAGCAGACGTTGCGGAAGGCCCGGAGCGTGCCGCGGAAATTCTGCACGACGATGCCGTGATGGCCGATCTCGGCCGTGACGAAATCATTGTGCTCGGCCAAATCTTCCGTGAAGCCGACGCAGAGCCAACTGGTCCGGAAGACCTTGTCCAGCTCCTGCGCGAGGATGTCCTCGCGGTAATTATAGTCGGACGGAACCAGACCCAGCCGCGCTTCATACATCACGGATACTCGACGACCGCGGGCGGCGGGATCGGACCGACGTCGATCCGGAGCGCACCCCACGACCAGCCGACGCCGAAGCCCATCAGCACCAGGCTTTTCGGCGTCTGCAACTGGTCCGCCAATCGGGCGGCGATGGTCAGCGGGATCGAGGCCGAGCTGGTATTGCCATAATGTTCCATCGCCAACGGCACCTTGTCTTCCGGCAGCCGCGCCTTCTTGCGCAGATGCGACAGCATGAAGGCGTTGGCCTGGTGGAACAGGAAATAATCGACATCCTCGGCGGCGATGCCGGCCTCGGCCAGGATGCCCTCGATCAGGCCGGGCACCTGGCGCAGCGTGAAATTGAACACTTCGGTGCCGTTGAGATGCAGCCGGGCATCCCTGAACAGCTGGGCCTGCACCTCCGGCGTATGCGGCACGACCGGCGGCACCAGCGGCTGGCGGACGCCGCCGGCCTTGATGATCAGATGTTCGGCGCCGGCGCCGTCGGTGCCGAACAAGCCATGGATCGCGCCGGCGTCGGCATCGACCTCGAGCGCCGTGGCCGAGCCGGCATCGCCGAACAGCGGGATGGTACCCCGATCGCCGGGCATCAACTTGCTCGTGCTGATGTCGCCGGCCAGCACCAGGGCCCGCGCCGGCCGGCCTTTGATCTGCAGCGTGCCCAGCAGCGATGCCGCGGTCCACAGGCCATAGACATAGCCCGAGCAGCCGAGATTGATGTCGAACGCCATGCAACTGCCGAGGCCGAGGCGCGACTGCAGCGCGCAGGCCGTGGCCGGAATGACGTAGTCGGCGCTCTGGCTCACGAACAGCAGCACGTCGATCGTGTCCCTGGCCCAGCCCAGCTGTTCCAGCAGGCCTTCTGCGGCGAGCTGGCACAGGTCGGAGGTGCACAGCCCCGGGCGCGCGACATGACGCGTCTTGATGCCGATGGATTTCTCAAGGCGGTTCCGCTCGGCTTCGCTCTCGATCAGACCTTCGTCTTCCAGGCTGCGGGTCGCTGCGGGCACGGCCACGCGGAGCCCGCGAAGCGCCACGCCGTGAAGTTTGGTGCCGATCATGGCTCGGATCCGATTTGAGAAGGGACGGGCGGCCACGGCGTGCCGTCCAAATCGCGCCAGTCCTTGAATTTCTGCCGGAAGCCGGCCCAGTGCGCCGCACTCTGCTCGAAAATATGCATGTCGAGCCAGCGTCCCTGTTTCTCGACATGCTCGTGCAGCGTGCCGACATGGCGATAGCCATTGAAGCGCTGCGCCGGAAGCAGCCGGTCGTTCGTCGCCAGGATCTGGTTGACGATCTTGCGCAGGCCCATCGCGAAGAACGCGTGATTCAGGATATGGATGAAATTGAAGGCGCTGAGGCTCGTCGGCGTCGCGGGTTCGCCGATATAGATTCCGACGGTGCCGACCCGCGCCACCGGTTCGGTGATCTTGACGGAGCAATAGCCCACATCCTCGCCTTTGATTTGAATGATCCGGTGAACCATGTCCGATCGCGTGTTCGTCGTCTCGATCCAGCGTCGCTGCTTGCCGACATCCCGATCGACCTCGGTCAGCATGTATTGGCCGATGCTGGGCGAGGTGCGCCACCGCAGCAGCATTTCGGCGTCGTCCATGCTGATCGGCCGGTAGGTCAGGAAGGCGTTCTTCATCGCGGCGACCCTGCGCTCGGGGTGATTAAGTTGCGGTTAATCCCGGAAGTTCTTCCGTCAGGTTGCGTTTGTGTCCAGTGAGTTAGTCTGCGCTCAACCATCCCTTAACGCTTGCGCTCTCTTCTAGAAGCGTACCGGGATTCGAGCCCATCGGAGAGTGTCATGAACAAGCCTGAGTTTTTTGTCCTGGTCGCCGAGGTCCTGGAAGTCGAGCCCGACGGTCTGTCGGGCAGCGATGTCATCGTCGATGTCGGGACGTGGGACAGTCTCGCTGTCATCTCCTTCGTGGCGATGGTCGACCGCGAGTTCGATATCATCATCGAGGGCGAGCGCCTGCATGGCGCCAAGACGCTCGATGATCTGGCCGCCCTCGTCGGCCTCTAGTCCCCTCATGCCGCCGACCTCGTCACCGCCGTCCGCATCGGGTATCTTCCGCTTCATCGGTCGGTGATGGTGGATTGATGCGGTCGCGCGAGAGCCTTTTTATCCTGTTGGCGGCTCTGCTGCCGATCTTGCTCCTGTCGGCGCTGTGTTGGCGGATCGCGGATACGGAGCTGCACGACCAGCTGATCGGCGCCGCCGAGACGGCGGTCTCCGATGCCGATCGTTTCCTCGACCGGATCGCGTCGGGGCTGCGCGAACGCCAGGGCATGATCGGTGCCGCCTGCGATCCGGAAACGATCCATCGGCTGGATCGGATGACCTACGAATCCCCGCTGGTCAGGACCGTCGGCCTCTATGATGCCGGCGGGCATCTCTATTGTACCAACCGCGGTCCGGCCAATGCCGACATCAGCGGTCAGATCGGCAGCGCGCGGCGCGGCGGGCTGGTCGTCCGGATGGGCCGTTCGGCCTTGATGGGAACGCCCTCGATCATCGTCGATATCAGTCGCGACGACGGCGCCGGCATTGACGCGGTCGCGGATCCAGCACTGTTCGACGAGTTGGCGGCGCCGCTGCGCTTCGACGAAGACGCAGCGCTTCGGGTTGCGCTCGGCGATGGAACCGTGCTGCGCGAGGTCGGCCGGCCGCTGGCGGCGCTGGGGTTTGCGCCGATGTCACTGGTCCGACACTCCCGCAAATTCGATCTCAAGGCGACGGTCACGGTCCCGGGCTCGGCCGTCTGGGCCTTGTTCCGCAGCGAGTTGGCGCTGTTCGGCGCCGCCGGGATCCTGCTCTCGGCGCTGCTGGTCTGGATGACGACCCGCCGGGTGACCGATCGGCAGTTCCTGTCCCGCGGCCTGAAGGCGGCGCTGCGGCGGCGCGAACTCGAGGTCCATTACCATCCGCTGATCGACATCCAGGCGGATCGGTGCGTCGGCGCGGAGGCGCTGATCCGCTGGCGCCATCCGGAGCGTGGCCTGGTTCGCCCGGACCTGTTCATTCCGATCGCCGAGGAAAGCGGTCTGATCATTCCGGTCACGCGCTGGCTGATGAACCGGGTGCGCGACGATTTCGACGGCATCGAGCTGCCGCTCGATTTTCATATCGCGATCAATCTCGCGCCGATCCATTTCGCCGACACGACGATCGTCGACGACATCCGGGCGATCTTCAACGGGCGGAACCTGTCGCCGGCCATGCTGGTGCTCGAGGCGACGGAGCGGTTCCCGATCAACGATGCCGGCCGCAAGGTGATCGACGCGCTCCGGACCATGGGGCCGGCCATCGCGCTCGACGATTTCGGGACCGGCCATAGCGGGCTGGCCTACCTGCAGAAATTCCATTGCGACTATCTCAAGATCGACAAGTCGTTCGTCCAGGCGATCGGCACCGACGCGGTCACCCGCACCGTCGTCGATTCGATCATCAACCTGGCGCGCGAGCTGGATATGGAGATCATCGCGGAGGGCGTCGAATCGGTCGTTCAACTGGAATATCTGCGCAAACGTGGCGTGCCCTACGCCCAGGGCTTCCTGTTCGCGCAGCCGCTGCCCGGTGCCGAATTCGAGATCTACCGTCGAACCAATCCGACGCCCGTCGCGCATTGCCTGGCCGCGGTCGCGGCCGCCGCTGCGGCGCCGGCGGTGGCCACACCGGCATGACCATGACGCCGATGATCCTGGTCCGCGCGGACGCGACCCCGGCGATGGGGACGGGGCATGTCATGCGCTGCCTGACCCTGGCCGAGGCGTTGCGCGATCGTGGCTTCGACGTCGTCTTCGCCGCGGCGGCCCTGACGCCGTCGATCGAACGGCGCCTGGCCGCGGAACAAATCCCGGTGCGGCCGATCGATCCGGCGGCAGACGCCTTGGCCGGGACGACCCTGGCCATCGCGCGGGAGATCGGCGCCAATGCCGTCGTGGTCGATGGCTACCATCTGAGCGCGGACTGGCGCCTGGCGCTGCGCGCGCTCGGCGTGCCGATCCTGGCGTTTCAGGATCAGGATGACGGCGTGGCGCTCCATGCCGATCTCGTGCTCAACGCCGCGGCTGATCCGACCGACGAACGGTGGCGCCGCGCGTCGCCCGATGCTGCGTTTCTGACGGGACCGCGCCATGTGCTGCTGCGCCGCGAACTGCGCCGGGCGATGGCGGCGCCGTCCGATCCGATCGGCGCGCGCGCCGCGATCCTGGTGACGTTCGGCGGGGCCGATCCGGCCGGGCTGACCTTGCCGGTGACGGCGGCACTCGATCGGCGGCTCGGGCCCGGCGTGGCGCTCGACGTGGTGATCGGCGGCAGCGTGCCGGAAGCCGGCGGTCTGGCCCTGCGCGTGGCGGCGCTCGGTGAACAGATCTCGATCCATCTGGACCCGTTGGAAATGGGTCCGTTGATCAACCGCGCCGGTCTCGCCGTCTCGGCCGCCGGCGGGACGATCGGCGAGATCGCGGCGTTGGGCGTTCCGGCGTTGATCGCGATCGTCGCGGAAAACCAGCGGGCCGGCTCGGCCGCCGCCATCGCCGACGGCTGGTGCGAGGCGTTCGATGCCCGCGACCCGGCCGCGGTCGAGGCGATCGCGGAACGGGCGGCCGTCCTCTGGGCCGACCGGCCGCAGCGGGAGGCGATGGCGCGCCGCACCCGCGGCCTGATCGATCATGACGGTGCCGAGCGGGTGGTCGATGCCCTGCTCGGCGCGATGCAAACACTCTGGTAACCACGCGATCGGTAAGCTTCCGACCGAACTGCCCGAGCGAAACGACAATTGGAGCCGAATTCCCGTGAGTGACGACGTCACCATCGACGGCCGCAGGATCGGCCAGGCCCACCCGCCCTATGTGATCGCCGAGATGTCCGGCAATCACAACGGCGATATCGAACGCGCCTTCCGCTTGATCGATGCCGCCGCCGAAGCCGGCGCCGACGCGGTCAAGCTGCAGACCTACACCGCCGACACGATCACGATCGATCACGACGGCCCGGGCTTCCGGCTCGAAGGCGGGTTGTGGGATGGGCGCACGCTGCATGATCTCTATCGCGAGGCCCACACGCCCTGGGATTGGCATGGCCCCCTGTTCGAGCATGCCAAGCGCCGCGGCATCAGCATCTTTTCGTCGCCCTTCGATGGCACGGCAATCGATCTGCTCGAAAGCCTGGGGGCGCCGGCCTACAAGATCGCGTCGTTCGAACTGATCGATCTGCCGCTGATCCGGCGGGCGGCGCGGACCGGCAAGCCGCTCATCATTTCGACCGGCCTGGCGACGCTCGGCGAGATCGAGGAAGGCGTCGCGGCCGCGCGCGGCGCCGGGGCGACCCAGATTCTGCTGCTCCATTGCACCAGCGCCTATCCGACCCCGCCGGAAGAGGCGAACCTGCGCACCATGGCGCATATGGCCGCCGGGTTCGACGTGCCGATCGGCCTGTCCGACCACACCATGGGTATCGCGGTCCCGGTCGCGGCCGTGGCGCTGGGCGCGGTCGCCATTGAAAAGCATTTCACGCTCGCCCGCGCCGATGGCGGGCCGGATTCGGCCTTTTCGCTCGAGGCGTCCGAACTGAAGGACATGGTCGCGGCGTGCCGGGCCGCCTGGGCGGCGCTTGGCCGGGTCGATTACGGCGTCAGCCCGGGCGAGGGCGGCGGGCGTCTGGTGCGCCGCTCGCTCTATGTCGTCGAGGATATCGCCGCCGGAGCCGCCCTGACCGAGACCAACGTGCGCTCGATCCGTCCCGGTTTCGGGATGCTGCCCAAATATCTGCCGGACGTGCTGGGGCGGCCGGCGAGGCGCAGCCTGAAGCGGGGCGAACCGCTCGACTGGTCGATGCTCGACGCCGGTCCGGCAGCGGGCCGATGAGCGGAAAGACGGCGCCGAGGCCGGTCGTTTGCATCACCCAGGCCCGGATCAATTCCTATCGCCTGCCGGCCAAGGTACTGATGCCGATCGCCGGGAAGCCGATGCTGCGCTGGCATCTCGACCGGCTGAAGCGGGCGCGCCGGATCGATCACATCGTCGTGGCCACGACCGAGGAACCCGCGGCCGACGCGATCGTCGAGATCGCCCGGCAGGCCGGCGTCCTGGTGTTTCGCGGCTCGGAACAGGATGTGCTGAGTCGCTTCGCCGGGGCTGCGGCCCTCGCGGATGCCGCGACCGTGGTCCGGGTGACGTCCGACTGCCCGGTGATCGATCCGGCGCTGATCGACCGCGTGATCGCGCTCTATGACGACGCCGGCGAGGCATGCCACTATGCCAGCCTGGACGTCGGCACCTTTCCGCGGGGTCTCGATTGCGAGGTGTTCAGCCGCCAGGCGCTCGACGAGGCCCATCGCGAGGCGGTCGAACGAGAGGATCGCGAGCATGTGACGGTGTTTATCCGCCGCCATGTCGAACGCTATGCCGCGCGCTTCCTGTCGACCGCACCGTCCGACCCGGTTTACCGCTGGACCGTCGACACGCCGGCGGATTTCGATCTGGCGCGACGGATCATCGAGCATTTCGCCCCGCTGGGGATCGATTTTTCCTGGACCGACATCGCGGCCTTGATGCGCCGGCATCCCGAATGGGCGGCAATAAATGCCGGCGTGCTCCAGAAATAACGGAGCCGAAACCCTTGAGATGCCGGGGGAAATCTGCACTTAGGACGCCCGGAATTCCGGAAAACTGGCGGAAATCCTCGGTATAGAAAATTTTAGAGAAATGCGGACTTGTTAACCTCTTCGTTAGGATTTGAGGTCTAAATGGTCTTCAGACGGGGCGCCGAGCGGAAAAAATTTCCTCTCTCCCGTCGATCGCTACCCTCCCCAAATGGGGAAACCGTTGGGCTAAGCTCTTCGGCTAAAATCCTTAAAGGATTGAAACTATGTCCGGCATTACGCTTACCGCGACCCAGACCTCCACCCTGCAGTCCCTGTCCCAGGCCTCCAACCTGTTCGCGACGACGCAGAACGAGCTGAACACCGGCAAGAAGGTGAATTCGGCGACGGACGATGCGGTCGCCTATTTCCGGTCCAAGTCCCTCTATGACCGGTCCAGCCAAATCCTGACCTACAAGGCCAATACCGACCAGTCGATCCAGTCGGTTCAGGCCGCGCTGACCGCGACCTCGGCGGTTGACGGCTTGCTGAAGCAGCTCAAGGCCGTGCTCGAAGGCGCCAAGGGTGCGACGCTCTCCGAACGGACGTCCTCCACGACCCAGTTCAACAACATCGCCAAGCAGCTGGCCCAGCTGGTCAAGGACGCGTCCTACCAGGGCCTGAACCTGCTGACCAGCACCAGCGCCAAGCTGACGACGCAGTTCTCCGAGCGGACGGCCGCGACCTTCACCATCAACGGCTTCAGCCTCGTCTCGACCTCGGCCGGCAATCAGAACTCGCTGTTCACCGGCTCGGCCATCGCTTTCAAGTCGGACGGGACGCTGAACTTCTCGGCGGTCGTCGCTTCGGCCGGTAGCGGCGGTGCCGCGGAAAAGATCCAGGGCTTCTCGCAGCTCAACCTGGCCACTGGCTCCGGTACGATCACGGCCTCGGAAGCCGCGGTCATCTTCACCCAGAGCGACAACCGTCTCGACGCGGCGATCAGCCAGAATTCGGCCTTGACCGCGGCGCTCGGTACGAACGTCAACATCCTGCAGGCGCGTTCGACCTTCTCCGCCAACTACTCGGCGACCTTGTCGGGCGGTGGCGACAAGCTGACCCTCGCCGACTTGAATGTCGAGGCGGCGAATTCCCAGGCGCTGTCGCTGCGCCAGCAGATCGGCATCCAGTCGCTGTCGGTCCAGGGCACGCAGAACTCCTCGATCCTGACCCTGCTCCGTTAACCGCGGCGCCCAGGCATCGGTCCAACGAAAGGCCCCCGGTTTCGGGGGCCTTTTTTCTTCCGTGCAATGGTTTGGCCCGTCCGGCGTTCCTACATTGGGCAGCGCATCCGTTCGTCGCCGCCGTTTTGCTGGAGGATTCAAACCCATGGCACGCCTTGCCATCCTATTCGTCGCCGTCGGCGGCCTTGCCGCCGGTTCGGCCTTTGCGCAATCGGGCGCGCCGATGCAGACGCCGTTGCCCGGTACCGGCACGGTCACCGACCCGGCCGAAATTCGCTATTGCCTGTGTGCGCATCAGAGCGTCATGACGCTCGGTGCCCAGGTCGATGCCGAAACCAAACATCATCAGGCCGTACAGGATCGCTTGGCGGCCCTCGACCAGCAATTGACCCAGAGCCGCGGCAACGTCGACGTCAATCAGAACGGCCAGGTCGATGCCTATCGCCGGCTGGTCGAGGAGCGCGAGAAGACCATGGCGGCCTTCACCTACGACCTGACGCCGCGCCTGCAGAAACTGGTCGCCAGCTACAATGCGCAGTCCCAGGCCTATAACGCCTCCTGTACCACGCGCAGCCTCGACGCCACGACGCTGGAGATGGTCAAGGCCGATCTAGCCTGTCCGGCCGAGGTGCCTCTCAACTAAAGTCGGGACCAGTCGTTCGGCCGATCAAGCGGATAGATCGGCCGGCGCAGCTGGTTGAAATTCAGCAACGCATTGTCCGACGTGGTGACGCCATCACCGTCGCACGTGATGGTCGCCGTGCCGATCGGCGCGAATCCGGCGCGATAATGGATCCGCGATTTCAGCACCAGATAGCGCTTGGCAGTCGGATCGATGCCGACCGAAGTGAAGACGCCCAGGTCCCAGGGCTCGTGATGGCGCGAGACCACGACGATCTCGACCGGGCCGACCTGCAGGACGGCGGTCTTGCCCATCCTTACCGTGACGCCGGTATACATCGGCCCGCGGCAGACCCATTCGCCGTCCGACACGAGCTTGACCTTGCCGGTGACGGTCAGCGGGGCGCCGGCGAGGCCGATCGACGGCATGTCGGTCTTGCCGCCCAGCGCCAGGGTGACGATGCTGCCGACACCGGCCTGGGCCATCAGCTCGACCGCGGCCGGGTCCCAGACGGCGGCGACGGCGACGTCGGGCAGGTCCTGGCGCAGCACTTCGGCGATCACCGTCATCACGTCCTGTGTCCCGCCCGAGCCGCAATTGTCGGCATGGTCGAGCAGCAGCACCGGCCCGCCGTCGATCTTGCGGGCGCGCCCGACCGCGTCGGCGAGCGGCTCGTGCCGATAGATGAATTCGTCCTTCTGCGCCCAGGCCCGGTCCAGCAACCGGTCGCGCGCATCTGCCGCGGCGTCGGCATCGCCGTCGGCCACGACGATCGCCGACAGGCCGGCATCGGGCATGTCCGCCAGGGGAAAGCCGCCGAAGACGGTGGCGGCCAGGATCGGGCCGGTCTCGGCGGCGCGCGCGGCCTCGACCAGACCTTTCATCGGCGCGTCGTCGGTGCCCATGCGCAGGGTCTGGGCCAGGATCGGCCGATTGTCCCAGGCCATGACCGGTTTGACCTTGCCGTCGAGCGCGTCGAGCAGGATGCGGCCGACCTGGCGACCGACGATGTGCATATCGACATGGGGGTAGGTCTTATAGCCGATGAGCGCCGTGCAATTGGCGACCATGCGCGCGGTCAGATTGGCGTGCAGGTCGCAGGTGACGGCGATCGGCAGGCCGGGGGCGAGCGCCCTGATCCGCTCCAGCAGCGTGCCTTCGCCGTCCGGCGTATCCTCGGCCACCATGGCGCCGTGCAGATCGAGCATCGCGGCGCCGATGCCGCCCTTGGCCACGGCCTCCAGGATCGGGTCGGTCAGGCGCCGGTAGGCGTCGGCCGACACGATGCCGCTCGGCATGGCCTCGGCCGCCATTGGGCTGACGATCTCGGCGCCGGCCGCCTCGGCCAGGTCGATATAGGACCCGATCGGCATGGCGGTGCCGCGATAGGCCTTGACCACGTCGGCGCCTTGGAACGCGCCCCAATCGACGAAACGCTGCCAGGGTGTCGGGATCGGCGAGAAGCTGTTGGTCTCATGCTTCATCATGGCGATGAGCAGGCGCATCAGCGGTCTCCGTAGAGCGCGTCGGGCGGGGTCACGACATCGGCAATGACGTGCCAATCGCCGTCCCGCGCCGCGCGAAAGAAGCAGGACCGCCGGCCGGTGTGGCAGGCGACGCCGGTCTGGTCGACCAGCGCCAGCAGGGCATCGCCGTCACAGTCGAGCCGCAGCTCGACCAGGCGCTGGGTCTGTCCCGAGGTTTCACCCTTGCGCCACAACGCCTGACGCGAGCGCGACCAATAGCAGACCCGGCCGGTAGCCAGGGTTTCGCCGACGGCGTCCCGATTCATCCAGGCGACCATCAGGATCTCACCCGTGTCATATTGTTGCGCTATCACCGGCACCAGGCCGGCGGCATCGAAGCTGATCTGGTCGAACAGGGTGGGCGCGGTATCGGGCGGTGTCATGCCGCGGAAATCCTCTGATCCGGTGAAGGCCATAGTTGAACGTCGTACCGCTCTGAACGCAAGGGCTACCCGTCGTTTCGGGCCGATGCGGCCGGCGCTTGTGTTCGCGGCCTGCTTTCGATAGCTTCCGCAGGCGGTTCAGCTGCGCAACAATAGAACAACAAAACAGTTCGAGCGGTGATTTTCGGGGGAGGGCGCCAGCGGCGTGAGCGACTACATCCTAGAGACCCAAGGGCTGACGAAAGACTTTCTGGGATTCACGGCCGTCAAGGGCGTGAACCTCCAGGTCGCTCGCGGCACGATCCACGCGTTGATCGGCCCCAATGGCGCCGGCAAGACCACGGTCTTCAACCTGCTCACCAAATTCCTGCGCCCGACCAAGGGCAGCATCACCTTCAAGGGTGAGGACGTGACCTGGGTCAAGCCGGCCGACGTGGCGCGCCGGGGCATGATCCGGTCGTTCCAGATCTCGGCGGTCTTCCCGAATTTGAGCGTGCGCGAAAATGTGCGCGTGGCGCTGCAGCGGCCGCTCGGCAATTCCTTTCACTTCTGGCGCAGCCAGTCGGTGCTGGACCGGCTGAACGCGCGCGCCGAGGAACTGGTCTGCGCCGTGGGCCTGCAGGATTTCATCAAGCACGATGCCGGCGAACTGGCCTATGGCCGCAAGCGGGCGCTGGAGATCGCGACGACGCTGGCGCTCGATCCCGAGATGCTGCTGCTCGACGAGCCGATGGCCGGGCTCGGCAACGAGGATATCGGCCGCATCTCCCAGCTGATCAAGACCGTGGCCAAGGACCGCACCGTCCTGATGGTCGAACATAATCTGTCGGTCGTGGCCGACCTGTCCGATCGCATCACCGTGCTGGCCCGCGGCGAGATCCTGGCCGAGGGTGTCTATGCCGAGGTCGCGGCCAATCCCGCCGTGATCGAAGCCTATGTGGGGACGGGGCATGCCTGACGCATCCGCCGCGACGACGACGTTGCTCAAGGTCGCCGACCTCCATGGCTGGTACGGCGAATCGCATATTCTCCATGGCATGAATTTCGAGATCCGCCAGGGCGAGGTCGTGACGCTGCTCGGCCGCAACGGCGCCGGCAAGACCACGACGCTGCGCGCGATCATGGGCATGCTGGGCCGCGCCGAAGGCTCGATCCAGTTCGAAGGCCACGAGATGCGCGGCCTGGCCTCGAACAAGATCGCCAAACACGGCATCGCCTATTGCCCGGAAGAGCGCGGCATCTTCGCCAGCCTGTCGGTCGAGGAAAACCTGACGCTGCCGCCGATCGTGCGGCCGGGCGGCATGACCGTGCCCGAGATCTACGAGATCTTCCCGAATCTGCTGGAGCGGCGCAAAAGCCCCGGCACCAAGCTGTCGGGCGGCGAGCAGCAGATGCTGGCGATCGGCCGGATCCTGCGCACCGGCGCCAGCCTGCTGCTGTTCGACGAACCGAGCGAAGGCCTGGCGCCGGTCATCGTCCAGCGCATCGGCGAGGTCATCCGGACGCTGAAGGCCAAGGGCTTCACCATCCTGCTGGTCGAACAGAATTTCCGCTTCGCCTCGACCGTGGCCGACCGGCATTACGTGGTCGAACATGGCACCGTCATCGATATGATCAAGAACAGCGAAATCGCTTCGAACGCGGACAAGCTGCACACATATCTGGGCGTCTGAGCCGACGGCCCGAAGCCGTTGGAAATAGAGAAAAAACAGCGCGTTTAGGGGGAGAGACAAGCATGCGTCTTCAAGGAATTTCGGCACTGCTCGCGGCGACGGCGCTCGCGTCCGGCCTCGTCCTGTCGGCCTCGGCCGAAACCGTCAAGCTGGGCGTGCTGAACGACCAGTCCGGCGTCTATACCGATCTGTCGGGCCCGGGCGGCGTCGACGCGGTCCGCATGGCGGTCGAGGATGCCGGCGGTGCGGTGAACGGCAACAAGATCGAGGTCGTCTCGGCCGACCATCAGAACAAGCCGGACGTCGCGACCTCGGTCGCCCGGCAATGGTACGATCAGGATCATGTCGACGCGATCTTCGACGTGCCCAATTCCGGCGTGGCGCTGGCCGTGCAGGAAGTGGCCCGCGAGAAGCATAAGGTCGTGATCTTCTCCGGCCCCGGGTCGTCGGACCTGACCAATGCCAAATGCTCGCCGGTCGGCGTCCATTGGACCTACGACACCTATGGCTTGGCCAAGGGCACGGGTGCCGCCATCACCAAGTCCGGCGGCGACAGCTGGTTCTTCATCACGGCCGATTATGCCTTCGGCCAGGCGCTCGAGCGCGATACTGCCGCGGTCGTGATCGCGAATGGCGGCAAGGTGCTGGGCGAAGTGCGCGCACCGCTGGCGTCGCCCGACTTCTCGTCCTTCCTGCTGCAGGCCCAGGCGTCCAAGGCCAAGGTGATCGGCCTCGCCAATGCCGGCGGCGACACGGTCACCTCGATCAAGCAGGCCTCCGAATTCGGCATTATCGCCGGCGGCCAGAAGCTCGCCGGTCTGCTGGTGTTCCTGTCGGACGTCAATTCGCTCGGCCTCAAGACGGCCCAGGGTCTGCAACTGACCGAATCCTTCTATTGGGACCAGAACGACGAGACCCGTGCCTTCTCCAAGCGCTTCTTCGAGCGCAACAAGAAGGAGCCGACCATGGTGCAGGCGGGCCTCTATGGTGCGACCAAGCATTATCTGGAGGCGGTCAAGACCGTCGGGTCGACCGATACCGACAAGGTGATGGCCGCGATGCGGGCGGCGCCGATCAACGACTTCATGACCAAGAACGGCAGCTTGCGCGCCGACGGCAAGGTCGTGCGCGACATGTATCTGTACGAGGTGAAGAAGCCCGAGGAATCGAAGGGCCCCTGGGACTATTACAAGCTGATCCGGACGATCCCGGCGGCCGAGGTGACGCGTCCCGTGGCCGAGAGCGATTGTCCGCTGTTGAAGAAGAGCTGATCCAATGGCGCGGTCCCGTGGCGTCACGGGACCGCGCCCCCGTTTCTGAACGTCGAGGTAGGACGCTCGCTCCATGTACGTGATTCCATTGCTTGGCATTCCGCCGCAGGTGCTGTTCGGCCAGTTGCTGCTGGGCCTGATCAACGGCGCCTTTTACGCCATGCTCAGCCTGGGCCTCGCGGTCATTTTCGGCCTGCTCAACATCATCAATTTCGCCCATGGCGCGCTCTACATGATGGGCGCCTTCTGCGCCTGGCTGATGCTGGAGTATCTCGGCATCGGCTATTGGCCGGCGCTGATCCTGAGCCCGATCGCGGTCGGCCTGTTCGGCGTGCTGTTGGAAAAAGCGTTCCTGCACCGGATCTACAAGCTCGACCATCTCTACGGGCTGCTGCTGACCTTCGGCATGGCGCTGATCATCGAGGGTCTGTTCCGCAATTATTACGGCGTCTCGGGCCAGGCCTACGACGCGGTGCCGGATCTGCTGAAGGGCGGCTATAACCTGGGCTTCATGTTCCTGCCGGTCTATCGCGGCTGGGTCGTGGTCGCCTCGCTGATCATCTGCTTCAGCACCTGGTTCGCGATCGAGCGGACCAAGCTCGGCTCCTACCTCCGGGCCGCGACCGAGAATCCCAAGCTGGTGCAGGCGTTCGGCATCAACGTGCCGCGCATGATCACGCTGACCTACGGCTTCGGCGTGGCGCTCGCCGCCATGGCCGGCGTGCTGGCGGCGCCGATCTACCACGTCAGCCCGCTGATGGGCTCCGACATCATCATCGTCGTGTTCGCGGTCGTGGTGATCGGCGGCATGGGCTCGATCGTCGGCGCCGTGGTCAGCGGCTTCGGCCTGGGCATCGTCGAAGGCATGACGAAAGTATTCTATCCGGAAGCGTCCAACACGGTGATCTTCGTCGTCATGGCGATCGTGCTGCTGGTCAAGCCGGCCGGTCTGTTCGGGAAGGCTGCCTGATGAGCATCATGAATGTCGAAACGCCGGTCGCGATCGGCGGCACCAGCAACCTGACGAAGCTGGCGCTGGTGGCGCTGGTCGTCCTGGCGCTGGTCGCGCCGTTCGGGCTCTATCCGATCTTCCTGATGAAGGCGCTGTGCTTCGCGCTGTTCGCCTCGGCGTTCAACCTGCTGCTGGGCTATGGCGGCTTGCTCTCGTTCGGCCATGCCGCCTTCTTCGGCGGGGCCGCCTATATCGCGGCCCATGTCGTCAAGGTGCTGGGCTGGCCGCCCGAGCTGGGCCTGCTGGCAGGCACGGCCGTCGCGGCCGTGATGGGGCTGTGCATCGGCTGGCTCGCGATCCGGCGCCAGGGCATCTATTTCGCCATGGTCACGCTGGCCCTGGCTCAGATGATCTATTTCGTGGCGCTCGAAGCGAAATTCACCCATGGCGAGGACGGCATCCAGGCCGTGCCGCGCGGCAAGTTCCTAGGCCTGCTCGACCTGTCCGACACCAACACGATGTATTATTTCGTGCTGGCGATCTGTGCCGCGGGCTTCTGGCTGATCTACCGCACGATCCATTCGCCGTTCGGCCAGGTGCTGAAGGCGATCCGCGAGAACGAGCCGCGCGCCATTTCGCTGGGCTACCGGGTCGACCATTACAAGCTGCTGGCCTTCACCCTGTCGGCGGCGCTGGCCGGCCTCGCCGGGTCGCTGAAGGCGCTGGTGTTCCAGCTGGCCTCTCTGACCGACGTCGATTGGCGCATGTCCGGCCAAGTCGTGCTGATGACCCTGGTCGGCGGCGTCGGCACCGTGTTCGGGCCGCTGGTCGGCGCCTTCATCCTGGTCACGATGGAGAATTACCTGGCCCAGTTCGGCTCCTGGGTCACCGTCATCCAGGGCTTCATCTTCGTGATCTGCGTGCTGACCTTCCGCAAGGGCATCGTCGGCGAGATCGCCGAGCTGATCCGGCGCGCGAAGGGCGAGCGGTCGGGCGGGGGCGGCGGCGGTCACTGATTGCCGCCTTGACCTTTCGTGCGCCGCGCTAGATTTGAGCTGATCCGGGCTGCCGGGGCGCCATAGCCTCGGGAACCGGGCGTGGTCGGGCATCGCTCGTCCTCAACCGGTTGGAGCCTTGCCCCTCATGTCCTTCGGCTTTCGCCTCTGGAGCGTTTTGCTGGCCCTCTCGATGCCAGGCCTTGCCATCGCGGCCAGCGTGCCGGTGCCGCCCTGCGCCGGCCTGACCGCGGCGCCGGGATTCCCGCCGCTGGGCGCGCCGCCGGCGATCGCGGTCTGGCATGGCGACCAGCTCGACCGCGCCGCGCCGATGCCGGCCTGCCTCGATTGGCCCAACTTCGACTTCTCGACCATGCTGGCGATCGGCGGCCGGTTCCGGCATCCGGGCGGCGTCGAGGCCATGCTGGCGGATTTCGGCCGGGTCTCGAGCATGACCGGGCTCAAATACTGGTCGATCAGCGACGCGCGCTGGCAGGTGCTGGTCGAGCGCTCGGAGGCGATCTCGGATCCCCAGGCCCGCCAGGTCCGGCCCGATTTCACGCCGGCCGAATTGCAGTCGGGCCGCGACCTGTATTTCCAGCAGCGGGAGAATCGCGGCCATGACGCCATCGTCTACCGCCTGCGCGTCCTCTCGGTCGGGCCGGACGGTTTCTCGGTCGATCTGACCAATGCCAGCAGCATCGATTTCATGTTCTTCCGCCTGTTCGCGCCCGGCGATCTGCGCTCGGTCTATTTCTTCAAGCGCCTCGCCGATGGCGAATGGGGCTATTGGGCGGTCGGTGGCACGCATCTGGGCATGACCGGCCTGTTCGGTCCCCATATCGGCTCGTTCGAGAACCGCGCGACGGCGCTCTATCGCCATTTCGCGCATATGCCCGAGGATCAGGAGCCGCCGGCGGCCAAGGAAGAATAGGGGCCGTCAGCCTTGCAGCGCCGTGGCGATGGTTTGCGCCACCGTCGTGGTCGGGCGCCCGATCAGGCGGCTGAGCGCCTTGCCGTCCTCGAACAGCGCGCCCCTGGCGGCATTGGCCTCGGCGTCGGCCAGCAGCCGGGCCAGATCCTCGGGCAGGCCGGCGGACACCAGCGCGGCTGCGTACGCCGCCTCGGGCAGGTCAGCGTAGGCGACCGGCTTGCCGGCCTGGCGGGCGATCTCCGCCGCGAACGCCGACAGGGTCCAGGCCGTGTCGCCCGCGAGTTCGTAGGTGCGCGGCCGGTCGGCCGTGGTCAGCGCCGCCGCGGCGGCGGCGGCGTAATCGGCACGCGCGGCCAAGGAGATCTTGCCCTCGGCCGCCGCGCCCTGGATCGCGCCCCCGGCCAGGGCCGGCTGCAACGCCATCAGGTAGTTTTCCGTATACCAGCCGTTGCGCAGCAGGGTGGTGGGAAGGCCGGAGGCAACCAGCGCGATCTCCGTCTCGCGGTGCTCCTGTGCGAGCTTCGCCCCCGAGCGATCGGCGTGCAGCAGGCTGGTATAGGCGATGAGACCGACACCCGCGGCCTTCGCCGCGTCGATCACCGCCTGGTGCTGCCGGACGCGGCCCGTCGTCAGGTTGGATGAGATCAACAGCAGCTTGGTGACGCCGGCGAAGGCGGCCGCCAGGGTTTCGGGCCGATCGTAATCGGCCTGACGGACCTGGATGCCCTGCGCGGCAAGATCGCCGGCCGCCGCGGGGTTACGGACCGCGGCGACGATCTGGTTCGGGGCAACCGACGTCACGAGTTGTTGGATGGTGAGGCGGCCAAGCTGGCCGCTGGCTCCGGTGATGGCGTACATGGGCGCTCCTCTTCGCATTGCGGCCCCTGACGTAATCCCTTAGCTTCCGATTCGTAAGTACGCACGCCAAGGTAAGTGTCCCATGGATCCCACCCCCGCCTCGACTCTGTCGGAACGCGTGACCCGCGGCGACCTGTTCCAACTGGGCTGCCCGTCCCGCGATGTGATGCGCCATGTCACGAGCCGCTGGGGCGTGCTGGTGCTGATCGCCTTGCAGGGGGAGACGCTCCGCTTCAGCCGGCTGCGCCGCAAGGTCAGCGGCGTCAGCGAACGCATGCTGGCCCAGACCCTGCAGTGGCTGGAGGCCGACGGGCTGGTCGATCGGCACGACTTCAAGCGGGTGCCCCCGCATGTGGAATACAGCCTGACCCCGCTGGGCCAGCAGGCCGCGGCCAGGGTCGCGGCGCTCGCCGATTGGATCGAGGAAAACCTCGATCAGCTCCAACGCGCTCCGGCCGCACGGGACGTCGGGGCGTGAGAGCCGTAACCCACCCGAAGGGCATGGCCTCCCTCGATCCCAGGGCGGCCGGCAGGAATCGACCCAAGCAGGGCGTACAGCGCGACCTCTGCACTTCCTCATAGCGGACATTAGGCGCCGCGTCGCGAAAGTCTCTGCGCCCCGCACTATTTGGCCTCTGACGCGACCTTGGGCGGCTTCTCTTTCTTCTTCACTACAAGATCTTGACACGCCCGGTAGGCGCATTGGAGCAGTACTGCACTCATCACCACGATGTAGATGATTTCCATGCCGCTACCTTGAATGTGTCGCCAACCGGTATAGACGACCAGCGGGATCTGGCAGAGGACAAGAATCAGGAATGCCCATTTGAACAGGCCGCGCAAGAAGCCGGCCGCATCCGCCCTTGGAGACGCCTGAAAACCCTGATCGGTCGTTTGGCTCTCAACATTTAGTCGCAGGACCATGATGGCTAGAGCCATGATGGTCGCGACGAAGATAAGGCTGGAGATGTTGTCCCAGGTCGGTCGGCTCAAGGCCCCCCATGAGTAACCAATCCGCCCCAGTTCGCCGACGCATCCCAGCAACAGCCCCCAGCAAAGAAGCCGGACTCCCCACACGATCAGCTACCTCCCATGGGTGACGCGACATGAAGGAAACTGAAAGGCTCCGTATCCTCTGAAGAGGCATGACGCAGGGTTGGAAGCGCCATCCTTCCTCCAACGAGCGGTTTGCGCCGTCAAATTGTTCTCAAGGTCGATCGACCGACCGCTTAGCGAGCTTGGCTGTTCAATAACGGCCTGGCAAGTTTCCACCCACCCCAGTCGTAGCCCAGGGGGGCACGCCCCTGCGGACCAGCGGCGTGAGGCGGATCAAGTTTCGTTCAGTCGCCGATGATTGGCGCCAGGGGACGGCCTAGCTCCGCCACTGCAGCGTGCGCGGCTTGATCGGGTTCTCGAACGGGCGGTTCTCCGCCTGGGCGCGGACGAATTCGTTCTTCAGGCGGAAATACCAGCGCGCCTGCACGTCCGGGTCGCCCAGCAGCAGTAGTTGCGGATTATGCTTCAGGCCCAGCTGCTGCTGCGAGATGACGTCGCGATCCTGCTTCAGGAAGGTGCGCACGAACGGCCAGAACAGCGGGCGCAGCAGGGTCAGGATCCGGGCGTTCCAGAACACCGAGTGATTGATCTCGGTCTCGAACTCGCTGATCGGCGTCAGCGTGGTCAGATGGCACATGACGCGGCCGCCGACCTTGATGTGCTCGTAGCGCACGCCCGGCAGCTGGAACACGATCTCGGTGCCCTCGGGCTTGCCCAAGAGGAAATTCAGCAGCTTGTAGGCGCGCGAATTGACCGAGGGCGGATGGCGCACCATCGTGAAGCCGAACGGCGAGGGCGCGAACTGCTTGGCCTTGTTGCGGATCGACTTGGTCGAGCGCCAGAACCAGGCTTTGTGGATGAAGGTCGCATGCGCCGGATCGACCAGGCCCACGACCGAATGATCGATGCTGCCGTCGAACATCATGGTCACGATCATCTTGGGCGTCTGGCCTTCGAGTTCGGGCAGCACCGGCACCGGCGGCGCGAACTCGGGCTTGTCGCCGAAGAAGATCCAGATGCCGCCCTGGACCTCCTGCACCGGATAGGACCGGACCTTGACCTTGGCCAGCTCCGGCTTCTGTTCGTCGATCAGGGTCGGGATGTCGGTGCAGGCGCCCGACGGCGCGAAGCGCCAGCCGTGGTAGCAGCACTCGATCTCGCAGCCGTCGAACTTGCCGAAGCGCAGCGGAATGCCGCGGTGCGGGCAGATATCGACCAGAGCGAACACCTGGCCCTCCTTGTCGCGCCCGATCACGACCGGCTCGCCCAGCAGGGTCTTCGGCACCATCTCGCCGACCTTCAGCCGCTCGCTCGGCAGCGCATAGTACCAGGCGTCACGAAGCGGCGGCGTGCTTTGAGCGTCCAAGGGGTATTCTCTCGTCAAATTGATCGTCGGGCCGGACACTACAGCCAGCCGCGTGCCGACGGAAGCGGCCAATGGCTTGATCGCCGGGCCGCTTCGGGCTACCTCATCCAGGTCATGCGTCTTTTCCGGCATCATGCCCCCCTCCCAGCCGACGCGACCGGCGCCGTGCTGGCTCTCGGCAATTTCGACGGCGTGCATCGCGGCCACCAGACGGTGATCGCGGCGGCCGGCGTGCTGGCCCGCACGCTTGGCGCGCCGCACGGCGTGCTGACGTTCGAGCCGCATCCGCGCCAGCTGTTCCGCCCGGATGACGCGCCGTTCCGCCTGACGCCGCTCAGGGTCAAGACGCGCGAGCTGGAGGCGCTGGGCGCCGACCTGCTGTTCAGCCTGCATTTCGATGCGGAATTCGCCCAGCGCACCGCCGAGAATTTCGTCGATGAGATCCTGGTCGGCGCGCTCGCGGTCCGCCATGTCGTCGTGGGCTATGATTTCGTGTTCGGCCGCGGCCGGGCCGGCACGGTCGAGTTCCTCAGGGACATGGGCGCGCGGCACGGCTTCGGCGTCGATGTGGTCGCCCCGGTCGATGATGGCGGCACGGAGGTGATCTCCTCGACCCGGATCCGCGAGCATCTGGTCGCCGGCCGGCCGGGCGACGCGGCACGCCTGCTGGGCCGGGCCTGGGAGATCGACGGCCGGGTCGAACATGGCGCCGCACGCGGCCGCACCATCGGGTTTCCGACCGCCAACGTCATGCTGGCCGATTACCTGCGCCCGGCGGCCGGCGTCTATGCCGTCCGCGTCGGGCTCGAGCGGGGGGCCGAAACCGAATGGCACGACGGCGTCGCCAACATCGGCACGCGGCCCACGGTCGGCGGTACCGATCTGCGGCTCGAGGCGCATCTGTTCGATTTCTCAGGCGATCTCTATGGCACCCATGTGCGGGTCGCCCTGCTCGACTTCCTCCGGCCCGAGCGCAAATTCGCGAACTTCGACGAGCTGAAGCAGCAGATCGCGGCGGATGCCATCGAGGCCAGGGCGCTGCACGCGCGCCGATAAGCCCAGCCGATCAGAGACGATCCGCTTTGAAGATTGGACAAATCGCCGTTCCCTGTGAGTTTCTGCGCGCATAAGAAACACGGAGCAGGGATCGGCATGCTGACGCTTTCAGGAATTCTCATCGTCGTGGCGGGCTTCGTCGCCGGTCTCAATCCGCTGCTGGTGGTGACGGTCGCGGCGATCGTGACCGGCCTGGCCGGCGGGCTCGATGTCATCACGGTCATCTCCGCCTTCGGCAAGGCGTTCAACGACAGCCGCTATGTCAGCATCGTCTGGCTGGTGCTGCCGGTGATCGGGCTGCTGGAGCGCACCGGCCTGAAGGAGCGGGCGCAGCAGCTGATCGGGCGCATCCACAGTGCCACGACCGGCCGCGTGCTGCTGCTGTATCTGATCCTGCGCCAGGGCACGGCGGCCTTGGGACTGACCTCGCTCGGCGGCCATGCCCAGATGGTGCGCCCGCTGATCGCGCCCATGGCCGAGGCCGCGGCCGAGACGCGCTTCGGAACCTTGCCCGACGCCGTGCGCTTCAAGATCCGCGCCCATGCCGCGGCGGTCGACAATATCGGCGTGTTCTTCGGCGAGGATATCTTCATCGCCATCGCCTCGGTCCTGCTGATCCGCGGTTTCCTGCATCAGAACGGCATCGATGTCGAGCCGCTGCAGCTGTCGGTCTGGGCGATCCCGACCGCCATCGCGGCGCTGCTGATCCACGGCACGCGGCTGATGCTGCTCGATCGCCGGCTGCAGCGCGCGCTCGGGCCGGGAGCCGCCCGATGATCACGCTCGATGCGGTCTATGTGCTGGCCGGCCTGCTGTTCCTCGCCATCGCCGGTTTCAGCCTGGTCGACCGGACCAATCCCAAGCGCCTGAAGAATGCGGCGTTCTGGGGTCTGCTCGCGGTCAGCTTCCTCGGCGGGTCCGCTCTGGGCGACCTCGGCAACGGCATCCTGGTGCTGGCGCTGGTCGTGCTCGCGGGCTTCGGCGGCGGGCTTGGCCGTGGGGCAGGGGACCTGCCGCCGGCCGAGGTGCGCGAGGCGAGCGCCCGGCGCTGGGGCAATCGGCTGTTCATCCCGGCGCTGGCCATTCCGGTCGTGGCGCTGCTGGGCACGCTGGTCCTGAAGACCGTCAAGTTCGGCGATAGGCCGCTGGTCGATCCGGCGCAGGTCACGCTGATCTCGCTGGCCCTGGGCGTGGTCGTGGCGCTGGTCATGGCCATGGCCATGCTGCGCCCGCCGATGACGGCACCGGTGCAGCAGGCGCGACGGCTGCTCGATACGGTCGGTTGGGCGGCGGTGCTGCCGCAGATGCTGGCGGCGCTCGGCGCGGTCTTTGCGCTGGCCGGAGTCGGCAAGGTCGTGGGGCAGTTGGCCGGCGACGCGATCCCGGCCGACAGCCGGTTCTTCGTGGTCATGGCCTATACCGTCGGCATGGCGCTGTTCACCATGATCATGGGCAACGGTTTCGCCGCGTTCCCGGTCATGACCGCGGGCATCGGCCTGCCGCTGATCGTGACGCGTTTCGGCGGCGATCCGGCCATCATGGGCTCGCTCGGCATGCTGTCGGGCTTCTGCGGCACGCTGATGACGCCGATGGCGGCCAACTTCAACATCGTGCCGGCGGCCTTGCTGGAGCTGCCCGACCGGAATGGCGTGATCAAGGTCCAGGTGCCGACCGGCCTGCTGCTACTGGCGGTCAATACGGTGCTGATGTACCTGCTGGTGTTTCCGCGCTGAGCGGACCCGCGCCCGGGGGCTACGCCTCGGGCGTGGGCGTCGGCGTGCGCATGCCGAGCGACCACATCAGGGCGGCGATGGCGCCCTTGAGCGTCGGCAGCAGCAGCGCGGTCAGGCCGATCGTCAGCGGTCCGAACACGGCGATCGCCGTCGGCGTCGACATGTCGTGCTGTTCGGCCACCAGCATCAGCGGCACGACGATATGGCCGACGACCAGGATGGTGAAATAGGGTGGCGCGTCATCCGCCTGGATACCGTCGAACTGCTCGCCGCAATGGGGGCAGGCGTCGGCCAGCTTCAACACGTTGCGCCAACCCGGCTTGAACAGCCGGCCGCGGCCGCATTGCGGGCAGGACCGGCGCAACCCGCGCATCACCGCGGTAAAGGTGTCGGGACGAACGACGGTGTCGATGAAAGTCATGACGGCGGCCTCCAGGCCGGATCGGGCGAAAATCCCGAGGTAAAAATAGACCTCGGCGCCGCCTGATGCGAGGGATGCCGATGTGGCGATTGCGCACAGCAGGTGCGTGCAGGGCGGGGCCCGATCCGGGCTGGCGCTAAGGGCTTCATCGGGCGCCCTAAAGGCGCCATAATCCGCCATGATTTTCGCACCTGGAGTGCAGACCCCCGCCGGTCGAGGCGAGGGGCGACATTGGAGACGTTTATATGCGGAAGCTTCTCATCAGCGCGCTCTGCGCGGTTACGCTCGCCGGCTGCGCCCAGCCGGGCCAACAGGGCTATGCGCCGCCGGGCGAGGTCGGGATGAACAAGACCACCGGCGGTGCCCTGGTCGGCGCCGCGGCCGGCGGCCTGGCCGGCTCGCAGCTCGGCCATGGTTCGGGCAAGGTCGCGACGACGGCGCTGGGCGTCGTGCTGGGCGGGTTGCTGGGCGGTTCGGTCGGTGCCTCGCTCGACCGGGCCGATCAGGCGGCGCTGGATCGCAGCACCCAGGCAGCCCTGGAAAGCACGCCGACCAACCAGCCGATGCAATGGAGCAATCCGGACAACGGCCATTACGGCACGATCGTGCCCGTACGGACCTACCAGCCGGCCCCGGGGCAATTCTGCCGTGAGTTCCAGCAGACCATCATCATCGGCGGTCAGAGCCAGCAGGCCTATGGCACCGCCTGCCGCCAGCCGGACGGCACCTGGAAGATCCAGAACAGCTAAAGGCCCTGCCTTGGGGTTCGACGCGGGAATAGCCGCGTCGGTGCCCTCAAGCGCCGGGCGCCCGTCGGCGAACGCTTTCGCGTTCGTCCGACGATCCGCGGGCTAGCTCGGAACGCCGAGCACATAGCCTTTGCCGGCCTGTCGCAGCGCCATATCGAGATCACCGACGCCATAGACGCTGTCGGCCGCGACCCAGCCGAACGGTGCAGCGGCGGTGATCGCCCGCTCGATCATGGCGAGCGCGAGGCCAGGCTTGGCGGCGAAGCCGGTGCCGCCAGGCACATGGGCCGCTGCCATCCGGGCCGGATCGTCCGCCCAGGCCTAGCGCCCGGTCTCATCCAGGACAAGGACCGCGTCGGGATCGGGCAGGGTCTCAGCACATAGTCGCGCACAATGTCGCGTAGCGCGTCGGCATCCCCTGGAATTGCGCAACTGTAATGCTAGGCCGGTGGAAGCGCCATGATTCTCAAGTCACCAGCGAAGGAGAATGTCGTCTCGGTGACCGCGTCATAACCGTATTTTGACGTGAACGTATGCGTGCCGCTCCGGCTGATGACGTTATAGCTCGAAACGGTAATTCCCTCCTGAATCCGCGACAAACTCTGACCAACGATCCTATGATCGGATAGCACGACCATGGTGGTCTCCTCCGGGTACGGTCGTACCAGAATCGAGAGCTGGTTGCCGCGAAACAGGAACTGCTCGACCGTGAAGCTGCGAGTAATCTCGCCACGATCGTTAAGCAGCCGAACTTCAGGCGCCAGCAGCCGAAAATCCTTCGGCAAAGCCCCGATCTGGAGCGTGTAGGCCAAGCCGCCCCGTGGCAGCGCGAAGCTGGCATAGAAGTCTCCGACCGCATCCGCCGTTTGCACGCACCGCCCGGGATCGCCAAGCCATGCGTCCATCGGCTTGCCATTCTTCGAATCGAAGAGAATCGGCACGGCGTCGGCCAGCACGGGCGTCGCGTCGCAATTCGTCCGCCCCAGAGCCAGCTGGGGTTGGACCGGCGGCGCATGCACACAGCCGGCAAGGAGAGCCCCGAGGACCGCCCCGGATATGCGGAGCCCGATGGTTCGCCGGTTCATTTGAGCAGTTTGGCGATGGTGTCGGTACTTTGGTCGATTGCCTGTTTTATCCCGGCGACCGTCCGCGGCGGCTCGGCACTGAGCGACGGGGTATCGACAAACGTGTATTCTGGAAGCGGCGCGATCTGCACGGCGTCATCGGGGGTGTCCAACGGGTTGACCAGGACCGAGTCGAACATGATGATCGCCTTAAGGTCCTTCGAGATCAGCCGGCACGACAGGTGGATCATCGGGCGATAGGGCCTCGAATCGCCGAGGCCGGACGCCAGATAACCATAACGGACGACGACGACGTCGAGATAGGCATCGGCGGCCGGTTGATCCTTGAAGGCGTCGCCGCCGACGAAGAGTTCGGGACTCTGACGCGCGGGCGTCACCGCGACGGTCTGGTAGCCTCGGCTCTGCAGCGCGGCCGCCAAGGAACGGGTAAACTCGGCTTTCGCGTCGAAATTCTGATCTTTCAGCAGCTTGGCGAGAGCGGTCTCGCGGTCGGACTGCATACCGGCGGCGACCATATAGGCGAAGCCGCCGATCAGACCGCCGCCGCTATAGTCGGCAGCCGAACTCGCCAGAACCGCTGACGGACCCGGCGGGAAAGAAGGCGTGGCGACGCCGATCGTTTTGATGCCGGACGCAGCGTTGCGATCGAAGGGAATTTCGGTGTGGGGAGGGGTGGAGCAAGCGGGGAGGAGCAGGACCAGCGCAAAATAGGCAGCACGCGCAAAGGTACGAGGCATCAAATGTCCTTCGAGGCGAATACTATCGAAAACTCCACTCGGGATAGCAGCGTTGCCCAGATAAAAGAAGCGGAATTTGATGCCCATTCCGACCCGGCCGGCATGTTGGCATCGCCCCGCCTTGCTCCACGCCGCCCGGCGGGAGCATGATCGGCGACAAAACCGGCGCGCCGATGATGGCGGTCGCGGCCGACTTGGGCGATCGCGCCGGCATCGCCAAGGCGTTTCACCGCATCGCCGAGGCGCTCGGCGGCGTCGGGCAGTCAATCCCGACCATCGGCATGTCGAACACCCTGCATTCGGCCTTGGCCGGCGGGTCCAAGACGCTCGCCGGCGAAGTCGGCAAGGATGGGGCCTGGAAGCATCTCCCGCGGCGTGTTCCGGCGACTGGCACCTGGACACGCCGAATTCCCGAGTTCCGTCGTTCACCTGAGTTTAATCAATTTGAGGTTCATTGCCTGACGTCGTACAATTTTTGATGCAGGCACCATGTCGATTCGCCGTTTGCTGTGGAGTTCTCTCCTTCTCGTCGCGGTCCTGGTCTGCACGCTGGGCGGCATTCTCGCGGCCGGCCAGATTCAGCGGATCGCCCAGGTCAATACCGCCGAGAAGCGGCTCGACGCCCTGCGCAATCTGGCAAAAATCCCGCCGTTCATCTCGTCGGAGCGCGGCATTGCGACCCTCGACGTCGGCACCGTGGCGCCCGGCAATCCGGCGGCACTGACCGGGTTGGCGGATGTGCGCAAGCCGACCGACGGCGCCTTCGCATCGGCCCGGATCAGCGTCGCGGCCTTGGCGGACGGCGTCCCCGATGGTGCCAACGTCCGGGCGAAGATGGCGGAGATCGAAGGCCTGTTTCGGCAGAGCCGCGTCGACAGCGACGATTCCCTGTCGAAGCCGCTGGATCAGCGCGGCGGTGCCGTCGAAAAATTGACCGCGCAGAGTTTCGCGCTGAACGGCTTGATCGCGTCGCTGATCAACGACCAACTGGCCCGGCTTTCGGGGCTGGACGGTGCGGTCTATCGCTATGCCGATACGGCCAACACGGTCTCGACCCTGCGGGACATCGGCGGTCGGCAAGCCGGATTCCTGCAGAATCTCGTCGTCGCCCACAAGCCGGTCACCGACGATCAGCGCGCGACCATGCTGGTGTTGCAAGGGCAGGTCGATCAGATCTGGGCCAGGCTCTCGGCCGTGCGCGATCTGGCCGGCACGCCGACGGACCTGCGCGATGGCCTGGGCAAGGTCCAGAGCGGCTTCATCGACGGCTTCGGCACCGTCAAGAAAGACCTGTCGGCGCTCTATGCGACCGGGGATTTCCCTTATGACGGTGCCGCCTATCGCGAGAAGACCTTCCCGCTCTACGCCGACATCCTGGCCTTGCGCGATGCGTTCTATGCCGCCGCCGCCGCCCAGGTGACCAGCGCCCATGACCAGGCGCTGATCGGCGTCATCACCTCCCTCACGGCGGTGCTGGCGACCCTGGCGATCGTCATCGCGATTCTGATCCTGATCAATCGCCGGGTGACCAACCCGCTGACGCTCTTGACCGGCATCATCGGCCGGATCGCCGAGGGCGCGCGGGATCTGGAGATCACCTACCGCAACCGCACCGACGAGATGGGCATGCTCGCAAAGGCGATCGGCGTGCTGCAGGATAAGTCGGCCGAAGCCGACCGCCTGGCCGGCGAGCAGACCCAGGCCGAGGAACGCCGCGAGGCGCGCCGCCAGAAGATGGAGGCCCTGACCCGCGGCTTCGGCGAGGTCATGGACGGTGTCTGCCGCAGTCTGGCGAATGCCGCCAGCGGCATGAAGCAATCGGCCGAAAGCCTCGATCTCTCGGCCGAGACGACCGCGTCGCGGGCGACGGCCGTCGCCGACGCGGCCGAGGCCGCGACCTCCAGCGTCAATACGGTCGCCGCCGCGTCGGAAGAACTGCACGCGTCGATCAATGAGATTACCCGCCAGATGGCCGACGCGGCCTCGTCGTCGAGCAGCGCCACCGCGCAGGCGCTGGATACCACCGCCAAGGTCCGGACCCTGGCCGAAAGCGCCAAGCGCATCGGCGATGTGGTTCAGTTGATCCGGGCGATCGCGTCACAGACCAACCTGCTGGCGCTGAACGCGACCATCGAGGCGGCGCGCGCCGGCGAGGCCGGCAAGGGCTTCGCGGTCGTGGCGTCCGAGGTCAAGAGCCTGGCGACCCAGACCGCCCAGGCGACCGAGGAGATCGAAAGCCAGATCGCCACGATTCAGGGCGAGACCAGCGCCACCGTCATCGCGATCGAAAAGATCGCGTCGGTCGTCAACGACATCAGCGGCGTGACCGGGTCGGTCGCCGCCGCCGTCGAGGAGCAAAGTGCCGCGACCCGGGAGATCGCCCGCAACGTCCAGCAGACCGCGACCGGCACCCAGGAGGTCTCGTCCTCGATCATGCTGGTCAGCACCGCCGCCGCCGACACCCGTGGCTCGGCCCGATCCCTGCTCGGCGCCGCCGCGGCCCTGGCCGGCCAGGCCACCGACCTCCGCCGCGAGGTCGACAGCTTCCTGGCCGAGGTGAAGGCCGCTTAGCGGGTTACGCCGCCGCGTCGGCGAAGCGGGCCAGATGGTGGTCCGCGTCGCCGAAGGTGCGGTCGATCAGGGTCAGGCGCTTGAAATAATGCCCGCCGGCATATTCGTCGGTGATGCCGATGCCGCCATGCATCTGGACCGAGGATTGGCCGATCATCCGGCCGGAGCGGCCGATCTGGACCTTGGCGGCCGAGATGGCGCGGCCCCGCGCGCGCGCGTTTGGATCGTCGGCCCGGTCGCCGGCCAGGATCGCCATGGAGCGGGCCTGCTCCAGTGCCACTTCCATATCGACCATGCGGTGCTGCAGCACCTGGAACGCGCCGATCGGCTGGCCGAACTGGGTGCGGGTTTTGAGATAATCCAGCGTCAGCGCATTGAGCGCCTGCATGGCGCCGACCGCTTCGGCGCACAGGTAGGCGATGGCGCGGTCGATCGCATGGGCAATGGTGGGCAAGGCCTGGCCTGCCTGGCCGAGCAGGGCCGAGGCCGGCACCCGGACCCGGTCCAGCCGCAGATCCGCCGCGCGGGTGCCGTCGATGTTCGGATAGGCGCGGATGGCCAGGCCCGGGGCCGTGCGCGGCACCAGGAACAGCGAGATGCCCTGGACCTCGCTGGTCGCGCCCGACGTGCGTGCCGAGACCAGGAAATGATCGGCCGCATCGCCGCCCAGCACGACCGCCTTGGCACCGGTCAGCAGAAAGTCGCCGCCATCGGGCGTGGCGTTGGTCTCGACATGGGCCAGCGTGTAGCGCGACTTCGGCTCGCCATGGGCCAGCGCCAGGAAGCAAGTGCCGGCTGCGACCTGGGGCAGGATCTCCGCCTGCTGCGCGGCGCTGCCGGCGCGGCCGAGCGTGCCGGCGCCCAGCACCAGCGTCGGCATGAAGGGCTCGACCACCAGCGCGCGGCCGAAGGTCTCGGCCACCACCGCCATGTCGGCCATGGTACCGCCCAACCCGTCATGTTCTTCGGCGATGCCGAGGCCGGTCAGGCCCAGTTCGGCGAAGGTCGCCCACATCGGCCGGGAAAAGCCGTCGGGGCCGGCGATGATCTTCTTGCGGTCTTCGAAGCCATAGCGGTCGCGCACCAGCCGGTCGGTCGTCTCGGCCAGCATGCGCTGGGTCTCGGAAAGGCTGAAATCCATCTCTGCTCGCTCCCTTAAAGACCCAAGAGCGACTTGCTCAGGATATTGCGCTGGATCTCGTTCGAGCCACCGTAGATCGAGACCTTGCGGAAATTGAAATAGGTCCCGGCCAGCGGTGCCGCATAGTCCGGGCCGATCGGCTCGCCGTTCCAGCCGGGCTCCAGCGCGTCGGGATCGAACGGCAGGGCGTAAGGACCGACCGCCTCCATCATCAGTTCGGTCAAGCTCTGCTGCACCTCCGAGCCCTTGATCTTCAGCATGTTGGCCTCGGCGCCCGGCGCCTGGCCGCTCTTCTCGGCCGCAATCATCCGCAGGTTGGTCAGCTCCAGCGCCATCAGTTCGATCTCGACCGCGGCGATCTTCTCGCGGAACGACCGGGTCTCGATCAGCGGCACGCCGTCGACCAGCTCGGCCTTGGCGATTTCCTTCAGCCGGCGCAATTCGCGCTTGGCCTGGCCGACGCGGGCGATGCCCGAGCGCTCGTGCGACAGCAGGAACTTGGCATAGGTCCAGCCTTTGCCCGGCTCGCCGACGATGTTGTCCTTCGGCACGCGCACGTCGTCGAAGAACACCTCGTTGACCTCGTGCTCGCCATCGATCGTGATGATCGGCCGCACGGTGATGCCGGGCGAATTCATGTCGATCAGCAGCATCGAGATGCCTTCCTGCTTCTTCACGCTCGCGTCCGTCCGGACCAGGCAGAAGATCAGGTTGGCGTGCTGAGCCAGCGTGGTCCAGGTCTTCTGGCCGGTGACGACCCAATGGTCGCCGTCGAGCACGGCCTTGGTGCGCAGCGAGGCCAGATCGGAACCGGAGCCGGGCTCGGAGAACCCCTGACACCACCAATCCTTGCCGGACAGGATGCGCGGCAGGTAATAGTGCTTCTGGGCGTCGCTGCCGAAGGCGATCAGTACCGGGCCGATCATGTTGATGCTGAAGGCGACGATCGGCGGCGCGCCTTCCTCGGCCAGGACTTCTTCATGGATGAAGCGGTTGACCGCGTTCCAGCTGCAGCCGCCATAGGCGGTCGGCCAATTGGGCGCGACCCAGCCTTTCGCATGGAGTTTGCGATGCCAGCCGAGATAATCCTCTTTGCTGAGGCGCTTGTGGTTCAGCACCCGGTCGCGCACGGCCGGATCCAGCTCGGCCTGGACGAAGGCGCGAACCTCGTCGGCGAATGCGCGCTCTTCGTCGGAATATGTGAGGTCCATCGGCTGGTCGCTCCTCCCGGTCTGACGTTTTATTCAAACGATCGTTTGGTAGAAACTGTCGCTTGACGGGCCCGTCGTCAAGCCTTGTAGCGGGTCGGATCGGGAATCCCGGCCTCGGCGAAACCCTTGGCGCGCAGCTGGCACGAATCGCAGGTGCCGCAGGCGATGTTCGGCGGCACCGGATCATAGCAGCTCAAGGTCTGGGCGTAATCGACGCCCAGCTCGGTGCCGCGCCGGATGATCGCGGCCTTGTCGAGCTGCATCAGCGGCGCATGGATCTTCAGGCGCTGCTTGCCCTCGACTCCGGCGCGGGTCGCGAGGTTGGCCAGCGTCTCGAACGCGGCGGTGAATTCCGGCCGGCAGTCGGGATATCCGGAATAATCCAGCGCATTGACGCCGATGAAGATGTCCTGCGACCCCACGACCTCGGCATAGGCGAGCGCGAAGGACAGGAAGATCGTGTTGCGCGCCGGAACATAGGTCACCGGGATCTCGCCATCGTCCACGGTCAGGTCTCGGTCCTTGGGCACGGCGATGTCGGATGTGATCGCCGAGCCGCCGAACTGGCGCAGATCGATCGCGGTCACCGCATGATGCCGGATGCCCAAGGCGGCGACCACGCGCCGCGCGGCGTCCAGTTCGATACGATGGCGCTGGCCATAGTCGAACGACAGGGCATAGACCGTGAAGCCCTCGGATTGGGCGATGGCGGCGACGGTGGCGGAATCGAGCCCGCCGCTGACCAGCACGATGGCATTCTTCATGGGCGGCGCTCCTCGGGCGATCGACGATGCCTCAGTCTCTAAGGAATCCCGGCAGGGGCGGCAAGCGCCACCTAACGGCGATTTAACTTGTCCCCGGCGATGCCGCCGCTAGCTTCGGCATCCAAGGGGCTCCGTCAGGGACCACCAAGGAGGAAATTCGACCGTGTATAAATCGCTTCGTTTCACGGCCGCGGGGGCGCTCTCGGCGCTGCTGGCAGGCTGCGCCGCCGAACCGGCACCGCCGCCGGTCGCCCAGGCCGCGCCGGCGCCGCTCGTCGATGTGAAGGATTTCTTCAAGAATCCGCAATCGGCCGGCTACCAGCTGTCGCCCCATGGCGAATACCTGGCCTATCTGGCGCCGTGGAACCAGCGGCTGAACGTCTGGGTCAAGAAGATTTCCGGCGGCGAGCCGGTGCGCATCACCAATGACGAGACGCGCGACATCCGCTCCTTCACCTGGACCACCGACGATCGCCTGGTCTATGGCCAGGATCTGTCGGGCGACGAGAATTTCAAGCTGTTCTCGATCAAGCGCGACGGCACCGGCCTGATCAATCTGACGCCGTGGGACAAGGTCCGCGCCGACGTGATCGACGTGCCGCGCAAGGACCCGCAGCATATCCTGATCGAGCATAATCATCGCGACGCCAAGGTGTTCGATGTGTTCCGCGTCGATGTCGATACCGGCAAATCGACCCTGCTGATCAAGAATCCGGGCGACGTGTCGGGCTATGTCACGGATCATGACGGCGTGATCCGTATCGAATCCGTGACCGACGGCGTGAACGCCAAGCTGCTCTATCGCCCGGACGCGAAGTCCAAGTTCAAGACCGTGATCACGACGAACTTCCGGGAATCGGTCAGCCCGCAGCTGTTCACCTACGACAACAAGAACCTGATCGCGACCTCGAACATCGGTCGCGACAAGCAGGCCCTGGTCGAACTCGATCCGGCGACCGGCAAGGAACTGCGGGTGATCTATGAGAATCCCGAGGTCGATGTCGATGGCGCCATCTCGTCCGAGGCGCGCCAGAAGCTGACCGGCGCGGTCTATGAGACCGACAAGCAGCATTATGTGTTCTTCGATCCGACGCGCGAGGCGCTGCAGAAGGATCTGGAGGCCCAGCTGCCAGGCGTGAACGTCTCGGTCGCCGGCACGGATCTCGATGAGAAGGTCTGGCTGGTCAAGACCTGGAGCGACCGCACGCGCGGCGACTATTACCTCTACGACGGCGCGACCAAAAAGCTCGATCATCTGGCGTCGGTCACGCCCTGGCTCGATCCGAAGCAGATGGCCGAGATGACGCCGATCAGCTATCAGGCGCGCGACGGGTTGACCATCCATGGCTATCTGACCCTGCCGGCCGGCGAGGCGCCCAAGAATCTGCCGCTGATCGTCAATCCCCATGGCGGACCCTGGGTGCGTGACAGCTGGGGCTTCGATCCCGAGGTGCAGTTCCTGGCCAACCGCGGCTATGCCGTGCTGCAGGTGAATTACCGCGGCTCGACCGGCTATGGCCGCAAGTTCTGGGAGGCGAGCTTCGGCCAATGGGGCCGCGCGATGCAGGACGACCTGACCGACGGCGCCAACGAGATGGTCAAGCGCGGCATCGCCGATCCGAAGCGCCTCGGCATCTACGGCGGCTCCTACGGCGGCTATGCCACCTTGGCCGGCGTCACCTTCACGCCGGATCTCTACGCCGCCGCGGTGGATTACGTCGGCGTCGCCAACCTGCTGACCTTCATGAACACCCTGCCGCCCTATTGGGAACAGGGCCGCAAGATGCTGTACGAGATGGTCGGCAATCCGGAAGACCCGGCGCAGAAGGCCAGACTCGAGGCCGAATCGCCGATCTTCAGCGCCGACAAGATCAAGACGCCGCTGCTGATCGCCCAAGGCCTGCACGACCCGCGCGTCAACAAGAACGAGTCCGACCAGATGGTGAAGGCGCTCCGCGGTCGCGGCATCGACGTGCCCTACATGGTCAAGGACAACGAAGGCCACGGCTTCCATAACGAGGAGAATCGCTTCGATTTCTACCGCGCGATGGAGCAGTTCTTCGGCGAGCACCTGGGCGGCCGCGTGGCACCCGGCCAGGACGTGCTGGCGACGTTGAAGAACTGAGCTGGGTCCGGTTCACATGAAAGGAAGGGCCGCCCGGTGGGTGGCCCTTTTTGTTCAATGCACTGAAGATCGTTTCACAGGTGGCGTTCGACCTTCGACCGCAGCAACGTGATCAATTCCGGATCCATGAAGCCATAGCGATCCGGAACATCGAGGCAGATGACTTTCGTGCCGTTCAAGTTCGGTTTGAATTGGGCCGAAAGCTTGCTCCGCTGTGCCTTCTCCATGACGAAGATCAGGTCGGCCCAATCGACCAACTCCGGCGTTACCAGCACGTCCGCATCGGCGCTGAGGCCGGCGGACGCGACTTCGACGCCGAGGTGGTTCGCGAAGATCTGCTCCGCCGTCGGACTTCGCCGCCGGTTCTTGCCGCAGAGGAACAGGACGTTCCGCACCGTCATGGCGTGATCAAAATCGCCCCCACCGTCGCCCGCGCCTCGGCCGCCCGATGCGCCGCGACGACATCCGCCAGCTTGAACCGCGCGCCGATCTCGGGTTTGACCGCGCCCGACGCGATCGCCGCGAACAGCTCGGCCGCGTTGGCCCGGAAGGTCGCGGGATCGGCATTGTGCGGAAAGACCGAGGGGCGGGTGACGTAGAGGCAGCCTTTCTTGTTCAGAAGATCCATCGAGATCTCGGGCGCCGGGCCGGAGGCAGCGCCGTAGCTGACGACCAATCCAAAGGGTGCCGTCAGGTCGAGCGACTGCAGGAAAGTCGTCTTGCCGACCGAATCATAGACCACGCGCGCCTTGCGCCCGCCGGTCGCGGCCAGCAACGCCGCGACCCAGTCGGGCTTGGCATAATCGATCGCGATATCGCAGCCGGCCTTCAGCGCGATCGCGCATTTCTCCGGCGAGCCGGCGGTGCCGACGACGAAGGCGCCCAGCGCCTTGGCCCAGCCGGACAGGATCTGGCCGACGCCGCCGGCGGCGGCATGGACGATGACCAACTCGTCCGGCCGCACCACATGGGTTTTGCGCAACAGGTACTGCGCGGTCATGCCCTTGAACAGCAACGCGGCCGCCGCCTCGTCGCTGATGCCGTCCGGGATCTTCACCAGCTTCTCCGCCGGCACGATGCGCTTGTCGGCATAGGCGCCCAGGCCGGCGTTCATATAGGCGACGCGATCGCCGACCGCGACGCGCTCGACGCCGGGGCCGATCGCCTCGACCGTGCCGGCCGCCTCATGGCCGAGGCCGGTCGGCGTCGGCAGGGGATAGACGCCGCTGCGCTGGTAGACGTCGATGTAGTTGAAGCCGATGGCGGATTGGGCGACCAGGACCTCGCCAGCGCCGGGGGCGGGCAGGTCGAGGGTTTCGAGCTGCATCACCTCGGCGCCGCCGAACCCGTTGAGTACGATCGCGCGTGCCTTCGTCATGATGAACCTCGTGCCGGATCGGTGCGGATGGTATGATCATCATCGTACCTGACGGCAGGTACGATGCAAGCCGTACCTGATGGGATCCGCATGCCGGACAGCGACGGACACCCGTCCGCGGACGAAATGGAGCTGGGCCAGATCTTCGCCGCGCTCGCCGACCCGCTGCGCCGCCGCGTCGTGCTGGCGCTGGCCCAGGAACCGGGCGCGGGCGAACGCAGCTGCAGTTCCTTCGACCTGCCGGTCACCAAGGCGACGCGCACCCATCACTTTCGGGTGCTGCGCGAGTCCGGGCTGATCCGCCAGCGCAACTGCGGCAACGGCCGCATGAACCAGCTGCGGCGGGACGATCTCGACCGGCGCTTTCCGGGGCTGATCGACCTGGTGCTGGCCGATCCGAAATAAGTATTGTGTCCCCGTATTTAAATACGGGGACACAATACTTATTAGAGGTGGGCGAGCCTGCACGGGCCTCGATTGATGTCGGCTGCCTTGAAAATACGGGCATATGCCCATATGTCTGTAGTTGGTAAAACGGGAGGATGACATGAGGTCGATACAGGCGGTGATTCCGACGACATTTCAGGGCATCGGTTATACCCGGAGCCAGGGCGGCCTTCCGCTGCAGGCGGTGACGGTCCCGGTGCCCCGGCCGGCGGCCGATCAGGTTCTGATCCAGGTGGCGGCCTCGTCGCTCAATCCGCTCGAATACAAGCTGGCCGAGCTGAATTTCTTCGGGCGGACGCCGCCGGTCATCCTGGGTTTCGACCTGGCCGGCATTGTCGTCGCCAGGGGCGAGCAGGTGGGCGGCCTGGCCATCGGCGATGAAGTGACGGCGATGGCGGATTCGAATGGCGATGGCGGCTGGGCCGAGGGCGGCAATGGCGGCTATGCGCTGGCCCGCGCGTTCCTGACCGTCAAGAAGCCGCCGTCGCTCGGCTTTCGCGACGCGGCGACCTTGCCGATCTGCTTTCTGGCCGCGTACCAGGGCCTCCAGGGCAATGTGCGCGCTGGCGATACCGTCTATATCCCGGGCGGTGCCGGCGGCGTCGGGCATCTGGCCATCCAGATGGCCGCCCGGGCGCTGGGCGCCGCGCGCGTCATCAGCAGCGGCAGCACGCCCGACTCGATGGCTTTGGCGCGGGCGTCCGGCGCGCATCCTGTGTTCGACTACAAGCGCGACGACGTCAACGCCGAGATCTTCCGACTGACCGGGGGCAAGGGCGTCGATCTCGTGTTCGACCCGACCTACAACGAAGCCGGTTTCGTCGAGACGGCCAAGACGGTGCGGGCGGGCGGGACCTGGGTCGTGCTCGGCGTCGGTCCCGGCAAGACCACCCGTACGAGCGAGACGCAGAGCCCGGTCGACGCCATCCTGGCCGAGCGGGGCGTCCGGCAGGTCAACGCCAACCTGCTCCGCTATTTTGCCGAGCCGGCCACGCTCGATACGGCAGCGCAGGCGTTTCTTCAGCTGGGTTTGACCCGCGCGATGGCCTGGGCGGTCGAGGGCCGCGTGGTGCCGCATGTCGGCAAGACCATCGACAGCACCGTCGACGCGATCAATGCCGAACTGCAGGCCATGAAATCGGGCAAAGGGCCGCTGGGCAAGGTCGCGGTGATCGTCGACCGGCGCATCGCGCAGGGTGGATGATGGCGACGACCCCGAGTTCCGCACCGAGGGAGAGCCCGTGTTACGCCACGGCGATGCGCAAGGCATCGCGTCGCCTGACCCAGCTGTACGACGATGCGCTCGAGCCCTGTGGCCTGAGATCGACGCAATACGCCATTTTCGCCGAGCTGGCCCCTCGATTGGCCGAGCCGCCGACCTTGGCCGAGCTGGCAAATGCGCTGGTCACCGACCGGTCGTCGCTCGGCCATACGCTCCGGCCGCTCGAACGGGACGGCTATGTCGCGCTGCGGGCGGGGGCCGAGGATCGCCGACAGCGGCGTATCGTGCTGACCGCGCGGGGCCGGTCGAAATTCGAGGAAGCCACGGCCCTCTGGCAAATCGCCCAGGACCGGTTCGTCGCGGTCCATGGCGCGGCCGACGGCGCGGGGCTGCGGGCGGTCCTGCTCGGCATCGCCAACGACGACAGGCTCGCCGTTCTTCGCGAGTCGGATTCCGGAAGCGTTACCAAACCCTAGACCGAAAGGAGGCAGTCATGCCGCACGATCAGTCCTCGTCGCCGCTTACCCACAGGATGGCGGACATCGAGCCGGGCCTGCGTCTGCATTTCGTCAGCGCGGGCGAGGCCAAGCGAACCATCCTGCTGCTGCATGGCTTCCCGCAGACCTGGTGGGAATGGCACCGTGTGATCCCGCCGCTGGTCGCTGCCGGTTATCGCGTCGTGGCGCCGGACTATCGGGGCGCCGGACATTCCTCGCGGCCGGCCGGCGGCTATGACAAGCGCACCATGGCGGCGGACATCCACCGGCTGCTGCAGGAGCATCTGCAGGTCGCGGGTCCCGTGGCCCTGGTCGGGCACGATATCGGCATGATGGTCGCCTATGCCTATGCACAGGCCTATCCGGACGAGGTTTCCCACCTGGTGGTGATGGACGCGCCGCTGCCGGGCACCGCCGTGTTCGATCGGTTGCGCGCCGATCCGCGCGTCTGGCAATTCGCCTTTCACAGCGCGCGCGACGTGCCGGAAATGCTGGTGGCGGGACGCGAGCGCCAATATCTGCAGGCCTTCTTCAACGCGCGAGTCTTCGATCCATCGGCGATCGGGGCCAGCGATCTCGACGTCTATGTCGCCGCCTATGCGGCCCCGGGCGCGATGCGCGCCGGCTTCGAACTCTATCGCGCCTTCGATCAGGACATCGGCGACAACCGGGACGCCGTGCAGCGCAACGGGAAGCTGACCCTGCCGGTTTTGGCCGTCGGTGGCGCCACCAGCACGACTGGCCCCGTCATGGCGGAAATGATGCGCGAGGTCGCCGATAACGTCATCAGCCTCCGGGTACCGGGGGCGGCGCACTGGATCGCCGAGGAAAATCCGGGCTTTTTCGTTGCTGAATTGCTGCAGTTTCTGACCTAGCCGTAGGCGCCGAGCGGCCCGATGGGATGGCCGGGCGCCATCCCATCGCTTCGGCGCCTACTTGCCGCGGCCGGCGGCGGTCAGGATCAGGTCGGCGACTTCCTTGGAGCGCGATACCAGGGACAGATGGCCGGCATCCAGTTCGACCGTCGTCGCGTTCATGCGCTTGGCCAGGAACCGCTCCAGGTCGGGCGAGATGGTCTGGTCCTGCTTCGAGACGGCGTAGAAGCTCGGCTTGGTGTGCCAGGCGGCCGCCGTGGTCCGGTCGCCGAACAAGGCCGCTGCCGTCGGTCCCTGCTCGGCATAGAGCACTTCCGCCTTCGCGTGGGGCACGCCGTTCGCGAAATATTTCAGGAACGCATCCTCGGACAGGGTGGTGATGCCGTCATGGTTCAGGACGCCGGCGCGCACTGGCATGGTCGGGAACTTCGCCGACAGTGCCACGAAATCCTCGCCCGCGTCGGGGGCACGCGCGGCGACATAGACCAGGGCCGTCACCTTCGGGTCCACGCCCGCTTCGCTCAGCACGGTGCCGCCCCAGGAATGGGCGACCAGCACGGTCGGGCCGTCCTGCAGCGCCAGGGCCTGGTGGGTGGCCGCGACCGAATCGGCCAGGGTCGTCAGCGGGTTCTGCACCGCCGTCACATGCAGGCCGGCGGCCTGCAGCCGGGCGATGACTTCGCCCCAGCTCGAGCCGTCCGCCCAGGCGCCGTGGATCAGCACCACGTTGCGCGCCAGCGGCGGCTTCGCGGTCTCGGCCGACGCGCCCGTCGCGAACAGGGCCGCCGAAAGCAGACCGGCCGCGGCCAGCGCCAATTTCCGTTGCATCTTCATATCGAACTCCGTGATCAGCTATTCCTGGAACCAAGCCATTCCATGTGAGGTCATTCGACGGCGCAGGCCGCATCGCAACATGTTCACGGTTTTGTGATCGCGATGAACGCCGGGGAAATATTTCGGCCGCGCTGTAACATCGCCGTCCGGCCACCGAATGAGGTCCCATGGAGACGCGCGAACAGATCTGGGCCGCGGCGATGCAGGCCGGGCGACACGGAGACACCGGCGCTTACGAGCGTCTGCTCGGCGAGATCGCGCAGGCGCTGCGCGGGCTGGTCCGGGGCCGTCTTGCCCGGCTCGGATCGGCCGCGCATGAAGCCGAAGACCTGGTCCAGGAAATCCTCATCGGCCTGCACACCAAGCGGCATACCTGGGACGAGGGCCGGCCGTTCCTGCCGTGGCTCTATGCCATCGTCCGCTACAAGCTGGCGGATGCCGGTCGGCGTCTGCGGCGCGAGGCGCATTATCGGCGCGACGTCACGCCGGACCAATGGGCGACCCTGTTCGAGGCGCCGGCGCAGGATTTCGACCGCGCCCTGGTCGATCTCGACCGGCATGTGAACGGCCTGCCGGTGGGCCAGCGCGAGGTCGTCCGCGCGCTGGCCATCGACGGCGCCTCGGTCCGGGCGACCGCGCAGCAGCTCCAGACCAGCGAGGGGGCGGTGCGTGTGACGCTGCACCGCGCCTTCCAGCGCCTGGCCGCGGCGGCGCACCTCGACCGCACCAAACCCACCGGAGACAAGCCATGAGCCCTGTCGGCGACACCGACCGTCTGATCCACAGCCTCGCCCTGGAAGCCGGGACGGGGCGGGGCCGCACCGCCTTCCGCTTCGAGCGGAGGCTGCTGCTGGTCGTCGTCCTGGCGCTGGCCGTCGCGGTGGCGCTGGTCTTCCTGCTGTTCGGCGTCAGTCCCGAACTGACGGCGACGGTGCGGAGCGCGCCGTTCCATCACAAGCTGGCCAGCACGCTGGTCCTGGCCGGCGGCGGGTTTTTCCTGGTGCGCGAAGCGGCGCGGCCCGGGGGCAAGGGCCTCGCGCTCGTTGCCCTCGTGCCGGGGATGGCTTTGCTCGGATGGGGCGGCGTGACCGACATGTCGGGGCTTCCCGTCATGGGCGGATCGGGGATATCGGTGCCGATCTGCGTCGGCGCCATCATCCTGGTGTCGCTGCCGGCGCTGGTGTTGATCGTCGGTGCCCTGCGCACGGGAGCGGCGACCCGTCCGACGCTCGCGGGCGCAACTGCCGGATTGCTCGCCGGCGCGCTGGCGGCGGCGGCCTACGCGCTCGCCTGCAAGAACGACGGCGGGCTGTTCGTCGCGGTCTGGTACAGCGCCAGCATCCTGATCGTGGCCGGCCTCGGCGCGATCGTCGGCCGTCGCGCCTTGGCCTGGTAGGCGACCGCCTACTTGCGACGGAAGGCATTTTCTATTATAAGAGACGAATGCCTCTTATAATAGAAAATTCAGGCGCCCAGATTGCGCAGCGCCTGCGGCTGGAGCGCGACATGCGCGGTTGGTCGCTGGCCGATTTGGCGGAACGCTCCGGCGTGTCCAAGGCGACGATCAGCAAGATCGAGCGCGAGGAGGTCAGTCCGACCGCGGTCATTCTGGTGCGGCTGGCCGGGGCGTTCGATCTGACCTTGGCCGGCCTGCTGCTGCGGGCGGAAGGGGCGGGACAGCGCCTGTCGCGCGCGGCCGAACAGCCGCTCTGGCGCGATCCTGAAACCGGCTATCTGCGCAAACAGCTGTTCGGCCGGCCGGATCATCCGCTGGAACTGGTCGAGGTCGAGCTGCCGGCCGGCCGGCGGGTCGTGCTGCCGACCTCGTCCTACGCGCATATCCGCCAGCTCGTCCGGGTCACGGCGGGCGATCTCGTGATCCAGGAGGGCGGCGACCGGCATGTTCTGGGTGTCGGCGATTGCCTGGGGTTCGGCGCGCCGTCCGAGGTGACCTTCGCCAATGAAACCGTTGCCCCCTGCACTTACGTCGTCTTTCTTGCCCGGAGCTAAGCCATGTCCGACATCAGGGTCGCCCCGCTGACCGCCACGCCCGCGATGCTGGACGCGCTCGGCGAGATGCTGGTCGAGACGGTGGCCGCGGGTGGATCGGTCAGTTTCATGCATCCGCTGGCGCCGGACGCGGCCCGTAGCTTCTGGGCGGGCTCGCTGGCATCCGCCACGCGGGGCGAGCGGATCGTGCTGGGCGCGTTCGACGGCGAGCGGCTGAGCGGCACGGTCACGCTGCTGCTCGATTGCCCGCCCAACCAGCCGCACCGGGCCGAGATCGCCAAGATGATGACCCGGGTGCGCGATCGGGGCCGTGGCATCGCGTCGGCGCTGATGCGGGCGGCCGAGCGGCTGGCGGTCGAGCGGGCGCGGACCCTGCTGGTGCTCGACACCGCGAGCGACGGCGGCGCGGCCGGGCTGTACGAACGGCTGGGCTTCACGCTGGCCGGCCAGATCCCGGACTATGCCCTGAAGCCGCATGGCGGCCTGACCGGAACGATGATCTATTGGAAACGGGTTTAGGCCGGAAGGGATTTCGTTCGATGGATCGGCTCGACGTGATGCGGCTGTTCCTCCGCGTCGCCGACAGCGGCAGTTTCTCCAAGGCGGCCCGGGCGGCGGGTATCGTCCAGCCGACCGTCAGCAAACAGATCGCCGCCCTGGAGGCGCGCCTGGGCGCGCAACTGCTGCGGCGCACCTCGCGCGGCCTGAGCCTGACCGGCGCCGGTCAGGATTTCTACGACTCGTCGGTTCGGTTGCTGGGCGACCTCGATGCGGCGGAATCGCGCATCGGCCGGGGCCAGGTCGCACCCTCGGGGCTGGTGCGCGTCGCGCTGTCGGCCGGCCTCGGGCGGATGTATGTCGTGCCCCGGCTGCCCGACTTCTTCGCGCAGTTTCCGGATGTCGCGATCGATCTCGATATCTCCGAACGTCATGTCAATCTGATCGAGGAGGGCATCGACGTCGCGATCCGGATCGGCCATCTGGCCGATTCGACGCTGGTCGCCCGCCGCATCGGCAGCATGACCATGTCGACGGTCGCATCACCGGCCTATCTCGAGCGGTTCGGCACGCCGGCGACGCCGGACGATCTCGCCCGGCATGCGGCCGTTCCGTTCATGTATCAGGGTGCGCCCCGGCCGTGGGAGTTCAACGGACCGGACGGCGTCATGACGCTGGTGCCGAAAGGCCCGGTGCAGACCAACGATGCCGAACATATCCGGGCGACCGTGCTGGCCGGGCTGGGTATCGCGCACAGTGCCGGCTGGCTGTTCGCGGCGGATATCGCGTCCGGCGCGGTGACGCACATTCTGACGGAATACACGCCGGCGCCCTATCCGATCAACGCGGTCTGCCCCGGCGGTCGCCGCGTGCCCGGAAAAGCGAAAGTCTTCATCGAATTTCTAGCCGGGATCTTCGCCGACGAGCCGGCGCTGAAGCTCGCCTGACCGGACGTATCCTATTCCACTCGGGAATAGATCCTATCACGAGCCATGTACTAAACCTTCGCCGCTCCGGATCGCATCTCTGTGCCGTCGGACCCATCGGGTCCGAAACGAACAGGATCTGGAAGGACGATTTACGATGTCTAAGCTGAATGGGAAGGTCGCGGTCATCACCGGCGGCAGCAGCGGTATCGGGCTGGCGACTGCCCAGCGCTTCGTGGCCGAAGGCGCCTATGTCTTCATTACGGGCCGGCGCCAGAGCGAGCTGGACAAGGCAAAGGCGGCGATCGGCCGCAACGTGACGACGGTCCAGGGCGACGTGTCGAATCTGGCCGATCTCGATCGGCTGTTCGCACAGGTCGTGGCCGAAAAGGGCGTCGTCGACATCGTCGTGGCCAGCGCCGGCTTCGTCGAGCATCACACGATCGACACCGCGACGCCGGAGCATTTCGACAAGACCTTCAACATCAACGCCCGTGGCGTGTTCTTCACCGTGCAGAAGGCGCTGCCGCTGATGACGCGCGGCGGCGCGATCGTGCTGGTCTCGTCGGGCCTGCATCTGAAGGGCTTTCCGGCGCATGGCACCTATTCGGCGACCAAGGCGGCGCTGCGCTCCTTCGCCCGGACCTGGGCGGCCGAGCTCAAGGACCGCAACATCCGGGTGAACACGCTCAGCCCGGGCGCGATCGATACGCCGATCATCGACGGTCAGTTCGAGACCAAAGAACAGGCCGATGGCGCCCGGGCGATGTTCGCGCAGATGACGCCGCTCGGCCGAATCGGCCGGCCGGAGGAGATGGCCTCGGCCGTGCTGTTCCTGGCGTCGGACGAGAGCAGCTACAGCACCGGCATCGACCTGATCGCCGATGGCGGCATTACCCAGCTCTAAGCCGGTGACGGCCCCCGTGGCGTCGAACCGGCGCCGCGGGGGCTCGACAGCGGGCCTCGCCTTGGCCGCAGAATGTAGTAAACAGTCGGCGAGCCCGTCCGCATCGCATGGAGTCCTGGATGTCCGATCTCTCAGCCTTTCCGATCGCCACGCGCTGGCCGGCCCAGCATCCCGAGCGGATCCAGCTCTATTCGCTGCCGACGCCCAATGGCGTCAAAGTCTCGATCATGCTGGAAGAGCTGGGCCTGCCGTACGAGCCGCACACGATCGACATCGGCAAGAACGAGACCTGGGGCCCGGAATTCCTGTCGCTCAATCCGAACGGCAAGATCCCGGCGCTGATCGATCCGGACGGCCCGGGCGGCAAGCCGCTGGGATTGTTCGAATCGGGCGCCATCCTGCTCTATCTGGCCGAAAAGACCGGCAAGCTGCTGCCGGCCGATCCGGCACTGCGCTACGAGACCATTCAGTGGGTGTTCTTCCAGATGGCCGCGGTCGGCCCGATGTTCGGCCAGCTGGGCTTCTTCCATAAATTCGCCGGCAAGGATTACGAGGACAAGCGCCCGCGCGACCGCTATGCCGCCGAATCCAAGCGCCTGCTGGGCGTGCTGGAGACGCGGCTCGCCGGCCGGCAGTGGATCATGGGTGACGACTATACCATCGCCGATATCTCCCTGCTCGGCTGGGTGCGCAATTTGGTGGGTTTCTACGGCGCCGGCGAGCTGGTCGGTTACGACGCGTTCAAGCAGGTCCAGGACTGGCTCGAGCGCGGGCTGGCACGCCCGGCGGTGCAGCGCGGGCTCGACATCCCGAAGCGGCCGTGAGCGGCAGTGCGATGACCGGACCCGTCATCCTCCACGGTATCAAAGCTTGCGACACCATGAAGAAGGCCCGCGACTGGCTCGACAGCCACGGCGTCGCTTACGCGTTTCACGACTACAAAGCCGTGGGCGTCACGCGCGACATGCTGGAGGGCTGGGCGCGGGTCGTCGGTTGGGAAACGCTGCTCAACCGGTCCGGCACCACGTTCCGCAAGCTGCCGGACGCCGACAAGACCGAACTCGACCAGGCCAAGGCGATCCGGCTGATGCTGGCGCAGCCGTCGATGATCAAGCGGCCGGTGCTCGATATCGGCGGCGCGCTGGTCGTGGGCTTCAAGCCGGCCGAGTACGCGGCGGCGTTCGGCGGTTAGGGTTTCCGCACGGGGATTGGGCGGGTTGAGGGGCGCGATGGGAATTCCGACGAGAACCGGCGCGCGCCTGGCGGCATTGGCGACGATGCTGCTGGCACTCGCCAGCCCGTTCGCGGCGGCGGCGACCTTGCGCATCGGGATGTCGGACGATCCGGATACGCTGGATCCTGCGGTGAGCGGCAGCTTCATCTCGCTGCAGATCACCAGCGTGATGTGCGACAAGCTGATCGAGACCGACCCGCAATTGACTCCCATCCCGGGACTGGCGACGGCATGGCACTGGTCGGCGGACGATCTGGCGCTCACCCTGAGCTTACGGACGGGCGCCGCGTTCCAGAACGGCGAGCCGTTCGATGCCGCCGCGGTCAAGTGGAACCTCGACCGCTACCGGTCGTCGCCGATGTCGAAACGCGCCTCGCAATTGAAGCCGATCAAGGATGTCACGGCGCTCGACGACCATACCGTGCGGATCGATCTGTCCGAGCCCTATGCGCCGCTCATCACCATGCTGGCCGATCGCTCCGGCATGATGCTGGCGCCCTTGGCGACGATGGCAGCCGGCGAGAGTGCCGGCGCCCATCCTGTCTGCCTCGGTCCCTATGAATTCGTCCGGCGCGTGCCGCAGGAACGCGTCGTCCTCCGACGCGCCGAGCATTATTGGGACCCGTCCAAGCTACGGCTCGACGAGGTGCAGTTCGTCGATATTCCGGATGCGACGCTGCGGCTCACCAACCTGCAGGCCGGCCAGCTCGACCTGATCGAGCGGGTGGCACCGACCGACCTCGACACGCTGCGCGGCGACCCGCATCTGAAACTCGCCGCGACCCCGGCGCTCGGCTACCAGCTCATCATCTTCAACCTGGCGCATGGCCCGCAATCCGACAGCCCGATCGGCCGGGATCCGCGCGTGCGCGAGGCGTTCGAGGCCTCGATCGATCGCGACACGATCAATCAGGTCGTCTTCGCCGGCCAATATATTCCCGACAATCAGCCGGAATCGGTCGGCGGCCCTTATTTCGATCCCGATCACCCGGTGCCGCATCGCGACCTGGCGCGCGCCAAGGCCCTGCTCGAGGCGGCCGGACAGGGACGGGTCGGCTTCACGCTGCTGATCTCGAACGATCCGGTCAGCGCCCAGGTCGGCCAAGTCATCCAGTCGATGGCGGCGGAGGCAGGCTTCGACGTCACGCTGCAGATGACGGAATCGGTGTCGCTGTCCCAGGCGGCCGATCGCGGGGCGTTCCAGGCCGCCATGCAGATCTGGAGCGGGCGGACCGACCCGGACCAGAACATCTCGATCTGGGTCGCCTGCGACGGCTTCCTCAACCGCGGACGCTATTGCAGCCCGCCGCTCGACAAGATCCTCGGCGCCGCCACTCGGACGACGGACACGGCCCTGCGCGCCGGGCTCTACCGGCAGGCGGCCGCGATCTATCTCGAGGACCGCCCGGTCCTGTTCCTGCAGCATTATGCCTGGCTGTGGGGCGCCAACGCCAAGCTGCGGGGCTTCGCGCCCACGCCCGACGGCCTGATCCGGGTGAAGGGAATGAGCCTGGCGCCCTGAGCGCTGGGCTCTGCTGCCGTGGCGGCGGCCGGCTATTCGTCTCCCGGTACGCCATAGCTGGGCGCCGCCGTAGGGTTCAAGGCGCGGGTCACGTAGTTCTGCAGCTGCGGCCGATAGGCTTGCCAGAGACGATCGAGCGCGGCGATCGGGTCTTCCTCCGTCCAATCGATCCTGAGATCGACGACCGGCCACATCACGTCGGCCACGATCTCGAGCGCCGCCGAATGCACCGGTCCCGCTTCGCCCCCGGCGGCCATCGCGGCCGCCATCGCCGCGAGCAAGCGGTCGGCGAGCAGACCCTGCGCCTGCTCGAATGCCGGCACCATCGCTTCGATGACGCCGGGGTTCGCCAGCATGTTGCCGGCGGCGACGCATTGTTCGCCCGTCCTGGCATCGTGAAGTCCCAGGGCTTCCTCGCCGCTGAAGCACGCGGTGCGGCCTAGCGCATCGATCACCGCCACCTGGCGGTACTGGCGCCAACCATCCCCGGCCAGCGCCTGCTCCAGCGCCGCCGCGGGATCGAGTTGCCGGTCTTCGAGCAGATCGAGAATCTGGGGGCCGAGCGCCGGCAGCGTCACGTTCTGCGTTGCCACCGCACCGGTCCCCGCGCGGACCCACGGGCATCGGGCGCCGACCGCAATGCTGGACGAGCTGATGGCGATGCCGAGTTGGCCGGTTTGCGGGCAGCGCCCGACGATCGAGAATGTCATGCCGCGATCCTCGATGTCAGGTCGGCTGCCAGCCTTCCGGGATGACCGCGACCACATCGATCTCCATCAGCCACTGCGGTTGCCCCAACGCGCTCACGACCAGACCGGTCGAAATCGGAAACACACCCTTCAGCCAGGTGCCGACCTCCTGATAGACCGGCTCGCGATAGCGCGGGTCGGTCAGGTACGTCGTCGTTTTGACGATATGGCTGAGGTCGCTGCCCGCCTCCGCCAGCAGCTGCTTGAGGTTCTTCATCGCCTGCCGGGCCTGGGCGCGCGGGTCGCCGAGACCGACCAGATTGCCCTCGAAGTCGGTCCCCACCTGCCCACGGACATAGACGGTGTTGCCGGCGCGCACGGCCTGGCAAAGATCATTGTCGAGCGTCTGGTTGGGATAAGTGTCCTTGGTATTGAACATGCGGATACGGGTATGCGTCGGTGGGCTCATCGATGCGCCTCGATACTAGGGGGAACGGAAACGCGCGCCGGGACTCGGGTGTCGTGGTAGGCGAGATATCGGCGCTGGGTGGCGATATGGTCGGCGATGTGCCTGGCATCGTGCCACACGCCCCAGATGAAGGCGGAGCCGCGGCGCGACAGCCAGGGCAGGCCGATAAAATAGATCCCAGGCTCCTTGGAAATACCGCGCTGATGTTGCGGTTTCCCGGTCTCGTCGAACGCATCGACCGCCAGCCAGCCGAACTCGGTGGCATAGCCCGTTGCCCAGATGATCGAACGCACGCCCGCCCTCGCCAGATCGAGTGCCAGGATCGGATGGGTCAGGCATTCGGGATCCGCGCGAAGCCAGCGGGCTTCGGGCTCTTCCGGCAGGTCCAGGCCGTTGCGGCGGACATAGGCGTCGGCCGCATCCAACACCGCCAGATAGTTCTCGTCACCGCGGGCGATGTTGACCGCAAGGTCCGGTTCGAACGTCGCGACACCGCCCTCGAAGGACGTCGTCGATCCGACGAGGGTGATCCCCTGGTCCGCAAGCTGCCGGAAATCCACGGTGTGGCCGCCGCGCGCGCCGCTCACCGCAATGGTAACATGCTCTCTGCCGGGCTGCTTGACCTCGGCGTCCCACTCGCCGAGCACGCCCAGCCACCAGCAGTAATCGAGGCCGCGATAGGCGCGCGGCGGACGATCATGAGCGCCGACCGACAGATAGACCCGCCGGCCCGCCCGCTGCAACTCGTCCGCAATCTGCACGCCAGAGGATCCCGCGCCGACCACCAGAACCGCCCCCTCGGGCAATTGCGCGGGATTGCGATAATCGGCGGAGTGGATTTGGAGGAGATCCTTGGCCTTCGGCGCAATCGGCGGAATGACAGGGCGTTGGAACGGCCCGGTCGCGACGACCACGCGGTTGGCTTCGATCGTGCCTTCGGAGGTTTCGATGGTGAATCCCGGCCGGCCGGCATTCCGCACCACCTTCGTCACCGCTACGCCGGTGCGGATGGGGGCCTCGATTTTCTGGGCATAGGCAACGAAATAATCCGCGACCTGCTCCTTCGATGCGAACCCGTCCGGGGCGAGATCGGCGAACGCGAGGCCCGGGAAACGGTCGTGCCAGGCGGGGCCATTGGCGACCAGCGAATCCCAGCGTCCCGTGCGCCAGCGCTCGGCGATGCGCTGGCGCTCCAGCACGAGATGCGGCACGCCCTGTTGGCTCAAATGCTCACTCATGGCCACGCCGGCCTGGCCGGCGCCGACAACCAGCGTGTCGATTGACGTTCCCTGCACCGTCATGACCGAGCCCCCAGGCGGTTTATCTTCGAGAAAAGCCTATCCGCTCCATCGAGATCCGAAAAACATATTTAAAAGATGCAGGGGATAGGATGTTCCTGTGCAGGACACCGACGCTGCCGTGCCGAGCGGCTAGGCTAAAATCCCCGCCGCCAGGTGCCGCGTTCGACTGCCGCGAAGAAGTCGCCGAGCGCGCGGTTGAAGGCGGCCGGCTCTTCGAGATTGACCGCGTGGCCGGTGTTGGGCGCCATCCACAGGCCGGCATGGGGCAGCTGCCGCTTCAGATAGAGGCTCGCCTCGATGCAGGGTTCGTCCTCGTCGCCGACCGCGATCAGGACGGGCAGTTGCAACTGCCGCAGGGCGGTCTCGAACGTCCAGAGCGACGGGCGGCCGGCCTGGTAGCCGGCCATGGTATGGCCGGAGCCTTCGGCCGAATGCGCACTGAGATGGGCCATGAATTCGTCCCAGGCGCGTGGGTCCTTGTGTTTCAGCTGGATGCGCGTCGGGCCCTGGCCGATGCCCTTGGCGACCGCGGCGCTGCCCAGGTCCCGGAATGCCAGGGCGGCGGCCCGCGAGTCCCGGACGAAATCGGCCTGATGCGCCGGCGGCGAGCCGGAGCCGCAGGCGGCCGCGACCAGCGCGCTGGCGCGATCCGGATAGCGGAGGCCGAACGCGATGGTCGCATAGGCGCCCATGCTGAGCCCGACCACATGGGCGCGGGGAATGTCCAACCCGTCGAGCACGGCCAGAATATCGTCGCGCGCGAATTCCCAGCCATATTGGGCCGGATCGGCCGGCACCGCCGAGGGCGGATAGCCGCGCGCATTGAAGGCGATGCAGCGGTAGTCGCGCGAAAAGGCGCGGACCTGCAATTCCCACTCGCGCAGGTCGGAACCGAATTCATGAACGAACACAATCGGATAACCGCTACCGGCCTCTTCGTAATAGAGCTGCGGCCCGGCCTGCTCGATGAACGGCATTCAACGTCTCCCTGTCACTGGCCCATTAAAGACGAGAACGGCATAAAGTTCCGCGAAATGGAACATGTCAGGCTTGCGAACAAATCCATTGCCTATTTGCCATCGGAAATTGCAGCCGGATCTGGACAGGCCTGCCACATCACTGCAACATTCCGGATCTTCGCAGATGCGAAGGGTGAACGGGTGGAGCGGGGGCGCTGCTGCAATGAAATCGAGTCGAATGACGACCTACATCCTGATCGCGATGGTGCTGGGCATCGCCGTGGGCGGGATCATCCACGACCAGATCGCGGACGCGGCCAGCCAGAAGCTGATCGCCGGCTATATCTCGTTCGGCAGCATGATCTTCCTGCGGCTGATCAAGATGATCATCGCGCCGCTGGTGTTCTCGACCCTGGTGGTCGGCATCGGCCATATGTCCGACGCCGGTACGGTCGGGCGGGTCGGCGGCAAGGCGATGCTGTGGTTCGTCAGCGCGTCGCTGGTGTCGCTGACGCTGGGCCTGATCCTGGTCAATATTTTCGAGCCGGGCGTCGGCGTCCATAAGGCGCTGAGCGGGGCCGCGACCGGCATCGACGCCCATGCCATGACGCTCGACGGCTTCGTCAAGCATGTCTTCCCGGACAGCGCATTCCGGCCGATGGTCGATAACGAGATCCTGCAGATCGTCGTGTTCTCGATCTTCTTCGGCGTCGCCTGCGCCTCGGTCGGCGCGCGCGCCACGCTGGTGCTCGAGGCGATCGAGGGCGTCTCGCACATCATCCTGCGGGTGACCGGCTATGTCATGCAGCTGGCACCGCTCGCCGTGTTCTGCGCCATGGCGGCGACGATCGCGACCAACGGCCTCGGCATCCTGATCAATTACGCCAAGTTCATGGGCGAGTTCTATTTCGGCCTGTTCTGCCTCTGGGTCATTCTGGTCGTGGTCGGTTTCCTCATCCTCGGGCCCAGCGTCAAGCGGCTGGTCATGCTGGTGCAGGAGCCGTTCTGGCTGGCCTTCTCGACCGCCAGTTCGGAAGCGGCCTATCCCAAGATGCTGGAGCAGCTGGCGAAATTCCCGGTCAGCCGCAAGATCTCCAGCTTCGTGCTGCCCTTGGGCTATTCGTTCAATCTCGACGGCACGATGATGTATTGCACCTTCGCCAGCGTGTTCATTGCCCAGGCCTACGACATCCCGCTCAGCCTCGGCACGCAGATCGCGATGCTGCTGACCCTGATGCTGACCAGCAAGGGCGTGGCCGGCGTGCCGCGCGCCTCGCTCGTCGTCATCGCGGCGACGCTCAGCCAGTTCAGCCTGCCGGAAGAAGGCCTGCTGCTGATCCTGGGCATCGACACGTTCCTCGATATGGGCCGGTCGGCGACCAACGTCATCGGCAATTCACTGGCAACCGCGGTCGTCGCCAAGTGGGAGGGGCAACTGGTCACCGACTACGACACCGAGATGATGATCGAAGAGATGGAAGTGCAGGCGGCCGAATGAAGCAAAGGGCTTACGGAGCCGGCGGCTCCGTAAGCTCATTTTGTCAGACGATGGTCGGTACGACGCCGCCATCGACGCGCAGGGCGGCACCGTTCGTCGCCGCCGACAGCGGGCTGGCGACGAAGGCGACCAGGGCGGCGATCTCCTCCGGCTCGATCATCCGCTGCAGCAGCGACGATGCGCGATGCTTGGTGAAGAACTCGGTTTCGATCTCGGCGGCCGCGGCGTCGGGATCGCTGGAGATGCTCCTCAGGAAATCGATGATGCCTTCCGACCGGGTCGGGCCGGGCAGCACCGCATTGACCGTGACCTGGGTGCCTTTGGTCAGCTCGGCCAGGCCGCGGGAAATGGCGAGCTGGGCCGACTTGGTCATGCCGTAATGGATCATGGCGCTGGGCGTGGAGATGCCGGATTCGCTGGAGATGAAAATGATCCGGCCCTGGTTGCGCTGCAGCATGCCCGGGAAATACTGCCGCGCCAGCCGCGCGCCGCCGAGCACGTTGACCTCGAAGAACCGGCGCCAGTCCTCGTCGGTGATCTGGGCGAAATCCTTCAGCTCGTAGATGCCGAGATTGTTCACCAGGATATCGACCTGGGGCACGGCCGCGAGCAAGATCGCCGCGCCCTCGGCCGATGCCGGGTCGGCCAGCACGCCCTCGACCCGGGCGCCGCCGGATGCCTTGATGCCGGCAACGGCCTGATCGAGCTTGGCCTGGTTGCGGCCGGCAATGATGACCTTCGCGCCCTCGACCGCGAGCTTGCGGGCGATCTCCAGGCCGATGCCGGCGGTCGAGCCGGTGACGAGGGCCCGTTTGTCGTCGAGATGCAGGTCCATGGCTGAATTCCTTTCCAAAGCTCGGCGCGCTTCGTGCGCTTCGATAACAGGAAGGTAGTGCTACTCATGGTCAGGAAGAATGGACCGGTATGGCGATGGTTTCTCGCCGCAGCGGCAACAATCTCAGTCGGTCCAGCCGAGATGGCTCAGAAAATCCCGCGTGCGCTCGACCGTCGGCGCCTCGAAGATCTGCTGTGGCGGCCCTTGCTCCAGCAGTCGGCCGCGCTCGAACACAACCACCCAATTGGCCACGCGCCGGGCGAAGCTCATTTCATGGGTCACCACGATCATGGTCATGCCCTCCCGGGCCAGGTCGCGCATCACGTTGAGCACTTCGCCGACGGTTTCCGGATCCAGCGCCGAGGTCGGCTCGTCGAACAGCATGACGCGCGGTTCCATCGCCAGGGCGCGCGCGATGGCGACGCGCTGCTGCTGGCCGCCGGACAGGTTGGCCGGGTAGTTCGCGGTCTTGTCGGCGAGGCCGACTTTTTCGAGCAGCGCGCGGGCCCGCTCCCGCGCCGCCTCGGCCGGCAGCTTGCGGACCGTGATCAGGCCGATGGCGACGTTTTCCAGCGCCGTCTTGTGCGGAAACAGCTCGAAGCTCTGGAACACCATGCCCATGCGCTGGCGGATCTTGCGGATTTCCGGCTCGGCCTTCGGCAGCGGCTTGCCTTCGAACAGGATCGTGCCGCTGTCGATCGTCTCCAGCGCGTTCGTACAGCGCAGCAGCGTCGATTTGCCGGAGCCGGACGGCCCGATCAGGCAGACCACCTCGCCGGCATTGATCTGGAGCGAGACGCCGTCGAGCGCGGTGAAGCCGCCGTATTTCTTGCGCACGTCCTGATAGACCAGCATCGGCGCCTGGTCGGCGTTCCTGCGGGTGAAAGCGGTCATTCCCGCACTCCGTATCTCCGGTGAATCCAGTCGGTCAGCTTCGCCTGCGGATAGCCCATCAGCCAGTAGATCGCCCCCATCGCCGTCAGCATCTCCAGCACGCGGAAGCTCTGCGAGCGGATCTGCATCGCCGTGTGCGCCAGCTCGCCGACGGCGATGACGGAGACGAGCGAGGTATCCTTGAACAGCGAGACCCAGGTGCTGGCCAGGATCGGCAGCACGCGCCGCCAGGCCTGGGGCAGGACGATCTGCCGGAACACCTGGACCCGGCTCATGCCGATCGCCAGGCCGGCCTCGGTCTGGCCCTTGCGGATCGAATTGATGCCGGAGCGGAAGGTCTCGGAATTATAGGCCGAGACGTTCAGGCACAGCGCAGTGAGACCGGTCGTGAAGGGCGACAGGCTGACGTCGGTCAGCACGGGCAGGACGTAGAACGCCCAATAGACCAGCAGCAGCAGCGGCAGGTTGCGGAACAGCTCGACGAAGCCGGTCGCGAACAGGGCGACCGCCCGGAACCGGGAGCCGCGCATCAGGGCCAGCACGATGCCGCCGGGCACGGCGATGATCATGGTCAAGGCGGTCAGCGCGATGGTGACGAGCGCGCCGTCGAACAGCAGCCAACGGCTTTGCCAGACGATCGACCAGTCGAGTTTCATGAGCGGCCCAGGTGCGCGACGCGGCCGTAGAACCAGTCGATCAGCCGGGTGACCGGAAAGATGACCAGGAAATAGACGACCATGATGGTCGAGAAGATTTCGATCGGCCGATAGGTCTCGCCGGCCAGCGTTTCGGCCTGGCGCATCAACTCCGGCACGGCGATGACCGCCGCGATCGCGGTGTCCTTGATCGTCACCGAAATGATCGAGCCGAAGGCCGGCAGCATGCGGACCACCGCCTGCGGCAGCAGGATGTCGCGGATGATCTGCGTCCGGGACATGCCGAGCGCGAGCCCGGCCTGGACCTGGCCCTTGCGGATCGAGCTGATGCCGGCGCGGATCACTTCCGCGACATAGGCCGCGACATGCAGGGTGATGCCGGCGAGCGCCGCCCAGAACGGCGCAAAGCTGCGGCCCGTCAGGATCGGCACGGAGAAATAGATCCAGACCAGTACGACGAACACCGGAATGGCCCGCATCGAGTCGATGTAGAACACCAGGGGCACGCGCAGCCAGACCGGGCCGTAGAGCCGGCCCAGACCGACCGCCAGCCCCAGCGCGAAGCTGCATAGCACGGCCGTGACCGACAGCAGCAGCGTCATGCCGAGCCCGGAGGCCAGGAAACGCCAGCTGTCGATCAGGGGAGAGAAGTCGAAATCCATGGCACGACGGGACCGGCCGGGGCCGGTCCCATTCCCCTTACATCTTGTCGATCATCGCGGTTTCTTCGGCGGTGAGCTGCGGCTGCATCCGCGCCTCGACCGCCTTCAGCCAGGCCAGATATTCCGGCTGGTTCTTGTCGATGGCGGACCCGATGTCGGTGCCCATTTCTTTGCTGTCCTGGCAATTGTCGCCCTCGGGAAACGCCTTCAGGCCCTTGACCTTCTTGTTGAGGGCAACCCAGGGAATTCGGTTGATCGGCGTCACGTCGGCGCGCTTCGCCATGATTTCCTCAACCGGTGCCGCCGTGCCGGCGGTCGAAACGCCACGCAGCGTCGCGTTGGGAAACCGGGTCTGGACCCAATGTTCCTCGCCGCCGCCGGTGTAATAGGCGACGACGATTCCGGGTTTGTTGAAATCGTCGATGCTCTTGGCGGCCGCGACCTTCGGATTGTCGGCCCGGCCGAACACGCACAGGCTGGTGGCCGAGTAGGTGACGAAATCGATCACCTTCAGGCGCTCGGGCGTGACCGACAGCGGCGAGATGGTCATGTCGACCTGGTTCGACGCCAGCACGGGCACTTTCGTCTCGTGCGAGACGGCGACCGGCTCCAGCTTCACGCCCAGCAGCCGGGCATATTCCTGGGCGAGCGTCCAGCCGGGCCCGGCCCATTGATCGCCGCTGCCGCTGGTGTTCTCGACCAGCCAGGGTGGATTGGCCAGCACGGCGACGCGGAACACGCCGGACTTCTGGATGGCCTGGATCCGGGGGCTGTTGGCCGGCACGGCTTCGTCGGCCCATGCCCCGGCGGACCAGCCGGCCAGAACCGCGGTAACGGCCAGCACGAATGTGCCGCTTCTGACTGAAAACATAGGAACTTCCCCCGCTTCGTCTGTTGAGCGGCTCTATCGGCCGCCTTCGGATCGGCCCGTCGATCGCGGCTTGGGACCGCCCCACATCGACAGGAAGGACGCATACTTGTATACAAGCTGCTTTTCCGTCAAGCGGAGCAACGGTCGCATCATGCCGGTCAAGGTCCTCCGCCCGGGCGCGGCACCGATCGGCGCCGCCGTCATCTACCGGACGATCCGAACGGAGATCGTCCATATGCGGCTACTGCCGGGTGTCCGCCTGTCGGAGAACGAGTTGGGCCTGCGCTTCGGCACCAGCCGAACCCCGGTGCGGGAAGCCATTCTCCGGCTGGTCGATGAAGGCCTGATCGAGGTCCGGCCGAAACGCGGCAGCTTCGTCAGCCGCATTTCACTGCAGGCGGTCAAGCGCGCCCGGTTTGTCCGAAGCGCATTGGAATTGGCGATCATTCGGCAGGCGGCAGAGCATGGGCTGCCCGACACGGTGATTGCGGCGGCCGAGCGGGCCATCGCCGATCAGCGAACGGCCGGCAACGATCCGCTTTTGTTCAAACATGCCGACGATGCCTTCCATCGCGTCTTCGCCGACGCCATCGGCTTCGGCGACCTCTGGTCGGTCGTCGAAGGCCAGAAGGCACAGTTCGACCGCATCCGCCTGTTGAGCCTGCCCGATGTCACGCCGGTCGACCGGCTGATCGGACAGCATCGCGCCATCCTCGATGCGGTGCAGGCGCGGGATGCCGAAACGGCGGAAAATGCGCTGCGCGCCCATCTTTCGATCGTGGTCGAGACCGCGACCGCCCTGCTGCGGATCCATCCCGATCTCATCCACGACGACGTCGGCGCGTGAGGGCGGGCATCCGCTCTCTAAAAGAAGCGCTGCAGGTTTGCGCGGATCCGCTCCAGCACCGGCCTGTCGACCGGCGGCAGCGGGAAGCTCTCGCCGGTGATGGTCTCGTAGACGCTGATATAGATCCGGGCCGCTTCCAGATTGATCTCGTCCGGGATCGCCGGAATGGCGTCGACATAGGGGTCGCAGCGGGCGACGACCCAGCTGCGCACGAAATCCTTGTCGAAGCTTTCGGGCTTGTCGCCGGCGGCGAAGCGGGCGGGATAGCTTTCGGCGAACCAGTAGCGGCTCGAATCCGGCGTATGGATCTCGTCGGCCAGCACGATGGCGCCGTCGGGGTCGAAGCCGAACTCGTATTTGGTATCGACCAGGATCAGGCCGTGCTCGGCCGCGATCTGCTGGCCGCGGACGAACAGGGCGAGCGCCAGACGCGAGACATGGTCCCATTGGTCGGCACTCAGCAAGCCCTTGCCGATGATCTGATCGGGCGTCAGCTCCTCGTCATGGCCGGCATCGAACGCCTTGGTCGTCGGCGTGAGGATCGGCTGCGGCAGCTTCTGGTTCGGCTTCATGCCGTCGGGGAAGGTGTGGCCGTACATCTCGCGCCGGCCGCCATTGTACATCGACAGGATCGAGGTCGAGGTCGTGCCGGCCAGATAGTCGCGCACGACGATCTCGACCGGCATGATCTTGAGGCTGCGGCAGACCAGCACGTTCGGATCGGGATATTCGATGACATGGTTCGGGCAGATGTCGCGCGTGCGGTCGAACCAGAAGCGGGCGATCTGGGTCAGAACCTGGCCCTTCAGCGGCACGGCGGTCAGAATCCGGTCGAACGCGCTCAGCCGGTCGGTCGCGATGATGATGCGCCGGCCGTCGGGCAGATCGTAATTCTCGCGCACCTTGCCGCGGTAGTGGTTCGGCAGTTCCGGGATGGCAGCATCGCGCAGCACGAGGCCGGCATAGGCCGCGAGGGCCGGGGTCTTTACCGTGTCGTTGGTCGCCATTGTCCCGTCCCGATTTGGTCTAAGCACCGCAAGAGCGCGCCACCATAGCGCAATTCGCCCGGCGCGGACCGGCAATGATTGCGCGGTTGCCGAGCATCCCGCGCTTGGAGTATTGCGCTACGCACCCGATAGAGGGACCGGATTGTTCATGCCCGTGCTGACGCTCGCCGATATCCCATCTCCCGTGGTCCATCGGCTTTACGGCTATTGGTTGGCCAAGGGCGGCGCCGCAGGGCGCATCCCGTGGCGCCGCGATATCGACCCGCTCGACCTGGTCGATATCCTGCCGAACCTGATGATCGCCGAGGCGATCGACGGGCGCTGGCGCTATCGGTTGATCGGCACCCGCATCGTCGAGTTCGTCGGCCACGACAGCACCGGCATGTATTTCGACGAGTTGGGATCCGATCACAGCACGCCCTTCCGACAGCAGCAGTACACTCAGGTGTTCGGGGGCGAGGTTCTGGCCGGTCGCGACGTGCTGCATTGGGTCGGTCGCGATTTCATACCGTATTACTGGATCGGCCTGCCGCTGCTGACCGCCGACGGGCGGATCGGCCAGGCGATCGGTGCACTCGATTTCCAGCTAAGCGGTCTCGACTAGGTCGGGGCCGCGCTCGGCCGCGCGCTGCTTCAAGGCCTTGTCGAGCGCCTTGTACATCTGGCTGGGCAGGAACGGCTTCTGCAGGAACCCATAAGGACTGACGCGCTTGGCGCGGGCGATATGGTCCGGATCGCTGGTGCCGCTCAGGAAAATCGCGCCGATGCCGAAGCGGCGGCGCAGTTCACCCGCGATATCGATGCCGTCCTCGGGGCCGGGCAGGCGGATATCGACCAAGGCCAGCACGCAAGACATCTGTTCGGCCAAGCTGAGGGCCTCGGACGCGGTCGACGCGACACCAGCGACGCGGAAGCCGGCTTCGACCAGAACTTCCGCAATATAGGTCGCGACCATCGGATCATCCTCGACGATCAGCACGCAGGGTTGGGTGGATACCGGGTCTATGGCGGTGTCGGGGCCTTCGGGTGGGGCGATACTCATGAGGTCCCGCGAGATCCTTGATCGTGCGGCCGGGCCTATTCCAGCCGCTAAACGCGCGTCTCCACCTCGGATGAACGGCCCTTTTGCGGGATGGTTCCCGCAATCTTTCGCCGATGATACGATTTTCCCGGACCGACCTCATAAAACGGACGACAGGAATGCGTCGGCACGACGTGGCGGATTTGCGTCTGACCGCGCGACCCGCTATGGTCCGGCCCCGTTCTCGTGGTTCGATTCCGAGTGGCTTGCCGCTGCCCGGTCCGATCCGCTTGCTGTAATTGTTTCCTGCCGGAGTCTCGCGTTGGCGGACATCTTCCAAGAGATTGATGAGGACCTGCGGCGCGACCGTATGGCCAGGCTTTGGACGCGCTATGGCAAGTACGCCATCGGCGCTGCCGTGCTGGTCGTGGCCGCGACCGCCGCCGGGGTCGCCTATCAGAATTACCGTCTGCAGCAATATCAGGCGTTCGGCCTGAAATTCGCCGAGACCGGCCTCATCATGCGCGCCGGCGACGACGACAAGGCCGTGGTCGGGTTCGAGGCGCTGGCCGCCGAGGACAAGGCCGGCTATGGCTTGCTGGCCCGGATTCAAGCGGCGGCGCTGAAGGCCAAGGACAGCAAGGACAAGGAAGGCGGCCTCGCGGCGCTGACCGCGATCGCGGCCGATCCGTCGGTCGATCCGGTCTATCGCGATCTGGCGACGGTGCTGGACGGGCTCTATAGCGTCGACCAGGCCAAGCCCGAGGACATCATCGCGCGGATGAAGCCGCTCAGCGGCGACAGCCCGTGGCACTATACGGCGCTCGAAGTGACGGCGCTGGCCCAGATCAAGGCCGGCGACAAGCCGGCTGCGCTCAAGACCTACCAGGAGCTGGCGGATGATCTGGGCGCCCCGCCGTCGCTGCGTTCGCGTGCGACCGAAATCGTCAACGGCTTGAAGAACTGAGGATTCCGACCAGTGCTGAGCGTGAAGAAACTGACGATTCTCCTGGTCCTGCCGTTGGCGCTGGCCGGTTGCGATTCATTCGGCAAGAAGAAAAAGGACATCATCCCGGGCGAACGGATCTCGGTCCTGGCGCTCGAGAAGCAGCTCGAGCCCGATCCGGATCTGGCATCGCTCCAGGTGGTGCTGCCGCCGCCCGAAGTGAATGCGAACTGGCCGCAGGCGAGCGGCGGACCGACTCATGTCATGCAGCATCCGGCCTTGTCCGATACGCTGAAGCAGGCTTGGCAGGTCACGGTCGGCGAGGGCTCGTCGGACTATGGCGAGCTGCTGGCCGGGCCGGTCGTCAATGACGGCGTGGTCTATGTGAAGGATTCGAAGTCCCTGGTTTCGGCCTATCGGGCGACCGACGGCGAGCAGATCTGGCAGATCGATGTCGCCCCCGACGACAACGACAACCAGGCCTGGGGCGGCGGCGTCTCGTACGACGCCGGCAAGCTGTTCGTGTCGACCGGCTATGGCCAGGTCGTGGCGCTCAACGCGGCCGACGGCAAGGAAGCCTGGCGGACCACGCTGGGCGTGCCGCTGCGCGAAGCGCCGACGATCGCCGACGGCCATGTGCTGGTCGTCGATGTCGATAACGAGATCTTCGCGCTGGCCGAATCGACCGGCGACAAGCAGTGGAATTACGCCGGCATTCCCGAGACGGCCGAACTGGCCGGGGGCAGCAGCCCCGCGGTCGAGAACGGCACGGCGGTCGTGCCGTTCAGTTCCGGCGAACTGGTGGCGCTGCGCATGGAGAACGGCCGCACCGTGTGGCAGGACAGTCTGGCGGCGACCCGCCGGTTCGACGCCATCTCGACGCTGGCCGACATTCACGGCCGTCCGGTCATCGACCGGGGCCGTGTCATCGCGGTCAGCCATTCCGGCCGCGTCGCCTCGATCGATCTCCGGACCGGCGAACGTGCCTGGGAGCAGGAAGTCGGCGGGACCTACACGCCCTGGGTCGCCGGTGATTTCATCTATCTGCTGTCGACCGGCGGCGAGGTCATTTGCCTGACCCGGGCCGACGGTCGCGTGCGCTGGCTGACCCAACTCGACCAGTGGGAAGACATGGAAGACAAGAGCGGCCCGATCCATTGGGCAGGGCCGGTCCTGGCCGGCGATCGCCTGATCCTGATCGGCTCGCAAGGCCAGGCCTGGTCGCTGTCGCCCTATACCGGCAAGGCGCTCGGCCGGATCGATCTGCCGGAAGGCAGCTTTCTGGCCCCGGTCGTCGCCGACAAAACGCTTTATCTGATGACCAATGATGGACAGCTGACGGCGTTGCGCTGAAGCTGAATGGGACCGGTGCTCCACCTCGGAGGGCGCCGGTCGGAAGGACTATAAGGTTATGAGTTTCACGGCGGCCATTATCGGCCGACCCAATGTCGGCAAGTCGACGCTGTTCAATCGGCTCGTCGGGCAGCGCTTGGCGCTGGTCGATGATCTGCCCGGCGTCACGCGCGACCGCCGCGAAGGCAAGGCGCGCCTGGGCGATATCGAATTCCGCATCATCGACACCGCCGGCCTGGAAGACGTGCGCGATCAGAGCCTGGCCGGCCGGATGCGTGAGCAGACCGAACGCGCGATCGACGATGCCGACGTGGTGATGATGGTGATCGACGCCCGCATCGGCGTGACACCGATGGATCGGCATTTCGCCGAGCTGCTGCGCCGGCGCGCCGTGCCGGTGATCCTGATCGCGAACAAGTCGGAAGGCAAAGCCGGTCTGGCCGGCGCCTATGAATCGTTCGAGCTCGGCCTGGGCGATCCGATCGCGATTTCGGCCGAGCATGGCGAAGGCCTGAGCGATCTGTTCGATGCGCTCGAACCCTTCGCCGACCGGCCGGTCGAAGAGGATGAATTCCCCGACCCCGCGCCGGTGCGCGGCGATATCGATTTCGAGGAAGACGGCACGACCGACGATCCGACCAAGCCGATCCAATTGGCGATCGTCGGCCGTCCCAATGTCGGCAAATCGACGCTCATCAATAAACTGCTGGGCGAGGAGCGGCTGCTGACCGGGCCCGAGGCCGGCATCACGCGCGATTCGATCGCGATCGAATGGTCCTGGCGCGGGCGCGCGATCAAGCTGATCGACACGGCCGGCCTCCGGCGCAAGTCGGTGATCGAGCATAAGCTGGAGAAGCTGTCGGTTGCCGATACGCTGCGCGCGATCCGTTTTGCCGAACTGGTCATCATGGTCGTCGATGCGACCCAGATGCTGGAAAAGCAGGATCTGACCATCGCGCGCATGATCGAGGACGAAGGGCGCTCGATCATCCTGGCGATCAACAAGTGGGATCTGATCGAGAACAAGCCGGCCGCCCTCGAGAAACTGCGCGATCGCCTGGCAGTTTCGCTGCCGCAGTGCCAGGGTATCCTGTGCATTCCCTGCTCCGGCGCCACCGGCATGGGGCTCGACCAGCTGATGAAGGCCGGCATGGACGCCCATGCTACCTGGAACCGCCGGATCGGCACGCCGAAGCTCAATCGCTGGCTGGCCGAGATCCAGGAACGTCATCCGCCACCGCTGGTCGCCGGTCGTCGCCTGCGCCTGCGCTACATGACCCAGGCCAACACGCGTCCGCCGACCTTCGCGCTGTTTTCGTCCAAGCCGGGCGATCTGCCGGATTCCTATCGACGCTATCTGGTCAATCTGATGCGCGAGACGTTCGACCTGCCGGGCACGCCGATCCGGGTCATGCTGCGCAAGGGCAACAATCCTTTCGCCGATAAAGACTAGAGTACGCTCGATCAATGACGTCTGAGCGATATCCGGTCGCACGCGATCGGATATCGCTCTAGGACGGACGGTCATCGCCGTGTAACAGTAAGTTGCTGCTGCGGCCCTGCGCTTCTGCGGGCGCGGTGATCGCCAAGAACGTTCGTCCGAGGCGTCGCGATGCCAGTTGGGTTGTTCCTGCGTACGGTCTGGCCGGCATCGAGATGGCGTCTCGTCATGGCGACCGCGCTTATCACGGCGCTGGCACTTGGCGCCGTCTGGGGCAGCGCGTTCTATTGGCTGACGCTCGATCGCAGCGAACGCATCGACCAGACCAAGGAGACTCTGGCCCGGCTGACCGAAACGATCGACGAGCATGTCGATGGTCAGCTGCGCAGCGCATCGACCATTCTGCGGACGGTCGAGACCTGGTTGACCTTTCATCCGACCAGCGATCTGCGCCAGGACCCCGAATTCAGTATGCTGGCGCACAGTGCCGGCGCCGGTCGGCCGGGTTTTGCCGGCATCCGCCTGATCCTGACCGACGGCAGCGGCCTGGGCCCGGTCGACAGCACCGGGCGACCGTCGGTCAATTATACCGACGACGCCTTTATCCAGCAGGCGCTGGCGACGACACCCGGGCAGCTGTCCCTGGGCGAGACGATTCGGCCGGAGAATGGCGATCGGCGGCTGCTGCCGCTGGCCCTGCGCTTGCCGCCGCGTCCCGATGGCGTCGCCCTGGTCGTGACGGCGATCGATCTCGACGATCTGGCCGACGCGTTCGAACGGGCGCGGCCGATGGCGGCCGGCGCGGTGGCGTTGCTGCGGACGGATCGCAAGCTGCTGATCCGCGCACCGAACCAGGCGCCGCGCGACGGCGAAGCGATCGGCCGCACCAGTCTATTCACGGTCCAGCTGCCCGAGGCGCCGAGCGGGGTCTACATCAACCCGTCCAGTCCGTTCGATGGCACCATTCGGATCGCCGCCTATCGGACCTTACCGGACTTCCCGGTCGTCGTTTCGGTTTCGACCGGCGAGGCGGAGGTGCTGGCCGGCTGGGACCGGGAGCTGTATTTCTCGATCACCGTGGCGGCCGCCCTGTCGGCCACCTTCATCGCCCTGGCGCTCTGGGTCGTGCGCCTGTTGAGCGAGAGCCAGGACCAGGCGGCCGAACTGGCCGAATCCCGCCGCGTGCTGATCAAGGCGCAGACCCTGGCGCAGCTCGGCAGCTACCGGCGCCTGTTCGCGACCCAGGAGATGGTCTGGTCGGTCGAGGCCTGCCGCATCCTGGGCTATCCGCCGGGCATGGCGCCCAATTCGGTCGAACGTTATCTGGCCCTGGTCCATCCGGACGACCTGGGCCTGATCGGCGATAGCTTGCGCGCGGTCCAGGAAGGCCGGTCCTACAGCTATGATTTCCGCATCGTCGATGCCCATGGCGAGGTCCGTCATCTGCATGCCATGGGCACGCCCGAGTTCGACGGCGGCGGGACGGCGATCGCGGTCGACGGCATCATCCAGGACATCACCGACCGCAAGCAGATGGAGCAGGCGCTGCGCGACGCACGCGACGCGGCCGAACGCGGCAGCCGGGCCAAGTCCGAATTCCTGGCCAACATGAGTCATGAGCTGCGCACGCCGCTGAACGCCATCATCGGCTTTTCCGAGATCATGCGCGAAGAGATCCTGGGGCCGGTCGCCGTGCCGAAATATCGCGAATATCTGGGCGATATCAACAACAGCGCCCAGCATCTGCTGCTGATCATCAACGATATCCTCGACATCGCGCGGATCGAGGCCGGCCGGGTCGAGCTGAAAGAGGCCCGGATCGATCTGAAGCGGATGATCGAGGAATGCACCCGCATGCTGCGCGGTCGCCTCTCGGATGCCGGGCTGAAGCTGGAGACCAGCTACGAGAACGGCGCGCCCTGGTGCATCGGCGACGAGCGGCTGCTGCGCCAGGTGTTGCTGAACCTGACCTCGAACGCGATCAAGTTCACCCCCTCGGGCGGCCGGGTCCGCATTCAGGTCGGCCGCAAGGTCGGCGGCGAGCTGACGCTCGCGGTGCAGGATACCGGCATCGGCATGACCGCGGAGGAGGCCGCGATGGCGCTGCGCCCGTTCGGCCAGGTCCAGGGCGCCTTCGTGCGCTCGCGCGACGGGGTCGGCTTGGGCCTGCCGCTGGCGAAATCCTTCGTCGAACTGCATGGCGGCGTGCTGCAGGTCGACTCGGCACCCGGCCGCGGCACCACCGTCATGGTCAACCTCCCGCCCTGGCGCGCGGCGCAGGCGCTGGGGTAGGTGCAACGACACCCCGACCGCCATTCCCGCGCATGCGGGAATCCGGCAAGAGCCGCGCCTGCGGCGACGGGAGTCCTTTTGTCCGCGCTGCCGAGTAAAGGCGGAAGTCTCGCCCGCGCGGGAACGACGGATGAGAAGTTGACCCTGTTACGTACGCGCCCGGGCGAGGCCGTCTTGGTTCGGTCTCGGTGAGGCGGAGCACCTTCTGGTCATCAGGCGCATGATGCCGCTAACAAGCCGGACGATGCCACCAAACGCAGCTCGCAGCGCCAATGCGAGGAGAACGAGAAAGCAGACGCAGGCGAGGCCGACCCAGCCGCCTTCGCTTCCATACTTAACAAAGCCGCCAATGGAGGTGGCGACAATCAGGAGGACGATGAGGAAATCTCTATTCATTTCCATTTTCCTTCTGATTTTGTCGCAAGTAACTGCCGCGGCATCAGTTGGCCGAACGAAACTGGCTGGTGATCGCCATCATGACGAGATCGGGCTTGGCAAAATTATAGGCCCGGCTGCTGATGACGACGGCGGGCCGCTTCTTCGAGGTGGTCTGGCTGGTGAAGGGGAACGGCACCAGCACGACGTCACCGAACTCAAAGGGCATCGTAGGCGTCGTCTTCCGGGTTGTTCCAGACGGCAGCGAAGGCGGGGGCGCTGGTGGCCGCTGCGGCGCGCGCGAGCGACCGATCCTGTTCGCGCGAAGCGATGAAATCCACGAAAGCCTCGACCTCGGCGATGCGCCCGCTCGGCAAGGCTTGGATCTTCGCCATCAGGGCTTGAGCCTTCGGCATGGCGATCATCCTATGCCCTCCTTCGAAGCGGCGCATCGGACGTTGCCCCCGCTACGCCAGCACCTGCTCCAGAAACAGGCCGGCGACATCGTCGGGCTGTTGCATCGCGGCCTGATCCTCGCCCGGAAACGCCGTCCGGCGCAGCTGGGTCGCGACCGGGCCGGGGTCGACGAGGGCGACCTTGACGGTGGTCTTGGTCAGTTCGGCGGCCCAGGTGCGGGCCATCATTTCGAGCGCGGCCTTGGAAACGGCATAGGCGCTCCAATAGGCGATCGGCTCATGGCCGGCGGCGCAGGCGGTGAAGAGCGCGCGTCCGGCCGGGGCCAGTTTCAGCAAGGGCTCCATCGAGCGGATCAGCCGGTAGTTGGCGATCACGTTCGTGTCCATGACCCGCTTGAACACCTTGGGGTCCTGATGGCTCATCGGACCCAGCGAGCCCAGATGGCCGGCATTGCCGACCAGGATGTCGAGCCGGCCGAAGCGCTCGTACAGGCCCGCGCCCATCTGGTCGATCTTGTCGAATTCCATCAGATCGACCGGCACCAGCGTGGCGCTGCCGCCGGCGGCCTGGATCTGGTCGTCGACCTCCTCCAGCGCGCCGACCGTGCGGGCGGCCAGCACGACATGGGCGCCCTCGGCGGCAAAGCGCCGAGCGACGGCGGCGCCGATGCCGCGCGACGCGCCGGTGATGAGCGCGATTCGGCCCGCGAGCCGTCCGATCTCGGCGCTCATGACTCAGGCGATCTCGTTCATCAGGGAGAGATTGGTCGCGAGGTTGCCCTGCTCGAAATCCGACAGCGGGATCGGGTAGTCGCCGGTGAAGCAGGCGTCGCAATAGCGCGGCTGCTTGGGGTCGCGCTTGACGTCGCCCAGCGCGCGATACAGCCCTTCGATCGAGACGAAGGCCAGGCTGTCGGCGCCGATGAACTTCGCCATGCCGGCGGTGTCGAAGCGCGAGGCGAGCAGCTTGTCCCGCTCCGGCGTGGCGATGCCGTAGAAGCAGGCATTGTTGGTCGGCGGGCTGGAAATCCGCATATGGACCTCCTTGGCGCCGGCCGCGCGCACCATCTCGACGATCTTGAGCGAGGTCGTGCCGCGCACGATCGAATCATCGACCAGCACGACGCGCTTGCCTTCGATATGGCGGCGGTTGGCATTGTGCTTCAGCTTGACGCCCAGATGGCGGATCTGGTCGGTCGGCTCGATGAAGGTCCGGCCGACATAATGATTACGGATGATGCCCAGCTCGAACGGGATGCCGCTCTCCAGCGAATAGCCCAGCGCTGCCGGCACGCCCGAATCCGGCACCGGAATGATCGTGTCGGCATCGACCGGCGTCTCGCGCGCCAGTTCCATGCCGATCTTCTTGCGAACTTCATAGACGCCGGCGCCCTCGACGATGCTGTCGGGCCGGGCGAAGTAGATATATTCGAACACGCAGAACCGGCTCGGCCGGTTGCCGAACGGGTGATGGCTCTGCAGGCCGTCGTCGTTGACGATGACGATCTCGCCCGGCTCGATGTCGCGCACGAAATCGGCACCGATGATGTCGAGCGCCACGGTCTCCGACGCCAGGACATACGAGTCGCCGAGCTTGCCCAGCACCAGCGGCCGCACGCCCAAGGGATCGCGCACGCCGATCATGCCCTCCTTGGACATGGCGACCAGCGAATAGGCGCCTTCGACCTGGCGCAGCGAATCGACCATCCGCTCCAGCACCGAGCGGCGCAGACTGGTGGCGATCAGATGGATGATCACTTCGGTATCGCTGGTCGACTGGAACAGGCTGCCGCGCCGGACCAGCTGGTTGCGCAGCTGGTAGGAGTTGGTCAGGTTGCCGTTGTGGCAGATGGCGAGGCCGCCGAATTCGAAATCGCCGAACAGCGGCTGGATGTTGCGGATCGCCACCTCGCCGGTCGTGGCGTAGCGGTTATGGCCGATCGCGGCATTGCCGGGCAACCGTTCCATGACGGCGGGCGAGCTGAAGTTTTCGCCGACCTGGCCCAGACCGCGGTGGGCGTGGAACTGGGCGCCGTCGTAGCTGACGATGCCGGCCGCTTCCTGGCCGCGGTGCTGCAGCGCGTGCAGGCCCAGCGCCGTCAGGGCCGCGGCCTCCGGATGGCCGAACACGCCGAACACGCCGCATTCGTCGTGAAAATGATCGTCGTCGTCGAACGGAACAGTCGAGAAACTCATGGCTTGGATCCGGTCTGCTGGGCTTTGTCGACGAGATGATTGAGGTCGGTCTCGTCCTGCTGGGACGGACCGGCGGGCGCGGATTTGTCGGCCGGCTTGCTGCCGGGCGTCAGCGCATTGCCCAGCTTGTCCATATCCTGCTTCAGCTGGTTGCTTTCGTTGACCTTCTGCGCCGCTTCGCTCGCGGCCTGGGTGCCGCGCTCCAGCGTGCTGTGCGGGATCAGGTCGCGCAGCTGCTGGGCCCCCGCCTCGAGCAGGTTGCGGGTATGGGCCTGGACGACCCAGTTCGGCCGATCCTCGGGCTTCAGGAACTGGGTCATGACCATATAGGCGGCGCAGACGACCAGCGCGCCGCGCGCCACGCCGAAGATCATGCCGAGCGCCCGGTCGACTGCGCCCAAGCTGGATTGGCGCACCTGGTTCGACAAGACGCCGGTGATGATCGAGAAGACGATCAGGCAGACCACGAACACGACGATCGGGGCGACGACATCGGCCAGCCAGGGTTTCATCAGGCCGCGCGCGATCACGCGCGACGGCTCGAAGAAGTACCAGGTCACCACGGCGGCGCCGATCCAGGCGATGATCGAGAGCAACTCGCGGGCGAAGCCACGGACGAAGGCGAGCAGGCCGGATACGGCCACCACGGCAACGACGATGATGTCGAGCGCATTCATGACGCTATTCAGGTCCTCGTCGATGCAACGTTGGTGCCCTCGGTGTCGAACATCTCGACGAGCTCCTGTAAATGTCCGATCTCGTTCTGCACGATGCCGGTCGATGCCGGCTTCTGCCGTCCCCGTCGCGCCGGCCCCAGCGCGCGTTCGAAGCCGAGCTTGCCGGCTTCCTTCAGCCGCGCGTCCGACTGGCTCACGGGCCTGATCTCGCCCGACAGGCCGATCTCGCCGAACACGACCATCTCGGCCGGAACCGGCTGTCCGGTCAGCGCCGAAACCAGCGCCGCCGCCACCGCCAGATCCGCCGCAGGCTCGGAAATCCTCAAGCCGCCAGCGACGTTCAGGTATACGTCGTTCGACCCGATTGCAAGACCGCAACGTGCGTCCAGAACGGCCATCACCATTGCAAGCCGCGCGGAGTCCCAGCCGACCACGGCGCGGCGGGGCGTGCCGGGCGGGGAGGGTGCAACCAGCGCCTGAATCTCGACCAGCACCGGCCGCGTGCCCTCCATGCCGGCGAACACGGCGGCACCGCTGACCGCGCCGTGGCGGTCGGCCAGGAACAGCGCCGACGGATTGGCGACCTCGCTCAGGCCGGCGTCGGTCATCTCGAACACGCCGATCTCGTCGGTCGGGCCGAAGCGGTTCTTGACCGCGCGCAGGATGCGGAACTGGTGGCCGCGCTCGCCTTCGAAATATAAGACCGCGTCGACCATATGCTCCAGCACGCGCGGGCCGGCGATGGCGCCGTCTTTGGTGACATGGCCGACCAGGATCAGGGTGAATCCGACGCGCTTGGCCAACCGGATCAGCTCCTGGGCGGCGGCGCGGACCTGGCTCACCGTGCCGGGCGAGCTGTCGAGCGTGTCGAGATACATGGTCTGGATCGAATCGATCACGACGATGTCGGCCGCCTGGGCATGGTCGAGCGAGGCGGCGATGTCGCGGATGCTGGTCGCGGCCGCCAGTTCGACCGGCGCGCCGGTGACGCCCAGGCGGGTCGCGCGCAGGCGGATCTGGTCGATCGATTCTTCGCCGGAGATGTAGATGCATTTGGCCTTGCCAAGGGCCAGCGAGGCCACGACCTGCAGCAACAGGGTCGACTTGCCGATGCCGGGATCGCCGCCGACCAGCAAGGCCGAGCCCGGCACCAGGCCGCCGCCGCAGACCCGGTCGAACTCGGCGATGCCGGTCAGGCGGCGCGGTGCCGCCTCGGCACTGCCTTCCAATCCGACGAATTGGATGCGCTTGCCCTTGGCCATGCCGGCGGCGCCCAGCCCCTTGGGCGGCCCTTCCGGCTCGGCTTCCTCGATCAGGCAGTTCCAGCCGCCGCAGGCGTCGCAGCGGCCGCTCCACTTGGTATGGACCGCGCCGCATTCCTGGCAGACGAACCGGCTGCGGGGACGGGCGGCCATCGGCTAGCGGTTCCCGATGGGCATCAGGACGCCCGCACTTCCATCTGGATCGGCCCTTCGGCGCGGCCGTTGATGAACTGGTCGACATAGGCATTGCCGGAATGGTCGATCTCGGCGGTCTTGCCCTGCCAGATGATCTTGCCCTGGTACAGCATGACGATGCGGTCGGCGATCTTGCGCGCGCTCGCCATGTCATGGGTGATCGACAGCGCGGTCGCCCCCAGATCGCGCACCCGCTCGACGATCAGCTGGTTGATCACGTCGCTCATGATCGGGTCGAGGCCGGTCGTCGGCTCGTCGAAGAAGATGACCTCGGGCTTCGACGCGATGGCGCGGGCCAATCCCACGCGCTTCTGCATGCCGCCGGACAGTTCGGCGGGGAACAGGTCGGCGACGTCGGCGCCCAGGCCGACCTTGGCCAGCGTGTCGATCGCCAGCCGTTTCGCCTCGGGCAGCTTCATGCCCTCGCCCTGGATCAGGCCGAACGAGACGTTCTGCCAGACGGGCAGGGAGTCGAACAGGGCGGCCCCCTGGAACAGCATGCCGAACTTGGTCAGCATCCGGGCGCGATCGGAACTGCCCAGATGGACGGTCGGCTGGCCATCGACCAGGATCTCGCCGCTGTCTGGACGCAGCAGGCCCAGGATGCATTTCAGCAGGACGGACTTGCCGCTGCCGGAGCCGCCGATGACGACGACGCTCTCGCCCTGCTCGATCTCCAGATCGACGCCCTGCAGCACCTTCTTGCGGCCGAAGGCCTTGCACAGGCCCTTGATGACGATCTTGGCGGTCATGAGAAGAACACCGACGTCAGGAGGTAATCGGTCAGCAGGATCAGGATCGAACTGGAGACGACCGCATTGGTCGTGGCCGAGCCGACGCCCTGGGCCCCGCCGCGCGAATGATAGCCGTGATAGCAGCCCATCAGCGTGACGACGAAGCCGAACACGGCGGCCTTGTACAGGCCTGACATGACGTCCGGCGCTTTCAGCGCGCTCCAGGTCTGATGCAGATAGCTGGATGGGTTGGAGCCCAGCAGATAGACCGCGACGATGTAGCCGCCCAGGATCCCGATGATATCGGCGACGATCACCAGCAGCGGCATGGTGATGATGCCGGCGAGCACGCGCGGCACGACCAGGTATTTGTAAGGGTTGGTCGACAGGGTCGATAGGGCCGCGATCTGGTCAGTGACGCTCATGGTGCCGAGTTCGGCCGCGATCGCGGCGCCGACGCGGCCCGCAACCATCAGCCCGGCGATGACCGGGCCCAGCTCGCGGGTGACCGACAGCACGACCAGCAGGGCCACGGCGGCATCGCCGCCCAGGCCGGAGAAGCCGGTATGGCTTTGCAGCGCCAGCACCATGCCGGTGAACAAAGCGGTCAATCCCACGACCGGCAGGGAGTTGTAGCCGATCAGCAGCATCTGGCGCAGCAGCAGCTTAAAATAGAACGGCGGGCGGACGATATGGCTGAGCGTCACGCCGGCGAACAGGAACAGACGCCCGACGCTGGCGAAGAAGCCTAGTGCCGACCGACCGATGGTCGCGAGGAAATCACCCATCTAGGCGGCAACCGGTCCGTAGAGCCGCAGCAGGCGCCGCGACAGGCGCGTCAGCACCTCGTAGCCGATCGTGCCGCAATCGCGCGCGAGATCGTCGGCGCCGTATTGCGGCCCCAGCACATCGACAAAGCCGCCGGGAAGCACCCATTGCGGTGGCACGGCGCTGACATCCACGGTGACGAGATCCATTGAAATGCGGCCGATGACGGGAATTGCCACCGGACCAAGGAAGACGCGTGCCGCATTGCTGCCGGCACGAAGCACGCCGTCGGCATAGCCGACGCCCAACGTCGCGACCCGCCGGGGCCGGTCGGCGGCGTAGGTCGCACCATAGCCAACGGTCCGGCCAGCGTCAATCTCGCGGACCTGCAGGATTTTTGCTTTGATGCCAACGACTTGGCGCATTGGGCTGGACTGCAACGGAGTCGGGTTCAGCCCGAACAGCGCGGCACCCGGACGAACCAGGTCGAAATGGTAGTCCGCGCCCAGGAAGATCCCGCTCGACGCGGCCAGGCTGCGCGGCGCCGCCGGCAGGCGTGCCGCGGCAGCGGTGAAGCTCCGGAGCTGGATCGCGTTCATCGGATGCTCCGGCTCGTCGGCGCAGGCGAGATGGCTGATGATGGCGGCGACCGGCATGCCGCCCAGCAGCGACGGATTGGCGGCCAGGCGGTCGATTTCCTCCGGCGGCAGACCCAGGCGCGCCATGCCGGTGTCGAGCTGCAGGATCGCGGCGCGGCCGGGCGCGGCGGTCTGCCAGGCCGAGATCTGGCCGAGGTCGTTCAGCACGGGCACCAGATTGGCATAGGCGGCCAGTTCGCGCGCCGTGCCGGGAATCGGGCCGGACAGCACGGCGACGCGGGCATCCGGCGCCGATTTCGCCAGGCTCTGGGCCAGCATGACGCCTTCGTCCGGCGTGGCCACGAAAAACCAGCGGCAGCCGGCGGCGGCCAGCGCGCCCGCGACCGGAATGACGCCCAGCCCATAGGCATCGGCCTTCACCGCGGCCCCGGTCTGGCAGCCAGGACCGACCCGGAAGGCCAGCTGGTGCCAATTCTCGACGATCGCCTGCAGATCGACCGTGATCAGCCCGGTGACGCCGGCGGGCGCCTCGACGGTCGGCGGCGTCCAGCCGGCGAATGCGTCGAGGTTCCCACCGGCAAGCGCCGGGGGATTACTCATTGATCTCGGGGAGATGATCGGTGCCGACATAGTCGGTAAATTTGGTCGTCGCCCCGTCGAAACTCAAGGTGATCGTGCCGATCGGGCCGTGACGCTGCTTGCCGATGATGACCTCGGCCTTGCCGCCGGCCTTGCCCATCCGATCCCACCAT
>Ga0302310_10000111_pt1 | contig 76405 bp, 68 predicted proteins | sample III_Palsa_N1_2_FD_200451 | JGI IMG/M metagenome (GOLD analysis project Ga0302310, IMG submission 200451) | Peat permafrost microbial communities from Stordalen Mire near Abisko, Sweden - III_Palsa_N1_2 | ecosystem: Environmental > Terrestrial > Soil > Palsa > Peat permafrost | place: Sweden...
CGTCCCCGTAGCGTAGAGAATGTGATAGGTCCAGCCCAAGTAAAACATGCCCCAGTCCCGCGGCGGTTCATAGAGGCCCAAAGAATAAAAAATGAACGCCACCGCAAGGTAAGCAATAAAACAGCCGAGAATTTCGAGAACGATGCGGGCGAACAGTAGATCCAGCACCGTAATCTGCTGGTGATATAGCAGACTGGAATTGGCGCGGAAGCAAAATAACGAACGGCCAAGCGCATGGCGCCACAGCAACAGCGGCATATATCCGGTAATGGTGAACGCAACGACGGCCACCCCGTGTTCGTACTTGCCCTTCGTTATCGACCACAACACGGTGACGGCGGTACAAAACAACAGGGGTTCCGCGATAACCCAGAGGAAGCCGAGATTATCGCGACCGTAACGTGTATGCAGCTCGCGCATCATCAATGCCCAGATGACATCCTTCTGCACACGAAGCGCACTCAGAAAAACATGCGAGCCTGATCCCTTGCGAGCGATGGAATCGGTGATTGTGACGGCACTCATCTGTCGATTCCGTTGCTATTCTTGACCATGCTCGCGGACACCGGCAATCAGCAGCTTGCCGATCGAATATCCCATGAAGCAGCTGATAAACACAATCAACAACGACTTGATGCGCTTCGGAAACAAGGCCTTGTCCGGCAAATTTGGCTCCACGACCCGATCCAGGTAAATGTTCTGCCGGCGCGCCTCCGCTCTTGCCGACTCAAGCGAAGCCATGGATGACGCGAGCTCCTTTGCGGCAAATTCCTGCTTCAGAATCAATTGCTCGTACTCGGAGATTTTTGGCGCCATTGATCCGTTGCCACCTGCCAGCCGCGCGCGTTGGCTCTCGATCTGACTCTCCAGGGCCGCCGCGTGCTCCACAAGATCGGAGCGAAGCGGGCTACCCGGAGAATTGCTGTCCAGCTCCGCTAGACGCGTCCTGGTGGTCGCCAGTTCAGCCTGCATCTTTCCAAGCATTTCGACAATTGCCGCCGAGGATTTATTGGGATCCAGCAATGTCTCGCGGTTACGATAGGCGAGAATGTTCTGTTGCGCTTGGACAACGCCGTCCTCGGCCAGCTTCACATCGGTGTCCGCCTCGCGAACTGAGTTCTGGTGCGACCGCTCATTCATGCGGTTGACCAGGGACTCGCTTTCCTTGAGTAGAAGATTGGCGACCAGCTGCGCATCATCCGGCCTGAACGCCTTGACCGTCAGTGTACTGATGCCGGTGGTGGTGTCGTAGATAACTTCAACACGGTTCTGGTAGTAGCGAAAAAAATCCTCAGCCGTTCCTCTATCCATCAAATTGGGATATCGGGCCAGAAAATCCGCTTCAGGGCGATTGAAGATTTCACGCAAATTGATCTGCTTGTCGAGCGCGGCGATCGCGTCGCGGGAAACCACGAAATCGTTGACCGAGTAAACATCATCCTGGGCGCGACTGATGCCGGTACTTTGCAGCAGGCTCGATAGGCCGGTCGCCTGTGTACGTGAAGGTGAACGCACGACAAAGCTCGCTTCGGAAGCATATAAATCCGCCGCGATAAGGAAAAAATAGGTCGCCGCGATCAATGTCGGCAGCGCAACAAATATTAATATACCGCGATATTTGTAGGCCCAGTCCCTGACGCGTTGCAGTCGCGTTTGTGGGGCACTCATTCTGCGCAGGTCTTCGACGAATAGTTCGTGCTTCGGAATATCATTCATGTGATGCGGACAAGGTTTTTCAATTGCAAAACAAGTATATAGGCATTAGTTACAGCATATCGACGGATAGCAGTTAGTACAATTCGATAATTTGCAACCTTATCGGGAATTTGGAGAACTTATCACCAGCAGGACTTGACTGGAAATTTACCGGTCATCGGATAGCCCGCGTGCGCTCCTCAAACCGGGCACTGAGCTTGTGCGGAACAAGCAGAGCATTCAGCACCACGCCGGCCAATCCTGCGCACGGATATCTCTATGCATCGCCTGTTCGCGCTGCTTCGACACCAGAAACATACCCGTTGATACGCTGCATCCTGGCACGGGATTTCAGACCTGCCCCATTGCACGCCGGTGCACCGACAGCCGTCGAAAGCCGGCAGCAATTTGGAATTGATGGATCATAAAATACCTCATTTGGTGAAGCAGATGGTTCGGGGAGCCGTGCAAAAAAGTAGTGGCATTCTTTCCGGTCAATAAAAGGGTTGCCGGTGCCACTTCCACGCCGTTTCGATGATGTCCTCGATGCTGCCGATTTCCGGCTGCCAGCCAAGAACAGATCTCGCTTTGGCGGCGTCGGCCACCAGGCGGGTTGGATCGCCCGGTCTGCGCTTTGACACCTCGATCCCGAGCTTGCGCCCCACCACGGTCTCCACGGCGGAGACGATTTCCTTTACGGTATGCCCCTTGCCATTGCCGAGATTCAGCGCCTGGAAGCCGCCTCCATCCATTCCCTTGACATGATCGAGAGCCAAAAGGTGAGCGCGGCAAAGATCATCAACGTGGATGTAGTCGCGAATGCAGGTTCCATCCGCGGTGGGATAATCGTCACCGAATATCCGCACCTCCAGCTTCTCTCCGGCCGCCAGACGCAGCAGGTTCGGTATCAAGTGGGTTTCCGGATGATGGGATTCCCCGATCGTTCCCGAGCGATCGGCTCCGGCCGCGTTGAAATATCTGAGCGCAACGGCATGCAGGCCGAAAGCAGCAGCACAATCCGCAAGAGCCCTTTCCACCATGAGCTTGCTCATTCCATACGGATTGATCGGATGCAGCGGATGCTGTTCGTCGATGTAGTCCTGAACGGGCTCGCCGTAGACTGCGGCGGTCGAGGAAAACACGAAATTCCGGACATCGCACTGGCGCATGACGTCGAGCAGCGTCAATACATTCGCAAAATTGTTTCTGTAATACCGGAGAGGGTCGGCCACTGACTCGCGCACAATGGAAGCAGCGGCAAAATGCATCACCGCATCGAAGCTACCCCCACGGAATGTTTCCAGCAAGCACTGTGCATCCGACAGCTCTCCCTGCACCAGGTCACCCCACCTCACCGCTTCGCGATGGCCGGTGCTGAGGTTGTCGAAAACCGTTATCTCATGTCCGGTTTCGACCAGAAGCTTGCTCATATGCGAGCCAATGTAACCGGCACCTCCGACTACCAGAATACGCATTGATTTCTCTTGATTTGAATCCGGCGACCCGGAAGTCCATCAGGAACTCCAGGCTGCCCATCGGGCAAATTACGCTGCATGTCGAAAACCAGGCGGCGCATTCAAAGAGCGGAACTGCAGCCCGGCATTGTAAATGCCCGCGTCAATTAATACGCGGCCGGGACCAGTCGGACTCAGGCCGTCCTGCTTCCCTGCCAAAAGCGTGAATTCTTGTTTATTGCAATCGATTCCTGCCAGGCCTCCAGAATTGCATCTGAAAGCTGATGTGCCTTGATATCCTTGCGCAGGCTACTCGCCATACCCGCACCCCAGATGAAATAGTCGCTGCGGAAATCATGCAATTCAAACGCGGCAAACGCCGAGCGGAATGCCGGCAGGTGATCGCCGTAGAAAGCCAGCACGCCCGATCCCCGCTTCTCGCTCAATGCCTGGGTCAGGATACCCAGCATTTCATCGGCGCTACGGAGACTCTGCAGATAGCGTTCCAGTGCGACCCTATCCGTTTCCGCCAAGGTGCCACTCGGCAGCAAGTTGGCAATTTGCCGCTCGCAAGGCGCCGACCACGGACCATGATTTTCCATGGTGATGGCAAAAACGAAGACCTTTGGCCCTTGTTCCTCCACGATCTCCGTTATCTTGCGGGCAACTTCCACGTCGGTGACATACCCATTGATCCGCTGTGCCCCGCCAAAAACCTCTTCCCCCAAGAACTCATCAAAGCCAAGGTTCGGCATCACGCGATCGCGCCCATAGAAGGTGCGGTCGAAGGGATGCAGGCAGATGGTGCGATAACCTTCGGCGCGCAGGCGCCACGCCAGGGAAGTGACGGGTACATTGATGAAACGATGATAGGGGTTGAAGCGATCCAGCCCTATGGCGCCTTCGCCCAGCCCGGTGAGCACGGCAAATTCGGTGCGTACTGTATTGGCACCCCAGCAGGGAACCTGCAGCCGTCCCCACTGGACGCCGAAGCGGCGACAATAATCGAATGTCGGCAGCAATTCGGAACTGATCGCCGGGTGCATGCGCCTGGCATCAAAAAATGACTCGCATTGCACAACCACTACGGGCCGGGGGGCAACTTGGCGCAAATGCGCAGGCGCAGACCGAACCACCGGCAGTGCCGCGGCCTGCCGCCTGGCCCGCTCGCCCCTGGCAACAATGCCATAAGCGATCAGTACGCCCAGAGAACCCAGTTTTGCGGCATCGCGCGAAGGGACTCCGGAAAGCCGGAGTTGCCGCAAAGCCCTGGCCGCACGCACACTGAATCGCCCGCCAATCGCGCGGATGATCAAATACAGGAACACAAGCAGCAACAGTACCGGCCACGGCGACAACGGCCAGGCGGCGGGTTCGAGCCGGAACAGCAGCACAAAGACGGAAATGACCGCCAAGGCTGCAATCAACACCCTGCCCTTGTTGGGGAACGGCAACGCCAGCCGCGGATGGCGAAATATGTCAAAAGCCTGGAAAACGTCGGTGAACACCACCGGCTCCGCCAGAACCTTGAGCTTGGCGCGATCCGCGTAGGCATACCCCGCGGCCAGGGCCAGGGTTATGATCCCGGCAAAAATAGGCCTGGCAGTGGCCAGTGCGAGCAAGGCGAAGCACGTAGCCGGTATGGCCGCATCCAACAACAAGGCGACCGACCAATTCAGTCTCGCCCCGCATGCCGCGCGCAGCAGCAGCCAGCCAGAAAAAGCCAGCACGGTCCCTGCTTCCAGGGAATGCAGATTGATCAGATTGGACATGATGGAATCTATTCCGGAATTGCTTCCGCGTCATCCCAGACCTGGGCGACCAATTCCGGCGCGAGCTCGGTCAGGCGCCCGTAGGGCAAGGCGCCGGCCGCCGCAGGCAACACCTGGGCCGGGTAGTCCATCGCCGCCGTTTCCAGCCTTGCCACCGCGCCATCAACCGCCAGGGTGAGGCCCATGATGCTGTAAAAACCGCCGTTGACCTGTGTGCGCGCGGCCACCACCCGACGGAATGCGTCAAACACCGCGGCATCCGGTGCCAGCCCCTGGCTCCAGAAATCGTCCAGCCCGTGCTGGAAGGTCAGGCTGGGCATGTCGTAGATGGCGTAGCCCATGGCAACGACCGGCACCCCGAAGGTCAGGGCCAGTATGCCCATGGTGCTGTTGACGGTCACCAGGCCCTTGCTGCCCCGTACCAGCTCATCCGGGCTGCCGCCCTGCAGATAAATGACACGGGTGGCCACGCCCGCGGCGGCGGCATATTCACGCGTGATGCGCCCCAGCTTCACCAGCCCGGTATCGAGCGGATGCTCGGTAATCACCAGCAGCGCATCAGGAGGGGCGTTGCGTGCAAAGGAATCGATCACCTTCCTGATCGCCGGCGCCATGCGGCCGAACGGCGAATGAAAACGGATCTGCGAATCGGCATCCAGCTGCAAGGGGAACAGGTAATACGGCTGCCCCCCGCCCAGAATCTGCTGCAGCAGGGAGGCATTGCGCCGCCTGGTCCACCGCTTCAGGGGAAAGCGCTTCGCCCCCGCCGCATATTCAAGCATCGGGTGCCAGGGTTTGTGCGTGCGGTAAGCCGGATAGAACCAGGCAAACAGCACCGTGCAGAAGTTGTACAGGACATCCTCCGCCGCCCGGCGGACGAAGTTGCTCACAACCGGAACCCCTGCGTTCCATTGCCCAATGGACTCGGCGGCGTTCTTGAACCATTCGGGATCCCGCGGCATCGAGGAGTTGCGGTTCACCCCCCCGCCCTCCACCGTCACCCAGTTGGGACGCAGGTATCCTTCCTCGAATACATGCACCCGGATGCCATGGCTCCGGGCCAGCCGCGTCGCGGCACGGTGCGGCGCGCGGCAATCGCCGAACAGGACAATGTCGGTGATGGCCCAGCGCGAGAGCTGCCTGGTGAGAAATCCCGGCCACTGCCCGTTGGTCCCGCGAAAATCGACGGCGCCGGGCAGGCTCCAGAAAACGCGATCCCCCCCATTGAAGTTGATGCGATGAACGCCATGCCCCTCGCCTTTCAGGCGGCTGGCAAGCCTGCTGAAAAAAGTACCAATGGGTCCCTGCAAGAACAGGTAATTGCGCCTGGACGCTCCAATACCCGCTTCACCCGCCCGGTTCGCGGCGCTTGGAGCAATCACGGGACGCACGAATCCATTTTTTTGGATATCAGTATTCTTTTCATAGGGGGTGTAACTACAGACCTGGGAACAATAATCATTTTTCAGGCCAGATGGTCGGGTCTTTGACCTCGAAGTGTGAACCAGCGCACATTAGGACCCTCCTAAATCAGCTGACCACGGTACGCGGCCCGGACCGCAAAACAAGCAGAAACGGGCATACCCAACCCGATATGTAAGGCAAATGGAAGAAAGTTGGCTGGTGGAGTACGCAAGGAAAGGCCGGCGGGTCGAAATACCCGCACCAGTGCGCCTTGACCCCCGGCTGCAGCAATGCCTCCGACTTCCTTTTCGTCAGCAAACGTCCGTACATGTTGGCGTTCACTCCATTTTAAACGAAAGTACTCGAAGAAATCTCGCTTTAATAACAATCCGGTCTTGAGTTAATACCAAACACCCGGGATTGACCGACCCAAAACACGTACGTTACGCAGTCGGCCGACAGGGCATTCGAATGCGCCAATGCGAGCAAAGCACCCCGCCCAATACCTTCCAGTATCCAGTACTTGCCCGGTATCGATGTTAAGCATCCAAACCAGTCCTCGCAAGATTCGAATCAAGAGCTCGAATTACAGGAAACTCGCGTCATTTTTCAGGATTTCGAATCCGGCAATGCAAAATGCAGCTTGCCCGTCGATGAAGCCTTGGTTTAAGCGATCATTGCCTACGAAATCCTTACTAGCCCTCTCCCATCAGCCAAAGCGAGCCATGTAAATCCCGCTCGGACTTGTCTCCGCATCTCGAACCTCGAGGCCGGTGACATGATTGTGGTTTTCCCCTATCGATTCTCCGCAGCGCCAATGAAGGATCGGACTTACCAAAATACTGTCAGTTTTTTCTGGACGACTCGTACCCGTTTCAGGTGACACTCAGAACGGCACGTTCACCCCAAAGCCCACCGTCCGCGGTTGCAGATCGAAGCAGGCGCATGATTTTCCCCGCCGGGATTACACTTTGATTGCAGACGGGTTTTCCGAGTCAGGTGGTGCTATCCAGAAACATTGATGGATCTTCACCACGGCATATCGACGCCAGAACACCGCCCTGGGCTGAGATTGAGGAGAACGCCGCGATTGGCCACATGACAGCGGCATGGTGAAAGGGATCGGCGCGTCCCAACCGAAACATGATTCTTTGAGTAACGATCCGATACAACTTGTCACAAATTTGGGCCATCCCATGACGGCGCGGGAGGCGACACCGGGGCGCGACCCAGAGTTTCTGCGGGCACGCATCTTGCTCACGGCTGCAGCCCGCGGCGCGGCCGCGGGCTTCTCAATCAGCGGAGGTTTTGCGATGCGGATGATATTGTTGGGCGCGCCGGGCTCAGGCAAAGGTACGCAGGGGGAGAAACTCGCGGAGGCACTCGGCATACCGCGTATTTCCACCGGTGACGCACTGCGGGCCGCGGTCAAATCGGACACCGAGCTGGGACGCAAGGCCAGGGCCGCAATGGATGCTGGTGACCTTGTTGCGGACGAACTGGTTGTCGGTATCGTCGAGGAGCGTCTAGCGCAGCCCGACGCGTGTGAGGGCTTCATTCTCGACGGCTTCCCCCGTAATACCGCCCAGGCGCGTATCCTCGACGAGTTGCTGCAAAAAAACCAAATGCCCGCGGTGGAAGTCGCACTGCACCTCGATGTCGACGACGAGGAAATCGTCAACCGCCTGCTTGCGCGTGCGCGCGAACAAGGGCGCACTGACGACCGCGAGGACGTGATTCGTTGCCGCATTCGCGTCTACAACAATGAAACCCATCCCCTGCTCGACTACTACGCCGGGCAGCGGAAATTAATCACTGTTCCAGGCGTCGGTTCGGTTGACGAAATCTTCCATTTCATCCGCCTCGCCACCTCGATGTTCGAGTCGGGCCTGGCCTGAACCTTCGGTCCACGGCCCTGCCGCATCGCGGGGCCGTGCTTCCTGGGGGGGGGGGGCGCCGCCTGGTGGAGGCGAGCGGATGCGCTGTTATTTCAGGCGGGATAGAACAGCAGCGTGAGGATGAACATGCCTGCGTAAATGCCGATCTCCAGTGTCTCGGTAATCGGCTGGATACGCTGCAGCGCGCCCCAGACATGCACCACCACCATCAGAAGCGCGACAGCCAGCAGCGCCTGGCAGGTGAACAGCACGCCCTCTCCGGTCAGGCCGGCGCGCAGCATCAAGGCCTCGATCACCAGGACGAACGCACCCAGGCAACGCCCGAAGTAGACAGCCAGGTCGGTATCCTCCGGGAGGCGCCAGCGAAACAGGCGTGCCCAGCGCAAGGGCATCAGAAAGATCGGCAGCGCGAATACCAGGCTGGTTACCGCGACAAGCAGCAGCAGATAGCTGTGTACGTAGGCGCTCCAGAGTCCAATCATTGCATTCTCCTCATTTGGATTGATTTGTTGTCCGCGCATGCAGCAGCGCGGCAGGAGAGCAAACGCTGTGCCAATCCTGGATCGGCGTTTCGGCAGACCACCAGCGGCCGCGCCTCTTGAGGGCGGGCTCTATCCGCGCTTCTTCTTCGGCTTTGCCTTGGCCGACTTGTCGGCGGGTTTCCCAAGCAAGCCGTCCACTGCCGCGCGTTGCGCGGAATTCCACAATGCCATCTGATCCTTGGCCAGACGATCGAAAGCGGCCAGCGGCCCCTTTTCGATCGCCGCTTCGACCGTTTCGCGCCAGCCGGTCTGCTGCCGCACGAAGGTCTTCACACTCTCGTCCAGGTAACGACCCAACATGCCCTGCATCACGTCGCCATAGAAGCGCGCCATCATATGCAGGGTCTCCGTCGAGAGCAGCGGCTGGCCCTCTTCCTCGCACTCGGCGATGACCTGCAGCAGGATCTGGCGAGTAATGTCGCGCCCATCGGCATCCTCCACCTTGAGTTGATGCCCGGCGCGGATCAGATGACGCAGATCCTCCAGGTTGAGGAAGCGCTTTTCCGCCGCGTCGTAAAGCCTGCGATTCGGGTATTTCTTGATCAGGTAGGGTTGGGTCACGGTCTCACCAGTGCCTATGCACTGGTGAATTGTGCCCCATTGACCGGCAGGTTGGCGCCATTGACAAAGCCGGCCTGGTCCGAGCACAGGAAAGTCACCGCCGCCGCGATGTCGCGCGGCTCGCCGAAACGGCCCGCGGGGATGCCCTCGAGGATCTTGCTGCGGATGTTTTCCGGCACGGCGCGGATCATCGGGCTGTCGATGTAACCGGGCGAAATGGTGTTCACCGTCACCCCCTTGCGCGCCACTTCCTGCGCCAGCGCCATGGTGAAACCGTGTATGCCGGCTTTCGAGGCGGAATAGTTGGTCTGGCCGTACTGTCCTTTCTGGCCGTTGATGGAGGAGATGTTGACGATACGCCCCCAGCCGCGCGTCAGCATGCCTTCGATCACGGCGCGGCTGGTATTGAAGACGCTGTCCAGGTTGACGTGCATCACCTGCTGCCACTGCTCCGTGGTCATCTTGCGCAGCGGCGCATCGCGGGTAATGCCGGCGCAGTTGACCAGGATATCCACCGGACCCCAGGTTTTTTCGATATGGCGCACCGCCGCGGCGGAGGATTCGGCATCGGCGACGTCGAACGGCGCGATTTCCACATGCACGCCCTGCTCCTTGCAGGCCTTGATCATTTCGTACGCACTCGGGGTATCGGCGGCATGACAGGAGCCGACGACTTTGGCGCCGGCGCGGTACAGGTAGGCACAGATGAAGTTGCCGATGGCGCCGCTGCCGCCGGTGACCAGGGCCAGACGATTCTTGAGGCTGATTTCCATGATTCGATCCGCTTGTGAGAAGTCGTCCGTCAGGAGCCGGTTCTGGCTCGCGACGGACGGATTAGGGCGGCTTTAGACCGCCTCGATGGCGAGGGCCACACCCTGGCCGCCGCCGATGCATAGAGTGGCGAGGCCGCGCCGCGCCTTGCGCTGCAGCATGCTGTGAACCAGGGTCACCAGGATGCGCGCGCCGGAGGCGCCGATCGGATGGCCGATGGCGATGGCGCCGCCGTTGACGTTGACGCGCGCCACATCCCATTCAAGTTCGCGCCCGACCGCCAGCGCCTGCGCGGCGAAGGCCTCGTTGGCCTCGATCAGCTCCACATCGCCGAGCGTCCACCCGGCCCGCTCCAGGCAGCGCCGTGTCGCCGGCACCGGGCCCAGGCCCATGTAAGCCGGATCGACCCCGGCCGTGGCGTAGCCGCGCACTACCGCCAGCGGCTTCAGGCCCAGGGCCTTGGCCCTGGAGGCCGAAGTCAGCGCCAGCACCGCCGCGCCGTCGTTGACACCGGAGGCATTGGCGGCGGTGACGGTGCCGTCCTTGAGGAAGGCCGGCTTGAGGCCGGCGAGCGATTCGGCAGTGACACCGGCGCGGGGAAATTCGTCGACCTTGAATGACAGCGGCGGCCCTTTTTTAGTGGGCAGATCCACGCCGACGATCTCACCGGCGAAGCGTTGTTCGCGCAGGGCGATCTCGGCCAGGTTCTGCGAGCGCGCGGCAAAGCGGTCCTGCTCCTCGCGGCTGATGCCGTAGCGCGCCGCGATGTTCTCGGCGGTGCGCCCCATGTGATAGTCGTTGAAGGCGTCCCACAGGCCGTCGCGGACCATGCTGTCGTCCATCGCCCATTCGCCCATCTTGCGGCCCTGGCGCGAACCCGGCAGCAGATGCGGCGACAGGCTCATGTTTTCCTGCCCGCCGGCGAGCACCAGCGAGGCGTCGCCGGCGCGTATCGCCTGGGCGGCGAGCATCACCGCGCGCAAGCCGCTGCCGCAGACCTGGTTGATGGTCATTGCCGGCACTGCCTGCGGCAAGCCGGCATGAATGGCCGCCTGCCGCGCCGGATTCTGGCCGCAGCCCGCGGTGAGCACCTGGCCCAGCAGCACGTCATCGACGGTTTGCGGATCGAGATGAAGCTGTTCGATCAGGGCCTTGATCACGGTGGCGCCGAGCCGTGCCGCCGGCACTTCACCCAGGCTGCCGCCGAAACGGCCGACCGCGGTACGCAGCGCGCCGACGATGACTACTTCTTCCATGTGAGGGACTCCTGTGTGGATCAATCAACGTTGATGGATGTAGCTGCCCGGGGCATCGCACAGCGGCGCAAAGCCCGCTGCGTCCGCGCCCATCTGCGGCGGCGCGGCGTCCTTGCCGCTTTGCCGCGCCAGCCATTCGCCCCAGGCCGGCCACCAGGACCCTTCATGACTCCCGGCCTGGGCCGCCCACTGCTCGGGCGCGCTGTAGGGGGTCTGCTCGCTCCAGCTGCCGAGGCGGAAATTGCGGCGCGGACGGCCCGGCTCGGAAACGATGCCGGCGTTGTGACCGCCGCTGGTCAGGACGAAGGTGGTGTCGCCCATCGGCTTGAGCTTGCGGATCTTGTAGACCGATTGCCAGGGCGCGACGTGATCGGTGACGGTGCCGACGACAAACAGCGGCAGGCGGATGTCGCCCACGGATATGGCCTGCCCGTCCACCTGGTAGCGCCCTTCGGCCAGATCGTTGTGCAGGTAGAGCTGCCGCAGGTAGTCGCTATGCATGCGGAACGGCATGCGTGTGGTGTCCGCGTTCCAGGCCATGATGTCGATGCCGCGGTCGCGCTCCCCCAGCCAGTAGCGGCGCAGCAGCGGACCCCATACCAGGTCGTGCGCGCGCAGCGCGCCGAAGGTGCCGGCCATCTGCCCGGCGGTGAGGAAGCCGCTTTTGGCCATCTGCGCGTCGAGCCAGTGCAGGGTCGATTCGTTGATGAACAGGCTCAGCTCACCCGGCTGGGTGAAGTCGGTCTGCGCCGCGAACAAGGTAATGCTCTTCAGGCGGTCGTCGCCGTCTCGCGCCATCGCCGCCGCCGCAATGGCGAGCAGGGTGCCGCCGACGCAATAACCCACGGCGTGCACCTTGCTGCGCGGCACCACCGCCTGGATCGCGTCCAGGGCGGCGAGTACGCCCAGCTTGCGGTAGTCGTCCATGCACAGATCGCGATCCTTCGCGTCCGGATTTTTCCAGGAGATCATGAACACGGTGAAGCCCTGCGACACCAGCCAGGCCACCATGGAATTTTTCTGCTGCAGATCCAGGATGTAGTACTTCATGATCCAGGCCGGCACGATCAGCACCGGCTCGGCATGCACCCTGGGCGTGGCGGGCGTGTACTGGATCAGCTCCATCAGCCGGTTGCGAAGAATCACCTTTCCCGGCGTGACGGCGAGGTTCTGCCCTACCTTGTACTCTTCCGATTCAAGCGGCTTGCGGCGCGCCTGCCGCCAGGCGTCGCCGAGCAGGTTGCGCGCACCACCGGCGAGATTGCGACCACGGCTTTGCCAGGTCGCCTGCAATACCTCAGGGTTGGTCAGCGGCCAATGATCCGGCGCCAGCGCTTCCAGCAATTGGGTCCCCTGGAAATGCAGCAAGGCCGCATTGCTCCGATTCAGGCCGGGCACGTCGGTGGTCGCCGCATCCCACAGCTTGCGGCTTGCCGAAGCGCTGCGGGCCAGAATGGAAAATGGCCGCTTCTTCCACGATGCGGCACCGTAGCGCTGACCTTCGGGCGCTTCGCCCTTGCGCAATGCACTCTTGAGCAAGCCGCCGCACTCGCGCAGGCCCAGCTCCAGCAACTGGGCCTGTTTGCCGGGCGCCAGGGCCAGATGCGAGGCCCAGTCGAGCCAGGCCAGCAGCAACTGTTGAGGAGGCAACTTGCCGACCACCGGCACCAGGCGGGTGGCGCAGGCGGCATCCAGCCGCCTGGCGAAGGCTTCCTTGATCCAAGGCTGGTTCGGTAACGGCTTCGGCTGCTCCGACGATTGTTCCGCTTGTTGTCGGGGTTGCTGCTGTACTTCGGCCTGTGGCAGGTCCAGCCTCTTCTTGCTGCGGGGACGCGTGGTCATGGATGGTCCTGTTGCCGAACATGCGGGGCGCGCTGCGCGCCGTATTGCTCTGGAGCCGGAAGGCCACCCGGGATGAAGACACCCGGGCGGATCTCCGAGAATCAAACGACGGCTTTTTCCGCCGCGCCAAAGAACAGCTTCGAGTAGCCGCTGCGTACTTCCTCGACCGCGCCGCGGACACCGGCCGTGTAGGCGTCAAGAGCGCCGCGAAGAGTGTCGCCGTACTCCTTGGTAGCGCGCAGCAGTTCCGCCGGCTCGCGCACTTTGCCCAGCAGCTCAAACTGCTTGCCGCCGAGGCTCAGCACCGCTTCGGCCAGTTCGGCCTGATTGGCGCCGAACTTCTTGGCCGCCTCGGCATTGATGCTGCCGGCCTCGCTGAGCCGGTCAAAGCCGCCTTCACCCAGGGTGAAAAGCTTTTCCACTGCCGCCTTGTCAAAAATCGTGTTGGTCATGGCTTGCTCCTGTTGCGGGGCGCCCATTGCGCACCGATAAAGACACTATAGACTTATTTATTTTGCATTGCAAAATAAATTTTACCGATCATGATTAGCATTCTGTTTTCATGGAATTTATATAATATTCATCTATATTTTTGTAGTTTATCGCCACGCGCCTTGATGCTTATTTTGCGTGCAACTTAGGTCATTAATATTGTGTTGCAAAATAGGCCGGCTTACGCCGGCCAACTGCCACCAGGGAGAGTCGCTCAGAAAGAAAGGAACGCGCCGACGTTGAAATTGGCACTGCGGTTGCTCGTGTCGTTGTGGGCCTTGGTATCGACATCGCTGACTTCACCCAGCAGCGTCAGGTTCTTGGTCAACGAGTAGTAGGCGCCACCGGTGATCTTGTTGTTCGATTTCAGCAGATTGGGCACCGCGGCTGCATCAGCACCATTGGCATAGTCCAGGCGGCTGACGCCGTAATTCACGCCCAACTTGAGTTTTTTGATGGTGTAGGTGCCTTGCACCAAATAGCCGTCAGAGCCGCGCTTGTGGCCCAGGCCGTCGTCCGACAGCACGAACAGGCCGGTCGTACCCAGGCCGCTGCCGTGATAGTAGTAGGCCAGCGCCTGAAACGCGTCGATGTCGAGCTTCGCCGTGGCGTCGATGCCGAAGCCGTTATAGCTGTAGGGCGTGGTGCCGATCTCGTACTTCTGCGATTGATCGAGAAAAGCACTCGACAGGTACAGCTTGGTGCCCTTGTTGAAAGCATAGGTGTAGGTCAGCTTGCCATGGAATCCGGGCGAGGTCTTCGGCTCCGAGGTACCGGGCGCGGTGAGGGAGTTAATTGGATCGAAGATACCCAGGGTAGCGTTGAAGCCGGCGAAATCCCGCGTGGTGTAGTTGATCTGGCCCAGCGTGTCGCAATAGATATAGCCGAAGCCGATCGAACCCAGCGAGGTGTTCGCCGGAGACGATCCGGACAGGCCGCCGGCGACACCGACGCCCGGCAAGGTCATGTCGTTGATGATTGCGTCGTAGCCGAACAGCCCGAAGTTACGTCCCAGGCTGAAGGTGCCGATGTCCTTGTTGCCGAAGGTCATGTAGACCTGGCGCACATCCAGCCCGGTAGTGCCGAGAGCGACATTGGTACCGGCCGGTGCACCCTGCTGCAGGTTCGGCGATCCGCCGTCGTTGGTGCTGATACCCGGGTAAAGGCCGAAATGCGCGGCAATGTCAAATCCCTCCTGGGTGGTGGCAACTCCAAATACCAGCGCGGCCGGCAAAAGGCCGTTGCCAATATTGGAGACGCTGCTGCCGCTGGCGCTGCCGGTGCAGGCACCACCCACCGTAACAATCGGCTTGGCGGATGAGGCGCCCTCGCAACTGGAAAATACGTAGTCGACATTGATTTCACCGTTGGCGGAAAACTTCCAGTCGCCGGTGGTAACGTCGAATGCGTAGGCACCGCCCGACGCGCACATCAGCGCCGCAGCGGCTGTAATTGAATAGGCCTTGCTGAACTTCATCATCGGTTTACTCCCGAATTAAATACTGTTGTTGGCGCACGTCGCCTGCGGCGGTTCGTCGCACGAAGCCACACTCCTCCATCGCGGCTTGCGCGAGCGCCGGAGAGCAAGCGCCATGCCAAGGTTGCGAAATACCGCAATCCGGCAACAACGCCCGTATTTGCTGGTGTTATTCGGCATCGAGACGGCAGAAGTGCCATTCGTGGATCACGGCTGCAGCAGTCCGGGAGTACAACTCATTGCAACAGCGTTACAACCTGTGCCTATTGCATCGATGCATTACGCGAAGCGACGACCGTTGCGCCTGGAATACGTCTTTGTGCCGCAGGTACGCGCCGCCCGGAATACGACAGGTGAGAAAGCGGTTTCCGAGAAGTTCCTGCCAGATCCTGGCTTGGCGGAAGGCTGTCATTCCGTCAGGCGACAGAACCATTCATATGCTATGGATAGGTGCTTGTGATGGCGCGATGCCGCGGCCGCCTGGGTGGCCATCCCGTGTCAACCCGGCTTATCGCCAGGGACATACCGACGGCGATGCGAACCGGACGGCAAGCGTCCAGTCCGCATCGTCGATCAAGCCACGGCTAGATGTTGATGCAGACCGACTTGGTTTCCAGATAGTTCTTCAACACTTCGTGACCCATTTCGCGTCCCCAGCCCGACTGCTTGTAGCCGCCGAACGGCAGTGCCGCGTCGAAGATGTTGTAGCAGTTGACCCACACCGTGCCCGCGCGGATCCGCGCCGCGATACGATGCGCGCTGCTCAGGTTGGTGGTGTAGATGCCCGCCGCGAGGCCGTAGACGGTATCGTTGGCGCGGCGGATCAGATCGTCGTCCACTTCCTTGAACGGCGTCACCGTCAGCACCGGCCCGAAGATCTCCTCCTTGTAGACCTTCATCTGTTCATGGGTATCGACCAGCAGCGTCGGCTCCACAAAATAGCCCTTGTCGCCGCTGCGCTTGCCGCCGCAAACCGCGCGGGCGCCTTCCTCATGCCCAGAACGGAGGAAACCTGATACACGGTCGAACTGGACCTGCGAAACAAGCGGTCCCATCTCGGTAGCGGGATCGAGTCCCGGTCCGATCTTGATTTCCCGTCCGATCTTGGCTATGCCTTCCACCACTTTGTCGTAAACCTTGTCCTGCACGAACAGGCGCGAACCGGCGCAGCAGACCTGGCCCTGGTTGAAAAAAGTAGCGCTGGCCGCTCCGGGAACGGCGATGTCCAGGTCGGCGTCGTTGAGCACGATATTCGGGGACTTGCCGCCAAGCTCCAGGGTCAGCTTCTTCAGATCATGGGCGGCCGCCTTGACGATCAGCTTGCCCACCTCGGTCGAACCGGTGAATGCGATCTTGTCGACCATGGGGTGAGCCACCAGCGGCGCACCGCAGGTCTCGCCGAAGCCGGTGAGCAGGTTCAGCACGCCATCCGGCAGGCCGGCCTCCTGACAGATCTCCGCCAGCAGCAGTCCGGACAAAGGGGTTTCCTCGGCCACCTTGAGCACCACGGTGCATCCGGTGGCCAGCGCCGGCCCCAGCTTCCAGGCCGCCATCAGCAAGGGGAAATTCCAGGGAATGATCTGACCAACGACTCCGATCGGCTCCTTGCGCGTATAGGCATGGTATTCGGCGCCCGGCGTGTACGGCACAGACAGGGAAATCGACTCGCCTTCGATCTTGGTGGCCCAGCCGGCCATATAGCGGAACAGATCGGCGGAAAGCGCCACGTCGGCTGCGCGCGCCACGGCGATCGGCTTGCCGTTGTCGAGCGATTCGAGCTGCGACAGATCCTCATTGTACTTCTCGATCAGGTCACCGATCCGCCATAGGATCTTGCCGCGGTCCGCCGCGGACATGCGGCGCCAAGGGCCTTCGTCAAAGGCTTTGCGCGCGGCCAGTACCGCCAGGTGCACATCGGCCTTCTCGCAGGCAGCCACCCGCGCGATCACTTCGCCGTTGGCGGGGTTGACGACCTCGAATGTTCCGCCCGACTGCGCATCCTGCCAAACGCCGTTGATCAGCGCCTTTTTGGGCTGACTCAGGAATTTACGAACTTTCTCGCTCAGCGAGACCATGCCGCCACCATTACCGTCCATATTCAATCTCCTCCAGTTGACCGTCGCGACGGTCGATAACAATCAATAAGCGGAACGCCGTGCCCGACCCGCGCGTTCGACACAGGTTCAGTACGGCAACAGAAATGCCTCTGTCATCGTCGACGCCGCCCCGAGAGCAAGGAGCGGGCCAAGTCCGCGGCTACCTGGGAACGAAGCACCAGCAGGCGTCGCCGGAATCCTGCCCGGGCCAGGAGGCGCGGCCAGCGCCGCAGTTTCCTGAGTTTTCGGAAACACGCTGCCAACACTGCATCGACGGTGGGTGGAGATTGATCTACATCAATACGCCCACTGTCACGACGTGTTTCAATAGGGGTACACACCGTAACGTCGGAATTTGGCACACTTAGTGCTAATAGGCGCCACGTCAGAAGCCGGAAGACCGGTTCATTCCGCGGACATCGCGGGGCGCGGAACTGCAGGAGGAGAGAAGATGGCTGATGCGCTCATTGTCAAACATGCCGAGGATGTATTGCGCGTGGTCCACGGCACCGCCGTGGAAGGTCGCAGCGTGGTTCCATCCCCCGTCGACACATCCTGGAGCCGCTGCGTCACGCAGTTCCATCTGGACCCGTCCCGGCTGTACTCGCCCATGGTGGTCGACAGCAGCCACCTGAAGGATCGCCATGCGCAGCATGAGGAGTTGGTTGAGATTGCGCGCGCGGAGATGGATTCGCTATACGAGCAGATTGCTGGTTCCGGCCACGCCCTGCTGCTCACCGACGCCAGCGGCGTCATTCTTTGCGAAAAGATCGACCCCACGCTGAAGCAGATGTTCCATAGTTCCGGACTGCTGGTCGGAGCGGACTGGAGCGAGCAACGCGAGGGTACCAACGGCATCGGCACCTGCATCTCCGAGGAGCGCTCCGTAACCATCTATCGCGCGGATCACTTCCGCGCCCGCCATATCGGCCTGTCCTGTTCGGGTGCTCCGATCCGGGATCCGCTCGGCAATCTGATCGCCGTGCTCGATGCGTCCAGCGTTGATGCGCACGGCAGCCGCACGGGCCAGAGCCACACCATGGCACTGGTCAACCTGTCCGCGCACCTGATCGAGAAATGCCTGTTCCTGCGCCGCTATCAGAACCGGGCGATACTGCGCTTCCACCATCGTCCCGAATTGGTCAACCTGCTGCACGACGGAGCGCTGGCCCTGGCTGAGGACGGTACTGTTCTCGCCGCCGACGTCACCGCAATGAAACTGCTGGGCGCCATCGATCGCGCAGAACTGGTAAGCCGTTCTGTATGCGAGATTTTCGATACCGGTGTCGACGATTTGGCGGCAGCGGACTCGGCGCTGCGCAATGGCATCTGGCAGATCCGCGATCGTCGCGGCGGGCGGCGCTTCTTTGCCAGCCTGATGCACGTCGCCCGTCGCGACGCCGGAATGCCAGGCCCGATGCCGTCGCGTGAAACCCGTACGGTTATCGAAGTGGCCGCCGGAACGCCGTCGTCCAAGACCATGACCCTGGAGGATATTGCCGGGGAAGATCCGATGATGTTGCGCAACGTGCGCAGCGCACATCGCATCGCCAAGAGCGACGTGTCCGTACTGATCCGCGGCCCCACCGGCTCTGGCAAAGAGGCTTTCGCTAAGGCGCTGCATATGGCCAGCGACCGCGCCGGGAAGACCTTCGTCGCGGTGAATTGCGCGGCGATCCCGGAGTCATTGATCGAAAGCGAGCTGTTCGGATACAAATCCGGAGCGTTTACCGGTGCGCGCAAGGAGGGTATGCGCGGCAGAATCCTGCAATCCGATGGCGGCACCCTGTTTCTGGATGAAATCGGCGACATGCCCTTGCTGCTGCAGACACGATTGCTGCGTGTCCTCGAAGAACGCGAGGTCGTGCCGCTCGGCAGCGAAACCCCCATACAGGTCAACCTGCGCGTGGTATCCGCGTCGCACCGCAATCTGCGCGACATGATCGACCGGGGTACTTTCCGCGAGGACCTCTATTATCGCCTCAACGGCATCACCCTGGAATTGCCGTCGTTGTCACAGCGCGCCGACAAGGAAAGGCTGATACGGCAGATCATTGCCAGCGAGACTCGCGACGGCAGGCCCGTGGCAATCGAGATCGATGCATTCGAGCATCTGCTTAAATATGAATGGCCGGGAAATATCCGCGAACTGCGCAATGTGATCCGCACCGCGCTGGCGATCTGCGAAGGTGGACTGGTGTGCCTGCAAGATCTGCCGCGTGAATTGCGTTTGAGCACTGTGCAGTCCCCCAGGCCACAGCCGCTGCCTGAGTCGGGCATTGTCGCAGCGCAAAGCGCGATTGCGACGCCGCGCCCGGTCGATCAGGACGATGGTGGAAATCCCCTGGAAGCGGCGGAAAAGGCGGCGCTGATCGACGCCATCGAACGCAGCCGATGGAACATGAGCCACGCCGCTGCCCAACTCGGCATCAGCCGCAACACGCTGTACCGCAAGGTCAAAAAACATAGCATCCCGCTCGGCGAGGATCGCTGGGGCAAACTGTAACGTCCACGTGACAATGCGTACCGTTGCATGCCTCATGCACGGTCCGATCGATTCGCGCGCCGCTGATCTTCCCTCGTAAAGACCCAGCCGGCACTGAGTTGTACAGGCTGTCGCGGGCTGGCACGCGACATGCTTACTGAGCTCCGCACGCAGGGGGCTGACCCGGCGCTGTTCACCTAAAACCCAATCGATGATGGAGGAGTATCAAATGAAAATCTGGACCAAGCCATGCTTCAAGGATCTGCGTTTCGGCATGGAAGTGACGATGTACATCCTGAATCGCTGAAGCAAGCACCCCGGGGCCTACCGCACCGGCCTGATGGATACAAAGCCCCGGTATCTGACCGGGGCTTCTTTTTTCTGGATCGGCCATGGCGCTGAATATACACATCCTTGGATCCGCCGCCGGCGGCGGCTTTCCGCAGTGGAATTGCAACTGCCGTCAGTGCTCCCAGGTCCGCGTCGGCCGGCCCGGCTTCGCGGCCAGGACGCAGTCGTCAATCGCGGTAAGTGGCGACAGCGGGACTTTTGCCCTGATCAATGCTTCACCGGACATCCGGGCGCAGATTCTGGCCAATCCACCACTGCAGCCTGGGCGAAGCGTGCGCGACAGTGCCATAGCCGGAATCGTGTTGATCGACGCACAGGTCGATCATGTCACCGGACTGCTCCTGCTGCGGGAGTCGCAACAGCCGCTGCATCTGTATTGCACGGCCCGGGTCCACGAGGATCTTACCCGCCACTTCCCGGTCATTCCCATGCTCCAGCACTACTGCGGACTGATCTGGCACGAAATCTTTACCGATGGACGGGCATTCGAGGTGCAGGGTGTTGAAGGGGTTGATTTCAGAGCCGTTCCGTTGTTGAGCAAGGCCCCACCCTACTCTCCACACCGGGCCGATCCGCATCCCGGTGACAACATCGGCCTATTGATCGGAGATCAGGACAGCGGCCGCTGCGCATTCTACGCTCCGGGACTGGCATGTATTGATGCCCCGGTGGCCTCGGCTCTTGCGCGAGCACAGCTGATCCTGGTCGATGGCACCTGCTGGACGGACGACGAACTCGCACGTACCGGTGTCGGCACCCAAACCGCCCGGGAGATGGGCCACCTGCCGCAGAGCGGCGCCGGTGGGCTGATGGAGATCCTTGCCAAACGCCCAGGCCAGCGCCGCATGCTGCTCCATATCAACAACACAAATCCGATCCTTGACGATTCCGGCCCGGAACGCGCCCGCTTGATTGATCTGGGGATCGAAGTTGCCCACGATGGTCAACTGATCGAGGTTTAATGCCATGACGATGATGGAATCTCTTCCAGCCTGGAATCACGCGGACTTCGAATCACAGCTGCGTCGCCTCGGCTGTCGGTATCACATTCATCACCCTTTCAATCGCCTGATGAATTCCGGCGAACTGGATCGCAGTGCCATCCAGGGGTGGGTGATGAATCGCTACTATTATCAGATCAATATTCCGCTGAAGGACGCCTCGCTGATGTCGCATTGTCCTGACCGCGGGGTGCGGCGGCGCTGGATTCAGCGCATGGTGGATCACGATGGGGTCGATGGTCAGGAGGGCGGTATCGAGTGCTGGATCCGCCTGGGCATCGCCTGCGGCCTGAGCCGCGCGCAGATCGAATCGCAATTGCACGTATTGCCGGGCGTACGCTTCGCCGTGGACGCCTACGTCAACTTCGTACGCAACGCCAGCTGGCAGGAGGGCGCGGCATCATCACTCACGGAGATGTTCGCTCCCACCATACACCGCGAGCGCCTGCTGGAATGGCCGACCCACTACCCCTGGATCGAGGACTCCGGCCTGCAGTATTTCCGCAACCGCCTGGGCGAAGCGCACCGCGACGTGGAACACGGCTTGCAGCTGACGATGGAACATTTCAATACACGCGCCCTTCAGGAGCGCGCGCTGCAAATTCTGCAATTCAAGCTCGACGTGCTTTGGACAATGCTGGACGCGATGCACATGGCCTATGTCTTTGGCATGCCCCCCTATTTCAATGTCAAGGATCCCGCACATGGCTGACGCGACTTCCGGCGAGCCCATCCGCCTTTCCCCGAAAATGCGCCTGCAATGGGAAAAAGCGCAGAATGCCCATGTACTACTTTACCCGGAAGGGATGGTGCAGCTGAACGAGAGCGCAGCGGTCATCCTGGCGCTGTGTGACGGTTCGCGCACCGTGGGGGCCATTACGCAGGAGCTGATTCAGCGCTTCGGCGGAGAAACGCTCGCCGAGGATGTCACCGAATTCCTGGATGTGGCACGCAGCCACGGGTGGATCGTCGATGCCTGAGCCATCCGTCAAAGGTCCGCTTTGGCTGCTTGCCGAGCTGACCTATGCATGCCCGTTGCAGTGCCCCTACTGCAGCAACCCCCTGGACTTCACGCATCGGCATCAGGAACTCGACACCGCAACCTGGAAGCGGGTGCTGGATGAGGCGCGCGAACTGGGCGCCCTCCAGCTCGGACTGTCCGGCGGCGAGCCGCTGGTGCGGCAGGATCTGGACGAGATCGCCGCGCACGCACGCGGACTCGGCTACTACTCGAATCTGATCACGTCTGGTGTCGGGCTCGATGCGGGACGTGTCCGTGAACTGAAACAGGCCGGTATCGACCATATTCAGCTCAGCTTCCAGAGCCCTGAGCAGCAACTCAACGACTATATGGCCGGCACCAGCGCCTATGCCCACAAAGTGGACATGGCGCGCGCCGTGAAATCGAACGGTTTCCCGATGGTGCTCTGCTTCGTGGTCTATCGCGACAACATCGACCAGATCGATCGTATGCTGGAACTGGCGCGGGAACTCGAAGCCGACTACGTGGAACTGGCAACCGTGCAGTATTACGGCTGGGCACAGGTGAATCGTCAACGGCTGCTGCCGACCCTCGAACAAGTGCGCCGGGCGGAGCTGGAAACCAGGGCCTGGCAGGAGCGGCTCGGCTCACGCATGAAGATTTTCTTCGTCGTACCGGATTACTACGAGCGGCGGCCAAAGCCCTGCATGAATGGCTGGGGCTCGGTTTTCCTCACGGTGACACCGGACGGCACAGCTCTACCCTGTCATGCGGCGCGGCAGCTGCCGGGATTTTCCTTTCCAAATCTGCGTGAGGTTTCAGTCGAACACGCCTGGTTCCATTCGGATGGGTTCAACCGCTTCCGTGGCGATGGCTGGATGAAGGAGCCCTGCCGTTCCTGCGACGAAAAGGATAAGGATTTTGGAGGCTGCCGCTGCCAGGCTTTCCAATTTACCGGCGACCCGGCCAATGCCGATCCGGTATGCGAAAAATCTCCACTGCGGCACCTGGTCGACGAAGTGCTACAGCAGGCGGTTGTGACTTCTGCGGAATCTCCGCTGGTGTTCCGCAACCCAAAGAACTCGCGCAAAATAGCCGCCGACGCCGCCTAGCCCAGGCGAGGACACTGCAAACAGCAGGAGTCGATTGGGTCGCAGCGCCCTCCCAATCGACTCCCCGGTTCCGCAGCTTTCAGCCCGCTGCGCTGGCCGCAACTCCTGTATCGCCACGAAGCTGTCCGAGAACAGCTCCATTTTCCAGGGTCGAGACATCCTGGGTAATGACTTCGCCACGTCCGATGGAGCGCAGCAGCCGGCGCATGACCTTGCCGGAGCGGGTTTTCGGCAAGCCATCCACAAACCGGATTTCATCCGGCTTGGCGATCGCCCCGATTTGTGTGCCAACCCATTCGCGCAGTTCCGCCGCCAGTCCATCGGACATCGCCGCGGCGCGATCCCCCTTGACCACCACGAAGGCCAAGACTGCCTCACCTTTGATATCGTGCGGACGCCCCACTACTCCAGCCTCCGCAACCCGCGGATGAGCCGCCAGGGCGCTTTCGATCTCCATGGTTCCCAGCCGATGCCCGGATACGTTCAACACATCGTCGATGCGGCCGAGAATCCAGATATACCCGTCTTCGTCGCGATGCGCACCATCCCCGGCAACATAGACCCGATCGCCAAACTGCCCGAAGTAGGTTTCGCGATAGCGCTGGTCATCGCCCCAGATGGTGCGAACCATCGAAGGCCAGGGTTTGGTCACCACCAGAAACCCGCCAAGGTTGGGCGATGTCACGGGCTCTCCCTGCTCGTCGATGATATCGATGGCAATGCCGGGCAGCGGCAGTGTGCAGGAGCCAGGCTTGGTCGGCATTGCACCGGGAATCGGCGCAATCATCGCCGCGCCCGTCTCGGTCTGCCACCAGGTATCGACAATCGGGCAGCGGTCACCGCCGATGACGCGGTGAAACCACATCCAGGCCTCCGGATTGATTGGCTCACCCACCGAACCCAGCAGGCGCAAGCTGCTCAGATCATGTCGACCAGGCAACTCCTCGCCCAGGCGCATCAGCGCACGAATTGCCGTGGGCGCCGTGTAAAAAACGGTGACGCGATGCGCGGCGATCATGCTCCAGAAGCGTTCCGGGCCCGGATAGGTGGGAATGCCTTCAAACAGCACCTGGGTGAGGCCATTGAGCAGAGGGCCATAGCACACATAGCTGTGGCCGGTAATCCAGCCGACATCGGCTGTGCACCAGAACACGTCATCCGGCTTGAGGTCGAACACCCATTGCATGCTGGTCATGACCCCCAGCAGGTAGCCGCCCGTCGAATGCTGTACCCCCTTAGGCTTGCCGGTGGAGCCGGACGTGTAGAGCAGGAACAGCGGGTGCTCTGCCTCTACCCATTCGGGTTCACATTCCGCGGGCTGCCCCGCGATCACATCGTCCCACCAGATGTCGCGTTCGGCGTTCCAGCCGGTGGCGGCACCGCTGCGGCGGTATACCACTACCTTGGATATCGTATCGCAGCCGGCGGCGAGCGCAGCGTCGACGGTGTGCTTGAGCATGACCAGGCGCCCGCCGCGCGGAGCTGCGTCCGCGGTGATTACCATTTTCGCGCCGGCGTCGCGGATGCGATCCTTCAGTGAATCCGCGGAAAAACCACCGAATACCACCGAGTGGATGGCGCCGACGCGGGCGCAGGCGAGCATGGCGATGAGGGCCTGCGGCCCCATCGGCAAATAGATCACCACGCGCTCGCCCCTGCACAGATGCAATGCCCGGAGGCCATTGGCAAGGCGGCAGACCTCACCGTGCAGCTTGCGGTAGCTGAAGTGCTGGACCTCGCCTCCGTCGGTCTCGAAAATTAGCGCGGTCTTGTCTCCCCGGGCTTCGAGGTGACGATCCAGCGCGTTGTACGATGCATTCAGCAACCCGTCCGCAAACCATTTGAAGAAAGGCGGATTCGAATCGTCCAAAGTGCGAGTGAACGGACGTTTCCAGATCAGGTTCTCCCGCGCCTGCCTGGCCCAGAATCCGGAGAAGTCCTCTGCTGCTTCACGATGCAGCGCTTCCAGAGAATGCGCCGAGATATTCGAAGCTTTGGCGAATGCAGGGGGCGGAGCGAAGCTGCGCATTTCATGCATTACCGATTCAAGATTTTCTTTCATGGTCTCCTCAAACCGCCTTTTTTTACCCGAACGGGCCTGGCCTGTTAGCAAGCTCGGTGCCATTCGCGCTATCGGCGGTTGAGGCGGGTTTCGCCCCACGTTGGCACGCATATCGGGGACAATGTGTCGCACGCCTGCAACACTGCATCATGCTTCGGACAGGCGCCTAAGCCTTTCAGCCAGAGGTGGATGCGACTGGTAAAATTCAGCGAACCAGAGGTCGGAATCCGGGGCGCTGGCGTTGACGCTGAACAACAATACCAGAGCATCCCGCAGGGACTTGGCAGGAACTCGCCTGGCGGCAAACCCGTCCGCCTCATATTCCCAGGCCCGCAGCCTCCTGGTCAGAAGTGGCTGCATCAGGAAACGGATAGGCTGCGCCAGAACTACGACAGCCACCAGCTGCTTCCAGTCCATGCCTACAAAGGCCTGGCGGGCGAACAAAGCGGACAATCCGAGAACCACGGTCCAAATGGCGCACAGCAACAGATGCCTGCGCGGCAAATGGCCTGCGGCCAAATGCCCTAGTTCGTGCGCCACTACAGCCTCAACCTGCGCATCGCACAGGCGCTCCAGCAAGGTGTCCTGCAGCACAACCCGTCTTTGTCGCCCTATCTGTTCGGCGTGCGCGTTAGCCAGGGACGATCGCCCGGAGCTGCGCAGCACCATGATTTGTGCATCGGGAAAGCCGCAACGATGAAGACAGGCCCGCAGTCTCCGCGCGAGGCCTGCATGTGCCGATACCTCTCCGGGCCGCAAGTATGCCTGGTCGAACCGCTTGTAGAGATCGCCGGCGATTCGAACACAGGGAACCCCCAGGACGACCAATAACAGCCACCACCAATTGCCCGCAATAGCCATCGACCCGATGGCCGCCGCCGACAGCGCGCAAGCGGTCGCGGCATGCAGTGCCAGGACGCGACAGGCTTCACCCAGGAATTGACGTCTGCTCCGGCGGTTGAATCCGAAGCGCCGATCCACCAAGAAGCTTCTAAATGCGGAAATGGCCAGATCAATCAGGGCTAGCAGGAGAATCGCCCCGATCAGGATCATCGCCCCCCAAACGTAGCCGGACACCGGGCTTCGCGCCAGCCATACGATCAGGACTACTCCGCTCGCCGCTTGGGCAAGCACCTGGGCGAAGTGCAGGCGCAGCACGGCCGCGGCGTAAGGATAGGAGCGCCCGGGCAAAGCAAGATGCCCGAGCTGACGAGCACACAGGTATAGACGCAGTGCAATAACTACGCAAATCAGCACAAGACATAAGGTCATTTCACCATTCTCGGAAAGCGGACACTAGCTGGCCGGGAAAGCCAGTCTCGAGCCGCGAACAAGCATCAGATGATTTCGCCGTCCGTCGGCCGGAATGGCGACCGGCGTAGAGGCCAGCGCAAGATGCATACCCGCAGTCAATCGATGCATAAACGGCATTAATCCGCATACAGGAGGGCACTACCGTTATCAAGCCGTGACACATTGTCACGAGGTGATTACACGCTGTCCGATTGCCGCTATCAGGCCCAGCAGTACTGATCCGTTCCTCGGGCTAATTCGCCGCCTTCCTTGGGAACATCGTGCCCCAATGACAGTGGCATCGAAGTTGCATTTAAGCGCGCCCGAGGGTCGCAGGCATGAACAAATGCCGCGATTTCACCGACGGATACGATCTTGCCCGAGAGGGCGCGTGACAGTGGAGGAGAATATAGATGAGCGCTACAAAATCTGGTTCATTGCACAGTCGACAGTGGGGAAAGCTATTGCTTTGCGGCACCGCGTTTGCAGCTTTTCTCCTGCCGGCGGCCGGCGCGCTGGCGCAGGCTGCGGACTACCCATCCGTTACGGAAGCCAGGCTTGCAGCCGCGGCCAGCGACGACGGCTGGCTGATGTATCGCCGCGACTATTCCAGCGATGGCTATGCGCCCTTCAGCGACATCAATGCCAGCAACGTCACCGGCCTTAAAGTGGCCTTCGACTACAAGACCGGCATGGACCCAGGCCATGAGTCGGCGCCCATCGTCAACGGCAACTACATGTTTATCACCACGCCGAAGAATCACCTGATTGCGCTCGACGCGACTACCGGCAAGGAACTATGGAAGTACGAACATGACCTGTCCAAGGTCGGCCTGAAGACCGTGTGCTGCGATGTGGTCAACCGCGGCGTCGCACTGTACGACAACAATGTCTACATGGCGACACTGGATAATTACGTCATCGCTTTCGACGCTCCCACCGGCAAAATCAAGTGGAAGCAGAAGCTGCAGGCCCCGGACGTGGGCTATGCAATGACGCTGGCACCGCTGGCGGTCAAGGGCAAGATCGTGGTCGGCGTGTCCGGCGGCGAATACGGCGCGCGGGGCTTCATCGAGGCGATGGACGCCAAGACCGGCAAGATGGCCTGGAAGACCTATACGATCCCGACTCCCACGGAACCGGGCGGCGACACCTGGCCCAAGGGTGCTTACAAGACCGGCGGCGGCGCCGCCTGGCTCACCGGCACCTACGACCCGGAAACGGATACATTGCTGTGGGGTGTGGGCAATCCCGGCCCCTGGCTGGCGACGCTGCGCCCGGGCGAGAACCTCTATACCGACTCCGTCATCGCCATGAATCCAGCGACCGGCAAAATCAAGTGGCACTTCCAGTACACGCCGCACGATACCTGGGACTATGACGGCACCAACGAAACCGTCGCCACCGATCTGACCTATGAGGGCAAATCGTACAAAGCGGTAGTGTCGGCCAGCCGCAACGGCTGGTTCTACGCCATCGACCGCAGCAACGGCAAGCTGATCTACGCGGAGAAATTTGCCCACGCCACCTCCGTGGCCGGCATGAAGGACGGCAAGCCCTACACCGACGACAACATGCGCCCCACTGTGGACAAGGAAGTGTTCACCTGCCCCAGTTTCCTCGGCGGCAAGAACTGGTGGCCTATCGCAATCAGCCCGGTCACACAGATGGCCTACGTGCCGACCATCCATACCTGCATGACCATGAAAGGTGGCGCCGTCAGCTACAAGGCCGGCCTGCCCTTCCTCGGCGAGTCCTTCAAGGTAGTGCATGACCCGGATGACAAGAACTGGGGTGCAGTTCAGGCGATCGACCTCAATACCGGCAAGCAGGTGTGGAACTACGAGAGCGCGCTGCCCTGGAGCGACGGCATGCTGGCTACTGCTGGCGGCCTGGTATTCACCGGTTCGGCAGACGGCCACTTCATGGCCTTCGACGCCAAGACCGGCAAGGTGCTTTGGCAGAGCGAGCAACTATCCTCCGGTATCATCGGCGTACCCACCACTTACCGTGTCGGCGGCAAGCAGTATGTGGCGGTTTATAGTGGCTGGGGCGGCGCGATCCCGATCTGGGGCGGCGAGATGGTGGATGACGTGAAGAACATCCCGCTCGGTGGCCATCTCTACGTGTTCAGCCTGCAATAAAGTCATGGCTACTCGAATCCAACGCAATATCCTGCGGCTGGTTTCGACGGCCCTCTTCGCCGCGGTGCTCCTGCACCGCGGCGCGGAGGCCGCGGAACTCAAGGTCTGCATCGACAAGAGCAGCCCATCGGCGCAGATGGATCTAGGTGTCGCCCAGGCGATCGGCCACCTGCGTGGCGAGGCAGCGCAAGTCAGCTGGTTCGATGGGCAGGGAGACGACGACGATGGCCTGTCGGCGCGCAAGCTGCGCAAGCTCGCCAGCGGATGCGAATTGGTGCTGGGCTTTCCGGTTGACGCCCAGTCCCCGACGCTGCCAGATGGCGTGTCGGCAACTCAGCCCTACGCACGAACCGGCTTCGTGCTGGTGACGCGCAAACGGGCTCCAGCATCACTGGACCAGTTTCCGAAAGACAGTGTGGTTGCGGTCACCTATATGACTGCTCCCAACTTGTACTTCGCCAGCCACCCCACCCTGTCGCCGCAGGTATTTACCTCGGACGCGGAATCCCTGCGCGCGGTGAGTCGCGGCAAAGTCGCAGGGGCAATGCTGTGGCGGCCATATGTAGCGCGCCATCTGGGCGACAAGGCCGCAGGTGGCCTGAAGGTTTCCGCACTAACCGAGCCGCATGCGGACTGGAACCTGGTCGCACTGTACGTCGATGGCTCCGAAGCCTCCGCCAGACAGTTCGAGCAGGACATCGAAAAATTGCGCCTGTCCGGACAACTGCAAAGGCTGCTGCAGCCGTATGCGGAAGCACCGCTGCCACATATGGCCTCCCGTACCGCCATCGACCGGTCCACCCGCCTGATCGTCCAGCAATGGCCGGCGGCACGGCTCATCGCAGTGGCGGAAAAGAAGCCGTCAGTCGCCGCCAAGGCTCCGCCTGCGCTGTACACCGATGCGCAGGCCGACGCTGGCAAGCAAGTCTTTCTGAGCAATTGCGCCGTATGCCACGGCCCCAATCTCGAAGGCCGTTCCGGGCCCACCCTGAAAGGACCGGCATTTGCCACACCCCAGGCGCACTTCAGCGTCAGTGACGTATTCAAGATTGTATCGCAGAACATGCCGGCGCCCGCGCCGGGGACACTGCCTCACGACGACTACGTCAATATCATGTCGTTCCTGCTGCAGCAAAACGGTTATCCGTCCGGCACCGCGCCTCTCACCTTCGAGAGCGCCGGAAAGTCCAGGGTCAAGCTGATCTATCACCAAGTCCAGTCGAACTGATCAGGCCCCGGTAGCATTGCCTTAAGGGATATTCGATCGCCGGGGTGCTTCCTGGCTTGGCGCTGTTTGCAGCACTTTCAGGAAGCCGCCCCCATGCCGGAAAATGTAGACTGATCGCTGTAGGCAGGCCGCCACTTGCCGCCATGGAAAGTCCGCAAAAAGCGGCTTCATTTGGACAGGCAAGACAAAAATAAAATTCGAGGAGGAGAGGTGCAAAAGGCTGTCGCCATCGTTTGCCGCATTCTGTGGGTGGCCGGAGCGTCAGCTTTGCCCCTCGGCGTTCCGGCCGACGACAATGTGCGCATTTCAGTGGCAAACGCTACATTCGTGCAGCTGCTGGCCGAAGTGACCGTCGTAAACACCACACCATTTCCAGGCAGCGGCATCGATATCGACAAGGTGCCGAGTAATGTACAAACCTTGTCCGCGCAGGATCTCGGCCGCGATGGCGAATCCAGCCTGCTGCCCACTGCCGCCGCCTTGCGCATGAGCAGCGTCAACCTGAACAGCGAGCAGGGCAGCCAATACCAGCCCGACTTTGTCTACCGGGGCTTCGAGGCCTCGCCTATTTCCGGCATTGCCCAGGGATTGGCGGTCTATCAGAACGGCACGCGCATCAACGAAGCCTTCGGCGACACCGTCAACTGGGACCTGGTGCCGCAGTTCGCCGTCAACCGGTTGACCGTACAGGGCAACAACCCGGTATTCGGGCTGAATGCGCTGGGCGGAGCGGTGACGCTGGACATGAAGAACGGCTTCAACACTCGCGGCACCGACATTCAGCTCGCCGGCGGCTCCTACGGCAATCTAACCGGATACGGCCAATACGGGGCGCGCTACGGTAACGTCGGTGTATACGCCGGCATCGGCGGACTGGAAGATGACGGCTTTCGCTACCATTCGCCGACCTCCCTGCATCAAGCCTACGCGGACCTGGGCTATGAGAATGAGCGGGCCACGCTGCATCTCTCGTTCAGTGGCGCCGACAACAGCATCGACGCAGTCGGTCCGACACCGGTACAGATGCTGCAGCAAGACCCCAAATCGACCTTCACCTATCCGCAGTCGATGCACAACGAGGCGGAGTTGGTACAGCTCAATGGCACCTATCGATTGACTGACGTGCAGCAACTCAGCGCTGGCACCTATCTCCGTCATTTCCAGCAGCGGCTGATTGATGGCAACACCACCGACGTGCAGGCCTGCGCCAATAACGCCGCCTATTTTTGCCTGGAGGGCGGCGACAACTATCCGGGTGACACGCTCTATGATTCCAACGGCAATCAGGTCTCCACCAGCGTGCTGCAAGGCGGCGTAACGCCGGGAGAGACCGACTACACCCACACTCACAGCAATAGCGTGGGCGGAGCATTGCAGTGGACGATATCGGCGCCCCTGTACCGCCGCGACAACAACCTGGTGATCGGCGCCTCCATCGACCATGGCAGCACCGGCTACAGTGCCTACGGCGAGCTCGGCACACTGCAACCCAGCCTGGAAGTGGATGGATCCGGCGTCATCATCGACCAGGCCAACAGCAGCACGGCGCAGCCGCCGCTGGAGGAACCGGTATCGGTGCGGACAAGCAACGATTACGATGGCATCTATTTCACCGACACCTTCAATATCACCCCGGCTCTGGCCTGGTCATTGAGCGGCCGCTACAACCGAGCGCAGATCGGCCTGAACGATCTGATCGGCAGCAGCCTCACCGGCCGCCACGAATTCAACCGCTTCAATCCCGGAACCGGCCTGACCTACAAGATAAGCGATGCCGTCACCGCCTATGCCGGCTACTCGGAAGCCAACCGGGCGCCAACGGCCGGTGCACTCACCTGCTCGAATCCGCAATCGCCTTGTCTGCTGGATGCTTTCCTGGTTTCGGACCCGGATCTGAAGCAGGTTTCAGCACGCACCTATGAAACGGGCTTGCGCGGACACTTCACTGCCGCCGGCTTGCCGGGCCGATTCACCTGGAACTTCAGCCTGTACCGCACGGACAACCGCAACGATATCATCCTGCTGGCCACCGATATCAACGGTTTCGGCTACTACACCAATGCCGGCACCACACGCCGCCAGGGACTGGAAACGAGCCTGGCCTATCACTCGGCCAGCTGGGATCTGAACGCCAACTACAGCCTGGTCGACGCCACGTTCCGCGACAACCTGAGCCTGGCCTCAAACAGCCCGGGCGCCAATGCCAACGGCAATATCGAAGTGCAGCCCGGCGATCAGATTCCCCTGACGCCCCGGCACCGCCTCACGCTGCAGGCTGAATACGCGGTGACCCGTCGATGGAAATTCGGCAGTGATGCCCGCTACGTCAGCGGTCAGTACCTGATCGGCGACGAATCGAACCAGGAGCCGAAGCTGCCGGCATATACGGTGGTTGATCTGCACAGCTCCTACCAGCTGACGCATGGCCTGCGCGTATTTGCCGAGGTCGACAACCTGTTTGACCGGACTTACTACACATATGGCACCTTCACCCAGCTCGATGGACTACCGCCAAATTTCAATCTGAGCGATCCGAGGACCTACAGCCCCTCGCCGGGACGGGTATTCTCCGCTGGCATTCATCTGGGTTTTTGACATGCGGCTGGGCGTAACTCACGGCAGCTACGGTTTGGACTTTGTCTTTCCTGAGCGATCGGTTCAATAGTGAACTTATGCTGGTGCGGGGCCATCGATAGTGGAATATTCAGGCGTCGCTCTTGCGCCTTGCGATGCCAGTTCCCGGAGGAAATGCTCAATGAAAAGCGTATCTGACCTTTTCGAGCAAGGTGCGCTGCTCACGAACGATTGTTTGGAAATTGATACCTCGCAGCAGGCTGAGCGCGACTTCGTGTGTCGTCACCCGCAGGATTACACCCTCGATTGCCGCGGTCTGACCGCCGCGAAACGTCACCGTCGCCGCAATGTCGACTCCGATGCGGTGCCGTGAACCGGAAGGACAGCTGAAACGCAGACCCTTTTCGGATATGTCGATCACTGGCATCGATTCGCCACCGACATTGAGCTGAGGGCACAGGTGATTCGGATACCGCAAACGGAAATAGTTTCGACCCTCTATTCGGTTCATGGCAAGTTTCGGCTCAAGCGGCATTCGCGGAATCGCTGCATATGATGCGGTCGCGTCCGGCACGCTTGGCGCGGTACAGCGCCTGATCTGCCGCATCGACAACCAGGGCCATGGTGCTGCCGTGTTCCGGGCAACAGGCGATTCCAACCGAGATCGAGATGTTGGCGATAACGGCGCCATAGTGGGCGAAACTGAGTTGCCGCAATTTCTGGCATAGCATCTCCGCACGCGCCCGAGCCTGTGCCATGTCTGTTCTCGGCATGACAATGGCAAATTCCTCTCCACCGAGACGACAGGCGATGTCGCTGCCGCGGAACTCGGCGAGGAACTGCTGGCCGATCAAACGCAGGGCCTGATCGCCGGCGTCATGGCCGTAGGTATCGTTGAATTTCTTGAAATGATCCACGTCGATCATCAGCACAGCCAGAGGTTGCTTTTCGCGCCGGGACAACTCAAGTTCGCGCGGCAGGGACTCCTCCAGATAGCGACGGTTCAGCAGGCCGGTGAGAGGATCGCGGATCGATTGGATGCGCAGCGATTCACGCAGCTTGACGTTGGCGATGGCAACGCCAATGCGGTCCGCCACCATCGTCGCCAGCTGCTCTAGGCGCTGGTGGCGTTCCCGACCGTCGGGTTCGCACATCGGCTCATCGGCTTGCAGATAGCCGATTCCGATGGTTTCTCCCTGAGCCATGACCGGCACGCAGGCAATGGCCCGGCCCTCGGCGTGATCCTGAATATGGGTGCAGCGCAGTCCACTGTGACCGTGCCAATGCAATTGCCCACGACGAAGCGCCCAGCAGGCGTTTACGCCGAAGACCGCCTCGCCAAGATCGGGCGTGCCGAAGGTCAGGACGCAATCGAGATAGTTGCGCGACGGGTGCATCAAATACAGGGAGCCGGAATAGCCGGGGAAAAGGATTGTTCCGAAACGCGTCATCGGCGCCATCATTTCGTCAAGATCTTGACACTTGTGCAAAATGGCGCTGAGCTCGCTCAGGTTGGTGATTTCCTCATTGCGCGTTTGCAGCTTGGCCATGCCATCCTCGAGCAACCGCTTGCTCTTCTGCAACTCGGACTGGACCTGCTTGCGCTCCGTAATGTCCTGAATTTGAGAGATAAAATGCAGCGGTTGTCCTTGCTCATCGCGTAGCAAGGCAACATCGAGTTGGGCGTGGATTTCATGGCCCCGCTTGTGGATGTATCGCTTGTCCATGCGATAGATGTTGCCACGCCCTTCCAGCAGATTCCTGACGTGCGCCAGGTCCTGCTCCAGATCCTGCGGATGCGTGAGCGCCTGGAAGGTACTGCCGAGGAGCTCCTGTTCGGAATAGCCGAGCATCTGGCATAGCGCGTGGTTGACATCGAGCCAGCGGCCATCCAGACCCACCATGGCCTTGCCGATCGGCGCATTCTCGAAACTGAGGCGGAAGCGCCGCTCGCTTTGTTCCGCCCTCACCCGGCGTTGCTCGAGTTGCTCCAGCGACAGGCTCAGACGGCGGTTGACGTCCTGCAACTCCTGTCTAGTGCGATGTTCTTCATCGAGAAAGGCCGATACCTTGGGCAGCAAAGGCCACAGCAGCAACGCCGTCGCCACCGATACGCCCGCTGTCAGGGCCAGCAGCGCCGCATCGTAGCGGTAGATGGGAAACCAGATATTGACCAGGCTGACGAAATGGCTCGCCCCGCAGGCCAGGATGAATGCGCCAAACATCAGGAACACCCAATTGAATCTGAGCTGCTTATGGCGCCTGACGAAATGGATCAGCGCGATCGGTATCGAGAAATAGGACAAGCCGATGACCGCGTGGGAGCTGACCAGCGTCCACAGCAGCAGCGGATCCCAGGCCAGGCAAAAGCCGTGTGGCAGGAACCCGGAACTTCCGGAAACACTTGCGAAATACTGAGACATCGGCACCTCGGACCTGAACCCCCATTCCCCCATCGACCAGTCAAGCAACCGGGCCTTGATTGTTGTGGCCGCATCCTCCTGGACACAGCGCCAGTGCCCGACCGGGTGTTTTGGCGATCAGGCGATAGTCCACCCGCAGGACTACCTTCAAGACCTGTGCCACGGCGAAAATGCACTGTTTCCCGTACCAGTTTGTCCGATGCCGATGCCAGGCCGGCGGCCAATTGCAGGACAAGCGACGAGTGGTAGCGTTGCGAACATCCGGCGGTGCAGCGCCCCCGGATTGTCGAAGCACGCAGAATCAAGCAAAGCCGCAATCTGCCGATACAGGGACATAACCGCGAATCCATAAACCATGCCCGTCTCCTCCTACGACAAGCTGCTGCGACGTCTCCATGGCTGGCGTTTCGCTCCCTTTACCGCGGTGTTCCATGTCGACCTGCACAACGTGCGCGGGCTCAATCACTGCGCCGGCCCCCGGCTGGCTGATCGCTTCATCGCCGACTTCGGCGACACGCTCGCGCAATGGGCCGGCGTCGAAGGAATCAGCGGACGTTTGTGGAGCAACGAATTTCTCGCCGCGAGGTCCATCGACCATTCGCAGGCCGCGATAGAGGAGGCTCTTGCGCTGCGCGAAATGCTGCTGTCGAAGCATGCTTCTGCGGTCGCGGCTGGATGGACCCTGGCGCTCTCGATCGGGGTGACCTGCGGCAAACCCGGATGCGACTGGGCGGAGTTGCTGGCGCAGGCGGCGCTCGCCTGCGAGGATGCAAAGCATCGCGGCCTCAATCAGATCGTACTGCACTCTCCAACCAGGGAAGACCGCCGCAACCAGGTGGTCAACGTGGAATACGTTGAGGATTTCCGGCAACTGCTGTCCACCGGCGCGCTCACCCTGCATCCACAGCCCATCTTTCGCCTCGGTGACGGCGGTACCGACCTGGCCAAGGCCGAATTCCTGATGCGGATGGAAAAGAACGGCGTATTCATGCCTCTTCCCAGGGGCATGATCGAATCGCTGGAGCGCTTCGGCATGTCGGCGGAACTGGATGGCTTTGCCGCGAACTACATCCTGTCCTGGCTGGCTGAAAATGCCACGGCGATGCAAAGGCTGCAAAGCGTATCGATCAATCTCTCCGCCAAGTCGGTAGCAGACGGCAATTTCATGTACAGGCTGTTCAACGATGTGCGCGGTGCACGCCTGCCGCGCGGAAAATTGTGCTTCGAAATCACCGAAACGACGGCGGTGGAGCATCTAGACGTCGCTTCCGAAGCCATTGCCGAATTCCGCTCCATCGGCTGCAGCTTCAGCCTCGACGATTTCGGTTCCGGCCTGTGCTCCTTCGGCTATCTGCAATCCCTGCCGGTGGATGAGGTGAAGATCGACGGGCGCTTCGTACGTGAGATCGCCCACGACAATGCCTCGCGCGAAATCGTCGGGGCCATCCACCGGGTGGCGAATGCCACTGGCAAGAAGACGGTGGCCGAGTTTGTCGACGACCGGCGCAAGCTCGAGGTGCTGCGGGAAATCGGGGTCGACTACGCCCAGGGATACCTGTTCTATCCGGCGATACCGCCGGAAAAGCTGCTGGAGCTGTTGGGACTATCCGCCGCCATGGCCTGAAGCACCGGCGTGGCGGCCGGAATTCCGGGCCGCGGCGCGCAGAAGCCGCGCGCGGCAATGATCAGCGCGACGTCTCAGAACAGCTCGACTGAACCTTCGCTCAGGGACACCTGCCCGACCGGCTTGTGCGGCACCCTGCGCCATTCGCCCAGTGCGTTGTCGCGGAAGCCGTGGCTGCTCAGTGCCGCGGGCACCGCGCCGCAAACCAGCTGCGCGGTTTCGCCCTGGATCTGCACCAGGCGCTGCGCATGCACATCCGCGGCACCCAGGGCCTGCAGGCTGATGTCCTCGAATTGCAGGCAACGGATCGCCTGCGCCACCGAGCGCCCGATCTGCTCGCTGGCAACGGACACCTCGCGCATGGCCTCGCAAAGATTGCGATCCACCCGCTCGATCTGGGCCAGCAGCTCGCCCACCTGGGTGCGCGCCTGCTGGCTGGTTCCGGTATCGCGTACCGCCATGGCCCCGACAGTTTCGCGCACAGTGGCAATGGCATCCTTGGAGCCGTGGACCAGCTTGCGGATCTGCTCGTTGAAGTTGTTGGAGCGCTCCGACAGGTTGCGCACCTCTTCCGCCACCACGGCGAAGCCGCGCCCGGCATCGCCGGCGCGGGCCGCCTCGATGGCGGCATTGAGCGCCAGCAGGTTGGTCTGGTCGGCGATGGTCTTCACATCGCCGAGAAGCTCGAAAATTGCGTCGAACTGCTTCACCATTGCGTCGATCAGTTGCACGCTGCTGCCGCTCTGCCGGCTGGCCTCGGCCAGCACATTGACCAGGCCTTCCATCAACTGCCCGGCCTGTTGCGCGAACTGGCGCACACCGGCGCCGCGGCTGTCCACCTCGCCGCTCTGACTGACGATGCGCCCGACAGCCTTTTCCTGCGCGCGTGCCTGCTGATTCATCGTCTCGAAGCTGGCTGACAGCTCGTGCGCCGCCTCGGCGATCAGGCCGCGCACCCGCACGATCTCCTTCTGCACGCCGCGCACATCGCCGTCGAGCGCGCCACACAACTCCTCGAACACCTTGCCCTGCTGCGCTGCCTGTTCCTGCCGCCGCCGTTCCTGGGTCTGGGCCCGGGCCAGCGCGCCGCCGACTTTCCAGGTGGTCCACAACCAGGCGACAAAGGTGGCGGCGAGCAGCAGCCAGTACAGTTCCGGCGGAGAGGCATAGAGCCGCACCAGCAGGGCCGCGATTCCCAGCCCCAGGGGCGGCAGGAACGGCTTATAGATCAGGGCGTGCAGAGTAGTGGGCATGGCATGTTCGCTGTGGACGTATCCGTACAATCGTTAGCGGCCGGTGGCCGCGAACCTTGAGCCGCTGGAGTTGCCAGGGCCAGCCTCGGCAGCCAGGGCCAGCAGGCGGGAAGCAATATCCCGCAAGGGAAGGATTTCCTGCGCGCCGCCCAGGCGTACCGCGGCGCCTGGCATCCCCCAAACCACGCAACTTGCTTCATCCTGCGCCACGGTGGGAGCGCCGGCCTGACGCAGCAGCAACAAGCCACGGGCGCCATCCTCGCCCATGCCGGTCAGGATGGCGCCCACGGCATTGGCGCCGGCCTGCTGCGCCACGGAGCGGAACAGCATATCGACGCTGGGCCGGTGTCGGTTTTCCGGCGCATCCTGGGTCAACCGGCAGACATAGCGGGCGCCGTTGCGCACCAGTGTGAGATGATAATCGCCCGGGGCGATATAGACGTGGCCCGGCACCACCTGCTGCCCATCCTCAGCCTGGCATACGGCCATGGCGGAGTGCCGGTTCATGCGCTCGGCAAACGGGCCGGAAAACAGGGCGGGAATATGCTGGACGATCAGCACCGCCGGCGCATCGGCCGGCATCTGTTCCAGCACGTCGCGGATCGCCTCGGTGCCCCCGGTGGAGGCGCCGATGGCGATGATGCGTTCGGTGGTGCTGAACGTCCTCACGCCGCGCCGCGCCGTGGCGGGCGCGGCAGTTCCCGGCGCCTGACGGTGCCTGATATGGGCGCCGGCGGCCATCCTGATTTTTGCGATGAGCTCATCGGCATAAGCCGCCATGCCCTGCGCCACGTCCAGTTTCGGCTTGGTGACGAAGTCCACCGCGCCCAGCTCCAGCGCCTGCAGGGTCACTTCGGCGCCCCGCTCGGTCAGCGAAGAGACCATCACCACCGGCATGGGGTGCAGACGCATCAGGTTTTCGAGAAACGTGAGTCCGTCCATGCGCGGCATCTCGACGTCGAGGGTCAGCACATCGGGATGCAGCTGCTTGATCTTGTCGCGGGCGACGAGCGGATCGGGCGCGCAGCCCACCACCTCCAATCCGGAATCGCGGGACAGCAGTTCGGTGAGCAACTGCCGCATCAAGGCGGAATCGTCGATGATCAGCACGCGAATCGGATTGGCGCGGCCGGCCGGGCTGGTCATCGGATGGCTTTCCGGCGCAGCTTCCACCAGGTGCCGTGCGCAGCGGCTTCGACCACGCCAATGCCGCAACCGCGCGGCAGGTGTCCCGGCACGAAGATCATTCGAACAGCTCCACCGTACCCTCCACCGGGGACTCGCGCAGCCGCGAACGGTACAGACCCTCGCTTGCCAGCACATCCGGTTCGTTGGCGGAGGGTAGCCGCCTGACCATGACCCGACCGCTGCGCGGAAAGTAATGGACCCGGCGCGGATAGATATCAAGTAGATCCTGGGCCGCGACCGCGATGTCCTCGGCCTTGAGGTAGTCGAGAACGAAGCGACCGTTGCGTTGCCCTACATTGTTGACGGTGAATCCCGGCAGTACCGCGCCGCCGCCGAATACCTTGGCTTCCAGATTGCGGCGCACGGCGCCGCGCTTGAGCAGCTCGTTGATGAGTATTTCCATGGCATAGCCGCCGTAGCGCGCCGACTCGCCCGCTGTATCGCCGCCGCTGGTATCGGGCAGCATAAAGTGATTCATGCCGCCGACCCCCGCCACCGGATCGCGCAGGCAGGCGGACACACATGAACCCAGTACCGTCACCAGCATTACATCGCGATCGGTGACGATGTATTCGCCCGGCAGAACCTTCAGCGCCTCGGCGCCGAAGCGGGGATCGTAGTAGCCCGCCGGATCGGCGGACCTCTGGCGGGATTCCTTCGGGCGGCTATCAGCGCGTGCCTTGCGCATCGTGTACATGGCTCAGGACGCCCCGACTTCGGCAGGCCGGTAGATGGTGCGGCCGCAGGGAATGACCAGATCGCTGGCGTGGAAGAAGCTTTCGGAATGACCGGCGAAGAACAGGCCGTCGCGATGCAACAAGGGCATCATCTTTTGCAGCAGCTGATACTGCGTGGGCTTGTCGAAATAGATCATGACGTTGCGGCAAAAGATGGCCTTGAACGGGCCGCGCAGCGGATAGCGGGGATCGAGCAGGTTGAGGCGGCGGAAAGTGACCAGGCTGCGCAATTCATCGATGACCCGGCAATTGCCGCTATTCGCCCCCTGCCCCTTGCGGAAGAATTTCCGTCGCCGCTCGGGCGACAATCCCTCGATCCGCTCCAGTGGATAAATGCCGCGCTCGGCGGTGGCCAGCACCTGGGTATCGATGTCGGTGGCGAGTATCGAAACCGGCGGCGCCAGCGTGCCGAAAGCCTCCGCCGCGGTGATGGCGATGGAATATGGTTCCTCCCCGGTGCTGGCCGCCGCGCACCAGAGCAGCAGACGCTCTCCGGGTGCGCGCTGAATCAGAAGATCCGCCAGATGTTCGAAATGATGCGGCTCGCGAAAAAACGAGGTCAGATTGGTGGTGAGGGCATTGGTGAACGCCTCCCATTCCCCGGCGTCCTTGCCGCTTTCCAGGCGGTCGAGGTATTCGCTGAATGAATTCAGCTCGAGCAGCCGCAGGCGCCGCGCCAGGCGGCTGTAAACCATGTCCTGCTTGCTGTCCACCAGCGCGATGCCGGCCCGTTCGCGGATCAGGCGGCGCACGCGATCGAAATCACGCTTGGTGAAATCGAACTCGCGCGTGGCGGCCAGCATCTCCGCGGCCGGACTCATGGCTGTGCCAGGGCCAGGGTTTGCGGCGCCGGCGCCGCACCCTCATGTCCACGCCGGCGAGGCGCGGCTGCGTCTGGGCAATGCATGAGCGGTCTCCGTCTCCGGCCTCAGAATTCCTTCCACTGCTCGTCCTGCCGTGAAGGGTCGAGCGCAACGACTCTGGCCGAGCCGTTCGCCGCGCCGTTGTACCGTGGTGGCGCCGGGCTCTTGGCGCGCAGTGGCTTTCTTGCGTCGAGTGCCGGCGCCCTCGCGGCGACGCGCGTGGGCGGAACTGTGGCCACCGGCGGGCGAGCGGCGCGTGGCGCGTCTACTTCCGCATCGCTGACCCGGAACTGGCTGACCGAGCGGGTGAGCCCTTCGGCCTGTTCTTCCAGAGAGCGCGCCGAGGCTGTAGCTTCCTCGACCAAGGCAGCGTTCTGCTGCGTCACCTCGTCCATCTGTGTGATGGTCTGGTTGACCTGTTCGATGCCCTGGCTCTGTTCCTGTGAAGCGGCGGTGATCTCCGCCATGATGTCGGTGACGCGCTTCACGCTGGTGACGATCTCATCCATGGTCTTACCGGCCTGCTCGACCAGCTTGGAGCCGTTGCCGACTTTCTCCACCGAATCGCCGATCAGGGACTTGATTTCCTTGGCGGCGGCGGCCGAGCGCTGCGCCAGGCTGCGTACTTCCGCGGCGACCACCGCGAAGCCCCTGCCCTGCTCGCCGGCGCGTGCCGCCTCGACCGCCGCATTGAGCGCCAGGATATTGGTCTGGAAAGCAATACCGTCGATGACGCTGATGATTTCGACGATTTTCTTGGAGGAGTCGTTGATGGCGCTCATGGTGGTGACCACCTCGCTCACCACCTTGCCGCCCTTGACCGCGATGTCGCTGGCACCGATCGCCAGCTGATTGGCCTGTTTGGCATTTTCGGCGTTCTGCTTGACGGTGCTGGTCAACTCCTCCATCGAGGAGGCGGTTTCCTCAAGACTGGCGGCCTGCTGCTCAGTGCGCGCCGACAGATCCTGATTGCCGGCGGCGATTTCCCTGGCCGCGACATTGATCGAGTCGCCGGCTGTCTTGATTTGCCCGACAATAGAGGCCATGTTTTCGACCAGGGCATTGACACCGCCACAAAGGGCTTCGATCGAGCCACTCTTGCCGTCCAGCGGGATGCGTGAGGTGAGATCGCCTTCCTTGGCGGCGGACACCACATCCTGCGTCTGCTGCACCGCGAGCGCCAGAATCTGAGCGGCCTTGACCTGCTCGGTGACGTCGGTGGCGTATTTAACCACCTTGAACGGCTTGCCGTTCATGTCCATGATCGGGTTATAGCTGGCCTGGATCCATATTTCCTTGCCGCCCTTGCCGATGCGCTTGTACTGGCCGGCGTCGTATTCGCCGCGTCCCAGTTTTTCCCAGAACATGCGGTATTCCGGGCTGCTGCGCTGCGCCGGCTCGACAAACAGGCTGTGGTGCTGACCGCGGATTTCGTCCAGGGAATAGCCGATGGTACTGAGGAAGTTGGCGTTGGCGTTCAGTACCTTGCCGCCAAGATCGAACTCGATTACCGCCTGCGCCTTGCTAATGGCGGCAAGCTGCCCCTCGTAGTCGGCGGCGCGCAGTTTCTGCTCCGTGACATCAGTGGCGTACTTCACCACCTTGAACGGCTTGCCGTTCATGTCCATGATCGGGTTGTAGCTGGCGTGGATCCACACTTCCCTGCCACCCTTGCCGATGCGCTTGTACTGATTGGCGTCGTATTCGCCGCGGCCCAGCTTCTCCCAGAACGCACGATATTCGGCGCTGCCACGGTGCGCTGGATCGACGAACATGCCATGGTGCTGGCCGCGCACCTCTTCCAGGGTGTAGCCGACCACGCTGAGGAAATTGGCATTGGCGTTGAGAATCTTGCCGTCCAGGCTGAATTCGATCACCGCCTGGGCCTTGTCGATGGCGGCGAGCCGGCCCTCCATATCGGCTTCGTGCAGCTTCTGCGTGGTGATATCGGTGGCGTAGGTGGAAATCTTGAACGGCCGGCCGTCATGGTCGAGCACCGGATTAAAATTGGCCTGGATCCAGATCTCCTTGCCGGATTTTCCGATGAGCTTGTAATGCCCAGCATCGCTCTCACCGTGACCGAGCTTGTCCCAGAAGGCACGGTAGGCTGCGCTTTCGCGATACGCCGGATCGACCAGCATGGCATAGTTGCGGCCCTTGATTTCTTCCAGGCCGTAACCGGTAGCGAGCAGAAAATTGTCGTTGGCCGTAAGAATTGTGCCGTCAGGCATCAGTTCGATCACCGCGCGCAGACGCGAAATGGCCGCGATCACAGCTTCGGCGGTTTCCAGTCGATGCGGCAGATTGGTGCCCGGCGCCCGTGGAGGTTTCGGCTTTGGTTTGACTGCTGCGTTGCTCCGAGGGGCCTTCCGGCTTGCGGCCTTCACGCCGGATTTCTTGGGGCTGGATTTCATGGTGTTCCTCGGCGATTCTGGTTCAGTGAATGGCGACGCTGTCCATGAGCGCCATGTCCTGGCTGCTCATGAGCTTCTCGATATCGATCAGGATCAGCATCCTCTGGTCAAGGGTGCCGATGCCGGTAATGAAGCGGGTGTTGACGCTGCTGCCGAACTCGGGGGCCGGACGGATCTGCTCGGCGCTGAGCTGCATCACGTCGGATACGCCATCGACCACCATGCCGACCACGCGCCGCGCGACGTTGAGAATGATCATCACGGTGAATTCGTTGTATTCGGCCGAGTCCAGCCGGAACTTGAGGCGCATGTCCACGACCGGCACGATGGTGCCGCGCAGGTTGATCACGCCCTTGATGAACTCCGGCGCTTCCGGAATCCGCGTCACCGTGTCGTAGCCGCGGATCTCCTGCACCTTGAGGATGTCCACCCCATATTCCTCCTGGCCCAGAGTAAAGGTCAGGAATTCATTGGGCATGGCTGGCGCCGCCCTGCCCGCCTGCAGACTATTGCTCGTTTCGTCACCGCTCATGTTCATTGCTGAAGCCTCGGCTGCTATTGGGTGGGTAGATATATTCATGCGGCTTGTGCCTGGCTGAACAGGCGCACGATCGCCCCCACGTCCAGAATCAACGATACGCGGCCGTCGCCCAGAATGGTCGCGCCGGATACACCCCGGATACGGCGATAGTTGGCTTCCAGGCTCTTGATCACCACCTGTTGCTGGCCAACCAGCTCATCGACCTGCAATGCCAGCTTGCGGCCGTCGGCTTCGACGATCACGGCGATGGCCTGGTGCAGCGGGCGGGACTTCCCGCTCAGGCCGAACCATTCGCGCAGATCGACCAGGGGCAGGTACTCGTTGCGTACCCGCACCACGGTTCCCTGGTGTGCCACCCGCTTGACCTGCTCAGCCTGCGGCTGCAGCGACTCGATCACCGAGGACAGCGGCAGGATGAAGATTTCCCCGGAAACGCCGACCGACATGCCATCGAGGATGGCCAGCGTCAGTGGCAGGCGGATCACGGTGCGTGAACCCTGGCCGGCGCTGGAATGGAGCTCGACACTGCCGCCTAGCGCGGCGATATTCTTCTTCACCACGTCCATGCCGACGCCACGCCCGGAAACGTCGGTGATCTGTTCGGCGGTGGAGAAGCCGGGCGCGAATATCAACTGCCATACCTCAGCGTCGCTCATGGATTCGCTGCAGGCTATGCCTTGCTCGCCGGCCTTCGCCAAGATGCGGCGGCGATCCAGGCCGTGGCCGTCGTCGCAAACCTCGACGATAATGTTATCTCCCTGATGGGCCGCTTTGAGCGTGACGGTGCCGATGGCGTCCTTGCCGGCGGCCCGGCGCGCATCCGGCAGTTCGATGCCATGGTCAAGACTGTTTCGCACCAGATGATTGAGCGGATCGCTGATCTTCTCGATCACACTCTTGTCGAGTTCGGTGGTTTCGCCCACGGTGGTCAGCCGTGCCTGCTTGCCGAGCTTGCCCGCCAGGTCGCGGATCAGGCGCGGGAAGCGGCTGAATACACTGTCGATCGGCAGCATGCGGGTGCTCATCACCGCTTCCTGCAACAGGCGGGTGTTGCGGTCGAGCTGGGACAGGCCGGCGAGCAGTTTCTCGTTCAGCACCGGATCGAGGTTGCCGGCGAGCTGGGTCAGCATGGCTTGCGTAATGATCAGCTCGCCGACCAGGTTCATCAGTGCATCGATCTTCTCGGTGCCGACGCGGATCGAGCCGCCGTCGGCGGGCGCATGATCGCCGCCGCGTGCGGGCTGCGATGCGACAGTTGCCACTGTCGGCGTTGGCGATTGGAGAGCCGCGGCCTCGACCGAAATCTCCAGCTCGCAGGCGCCTTCCACCCAGGCGAAAACGTCCTGCACATCGGCATGGGAACGCCCGGTCCGCAGTCTCAGCGTCCAGGCCAGATAGCAGGACTCGGCATCGCATTCGGCGAAAGAAGGCAGATCGTCGAGGCTCAGCCGCGTTTCCAGATCACCCAGCGCCGCCAGCTCCCGCAGGATTAACAGCGGGTCATTGCCGCTGCGGAACAACTCCGGCGCGGGCGCGAACCTGATCAGAAATACCTGTTGGGCGGAGACGGCTGGTACGGCGGGATGCGCGACGGCAGCCGGTGCCTGCCCGAGGAATGCTTCCAGGGCCGTCTGTACCTCGGCCACGCGCGCGGTATCCAGCGGCTCGCCGTCACGGGCCGCGACCAGCAGGCCGCGCAGGGCATCGGTAGCGCGCAACAGCAGGTCCACGGCCGGATCGGATATTGGCCGCGTGCCGCTGCGCATCTGATCGAGCAGGGTTTCCATGTGATGGGTGAAGGAGGCAATAGCGGCGAACCCGAAGGTGGCGGCACCGCCCTTGATCGAATGCGCGGCGCGGAACACGGCGTGCACCGTCTCGCCGCTCGCATCGCCATCCATGCGCAGCAGATCGCGCTCCATCAGATCGATGCCTTCGAAGCATTCTTCGAAAAACGTGCGATGAAATTGCGCCAGATCGATGCTCAAGGTGCTTCCGTTTTTCTAGCCGAGGACGCGTTTGACGGTATTGAGCAGTTGCTCCGGATTGAATGGCTTGACCAGCCAGCCGGTGGCACCAGCAGCCTTTCCTTCCAGTTTCTTCTCCGGCCCCGACTCGGTGGTCAGCATCAGCAGCGGCGTGAACTTGTACTCCGGCAGCACGCGCAGCGCGCGCACCAGGGAGATGCCGTCCATGTTCGGCATGTTGACGTCGGCCAGCACCAGACTGAACTTCTCCTTGCGCGCCAGTGCCAGGGCCACCGCGCCATCCGGCGCCTCGGCCACATCAAAACCCGCGGAGCTGAGGGTGAAAGCCACCATCTGGCGCATCGAACTGGAGTCGTCCACAGCGAGAATGCGGCTCATGCCGGCGCCTGCGCGAGTTGCAGCAGTGTCGACGCCCCAAGTAGCGCGGCGGCGGATAGCATCGCCGGCGACGGCCGGGCGAATTCAACCTCACGCCCTTCGGCACGGCGGTCGCGGCAGAAAAGGCAAAACAGCTGCAGCGCCGCGGTATGGATACGCCTGACCTCGGCTGCATCCAGCACCACCCGGGCCGGCTCATCCAGAACCTGCCCCAATTGCCGCTTCAGGGCGGCGACGCTATCGATGCCAAGCTCGGCTCCCAGGACCAGGGATTTGCCGCGTCGCGCGCGCGCACTAACGGGCCGACGCTCGGCGGGCCTGACAGCGGAGTCAGTTTCCTGCATGGCTTTCTCCTTCACTTGAACCGCTAGCGGCGCGGCTTGCTGCGGGCTGAAGGCGCGCCGGGATCGCGGTCGATAAACGGAGCAGAAAGCGGGTGTGAAAGGTGCTCAGGCCCGCGCGGCGGCCACGATGCCGAGACGGTCAGCGTCGAGCAGGGTCAACATGCCGCCGCCACCACGGCTGACCACGCCGCGCACCAACGGATCTGCTATGCGGCCCCGCGTGGGCGGCGCCGGTTTGATGGCCGCGGTGGCCACGCTGCAGATTTCGGCAACGCCGTCGACACGCAGGCCCATCGGCTCGCCCTCGATCTCGGCGACGATGACGCAGCAGGGACGATCCGGCGCGGCGCCGCCGAACCCCAGGCAGCGGCGCAAATCGATTACCGTGACGATGCGGCCGCGCAGGTTGATCACGCCCATCACCGCCGGCGGTGTGCCGGGCACGGGCTCGATCTCCGCCGCAGCCAGCACTTCCTGCACGCGCAGGATATCGAGCGCGTAGCTCTGGCCTTCGACCTGGAAACCCACCCAGCGCGTGACCACGCCGTCGCCGCGCCGCGCACCCTGTATACCCTCTCTCATTGCACTGAATCCGTGGCAGGCGCGGGCGGCGCAGCCGCTACAGGCGGTTCCTGCTCGACCCCGGCCGAGGCGTCCGCGGGTTTTGACACGGCATCCGCATCACCGGCGACAGCGGCGGCTGACCCGGGCGCCGGCATGGATACACCGCCGTCCGCTTCCGCCACGGGCACCGGCTGCCCGGTCTCGGCCAGCACCACCAGCACCACGCGCCGATTGCGATTGCGGCTTTCCGTGGAGTTGTTGTCGGTGGCAGGCCGGTATTCGGCGAATCCCTCCACACTCATGCGCTGCGGATCCACCCCCTGCTCCATGAACAAATGCACCACGGTGGCGGCGCGTGCCGCCGAAAGCTCCCAGTTGGACGAAAAAGTGCCGGTATGAATCGGCACGTTGTCGGTATGCCCCTCGATGCGCAGGGCATTGGGAAAGGGTTTGAGGATGCCAGCCAGTTGCTCCAGGATCGGCCGTGCCCGCTCATCGACTGACGCCGCGCCGCTGGCGAACAGGATGTCAGTGCGGATCTCGATTTCCAGTTTCAGTTCGCTCTTGCGCACGATGATCATGTTGCGATCGATCAGCGGCCCCATGGCCTTTTGCACCGCATCGGCCATATGCTGCAGCGCGGCATGCTGCTCGGCGTAACCGGTATTGCCCGAGGCGCTGGTCTGTTGTTGCGAGATTTTAATCGGGTTTTTTCCGGGGAGGACTACCGGGTTGCGCAGCTCGCGCAGGTCACCGGCCACGTTTTGTTCGACCGTATTTTTCTCGAAGATATTGATCTTCTGATCGCTGTCAGATCCGCTTTGCTTATGGTTGCCGATCTGCACCGGCTTGATCGACTTGGGCGGTCCGCCGAAGGCTTGTGACAGGGCGTCGGAAAGGACGCGGTACTTGCCCTCGTTGACCGAGGAGATCGAGTACATCACCACGAAAAAGGCCAGCAGCAGCGTAACCATGTCGCCATAGGGGATGGCCCAGGCTTCATGGTTGCCGTGCTCCTCGTGATTCCTTCGCTTGGACATGTCGGAGCTTGTGCCTAGTGCAGGTAACCCTGCAGCTTGGATTCGATGTTGCGCGGATTCTCGCCTTGCGAGATCGACACCAGGCCTTCGATCACCAGTTCGCGGATACGTGACTGGTCATTGGTCACCGCCTTCAGCTTCGACGCCATCGGCAGGAAGAACAGATTGGCCGAAGCGATACCGTAAATAGTGGCCACAAATGCCGCGGCAATGCCGGGACCGAGCTTGCCCGGATCGGCCAGATTGGCCATCACCTCCATCAACCCCATCACCGCGCCGATGATGCCCATGGTCGGGGAATAGATGCCCATGCCTTCGAATACCTTGGCGCCCGCCAGATCGAAGTGTTCGCTGTTGGCCAGTTCGACGTCCATGGTGTTGCGAATAACATCGGGTTCGGCGCCGTCGACCAGCAACTGCAGCCCCTTCTTGATAAAGGGGTCGGTTTCCGTTTCGACGCTGTTCTCCAGCGCCAGCAAGCCCTGCTTGCGTGCGGCGTTGCTCCACTCGACAATGCGCTCGATCAGGGCCTTGGGATTGTGCGAGGGCGGCTTGAACACCCAACGCAGCATCTTCAGGGCGTGGATGAACGTAGGCATGGGGGTTTGCAGCAGGATCGCGCCAGTGGTGCCGACGAAGACGATGCAGGCGGCCGCAGGACCGAGCAGATTGGAGATACCCCCGCCATGCAGCAAGGTGCCCCCAATGATTGCGGTGAAGCCCAGCAGGAAGCCGACAATACTCAGCAAGTCCATGGCGCCCTAGCCTCCGGCAGACCCGGCGCGCACCAGGCCGGGCAAATCGAGAATCAGCGCCACCCGGCCGCTGCCGGTGACGGTGGCGCCGGCCACTCCGGCAAGACCGCGCAGCATGGCGCCCAGGGGCTTGATCACCACTTCCTCGCGCGCATGGACCTGGCTGACGACGAAGCCATAGCGTTCGTTCTCCACCTGCGCCACCACCACGTGACGCTGCTCATCCGCGGGCGCCGGCAGGTCGAGCCAGCGGTGCAGGTGGATCAGGCGCAGGGTCTCCTTGCGGTGCAGCACCACGTCCCAGCGGTCGAGTCGGCGCAGCCGCGAAGCATCGAGCGCGAATACATCCAGCACCGGCGCCAGCGGCAAGGCCAGCAGGCGCGAGCCAACGCCGATCATCAGCGCAGGCAGTATTGCCAGGGTCAGCGGTACACGTAGACGGATGCTGCTGCCGAAACCCGGCCTGGATTCGATCTGTACCGTGCCGCCCAGGGCGGTGATGGCGGATTTGACCACGTCCATGCCGACGCCGCGACCGGACAATTCGCTGACCCTGTCCTTGGTGGAAAATCCAGGCAGGAAGATCAGCTGTAAACATTCCTGTGCCGACAGGCGCGCCGCGTCCGCGGCGGCGAGCAGGCCTTTTTCAACCGCCTTGACACGCAGCCGTTCCGGATCCATGCCGGCTCCATCATCCTCCACCGTGATCAGGATCTGGTCGCCGGCCTGCTGCGCCGACAGGCGCAGGCGGCCACTGGCCGGCTTCCCTGCGGCCACACGCTGGGCTGGCAGCTCTATGCCATGATCCACACTATTACGCACCATGTGCACCAACGGATCGGCCAATGCCTCTACCAGGCTTTTGTCCAGGCCGGTGTCCTCGCCGATCAGCTCCACTTCGACCTGCTTCCCGACGCCGCGAGCCACTTCGCGCGCCAGCCGTGGAAAGCGCGAGAACACCCGGCGGATCGGCTGCATACGCACGCGCATCACCGCCGTCTGCAGGCTGCGTGTGATGTGATCGAGCTCGCCCACGGCTCGCGCCTGGGGTCCCTGGTCAGCCCGTGCACACAGCCGCTTCAGGCGGTTGCGCACCAGAACCAGCTCGCCAACCAGGTTCATCATGCCGTCCAGCGCGGCGGTATCCACGCGCACGCTGCTCTCCGTCACCGCAGCGGCCTGAGACGCGGCCGCATGCATTTCGACCGGAGGCGGTGCTTCGGCGGCCGGCTCGGCACCCGCGCTGCCCGGTCCCTGCCCCTCACCGTGCAACTGGTCGAGCAGGGCTTCGAATTCGTCATCGGTGATGGCGCCGGCATCCACCGGCGGCGCTGCCAACACAGCCGGCCTTTGGGGAGCGGCCGGCTGCTCCTGAGCGGCGCGTTGCAGGCGGCCGATCAGTTCCGCCGGCGCCGCCGCGGGCGTGCCGCCCGCGGCGGACGCGGCATGCATGGATTGCAAGCGGTCGAGCGCCTCCAGAGCCGCATCCATCAACGGCGGATCGATATGCAGCTGGCCTTTGCGCAGGGCATTGAACACTTCCTCTGCCGCGTGGCACAGGGCCACCATGGCATCCAGTCCCAGGAAGCCAGCTCCGCCCTTGATAGTGTGAAAGCCCCGAAAAACGGCATTGAGCAGTTCGGCATCCGCCGGTTGCTGCTCAAGCTCCACCAGTTGCTGACCCAGACGCGCGATCAACTCGCCGGACTCGGAGAGGAAATCGGCGCGGATGTCGTCATCAGTGTCAGCACTCATGCCACGATCTCTATCCTGATACCCGGTCAATAAAACGACTTCAAAAGCCGAGACTGGCCAGCAGCCGGTCGGCGTCACCCTGGTCCGCCGCGCCGCCCGCGCCAGGCATGCCTGGACCGGCCAGCCCGGCCTGTGTTTCATTTATCGGCAGTTCCCGCGCGGACTGAACCGCGCCTGCGTCAAGCAGTTCGAGCAGGGCCGATTCGACATTACGCACCAGGGTAATGACGCGACGGATCATCTGTCCCGACAGATCCTGATACTCCTGGGCCTGGGCCAGAGCGGTCAGCGTGCCGCGCAAGCGCGCTTCCGCATCCGTCACCGCCTGCCGCGCGCGCTGCAACTCCTGCGGCGAAGCCAGCGGCAAGCGCCGCAGTTTTTCCAGATGGGCGGCAACATCGGCCAGACCGTCGGCAATGGCGCGCCCGTCATCCACCAGATCGAGCGTGCGGTGGGCGGCGTCTTCGGTCATCTTCACCACATAGTCCAGCCGCACGCAGGCATCCGGAATATCGTTGCCCGCGAAGCGCGTCAGACGGCCGTCGAGGCCCAGTTCGCGAAGATTCTCGTGCAGTGTTCGGGTCAGCCGCGCTACGCCCGCGTAGAGACCGCTGTCGCACTCGGCACCCGGTTCCGCGGCGTTCATGCCGCGGCACCAACGCTGCGCTGCGCGATTTTCTCCAGCTTCTCTTTCAGGGTGATGGCCGTGAACGGCTTGATGACATAACCGTTGACCCCGGCCTTGGCGGCTTCGATGATCTGGTCACGTTGCGCTTCCGCCGTGACCATCAGCACCTTCAATGCGGAGAGGCGCGAATCGGAGCGGATGTTCTTGAGCAGATCCAGGCCGGTCATGCCCGGCATGTTCCAGTCGGTAACCACCAGATCGAAGGAACCGCTCTGTAACGCGGCCCAGGCGGTCTTGCCGTCATCGGCCTCGGTGGTGTTGGCGTAACCGAGATCGTGCAACAGGTTCTTGACGATGCGACGCATGGTCGAGAAATCGTCGACGATGAGTATTCTGATGTTCTTGTCCAAATCCTATCTCCAGGCCGTGCTGTGTTGAGGCCAATGGTTGTATGCTGAAAGCCGGTTCATGCCGAGCCGGCGTCGGCGGCGTATTCGCCGAGTCGCGCGCGCAGGCGCAGCAGGGCCTGGCCATGAATCTGGCACACGCGACTCTCGCTGACTCCAAGCACCTCGCCGATCTCGCGCAGGTTCATCTCGTCGTCGTAGTACATGGACAAAACCAGTTTTTCGCGTTGCGGCAGCGACTGGATCGCAGCCGCCATCTCGCTTTGGAATTCGCTGCGCTCCAGATCCTGCTGCGGACCACCTTCGGCGGGACAGTCCAGATCGGCGCTCTGGTCATCGCGGGCACTGCTGGAAAATACCTGACAGCGCGAAGCATCGCTGATGCTGCTGTGATATTCGTCCAGGGTGATGCCCAGGCGCTGCGCCACTTCGGTGTCCCGCGCCTCGCGGCCGACTTCCTGTTCGATGGCGCGTATCGCGGCGCTGATATCGCGTAAGCGCCGGTGCACCGAGCGCGGCGCCCAATCGCCGCGGCGCAACTCGTCGAGCATGGCGCCGCGAATGCGGATGCCGGCGTAGGTCTCGAACGAGGCGCCATGCGCGCCGCTATAGTTGCGTCCTGCCTCAAGCAGGCCGATCAGTCCGGCCTGGATCAGATCGGTAACGTCGACGCTGGCCGGCAACCGTGCCGCCATGTGATGGGCGATGCGCCGCACCAGCTCGGCGTGCCGCTGCACCAGCGCCGTATCATCCTGTGGCGGTGGAGTGAAGAACTGCGGTTGCGCGCTCACGCGGGAATCCCCGCAGCGGGACGATGTACCAGCCGCTCGACAAAGAATTCAAGATTGCCGCGCGCGCCCAGCGGCAGGCTCCAGCGGTCGGCCTTGGCGGCAAGTACATGGAAAGCCTTGGCCGCGGGACTGTTCGGATAGGCTTCCACAACCGCCCGCTGGTGCCGTACCGCGCGGCGCAACCACTCGTCCTCCGGGACGCTGCCCATAAAGCTGAGCGTGACGTCCAGAAATTTTTCGGCGACGCGGCGCAGGTTCTCGTAGATCTCGCGTACCTCGGTGGCGCTGGTCGTCATGTTGGCAAGCACCTGGATGCGGCGGATGCCATGATCGCGGTTCAGCACCTTGATCAGGGCGTAGGCGTCGGTCAGCGAAGCCGGATCGTTGGTCACCACCACGATCACCTGCTGGCTGGCCTGGCTGAAGGTGATGACCGAACCGGCGATGCCCGCGGCGGTATCGACAATGAGCGTGTCCAGCGGCCGGCTCAACTCGCTGAAGGCCTGCACCAGACCGGCGTGCTGCGCCGGCGTCAACTCGGCCATATGCTGCTTGCCGCTGGAAGCGGGCACTATCATGACTCCAGCCGGCCCTTCGAGCAGGATGTCTTCGAGGCTGCACTTGCCTTCGAGTACGTGGGCCAGGTTGCGGCTAGGCTGCAGCCCCAGCATGACGTCGATGTTGGCCAGGCCAAGATCGCCGTCCAGCAGCATCACCTTCTTGCCCGCCATGGCCATGGCCACTGCGAGATTCACCGACACGGTGGTTTTGCCGACGCCGCCCTTGCCACTGGTGACGGCCAGCACGCGGACCGGCTGGGCCGGTTTGAGCAGGCGCAAGCCGCTGGCCTGGTTGGGATATGGATCATGCATGGATGGAAGACGCCGAGATTGGAACAGGAGTGGCAAGCCGTTGGGCCGGGTTCTGATCATCCGACGCCTTGACGGTGGCGCGGGCGAGTTGCGCGGCGCAAAGAACCAGGCGGTCGGCATGGGCCAGGTGCAGATCTTCGGGAACGCGCTGGCCGTGGGCGACATAGCTCAAAGGCAGAGCGTTGCCGATCACCGCCGACAGGGGCGCGCCGATGCAGTCGGCTTCGTCCAGCTTGGTCAAGACACATCCCGAAGGCTTCAGCGAGGCGAAGCGGCGCACCACTTCGTCGGGGCCGGAGGCATTGGCGGCGAGCACGACGTAGCACCGCAGGCGCGAACCAAGCCTGCCCAGACGATCGATCTGCTGCGCCAGGGTGCGGTCGCGCTGGCTCATGCCGGCGGTATCGACCAGAACCAGTTTTCGGTCGGATAACTGATCAAGGACGGCACCGAGGTCCTGATTTGGCGCGACGCTGTGCACCGGCACCCCAAGCAGGCGGCCGTAGCTGAACAGCTGCTCCTGGGCACCAATGCGGTAGTGATCGAGCGTCACCAGGGCAATGTCGCGTGCGCGGTTGTGTTGCGCGAAGCGCGCGGCCAGCTTGGCGATAGTGGTGGTCTTGCCGACGCCGGTGGGACCGACCAGCGCCACCACGCCGCCATCGAGTATCGGATCCTGCGGGCCGATCGGAATGCGCCGCGCCAGCAGGTTCAGGGTCAGCGTCTCCGCGGCTTCCGCCTCAATCTTGTGCGGCATTTCATCGGCGATGGAATTGGCCAGGTCGCTGGACAGGCCAAGTTGATCCAGGGTACGCAGTACCGCCACACGGTGCGGCTGGCTGCGCTTCAATTCGCTCCAGTGCATGCCCGCAATCTGCTCTTCGAGCAACTTGCGCATGCTGCCCAGTTCGCGCTGCATCAGCATCAGCTCGCCGGAAGCGGCGGCCGCGATCGGCGGCGCGGCGGGGTGCGCGGCTGGCGGCTCGGCGGATACGACGCTCTCGGCGGGACGGCTTGGCGCATTCAGCTTCTTCGGCTTTTCCGGAGGGGGCTGTGGATCAGGCGGGCCGAATTGCCGCAGCGCCTGCTGCGCCAGCGCGGCGTCGTAGTCGGTTGCCGCCACCACCTCGACTCCGCCCGGCACACGGCGGTTGGACAGGATCACCGCATCAGGACCCTGTTCATCCCTGACCTGGCGAATCGCATCGCGCATGCTTTTGGCGACGAATCGTTTTATTTTCATTGGTTCACTGCTCCGTCATTCCTCTTCATGCGATCGCCCCCACCATGCGTATGCGCCGATCGTCCGGCACCTCGTCATAAGCCAGCACGTGCAGTTCAGGCACGCTCTGGCGCGTAAATCTGGCCAGCATTGGCCGCAGCGTCGCCGGCACCAGCAGGACCACCGGTTGCCCGGTCTTGGCCTGGCGCTGCGCGCCTTGCATGATCGATTGCTGCATGCGTTCGGCAAGACCCGGCTCCACCGCTGCCGCTCCACTGGCGACGCTGTCCTGCAACACGCGTTCCAGCCCCGAGCTCAGGGTCAGTACCGGCAGTTCGGCTTCGCCGCCGCCGATGTCCTGCACGATCTGGCGACGCAGCGCGATGCGTACGGCACCGGCGAGAGCGACGGGATCCTGACTCCGCGGTGCCGCGTCCGCCAGGGCTTCCGCGATGCCGCGCAAATTGCGGATGGTGACCCGATCGTTGAGCAGAATGCGCAGGACGCGCACAAAAGCCGACAGCGGCAGCAGCTTCGGCACCAGGTCCTCGACCAGCTTCGGCGCCGATTTGGCGAGGGCATTGAGAAGCTGCTGCGCTTCGTCGTGGCCGAGCAGCTCCGCCGCGTGTTCCTTGACCAGCTGCGACAGGTGCGTGGCAACCACCGTGGACGCATCGACCACGGTATAGCCCAGGGTCTGTGCGTGATCGCGGGCGCCGCGCTCAATCCATACCGCGTCCAGCCCGAAAGCTGGATCCTTGCCGGCGATGCCGTTAAGGGTGCCGTAAACCCGGCCCGAGTTCAGCGCCAGATCGCGATCCGGGTGGATCACCGCATTCGCCAGCGGCACGCCATGCAGCAGTACGCGGTAGGCGTTGGGGGCAAGTTCGAGGTTGTCGCGGATGTGCACCGGCTGGATCAGAAAGCCGAGGTCCTGGGTCAGCTTCTTGCGCACGCCCTTGATGCGCGCCATCAACTCCCCGCCTTGACGCACGTCCACCAGTGGAATCAGGCGATAACCGACTTCCAGCCCGAGCGCATCCTGCTGCCCCACATCGTCCCATGAGAGCTCCTTTTGCGGCTGTGGCGGCGCACTTGGTACGGGCTTGGCTTCGCGAATTCCCTTGTTCCGGTGCCGCATCCATGCGAGGCCGCCGCAGGCTGCCGCAAGCATCAGGAACACCAGATTGGGCATGCCTGGAATCAGGCCGATCAACGCCATCACTACCGCGGTAACCGACAGCACGCGCGGATGGCCGAAGACCTGGGCCGTGAGCTGCTGGCTCATGTCGGACGAGCGCGAGATGCGCGTCACCAGGATCGCCACCGAGGTCGACAGCAGCAATGACGGCACCTGGGCCACCAATCCGTCGCCGATCGTCAGCAGGGTGTAGTTCTTCAGCGCGACGGTCAGCGGCAGGCCATGCTGCAGGGTTCCGACCAGCAAGCCGCCGATGATGTTAATAGCCAGGATCAGAATGCCAGCCATGGCATCGCCGCGCACAAACTTGGAAGCGCCATCCATGGAGCCATAGAAATCCGCTTCCTCGCGCACTTCCTCCCGCCGCGCCTTGGCCTGTTCCCGCGTCAACAATCCGGCATTGAGATCGGCATCGATCGCCATCTGCTTGCCCGGCAGCGCATCCAGCACAAAACGAGCGGAGACCTCCGAAACACGCTCGGCACCCTTGGTGACCACCATGAAATTGATGATGGTCAGAATCACGAAGATGACGAAGCCCACCGCGTAATTGCCGCCGACCACGAACTCGCCGAATGCCTGAATCACCCGCCCGGCGGCGTTCGCGCCTTCATGGCCGTGCAGCAGGACGACGCGCGCTGATGCCACATTCAGGGCCAGACGTAGCAGGGTCACCACCAGCAGCACCGTGGGGAACGACGAGAACTCGAGCGGGCGCATCACATAAATGACCGCCAGCAAAATGACGATGGCCAGGGCGATATTGAAGGTGAACAGCAAATCCAGGGCGAATGGCGCCAGCGGCACCACCATCATCGCCAGAATCAGCATCAGCAGCACCGGCGCCCCGAGGCCGCTGCGAGCGATCCCGAGCAGTTGCGTCAAAAATGTGTTCTGGCTGGATTCCATGGCTGTTCGGGGAGCCCTGCTGCAAGTTCCGTTCTAGGCGGCCTGAAATATGGCTGCCCGGTCGCCATTAATCCGGGTCAGGCTCTCCACCCGGTATGCCATCAATCACCGGCTCCGCCGGGGGGCGCGAGCCGCCACGCCAGGCGCGCAGCTGGTACACATAAGTGAGGACGCGCGCTACCGCCGAATACAGCGCTGTTGGGATTTCCTGCTCAAGCTGTACGCCGCGATACAGCGCTCGTGCCAGGGGTGGCGCCGACACCAGGGGAATGTCGTGCTGCCGCGCCAGCTCGCGGATCGTCGCCGCGATCTCCCCTGCCCCCTTGGCGACCACGCGGGGCGCGCGCATGCCTTCGCTGCTGTATTTGAGCGCGACGGCGTAGTGCGTTGGATTGGTCACCACGACATCGGCGCCCGGGACCTTGTCCATCATGCGGCGTTTCGACATTTCCATCTGCATGCGCCGCAGCCTGCCCTTGACCTCGGGACGGCCCTCGCTATGCTTCATTTCGTCGCGGACTTCCTGTTTGGACATGCGCAGGCGCTTGGCATGGGTCCAGAGCTGATAGGGCGCATCGATGGCGGCGACGACGATCAGCGTCATGGCCAGCCAGCCCAGCATGCCCAGGATCAGGCCGCCGCCGTCGGCAATGCCCTTTGCGGCAGGCTCGGCCGACAGCGCGGCCAGCGCCTCACGCTTTTGCCACAGATAAGATGCGGCGACGCCGCCGATCCAGGCGAGCTTGACCAAGCCCTTGAGCAATTCCATCGCGCCGTGCCCGGAGAACATTCGTCCAAGACCGCTTAGCGGATTGATGCGGGAAAAGTCGGGCTGCAGCGTCTGCAGGCTGAAATTCCAGCCGCCAAGCAGCATCGGCGCCAGCAGCGCCGCGCAGACACAGGCGGCAAATAGCGGCACGCACAGCAGCAAAGCCTGCATGCAGGCTTGTCCGAACAATGCCGGAAGGGTTTGGGTCTGCACCAAGGCGGAAGCATCGAAACTCAACAACTGGTGCATCTGCATTTCGGCCGCCGCCGCGATATGCCCACCCGCCATCAGGGCCGATACCGTGGCCGCTCCAACCACCGCCGCCGCGCCAATCTCACGCGAACGAGGCACCTGGCCGCGCTTGCGCGCGTCGCTGCGACGCTTGGGGGTGGCGCGTTCGGTGCGCTCCTGGGCGCTGGCGCTCATGCGGTGCTAGATCCGATGCAGGTCGCCGATCCAGCCGGCGGCAAAGGTCCAGGCCTGTTCGAGCAGGTCGCTCAGCACCTGCGACAGCTGCGGCAGGGCAAAATGCAGGGCGATGAGGCCAACGATCAGGGACAGGGGAAAGCCGATCGACAGGGCGTTCAGCGCCGGCGCGCTGCGATTCATCACGCCAAAACCGAGATTGACCAGCAGCAGCGCTGTCACCGCCGGCAAGGCGATGCGCAGGCCGCCGGAAAAGCATATATCGCCGAACCGCGCCAGGGCCTGAAATGAAGCCGCGTCCGGGATGGCGCTACCGGGCGGAGCCGCCTGGAAACTGTCGGCCAGCAACTGCACCAGACGCAGCAGTCCGCCAAAGCTGAGGAAAAGCAGCAGGGCGGATATCTGGTAGAACTGGCCCAGCATGGGCGCAGCGGCGCCATGCAGCGGATCGGCCAGCTGGGCGAAACCCAGGCCCATGCCGTAGGACACCATCTCGCCGGCAAGCATGGTCGCCTCCATCACCAGCTGCAACACGAACCCCAGGGCAGCACCGATGATGAATTCCCGACCGATCTGCAGCCACCAGGGAGCGCCGAACAGGGCCAATGGAGACGCCGGCGGCAACAGCGGCGCCATCACCAGGGTCAATACCAGGGCCAGCATCAGGCGGATGCGGGGAGACACCGCCGGCGCATTCAGCATCGGCGCGGTCATCACCAATCCCCCGATGCGCAGGAATGGCCAGAAGTACATCTGTAGCCAGCCGGCCAGCATGGCATCGGTTACCGTCATGCTAGTGCAAGGCGCCGGGTATGCCTTCGATCAGCCGGCGGGTGAACTCGGTAAGCATTTGCAACATCCATGGGCCCAGCAGCATCAGCGTGGTCGCCATCGCCAGAACTTTTGGAATGAAGGAGAGGGTCATTTCGTTGATTTGCGTCGCGGCCTGGAACACGCCGACCAGCAGGCCCACCGCCAGGGATACCAGCAGCAGCGGCGCCGCCAGCAACAGGGCCAGCTGCAATGCCTGCTGACCCAGGCTGAGAACGGCCTCTGGAGTCACGAGGGCACCACGAAGCTGGCCGCCAGCGATCCCATAACCAGCGCCCAGCCGTCAACCAGCACGAACAGCATCAGCTTGAACGGCAACGAGATCAGCATGGGCGACAGCATCATCATGCCCATGCTCATCAGCACGCTGGCCACCACCAGGTCGATCACCACGAAGGGAATGAACAGCATGAACCCGATCTGGAAAGCCGTAGTCAGCTCGCTGGTCATGTAGGCCGCCGCCAGCACCGGGAATGGAACTTCCTCCGGACTGGCGAATGGCCCGTGACCAGAGATCCTGGAAAAGGTCATCAAGTCCGAATTGCGCGTCTGCGCCATCATGAAGGCGCGCATCGGCTTGGCCGCGGCGGCAAGCGCCGGCTGGAATTCAAGCTTGCCCTCCAGATAGGGCTGGGCCGCCTGGTCGTAGATGCGCTGCGCTACCGGCTGCATCACGAACAGGGTGAGGAACAGTGATAGCCCAATCAGGATCTGGTTGGAGGGTGTGTTATTGGTGCCCATGGCCTGGCGCAGCAGTCCCAGCACCACCGCGATGCGGGTGAAAGCCGTCATCGTCATCAGCACCGCCGGCAGCAGCGTCAGCGCCGTCATCATCAGCAGCAGCTGGATGCTCAGGCTGTAACCCTGCCCTCCGGCTCCCTGGGCGACGTTGATCCCGGGCAGATTTGCCGCCGAGACCGGCAGGGCGACGCTCAGCGCCAACAGTGCGCCGAATTTGATCCGGTAGTTCATGCGGAACGGCCGCGCATCACTTTGCGCAGGGCTTCGGCGAATCCCGGCGCCTGGACGAGGCCATCACCATCGACGCCGCCCTCGACGGGCGGATGATCGAACACGTGCAGGGTCTGCACCCGCCCGCTGGCGACGCCGATCAGCAGATCGGTATCGCCGGCGCGGATCCACATCACGCGCTCCTTCGGGCCGACCTGCAAACCGGCCTTGACGCTCAGCGCACCTCCCAGGCCGGAGCGCATGCCCTGCATGCGCCGCATCAGCCAGGCCAGCGCGAAGATGGCGCCGAGCACCAGCAACAGGCTCAAGGCGGTCTGTGCCATGCCGGCGCCGACCGGGATTGCCGTGGCTGGAAGCGCCATGTCTATCTCAGCTTGCGGATGCGTTCGGCGGGGCTCACCACGTCAGTGAGGCGCACGCCGAACTTCTCATTGACCACCACGACTTCGCCATGGGCGATCAGGGTGCCGTTGGCATAGACGTCAAGCGGCTCGCCGGCGGCGCGTTCGAGTTCCACGACCGAACCCTGATTGAGCTGCAGCAGGTTACGGATCGGCAGGCGCGCGCGACCCACTTCCATCGATATCGTCACGGCCACGTCCAGTAGCACGTCGAGGTTGAGGTCGCCGCTGCCGTGCGCCACGGCCTCGGCCTGCAGGTTCTCGAAATTGGCACGGGTGTAGTCCTTGCCGGTCGGGCCATTGGCGGCGGCGGGCGGCGGCGGGGCGAGATTGGTTTCGCTATTCATCGGGTATGGCCTGGCGGTGTGGCAAAGGTGGGGCTGCGACGTACGACTTCGGTGATGCGCACGGCGTTGTGTCCGTTGTTGACGCCGAAATTGCCGCGAAACAACGGCAGGCCATCGACCGCGAGGTCGATGGTTTTCGGCATATTGATGGGAATGATGTCGCCGGGCTTGAGGCTCATCAGCTTGCGCAGGCTGATGTTGGTACGTACCAGTTCGGTCTCCAGCTCCACGTCGGCGTCCTTGATCTGTTCGCGCAGCGCCAGCGACCAGCGCTCGTCCTTGTCGGCACGATCCGACTGCACGCCGGCATCGAGCTGTTCGCGGATCGGCTCGATCATCGAGTAAGGCATGGTCACATGCAGGTCGCCGCCGCCGCCGTCAAGCTCGATGCGGAACTTGGACACCACCACGATCTCAGACGGCGCGACAATATTGGCGAAATGCGGGTTGACCTCGGACTGCAGGTATTCGAATTCAAGGGGCATCACCGGTGCCCAGGCCTCGCGCAGGTCGAGAAAGGCCTGGCGGATCAGCAACTGGATCACCCGCATCTCGGTCGGTGTGAACTCGCGACCTTCGATCTTGGTGGCGTAGCGGCCGTCGCCGCCGAAGAAATTATCCACCACCGCGAACACCAGCTTGGGCTCGAATACGAACAACGCGGTGCCGCGCAGAGGCTTGATGCGGATCAGGCTCAGGCTGGTGGGCACGTAGAGCGAATGGGTGTACTCGTTGAACTTCTGTAGTTCCAGACCAAGCACGGTCAACTCGGGAGTGCGGCGCATCATGTTGAACAGCCCGATGCGGAACAGCCGCGCAAAACGCTCGTTGATCATCTCCAGCGTCGGCATGCGGCCGCGGATGATGCGGTCCTGCGAGGTGAAATCGTACCCGCGCGCCTCGCCCGGAGCGGCTGGCGGCTCGATGTCGACCTCGCCGCTGTTGACGCCATGCAGCAGCGCGTCGATCTCGTCCTGCGACAGCAGGTCCTGCAATGGCGAGCTCATTGCATGACGAAGCTGGTGAAGTACACGGCGACCACTTCGGACGGCGCATTCTCTGCCTGCAGTGCATGCTGGACCTCGACCAGCGCCTGCTTCTGCAACGCCTCCTTGGCCGTCCGCGCCGCAATGTCATGCGCATGCTGCTGACTGAACAACAACATCAGGGCGTTGCGGATGCGCGGCATATTGTTCTTGGCGGCATCGATCACCTTGGGATCGCGGGCCATCAACTGCACTTCCACCTGCAGGAAGCGCATCGACTCCTCGTCGGCCATATTGACGACGAAAGCCGGGCTCAATTCAACATACTGCGCCGGAGCTTCCGCCGAGGCTTGCGATGTCTCGCCATCGGCGGCTGCCGGGGCTTCGGCTTCGCCCTCATGCGCCAACGCGGCATGCCTGGCTGGCGCGTTGTGGGCAGTGAGGAACCAGGTTGCGCCGCTGGCCGCTGCCGCGGCGATCAGCGCCGAGGCGCCAACCAGCAGCAGCGGACTGCGCCCGGTCTTTACCGGCGCAGGCGCTGCGTTCCCGGTTTCATCCGCATCGTCACGTTTGCCGCTGCTGTCTTTTGATTTGGTGGCGCTTGCCATCTGGGCTCTCCCTCAGGTTGCATGGCCTGGAGCAAGCCGTATGCCACGCGGTGGAGGGCTGATAAATCCTGGCATGAGCTTCAACAGCACCGCGGCACGCCGGATTTTTGACTACTGTGTCGTCTGCAAGCCCGACGGAAATGCGTCGCCCAACCGTGCTGCGCCTCAAGCGAAGTCGTCGATCAGTCCGATCCTAACCACCCGTGCCATAACCGGCGCTTCTTCCTCATCGCCGGCCGCACCACCGACACCAGGCCGGAGCTGCGGCGAATGCGCAGCATGATTCGGGGACTGCCAGGAGGACTGCGACCCGACGTGAGTCTGTGTGGTCAGCAAGCCATCGCCTACCAGCAAGGCGCGCAGTTGCGGCATCGCCGCGGCCAGCGCCTCGCGCGCCTGCGGATGCGTCGCCGCGAAGCGCACTTCGGCACCCTCGCTGGTGATACGCACCTGGACCTGTACGCTGCCCAGATCGCGCGGATGCAACTCAAACCGTGCTTCCTGCACCTCGTTGCCGAGCTGCCACTGCACCTGATCAGCCAGGGCCAGAGGCCATTCCGGATGGTCCGGGCTCTGTAGCATATGGGATGCCGGTGGTGAAACCGATGGCCCCGGATCGGCGCCGGAAGCGGCAAGCGTGCGCGCAAACGATGCGATGCCGGCGGCCGTGTCCACCGTAGCGGGATTTGGCGCCTGTGGCACGCTCGAATCGGTCAACTGCAGTTGCCGGGAAGCGACGCTGGGGGTCAACTCTTTCAAAACCGTGGCCGGCGCGTCCGGCTGTGCGCCGTCATCCGCGGTGTCGGCTCCGGCGCGGGGCCCGCTGGGCGCAGCCGGAGGCGGCATTGCGTGATCTGTCGGCGGGTTTCCGGACGCTTGCGCCGGGGGCGCCTCGGCTGGCGCACCCTTCCCCGCCGCTTTCGGTGAAATGGCGGTATCCAGCCGCGCGTCGGGCGGATTCGGTGCAACTTCGACTCCGGATTCAGCGGCATCACCGGATTCGGATGGAGTCCCGGGCTGTGACGGGGCCAGCACGGACAGCAGCCAGGCCATCATTCCACCGTCGATGGGCTTTGCCGCGGGAGCGCCTTTCGTCAACGCATCCTTGCCGGTGGCGTCCGATGCCGGGGCAGGCCTGGATACGGGGTCCTTGCCGCCTGAGACCGCCTGCGCCGCTGCATCCCCGGTGTCGGCAAGCCCCAGGGTAAAATGGGCGGACGCGGACGAATCCGCGGCGGGCACGGAGCGCGGCGCAGGCGACACCTGGACGGCGACCGACGCCACGCCCGCACTCATCACGTCAGCCCGCCAGCTGCGACTGCGCCGGGCGCCGCTGGGCGAATTCGTCCAGTTCACGTTGCAGACGGCGCTCCTGGGCACGCAGCTCATCCTTATGGCTGCGCTCAATCAAGTGCTCCAGCACGTCCGTATCGCGGTGCTTGCCGACCCATTGATCGCGGGCCTGTTGCAAACGCTGATGCGCCTCGGCCACGGCACCAGCCTGCCAGCGCAGGGCTTCGGCCAATTGACGAAGGAAGGCTTCACGGTTGGCCAGCAATGCCGGAGCCATTGCCGCGCCTATCCGGTTCTCACGGTATTCGCCCAGGTAACGCTCCATTTCCTGCAGCTGCGCTTCCTGCTGCTGCACCAGCCGCTGACTCTCCGCCAGCTGCCGCGCCGCGTCGGTCTCGCGGCTCTGCGCCAGTTGTTTGATGGGCACAAGGCGTTTCGACAGGATCGGTTTGGTACTCATTGCGGTAACAAGATCTCCAGTGCTTTGAGGCTGTCGGCAAAAGCGGCAGGATCGTGAAAATCCTGGCGCAGGAAGGATTCGATACGCGGCCATAAAAGCAGCGCGGCATCGACCATCGCATCGCTGCCCTTCTGATAGGCGCCGATGGCGATCAGGTCACGGTTGCGCTGGTAGGCGGATATAAGCTGGCGAAAACGCCGTACCAATTGCTGGTGGGCCGGCGCGGTGATGTCGCGCGCGACGCGGGAAATGGAAGCCTCGACATCGATTGCCGGATAGATGCCGGATTCGGCGATGCCGCGCGACAGCAGGATATGCCCGTCAAGTATGCCGCGCGCGGTGTCGGCGATCGGATCGTTGGGATCATCCCCCTCGGTCAGCACGGTATAAAAGGCAGTAATCGAACCACCGCCAGCCTCGCCGTTGCCGGCGCGCTCCACCAGTCGCGGCAGCTGCGCGAACACTGAAGGTGGATAGCCGCGCGTGGTGGGCGGCTCGCCCACGGCCAGGCCGATCTCGCGTTGCGCCTGCGCAAAGCGGGTCAATGAATCCATCAGCAGCAGCACCTGCCGTCCCTGATCGCGGAAACTTTCCGCAATCGAGGTGGCCAGCCAGGCGCCACGCAGGCGCAGCAGCGGCGCGCGATCGGCGGGGGTGGCCACGACCACCGCGCGTTTCAACCCCTGCGCTCCGAGGCTGTTATCGATGAAGTCGCGCACTTCGCGGCCGCGTTCGCCGATCAGGCCGACCACGATGACATCCGCATCGGTGAAGCGGGTCATCATGCCGAGCAGGGTGCTTTTGCCAACGCCGGTGCCGGCGAACAGGCCGAGGCGCTGACCGCGCCCCACGGTCAGCAACGCATTGATGGCGCGCACGCCAACGTCAAGCGGCCGCACGATTGGCGCCCGGGTCATCGGATTGATCGAGGCGGAAGCAGGCAGACGACGCTCGCAGCGCAGCGGACCGCCGTTGTCGATCGGCTTGCCTTCACCGTCTAGTACACGGCCGAGCAGGCCATCGCCCACCGGAATCGACGCCGCATGCGGCAGCGGTATCACCCGGGCATTCGGCAACAGGCCGCGCATCTCCCCTACCGGCATGAGGAACACGCGCTCCCCGGAAAAGCCGACCACTTCGGCCTCCACCTCACTGTCCGGAGCACTGACGACGCGGCAGCGCGAACCGATCTGCGCCTGGCAGCCGACCGCCTCCAGTGTCAGGCCGACCACACGCTTGAGCAGGCCCTCCGCCACCACCGTGCGCTGTTGCGACAGGCGCTGGGCCTGTTTGCGCAGGCGCGGCGCCATTTGTTCATTGGCGGCAGCGCTCCATTCATTGAGGCCCTGTTCACCGGCAAGCGGCAGAATCACGGGCTGACTCCGGTTTCGCCGAGCAGCGCCTGGGCCAGGCTGCGCTCGCGCGTTGCCAGGGTCGCATCGACCCAGCCGCTATCACCGGCTATGCGGCAGTCGCCCCGCGCTAGCGTGGGATCCGCCACCAGGCGCCATGAAACCACCTCGGCGGGACGGACCAGACAGTCTTTCAGCAGGCGCGCATCCTCCGGATGCAGCAATACCCTCAGGTCGCGCGGCATGACCACCAGCGCCGCGATGGCCTCATTCACGGTGCCCGCCATGCGCGCCGGATCGACCTCGAACTCCTGCTGCACCAAACGTCGTGCCGCCTGCAGGGCCAACTCGACCAGCGCGGCCTCGACTTCAGCGTCAAGCTGCGCCAGCGGGCGGGAGCAATGCTCCAGCAGGTCGCGCAGGCGCTGTGCCTGCTGGCGCATTTCCGCCATTCCCGCGGCGAGCCCGTCGGCATGGCCGCGCGCGAAACCTTCCTCGTGAGCCGCGGCTTCAACATCGTCCAACTGCGCCGCGGTGCGCGGCGGCGGTGGCGCCGCAGCGCTGAACACCGGCATTTCCCAGCGTTGCGCTCCCGGCATCTCCCCGCTCGGCTGTGGGCTAGACAAATTCTTCACCCTTGCCACCCAGCTGTATCTCGCCGGCTTCGGAAAGGCGCCGGGCGGTAGCCAGTATCTCCTTCTGTGCCGATTCGACGTCGGCCAGGCGCACCGGACCCTTGGCTTCCATGTCCTCGTTAAGCATTTCGGCGGCGCGCTTGGACATGTTCTTCATGAACTTCTCGCGCACGCGCGGATCGGCGCCCTTCAGCGCCATCCCCAGCATGTCGTTGTTGGCTTCGCGCAGCAATGCCTGAATGCCGCGATCGTCAACGTCGGCGAGATCGTCGAACACGAACATCAGATCCTGGATTTTCAGGCCGAGATCGGAGTCCGCCTCGGAAATCGTGGCGATGATCGTGCCTTCCGCGCTCGAATCCATCAAATTGAGAATATTGGCGGCAACCTTGATGCCTCCGACGCTGGAAGACTTCAGATTGCCGCTTCCGGAGAACTGCTTCTCCATGATCTCATCGAGTTCGCGCAGTGCCGCCGGCTGGATGCCGTCGAGGCGCGCGATGCGCATCAATACGTCGCCGCGCATGCGCTCGGGCAATTGCGCCAGAATGTCAGCGGCCTGGTCGGCGTCCAGATAGGCGAGAACGATGGCGACGATCTGCGGATGCTCATTGCGCACCACATCGGCGACCGCGCGCGTCTCCATCCACTTCAGCGCCTCCAGCCCCTTGCTGTTGCGCCCCAGCAGAATGCGGTCAATCAGACCGTTGGCCTTGCCCTCGCCGAGAGCGCCTACCAGCACGCGGCGTACGTAATCGTCGGCGCCCACTCCCAGGGAAGTCTGATTTTCGAGCTCATTGACGAAGCGCTCGACCACTTCCGTGGCGTGCTCCCGCGAGACGTTGTTGAGCGAGGCCATGGCTTGCCCGACTTTCTGCACGTCTTTAGCGCCCAGATGCTTGAGCACTTCCGCGGCCTCGCTTTCCCCCAGGGACATCAGCAGAATGGCCGCGCGTTCCGGCCCGGAGGCGGCGCCAGCCGCCGGTTTTAGGGCGCCGCCGTTGTCAGCCATCGTTGCCAAGCCAGGTTTTCACCACTTGTGCCACCCGCTTGGGGTCCTGCGCCACGGCCCCACGAGCGGCGGCGAGCTTCTGTTCATAGGCCATTGTCGCCGTGCCGTTCGGCCCATTCAGCGACAGCCGCTCCTCGCCTATATCGACCGGCAACTCGCCGACGCGCAGCGGGGCGGCCGGGCGGGAGGCGCTCAGCAGATTGCGCAGCAAGGGGCGCAGCACCACGAAGATCAGCACCAGCACGGACAGAGCGCCCAAGCCTTGACGGGCAACATCGCGCAGTTCCGGCCGTTGCCACAGCGGCAGCGGCGTGATCGCCGGCACTTCCGCCGCCGCGAAGGGAGCATTCTCGACGCTGACACTGTCGCCACGGGCGGCGTCGAAGCCGACCGCCTCCCTGACCAGTGCTTCCACCTTGGCCATCTCGTCCTTGCTGAGCGGCGTCAGCGCGGTCTTTCCGGTCTTGGCATCGATACGCGGCAGGTTGTCGACCAGCACCGCCACCGACAGACGCCGCAGGCGGCCTACCGGCTGCCGCGTGTGGCTGAGGGTGCGGTCAAGTTCATAGTTGCGGGTATTGCTGCGGCTCTGGGTCACCATATTGTCAGCATTGGTGGCATTGGTCGCGCCGGTTGCGGCGGCGGCTGCCGGAGCAGCGGCGCCAGTTGCTGTATCTTTGGCAGCCGCGGCCGGCTTGGCGGGCGCCGCAGCCGGCGGCTGGTTGCTGGTGGCACCTGGAATGCCCTGCGCAACTCCCGCACCATTGCGCGTGGTGTCCTCGCTGGTCTGTTCGCTGCGTACCGCCCCTGGATCCGGCTTGTAAGTCTCATGCGCCTCTTCGGTCACCGAGAAGTCCATGTCGGCGGCCACCTGTGCATTGACACGGCCGGCACCGAGCATGGGCGTCAGCAATTGTTCCAGGCGACGCACGTAGTCCGCCTCGAGCCGATGTGTCTGCTCGAACTGAGCCGTGCTCTGCGCCGCCTCGCTGTCCGGATCGCCTTCGGTCAGCAGATGCCCATACTGATCGATGACTGTGACCGAGCCCGGCGTCAGATCCGGAACGCTCGAAGCGACAATGTGAACTATTGAGGATACCTGCCCCTGCTCCAGCTGGCGCCCCGGGTAGAGCTCAACCAGAACCGAAGCGCTGGCGTTGTCCTGGCGACGCACAAACGGAGATGCCTTGGGTAGAGCCAGATGCACCCGCGCCGCCTTCACCGGCTGGAGACTGCTCACCGTCCGCGCCAGCTCGGTTTCCAACGCCAACTGATAGCGCGCGGTCTCCATGAACTGGCTGGTGCCGAGTCCCTGGTCCTGCTGGATCATTTCGAAGCCCATGGCCGTGCCCTTGGGCAGTCCCTGGGCGGCGAGACGCATGCGCGCTTCGTAAATCTTGTCGCCAGGCACGGTAACACTGCCGCTCGCGGGATCGAGACGGACGGGCAGACCGGCCGCGCGCAGAGCCTCGGCAACCGCGGAAGCGTCCTTTTCAGCCAGGCCAGGATAGACCGGCATGTAGTTCGGCTGCTGCGACCAGGTGAAGAGGGCGACACCGGCGGCGACGGCCATGGCCAGTCCGACCAGCAGGATCAGCTGGCGCACTGCCGGCAGGTCCTTCAGACCCCGCATCTGTTTGATCGACAGTGTCGCAAGTTCAGCCATGATTCATTGTCCCGATGCTTGCGCGGAAATTAGAGCGGCATGTTCATGATGTCCTGGTAGGCACTTACCAGGCGATTGCGCACTTCAACCATGCCGCGAAACGAAACCTGCGCCTTGCTGGTGGCGAGCATCACACTGGACAGATCGGTGTTTGGATCTCCCAGTTCGAACGCGCGCTGCTGCCGCGACGCGTCGCTCTGCGCACCGTTGACGCGGTCGATTGAATCCTTGAGCAGGGAGCCGAAGCTGTTGCCGCCGGCCTCGGGTATAGCGGGTTGCGCTTGTGCAGCGGTTTGGGCGCTAAGCGCACGGATTTGCGCCAATACTCCGTTGACATCAATCTGGTTCATGGCCTTGTGATCCTTGCCGGACGGTCCTGCCGCCTTGTGCGTGCAATGGAGCAAGTCTTATGCCCGTGAACTGCGACCGTATTGACGCAACATGACCCATATACGGCGCGCCTATTGGACGTCGCAGCGTCGAATTTCCGCCGCTAAGCGTTGACTTGCTCGCGGCCATTGTCCAAATCCCGATGCAATCCGTACTTGCGCAACTTTTCCACCAGCGTGGTACGACGCGTGTTGAGCAGTTTTGCGGCGTGCGCCACCACTCCGGACGAACGTTGCAGCGCCTGGCGAATCAGGTTGATTTCAATGCCTTCGATATATTCCTTCAGATCGAGGCCATCCCTAGGCAGGTCGGCCTGCACGGAAGCGGGGATGGAAACCGTCGGCAGCGGCAGCATCACCACCTCGTCCTCATCCATCACCGCGTCAACCGCAATCAGCGTCGACGCAGCGTTCTGGCCACGATAGCGTGGCGGCAGATCGGTGGCGCGCACCGGCGTCTGCGGGTGCAACACAGCCAAGCGCTCAATCAGGTTGGACAGCTCGCGTACATTGCCGGGCCAGTGATAGGCTCGCAGCGCATGAACGGCTTCGGGAGACAGGCGCACGCCGCCGTGACCACTGCGCAATTGAGCCTCGACCAGGTCCTCGATCAGCAGCGGCAGATCTTCCAGCCGCTCGCGCAGCGGCGGCATCTCGATGGGGAACACATTGAGCCGGTAATACAGATCCTCGCGGAAGCTGCCCTTGACAATGCAGTCCTCCAGATTGCGGTGGGTCGCGGCGATGATGCGCACATCGCAATGGATGCTACGGCAGGAGCCGACCCGTTCGTAGGTCCGTTCCTGTAGTACGCGCAGGATCTTGACCTGCATCGGCAGGCTCATGTCGCCGATTTCGTCAAGAAACAGGGTGCCACCTTCCGCCATCTCGAAGCGGCCTCGGCGCGCGGTGATGGCTCCGGTAAAGGCGCCCTTCTCGTGGCCAAACAGTTCGCTTTCCAGCAACTCCGAAGGGATGGCGCCACAATTTACCGCCACGAAGGGCCGTTCGTGGCGGTTGGACTGGGCGTGCACCGCCCGCGCCACCACTTCCTTGCCAGTGCCGGACTCGCCGGTGATGAGTACCGTGCTGTCATAAGGAGCAACCTGCTCGACCATGCGCCGGGTGCGCCGGATCAAGACGGAATTGCCAGTGGGACCCTGCGTCGCAGCCGCGATACGAGCCTTAGATTCCTGCGGCTCGGCATGCAGAGAACCGGCGCGTTTCAGCAGGTCACCCAGATGAGCGTACTTCACCGGGTACTCCAGCGGCATGCAGGCACTGCGGTCCATGCCAAGGGCTTCGACGATCCTCTCGTGATATTTCGCCAGCACCAGCAGTGGCGGATGATACCGATCGCGCTTCAGCCAGGTGGCGAAGCGCTCCAGCGCGGACCAGTCGTCTTCCTGTCCGACGATCACCGCCAGCCAATCGTGCGGGCTGCGTCCTTCCAGGTTGAAATGGGTAAGGGACGACACCAGCACCGGCGTATGGTCGATGAACCGCAGGATTGCGGCCAGCGTCTCGGCCCTCTGCTCGTCGGCATCGATTACCAGTACTTTTGACTCTGACATTTTGTTCCCCTGCCGCTTTGTCCGCACTACTAAAAAAATTTCCCACCGTTAACCGGCCAACGCCATGGTTCCTTTCTGCACAGGACCGATGCGCTCGAGCGCCGGGGCGATCTTCATCGCCTCGCGATACTTCGCCACCGTGCGCCGCGCCACTCGTACGCCCTTGCGCGCCAGCAGGGCGGCGATGGCGCCGTCGCACAGCGGCGCGGAGCGATTTTCCGCATCGATAATGCGGCGAATCATGGCCCGCACCGCTATCCCCGAGGTCTCGCCGTCGGTGCGCGCGATCTGACTCGGGAAAAAAGCCTTCAAAGGGTAGATACCCCAAGGCGTTTGCACGAACTTGTTGGATACGACGCGGCACACCGTGGATTCGTGCATGCCAATCTGCTGCGCAATTTCGCGCAAAGTCAGCGGCGCCATGCCTTCCTCGCCCTGGCGCAGGAACTCGCACTGTTTGGAGAATACTGCCCGCGCTGTCTTCAACAAGGTTTCATGACGCATTTCCAGACCGCGCACCAGCCAGCGCGCCTCCAGCAGGCTGTCACGCATACCGCGATGCGGAGCGCAGCCGGACATCATCCGTTCATACAGGGAATTGACGCGCACGCGCGGCAGGGTGTGCGGGTTCAATTCGACTTTCCAGGACTGCCCGCTGCCACTGACCAGCACATCCGGCACCACATTCTGAGCCGGCTCGCGCACGGTGGAGCCGGGCTTGGGATCGAGCGCCCGGATCAGGCGCATGGCCAGGCCGAATTCCTCGATGCAGCAGCCGGTCTCACGCGCAGCCTGCGCCGGATCACGGCCCGCCACCTGATCCAGGCAATCGCTGACCAGGAAGATCGCCGTTTGCAGGCCGGGGGTCTTGCGCGGAACTTCCTTCAACTGCAACAGCAGGCATTCGCGCAGGTCACGCGCACCAAAACCGGTAGGCTCGACGCTCTGCACCCGCGCTAGCGCCGATTCCAGCTCGGTCATCGTCGCCTGCCACTGCGCCGGCACGCCGGCAAGGATTTCTGTCAGAGGTGTTTCCAGGTAACCGTTGTCGTCGATATGCTCAATCAGCGCCGATACCAGGCGCGATTCACGCTCGTCGCTCACCACCAGGCGCAACTGCGCCAGGGCGCGCATACGCAGGTCGTCGGAGTTCCGCGCCGGTGTGCGCGATTCAATGGAAGACTCGTCGTCGCCCGGAGGTTCGCCGCCGGACCAGGACTCGGCGCTGCTCCAGTCGAAATCGGCTTCCACCTTGTCAAAGGCTTCGGTATCGCAGCCGGTCACGGCTGCTTCCGTGCTGTCGGACGGAGCCAGTTCGCCGCGGGTTTCCTCAACGGCCGGCTCAGAGGCGGAGTGATCTACTTCCTCTTCCCCCTCCTCCAGCATCACATTCGATTCCAGTGCCTGCCGGACTTCCTGCTCGAGTTCCAGCGAGGACAGCTGCAGCAGCCGAATCGATTGCAGCAGCTGCGGTGTCATCAGCTGCTGCTGGCCGATGTGCACATTCAGTTTAGGACCCATGTATATCTCCCCCATTTAGTTGTTGCGGTGTCATGCGCATTGCAGGTCACATCCCATGCTTTGCCATGCCCAGCTTTAAGCCAATCAGTATTTTCCCGACACGAAGTAAGGAAACTCCTTACATTCGTCAATTCCCCAACGACACGCCTCCGCTTGTCCGCGCCGAGTTTCCATTAGTCATTTGAGTTGGGTCCGAAGCGCACTGCGTAGTGCGTCAACGAACTGCTGCCGCGCAGGCCAAGCGCATGCATCAGGCGCGCGCGATGGGTTTCCACGGTTTTTGAGCCGATCCCCATCATCAGCGCGATCTCCTTGGTGGATTTGCCACGACCGATCAGACGCAGCACCTCGCGCTGGCGGCGCGTCAGTACCGCGCTGCCATCGGGACGCTCGGCACGGCGCCCTTCGATCACCTTGCGCGACACGCTGGGGCTGAGGTAGATCTGTCCCTTTTGGCAGGCGCGTATGGCCAGCTCGACCTCGACCGCCTCGCTGCACTTGGTAAGGAAAGCAGAGGCCCCGGACTTCATGGCAAGACGCGCATGTCCGGAATCGGCGCTGGAACTGAGAAAAATGACGCCAGTGCCCGGATAATGACGGCGAATCTGCTGTGCCAGGTCAGAACCGCTGATGTCGCCCCATACGAACTCACTGACGACAAGATTGGGACGATGGATGGCAACCTGCTCCAGAAGGTCCTTGCCGGCCTCGGCTTCGGCGATCACTTCGATGCCCTTGATGGCCTGGAGCAGGTGCCTCAATCCGGCCCTTACCAGGGTCTGCGGGTCCGCCAGAATAAGTCGCACGTGGAATACCGTTTAATTTTTGTAGTCGCATCCTAACTACAAGCATCTCGACGCCGAGTGGCAAAAAGCTACTGATACGGCGCATGCCGGTGAACGGTAGCCTTCAGCGGAAGTGCGGTTTTTTTGACGCTGGCGGCACCGACCGAAGGAGGAAACTGGCGGATACGCGCCAGCCGGCGCTCACGTCGTGGCGGAACTACGTCGTGTCAAGGGCGATGTTGCGCGAATCCGGCCTTGACGACCGCAGCGCAACAAGCCATCAAACATGCCCGGAAGCGGTTTTAGCTTCCTTGCCGCGCCGGCTGGCGCGCTTCGGCCACTTCGCGGCGGTGATGCTGGAACACATGGCGCTCCAGCGCGGCCTGGCAGTAGTCCGGCATGGCATCGAAATCGGCACTGACAGTGTTGCCTGCAACAGCCGCGATGCGTGCCGGCCAGCGCAGAGCCTGGGGCAATACGCGACTCGGGTAGATCTCCACCAGGCCGACTGAACCGGCCACCAGCCCGGTGTCCGCCGTCTCCCAGGAAACACCCCGCCAGGACAGGCGCAGCGACACCGCCGCGGGTCGCGGCGACTGCAGGTTGACGAAGCCGCTGACCAGTTCCAGCAACAGGTTCAGCTTATGGTGAATACGCTGTAGTTCCAGCTCGGTCGGGGAAGGTTCGTCGCCAGGCTTCATATGCTCTTCCAGCAGAGCCACCGCGGCGAGCAGTTTGGCATTGGTTTCGGCCAGGTGCTCAGCTTCCTCCCCCGCCGGCAGGGCCGCCAGCTGCGCCCAGCGCAGCGGCAGACGATCGTGGTAGCCAAGCCCCTCGTCGGATTGCCGCGTACCTTCGTCCTTCGTGCCGTGCATGTGCATCCTCTATCCCGTCAGCAGGCTAGGCCCCTGCAAGCGGCGGGCCCACACCTCAGCCCGCCATCGATCTGGCCGGAGCCCCGTTGGCCTGCGGCGCGATCGCGTCCCAGCCAGCCTTGATTGTACGCAGCAAGGCAGCCACTTCGCGCACCCCGGCAACGTCGTTGTCAAGCTTGGCCCGCAGCAGGCGCCGCATCATGTAGTCATAGAGGGAAGCCAGACGCTGCGCGATTGCGCCCCCGGCCTTGTAATCCAGAACATCGCGCAAATGACCGAGAATCGCCATGGTCGAATCGATGCCACGCAGCTTGTCCTCGATGTCGGCACGAGTCATGCCGGATTCCGCAATGGCCAGGCGTTCCAGCGCGCCGTCGTAGAGCATGGCGATGAGCCGGTGCGGAGAAGCGTCGGCGACGATCGAATTTACACCCGATTCGCGGTACTGACGTACGGCTGCGCAGCCTCTGGGAACCATCTGAAACCTCTGAACGAATGTTCTGCGTATATCACTCAACATCGGCACACGACGTAAAAACTTGAACCTGCGCCCCGGGCGCCTTCAGCCATTGGATGAGGAGGACCCGGAGGAATTGGTAGTCTGCGGTGCGTACAGCTGCGTCAACAGGCTGGCGGTATTCTTGTAAGCGGCGACAATATTGTCCATGGCGTTGAATTCGGCGTTGTATTGCGCTGTCAGCTGGGTCGACTGTGCAGTCAGCTGCGTCAGCTGTGTGTTGATATTGTCGATAGTGCTCTGAAGCCCTGCAGTCTCCGAATCAATGGTGCCGCCGGCACCGACGATCGTGTTGAGCAGGGTATCGAGCTGGGTACCGATGCCGTTGCTGCCTGAAAACAGGCTCTGTACCGCGCCGGGATTTTGCTGCAGGGCACTGCTGAGCGTCGATGAGTTGATCGCCAGAGTTCCATCCGAATTGGCGGTGACGCCGATCTGCGACAGCAGGCTGAAGGCGCCACCGGAAGAGCCGGCGGTGCCACCGACGATGGATTGCAGCTGCCGCGATACGCTTTCCGTTGCCAGGTCGCCGAGCAAGGGGCCGGCAGTACCTGCAGTGGAGCTGGTGCTGCCCGGCGTATAGGCTGTATCGGTGGCAATGAGTGAAAGCGCCGCGTTGTAGGCCGATACGAATGATTGCACCGCACTGGTGGCCGACTGCGTATTGGCGCTCACCGTCAGCGTCTGGGTGGTATTGGGCGAAGCGCTGGCAAGATTCAAGGTAACGTTGCTGAGCGCGCTGGACACGACATTGGAAGCGCTATCAAAGGGCAGCTCGTCAATAGTACCGGTCGCATCGGCGGCGGGCTGGATCGAGGTAAAGCTGATCGGCGACGAAGCCGACACGGAAACTGCATTGGCGGTGCCGGTCTGGGTAGCCGACAACAACAGGTAGGAGCCGCCCGTGCCATTGACGATGCTGGCGCTCACTCCGTTGTTTCCGCTTGCGCCGTTGATCGCCGATACCAGGCCGGACAGCGTGTCGTTGCTGCTGTCCAAGGTAACGCTGAAACTGCTGCTGCCAGCGGTGAAGGTATAGGGACCGGTGCCGACAGCGGCGTTCTGGCTGCTGAAACTGCCCGACTCTATGGTGTTCGCCTGCGCCAGCGTCTGGATCTGTACCTGGTAGCTTCCGGCTGCCGCCCCGGTTCCCGCCGTCGCGCTGAACACCGAAGAGTTGCTGGACTGCGCGGTCAGCTGCGATAGCGCGCCGCCGCTGGTGATTGCGTCCACCGCCGTCTGCAGGCTGGACAAGGCCGACTGCACCGAACCCAGCGCCGATATGGTGGTCTGGTCGGTGGTCTGGCTGGCCTGCAACAGCGTCTGCTGCGGCTGTATGGACGCACTGACCAGCGAAGTCACCAGCGACGAGATATTGATGCCGGAGCCTATGCCTTGCGAAGTAACCGGCGCGGCAACATTCGATCCTACGGCGGCCAGATTGACGGTCATGGGGTGCTCCTAGGCTGTCTGCTTCATGAGTTGCATCTGCAGAGGCTCAAGGCTCTGCGCGATGGCCAGGGCTTCCTGGCCGGGAATCTGCATCAACAGCTGATTATTCTGCGTATCGACCACCGAGATGACCATTTGACCGGTGATCTTGTCGACCTGAAAATGCAGGCTCGTTTGTAAATCCTGCGCATGCTGATTGAGAGCCGCTGCTACTGCGTGCAGGTCCGGCGGCGCTTTTTGCTGCGCGCCCGTTGGCTGCGAGGATGTTGCTACCGGTGCCGCCGCTGCGGCTGGGATGCCGGCGGGGCCTGATCCGGCAGCGGATGGACTCGCTGTCGGGGTAACACTGGTGATTGGATCGGTCATGAAACCGTACTCCGCTCAAGCCGCCGTTCCTGGCGCTGGAACGGCATAAAACCCCATGCCGGCGTGCCCGCCGGCATGGGGTATCTCACGCTGCCTGGTCCTACAGATGCTGCAGCAGGGACAGGATCTGCTGCGGCTGCGAGTTGGCCTGTCCCAGCACCGCCACGCCAGCCTGCTGCAGCACCGAGGCGCGGGTTTCTGCAGCGGTCGTCGCCGCGAAGTCCGTGTCCTCGATGGTGCTGCGTGCCGCGGTCAGGTTCTGCGACTCCGTCTGCAGGGACTGCACTGCGGACTGGAAGCGGTTCTGGTAAGCGCCCAGCGAAGCATTGCTGGTGTTCACCGTGTTCAGCGCGTTGTCGATCGCGGTCAGCGCGGCGGTGGCGCCGGCAACGGTCGACATGTCCAAGCCGCTCAGTGCCGTGCCCGTGGTGGCCGAAGACGCCGCGGCCGTGCCGGCGGCGAAGCCGGCGCTGCCGCCGGTGCCGGCGGTGACGCTGAAAGCCGCATTGCTGTTGCTGCTGATGGCGACTTCATTGGCCGACTGAGTGACCGAGCCGGCAACGCCGGTATTGGCCGCACTTGCGTTGAGCCCCGTGAGAGCTGAGCCGTTGGCGGTGACGGACGCGGTGATGGTATTGCCGTCGGCGGACGTCAGTTGCAGATCGCCGCCGCTGATCGAGGCCGTGACGCCGCTCACCTGTGCATTGATCAAGGTGGCGAGTCCGGCAGCGCTGCTGAAGGATCCGACCACGCTGGTGCCATTGATCACCAGATCGCCG